>OBLT010000368.1_pt1 | contig 30323 bp, 29 predicted proteins | sample 1518721 | NCBI WGS metagenome assembly OBLT01 (sample SAMEA3539307, study PRJEB22396) | soil metagenome | biome: tundra; feature: field; material: soil | place: USA | collected 2010-05 | depth 0.15 m | reverse complement strand
CCAACCGCAATGCCGCAGTCGGAGACAACATCGCGCCGCTGGTGGTGGATACGCATGGTTGGATCGTGCTCGCGATCGGATTCGTTATTTCATTCATCGTCGGGCTGGCGGTGGTAGCCTGGTTCATGCGATGGGTGCGCACGCGCGGTTTCGTTCCCTTTGCGATTTATCGGATCATTCTCGGTATTGTCATGTTAATCTCACTCGCGCGCGGATTAATTTAGTTGTCGATGGAAAACGAAATCATTCTTCCGGATTTGCAGAGCGCGGTGCTATGTGAAGACGTCCGCTGCGAATTCAACGGCATGCAAACGTTGGTCGGCGTGATCAACATCATCGCAACGCCGGCGCTGCCCATCAATTACATGCGGCTTTGCATTTGGACGCGCTGGTGCAGCGGCTCGGGGAAATTCCGGCAGAAGTCGCGCCTCGTCGGCGTGGACGAGCAACAGATTATCGCGCAGGCCGAAGTGGAATTCGAATTGAAGGAAATGGAAGGACACGCGACCAACGTGCATTATTTCGGCGGCGTGCAGTTCCAGCAATTCGGGCTGCACCATGTCGAAATTTACCTGGCGGATGAGCTGCGGCTGCGGTTCCCGTTGCCGGTCGTTCAAGTAAAGATCAATAAGTAGCCGGAGCTAGCCTTAACTAACGGCTTGTCAGGGAGCGCGGATTGGTCTAAAACGGGCGGTTTTCATGGCTCGGAGAATTTCCATCGCGCTTGTTTCTTTTCTGGCATTACTTGGTCAGACGAATGGACAAGAGGTGTTTGTGGCGCGCGACACCAGCGCAGCGCCGGCAGTGGTCCGAGTGGAAAAAGCAATTCCAGTTAAGGAATCTCCCAAAGCACAAACGCCGAAACAGGAGCCAGTAAAAGAAGTGGCGAAAGCGCAGCCGGTGAATGTGCAACCGCTCAAAGAAGTAGCGAAAGCACAGCCGATGAACGCATCGACGGTGAAGGCGCAAGTTGCAAAGACGCAGCCTGCAATCGCGCCCGCCATCAAGGCCCAACCGTTAAGAGTTGCAATGGTCAAAGCGCAACCGGCGCTGGCCCAGTCGGTGAGGGAAGTTCCCGCGGCATCACAACCAGCGCAGCAAGTCAGCTTGCCGATGGAAACCGCTTTCACCAAGCTCGCGGACGGTTTCGATTTCCCGGTCGGCAAACCTGACGCGCAAGGTTATTACAAGGCGCGCGGTTTTCGGTCGAAAGGACATCTGGGCGAAGACTGGGATGGCGTCGGCGGCGGCGATACCGATCTGGGCGATCCGATTTACAGCATTGGAAATGGCATTGTTGTTTTCGCGCACGACTGCCACATGGGTTGGGGGAACGTGGTCATCGTGCGTCACACCTATCGCGAAGGCGGAGAGATCAAGAATATCGATTCACTCTATGGCCATCTGAACAGCATGCTGGTGCGGCGCGGCCAATCCGTGACGCGTGGCCAGGAGATCGCCACGATGGGGACGGCGCACGGCCTGTACGACGCGCATTTGCATTTGGAGATTCGCAAGAACCTCGAGATCGGGATGAGCCGCGCGAAGTTTGCGCGCGACTTCAGCAATTATTACGACCCCTCGCAATTCATCGTGGCGCATCGACACCTGCAGGCGAGCGACGGCAAGTATCGCGTCGCTATGAATACCTTCACCTACGATTCGAAGATCAACTGGGCGTCGAAGAAGAACTATTCCAGCTACGGCGGTGGAAGCAGCGAGTCCGCCGCCGCACTGAAAAGAGCCGTCGCCAGCCAGGGACGCTAGCCGAAAGATCGTTCGCAATCGCCTAAATGCGTTTGGTCAGAGCCAGGATCAGGACGATCAAGAGGATGATTCCAAGTCCGCCGCTCGGGTAGTATCCCCAGTCGAGATTGTACGGCCACGCCGGAAATGCTCCGACCAGCAGCAAAATCAGGATGATCAACAGGAGTGTACGCATGGCCGGAAGCTATCCGTGCCCGCGGCGGTGAGGCAATATATTTTGCGGTCGCCGCGGCGACCGCTTCTACACCGAAAGCTCTTGCAGGAGAGGGCTCGCTTCCTATCGTTTGTCGGTAATCCCGAATGCGTCCGCCAGATGCATCGGGAAAATTTTTTGCCCATCTATTATGGCGAACACAATCCTGGTCGGGGCGCAATGGGGCGATGAAGGAAAGGGGAAGATCATCGATGTTCTCACTGCGAACGCGGACGTTGTCGTGCGCAGTCAGGGTGGAAACAACGCCGGCCATACCGTCATTCATCGCGGGACGAAATACATCCTGCATTTGATCCCGTCCGGGATTTTGCGCCGCGGAAAAGTCTGCGTCATTGGCAACGGCGTCGTGATCGATCCGATCGCTCTGGCCGGCGAGATCGATGGGTTGCGCAAATTCGGAATCAAGATCGACCGGAACTTGTTGATTAGCGATTGCGCGCACCTGGTCATGCCGTATCACCGTGTGCTCGATGAGCAGCGCGAATTGCGCAAAGGCCACGCCAAAATCGGAACGACCAAGCGCGGAATCGGTCCCGCTTACGGCGACAAAGCTGCCCGCACCGGTTTACGCATGTCGGACTTGATGCAGCCGGTTCTCTTTTCCAAGAAGCTCGAAGCAAAAATTCGCGAGAACAACAGTATTCTCCAGGCACTCGGCGCGCCGGCCATTAGCTATCGCGAGGTGAACGAAAGTTATCTGGCGGCCGGACGGAAATTGCAGCCGTTCGTCGCGAATACCGTGGTGTATCTCCATCGCGCGCTTCAACGCGGGAAGGAAATTCTTTTCGAAGGCGCGCAGGGAACCTTTCTCGATATCGATCACGGCACCTATCCGTATGTGACTTCGTCCAACACTACGGCCGGCGGGGCCTGCACCGGCTCAGGTGTTCCGCCGCATCGGATGGACCGCGTATTGGGTGTGATGAAAGCGTACGCGACGCGCGTGGGCGAGGGACCGTTGCCGACCGAAGATCAAGGCCTAGCCGAGATGCTGCACAAAATGGGGCGCGAGTTTGGCGCTGTTACTGGCCGGGCCAGGCGGTGCGGCTGGTTCGATGCGGTTGCAGCGCGTTATGCGACGATGATTAATGGGATCGACGAACTGGCAATTACGAATTTGGACGGTCTCGACCAGGTCGATTCGATCAAGGTTTGCGTAGCATATCGCCTGAACGGGAAACGGCTGGAAGTGCCGCCGTGCGATGCGGTCCAATTGGATAACTGTGAGCCGGTTTATCAGGAATTTCCCGGCTGGAATCAATCTACGCATTCAGCGCGTAAACTTTCGCAATTACCTTTAGCAGCAAGAAATTACGCGAAGTACATTTCCAAGCTTGCCGGCGCAAGATTGTCGATCGTCAGCGTCGGTCCGGCACGCGGAGAAACGATTGTCATTTAAGTCATGGCCCCGAGCGCGAAGTCAGTTCCCCGGCATGTCGCGATCATCATGGACGGCAACGGGCGATGGGCGAAATCTCGCGGGCTTTCGCGGATCAAAGGCCACGAAGCGGGTGCGAAGGCCGTGCGCGAATGCGTCGAGGGCTGCGGCGATTTAAAGATTGAATATCTGACCCTCTACGCTTTCTCGGCCGAGAATTGGCAACGTCCGAAAAGCGAAGTCTTCGCTTTGATGCGCCTGCTCGAGAAATTCCTGAAGGAGAAAACCCCGGAGTTGCTCGAGAAGAATGTTCGACTCCAGGCCATCGGGCGATTGACCAATTTGCCGGAGGCCTGCCAGAAACAGCTTCACAAATCGATCGAAGCCACGGCAGGCAACAATGGTCTCACTTTGATCCTGGCGCTGAGTTATGGCGGCCGCCTGGAAATCATCGACGGGATCAAGAGTTTGCTTCGCGCGGTCGAATTGGGTCACATCGACAAGGCGATGATCGACGTCGAGATGTTCAGCAAGCATCTCTACACTCGATATTATCCCGACCCCGATCTGCTTATCCGCACCTCGGGAGAAATGCGTTTATCGAACTTTCTTCTTTGGCAGCTCTCCTACACCGAAATGTTCGTGACGCCGAAACTCTGGCCTGATTTTACCAAGAAAGATCTTCTGGCGGCGGTGGAAGAATTTGGACGGAGACAACGACGCTACGGGGCCGTTTAGAATCAGTCCGACTTGTTGGATCCACGGACGCCCCGGAGGTGCGTCCCTACCTATTCAAACGAAGGCTTCCGCAACCGAATCGGCGAGAGATTTTCCAGCGCGAGTCAGGACAAAATTGCCGTTCGATTGTCGAAGTAAACCGAGCTGCACAAATTCGTCTGTTTCCTTCGCGAAAGGCTGGAGGATCGCTTCGGAAACGCCGTCGCGCGTGCGCAGCGAAAGCGCAATTCTCTCTGTCCGCTTCATTTCCGCGGTCAGCTCTTCTGTCCGGTCGACCGTAGGGCGACGATCGAAAAGCCGATCGGCGTACTCGCGATAATCCGCGATGTTCTGCCAGCGTTTTGTTCCAACGGTCGAAAACGCGCTCGGGCCGACTCCCAAATAATCTTCACCCGACCAGTATGAGCGATTATGGGCCGACGAAAAACCTGGTCGCGCATAATTCGAAATTTCGTAGTGCTCGTAGCCCGCTTCCTCCAGGATCGACATTGTCATTTCGAAAAACTCGGCGTCGGCATCCGAATCTTCCCGATATTCGCCGCGCGAATGGCGCAGGAAAAATTCTGTGTCTTCCTCGTAAGTGAGGCAGTAAGTGGAGACGTGCTCGGGTCGAAGCGCGATCGTTTTTTCCAGCGTAGCCCGCCATTGCTCGACCGTCTGCCCGGGCAAACCGAACATGAGATCGACGTTGATGTTTGAGAACCCGGCCGCACGCAAGATTCGAAAGGATTCCTCTGCTTGATTTGCGTTGTGCCCGCGGCCGAGAACCTTCAGCAGCGCGTCGTCCCAGGATTGCACACCGAGGCTGATGCGATTGACACCGAATCGTTTGAGCACCTCAGCCTTGCCCGCCGCGACACTTCCAGGATTGGCTTCCATCGTCCATTCCACCAGCCCGGAGAGATCGAGCTGCTCGTGAAATCCGCGCAGCAAAGATTCCAATTGCGCCGTTGTCAGCGCGGTCGGCGTCCCGCCGCCAAAGAAAATCGTTTCGGGAGCGAGGTCGAACTCAGCGGATTTCTGCGAAAGCTCGCGGACAGCTGCTTCACAGAAGCGTTGGGTCTCGGAATGATTGGCGCGTGCCTTGTAAAAAGCGCAGTACGGGCAGATGCGCGCGCAGAATGGAATGTGAACATACAAATGCCGGATCGGCTCGGCTCTAGAAGCAGATGTGTCGCTTGCATTGACGATAGAAGCGGGCGACACGCCTGCCGCTACAGTTGCGGAGTTGTGATTCGCGCTCTTGCTCATAAAGTCCGTTCCATCGCTCACACTACTTTGTCGATCCCAAAGCTAACTCTTCTTTTCTTCTGCGTCATCACGCCCGTGTTTGGCCAGACGCCGCGCCCGGGTCCTACTCGGTCGGTCGTCTACGCCGCACACGATCCGGATGCGATCACGGACTACGTCACAAATCCCCGGGTGGTGCATGCAATGGTCGATCGCCTTGTCTTGACGGCAACCGGCCAACCCACTGTCGCGAAAGCTTGGGCGTCGCTCGTTTCTCCTGACGACAAAGTTGGTATCAAAATTTCCGCCGCCGGCGGCGAGCTTTTCACAACGCATCACGACGTCGTGAATGCGATTGTCGATGGATTGGTTGCCGCGGGCCATCCACGCAACAGCATCGTGGTCTGGGATCGTTCGTTGGGTGGAACCAAGTACGCCGGTTACCAGTCCGGCAAAGATGGTTATCAACTGCGCGCCATCGTCCCGCGCGACGGTTACGATCCCAAGGCGGTTCTCTCCGCGCCACTCATGGGGAAACTGGTGTGGGGCGATTTCGAATACAAAGGCGACCTGGGAAAAACAATCATTCTGTCGGATACGGAAAACACCAGCAACGTAAGTCATTTCTCGCGCATCCTTTCCAGCGAGGTCACGAAAATCATCAATGTTCCGGTGATGAGCAATAGCGAGGCGAACGGGATTGCCGGTTGTCTATACAACATCACGATTCCGAACATCGACAATTGGCGGCGTTTTAGCGAAGGCTCGCGTTTCGGCGCGACCAGCATCGCGGAGATTTATGCGGACCCAATGATTGGCCACAAGGTTGTCTTCAACTTAATGGACGGCTTGATTGCGCAGTTCGCCGGCGGTCCGCAATCGGAGCCGAACTATGCCGTGCACCACGCCACGCTTTACGCCAGCAAGGATCCGGTCGCGCTGGACGTGGTTGCGCTAAGGAAAATCGGAGAGTTGCGCGCGCGGGCAAGCGTCCCAGTGATTGGCCCGGAGGCCTCCTATATCCAGGCAGCGGGGCAAATGGGCCTGGGCAACACCGACGCGACTTTGATCGACATCAAGAACGCGGGGCGTTGACCGCTGGGCGACAAAAAGCGTGAAGACGGAATTTTCTGTGCGTCGGCTGCGTGGTGCGATCCTGCGGTCCGTTTCGCGATCGTTTTATCTTTCCGTCCGCTTGTTGCCCGCGCGTTTGCGTGAGCCGGTCTCGCTTGCTTATCTCCTCGCGCGCGCAACAGACACGATTGCCGACACGGCGGATATTCCCCCGGCGATTCGGGCCGAGAAACTGCAAACGCTTTCCGGCGCAATCCAAGGGCAATCTTCTCCGGATACAATTGTCGATCTTGTCGGGTCGTTCGCGCCTTTGCAGAAAAATTCCGATGAAAGTGCGCTGATCGAATCGCTCCCGCGCTGCCTGGAATGGCTGGAGAATCTTGATCCGGCCGATCGCACCGATATTCGCTTGGTGTTGGAGAAGATTACGCGCGGGCAAACACTCGACTTGCAACGTTTCGTCAAGGCCGCTGAAGTGCGGGCGCTCAATACGGCCAGCGACCTCGATGAATACACCTATCTCGTCGCCGGTTGCGTCGGAGAATTTTGGACGCGGCTTTGTTTCCGGCACGTGCGGAAATTCGCCAAGCTCGATGAAAACGAGATGTCCGAGCTCGGAAAGCGCTACGGCATGGGATTGCAACTGATCAACATTTTGCGGGATGCCGGCTCCGACCTTCGCAGTGGCCGATGTTATTTTCCGGAAGAGGAGTTGGCCACGATTCGATTGACCGCGGCGGACATTATTAGGGAACCGGATCGCTTTCGGCCGATTTACCGAAAGTGGAGAGAGAAAGCCGAAGCGGCGCTTCAGTCCGGAGTGGAGTACTCGCTCGCTATTCGAAATCGACGGGTACGCGCTGCGAGCGTGTTGCCGGCGCTAATCGGCGCACGAACGCTCGCACTTTTGCGCGAGGCGGGCGGAACAGCCCTGAACCGCAAGATCAAGGTTCCGCGCCAAGAAGTGCGCTCGATGATTTCATCCGTGGTCATGACGCTCGCGTCCCGTAGAAAAATCGAGGCGATATTCGAACGCGCGCAGAATTACAAAAAATAATTGCGCTGTTTCTCCGTGATCGGTCGCTCGAGCCGCTCGAGCACCAACAGCATATCTTCCCAGACCTTCCGTTTTTCGGAGAGCGACTGGTTTCGAAGTAAATAGGCGGGATGATAAGTGATCATCAAGGGTGTTTCCTGATAGGAATGCCAGCGTCCGCGCAGATCGCGCATCGTCCCGCGCGCGCCGAGCAATCCTTCCACCGCGGCCGCGCCGAGCGCGACCAACACCTTTGGTTGGATGATCTCGATCTGTTCGACGAGATAAGGCCGGCATGTTTGCATTTCGAGCGGCGTCGGCGCCCGGTTCCCGAACGAGCCCTTCGGCGTGTCGGGACGGCACTTGAGAATGTTGGCGATGTAAACGTCGCCACGCGCGAAGCCCATGGTCTCGATTATTTTCGTGAGCAGTTGACCGGCGCGGCCAACAAACGGTTCACCCCGCGCATCTTCATCCGCGCCTGGTGCTTCTCCGATAAACATGATGTCTGCGTCGGGATTGCCGACTCCGAAAACCGTTTGTGTTCGTGAGCTGGCGAGGTGAGGACACTTCGTGCAAACGCTGACGCGCTCCCGAATTGGCGCGAGTCGCTCGAGTTTGCTACCGGATTGAACCGCTGACGGAGTGGCAAGAGGCGCCGATGCCGGTTGCGTTTCCAGAAGCCGCTCAAGCGCGGCGCGCGAGGCGCACGGCGTTCGCTCTTTTCCGTCGCGCAGCCGTTCGAGCGCGCTAATAACAAGATCGAGACCCGGTTCCTGCATCGGGTCGATCATGGGAAGTTTTGCGCTAAGCCGCAATTCCTTTGATGATGTTGCGATGAGTTCGAGGCTTGGCGATTACGATTACGCGTTGCCGGAAGGGCTTATTGCGCGACGGCCTTTGCCTCGGCGCGATGAGTCCCGAATGATGGTTTTGCATCGCGAGAGGCAAACGATCGAACATCGACAATTCGGTGAATTGCCGACACTGCTTGCGCCGGGAGATCTACTGGTCTTGAACGATACGCGAGTGGTTCCCGCGAGAAAATTCTCGGACGACGGCGCAGTCGAATTTTTGTTTATCGAACGGCTCGGGCCGTTGCGGTGGAAATGTCTGGCGAAGCCGGGACGTAAAATGCGAGTGGGCGCCACGACGAAGATCGACAATGTGATTGCGCGCGTAGAAGAAATCCGGGCGGACGGCGAACGCGTCATCTTGCTGGATGAAGACGTCGATCTTTTCGCCGGCGGCTCGATGCCCTTGCCGCCTTACCTGGGGCGTGACAGCGACAAAGAAGACGACACGCGGTATCAAACTGTTTTCGCGCGAACACCTGGCGCGGTTGCTGCGCCAACGGCTGGTCTGCACTTCACTCAAGAAATTCTGAGTGAGCTTGCGCACGCGTTCGTCACGCTCCATGTCGGGACCGGAACATTTCGGCCTGTTCACTGCGAAGATATTCGCGAGCACCGCATGCATCCGGAGCAGTTTTCAATCTCGGCCGAAGCTGCGCGCAAGATCGACAAGGCACAGCGCGTTGTCGCCGTCGGGACGACGAGCGTGCGGGTGCTCGAAGCTGCGCACCGCGAAAATGGAAAACTGGTCGGGCAAACGGGATCGACCGACATTTTCATTTATCCGCCTTATCGATTTCAACATGTCGATCTCTTGTTCACAAATTTTCATTTGCCGCGTTCCACTCTTCTCATGCTGGCAAGCGCGTTCGCCGGCCGCGAGTTTATCCTGCGCGCCTACGAAGAAGCGATCGGCCAACGTTATCGGTTCTACAGCTACGGCGATTGCATGCTGATTTTGTAAGGTAGGGACAGCGCGCTGCGCTGTCCTGGACCGCAGCGCGGCGTCTCTACCCAAATTGCAGCCGAGACAGCAGAGTTGTGTTATTCTCCGCGCAAATGCTGGATCAACCGAAAGGCGAGCTCGTTATTCAAACGATCGCCATGCCAAAGGATACAAACCCGAATGGGGATATTTTTGGCGGCTGGTTGATGTCGCAGATGGATTTGGGCAGTGGAATTCTGGCGGCGAAGACCGCGAAAGCCCGCGTCGTGACGGTAGCGATGGAAGGGATGTCATTTCTGCAACCTGTGCGCGTTGGGGACACGGTCGCGTGTTATGCATGGGTCGAAAAAATTGGGCGCACGTCCATGACGATCCCAGTCGAGGTTTGGGTGCAGCGCTACAAGACGGGCGAGCAACTTCGGGTCACGCACGGCGTTTTCACGTACGTGGCAGTCGATTCCGAAGGGAAACCGATTGCGGTCAAACGCGGCGCTTAAGGGCTCTCCGGCGCCTTCTCAGGCGCAGCAGTTTCCGGCGGAGCTGGCGGCGGCAATTGGGCTGGATCCATTGTAACATTCGTTGCCCACCCACCTGGGGCCGGCGGATTGGAAAGCGCGCGGGTTTTTTCGACAATAATTTGTCTTTGCTCGGTCCGCCGAGCCTCCCGGATTTTGCGAAGATATTTCCGTTGAGCGGCCTGCTGGCGCCCAGTCTTGGAGAAAGAGGAGCATCCTGACAGAGCGATGCAAGCGACGAGAGTCAACGCTGAGCCTCTTATGATTCGTTCCAGCATGCCTTCCTTGAAGCAGGACTCATGCAACGCCGAGCCGAGCTATGGGAGGAGCAGCTGTTTTAAGCGACAACGAGCGAGACGAAAATGTATCGCGCCGTCAGTTCGTTGCCACAAGAGCAGTTGCCTCCACTCCAGAAGACGCCGAGTTAAAGTGCCCTGATTGAATCAGTGTGCTCACAACTTGATATATCTTTAACTGACAGACCGAGCATTTCTGGAACAAGCTCGAAAGGGTGATGGGCGCGCTGTATGCCAATTGCCAAATCTGCTCCGCCAGCGGCTGTAGATGGGTCGGCGCGCTAGCTGGCCAATCAAAATTCAATTTCTGCCGCTGCACCGAAGTTGTTCCGGCCGGGATTTGTTCCTTCAGGGCGCACAGTTCGTCGCGAAAGTGGACGGCAGTGAGCAGCATCTCACTATAATTGTGCTCGATCTTTTCCGACTCGTCGTCGGTAGACTTGTTCCCTGAGGAAAGCGCGAAAGTACCGGACAGAGCTTCTTCTTGAAACAATTGCCAGAACGCTTCGCCGCCGGTCAGATGGTGAAACCGGCCGCGACAGGGGCGCCCTCTTTCAAAGGAGAAGACGGCGATGGATTCGCCGGTGTCATCGAAAATACGAAGAACGCCGGTTCGGGCGGAGTTTAAGATGGTCTGATAAACCGTGATCAGATCGAAATTTGAAAGGTTGCCGCTCAGTTCCAGACAATGGCTTCGATCGAGCGCCATCTCATGAGCTCGGAGAAGGCGATTGGCCATTTGCTCGCACAGGTAATGGAAGAATGCCGGGACGCGCCGGACGAGGTCGGGAAAATTCTTCCTCTCGAAAGATTGTAGGCTGGACGATTCGCAGGTCCGAATGGAATGGTTGCGCGGCTGGCCGGCCAGGGCTTCGAGATCGCCGAAGATGTCGCCGCGCGACAAATAGGCATCCGTTCGATCAACGCTAAATTGATCGCCACCCATCGCCACGACTCCCCGGTTGATGATGTAAATCTCGTCACCGGGGTCGCCTGGACGGTAAATAATCTGATCCTCATCGAAATGCTTTACTCGCGAAAGTTGTCCTATCGCTTTCAGTTCGATCAAGTTAAGAGAGGTGCAAAATGCGAAGAAACCCCGATCGGGCATGCGGATTTAGAAGCAGAACTCGTGCGGGATATTCACTCTTCTTGCCTTCGGAACGGGAACTCCCGAAATCGCAACTTTCCAACGTCCGCTTCCGTCGTTAAGTCCTTTCGGGATGACCCAGTTTGCCTACGTCTTTGAACGTTTCCCCTCCTACGTTCAGACGTTTTGTTATCGCGAAATTGCTGAGCTGGACCGGCAGGGTGAAGCCCCCCCTATTTTTTCGATCCGGACGCCGGATAAAGAGCCGCCGCAGGATTGGGATGAGAAGATCGTCGCCCGGGTGCAATACCTCCCGGGCGAACCGCAACTAGTTGGTGAAATCGAGCGTACCCTCAAACGCAAGGAACGTAACCAAGAGATAGTGGAGCTTGTCGCGGAATGGGGGAGACGTTCCGATTTTCTGCGGCTCTATCAGGCGATTTATGTTGGATCGCGTCTACAGAAACTCGGGATCAATCATGTGCACGCGCACTTCGCCGGAATGGCTGCGCGCACGGCGTTTTGGATTAACAAGTTCTTCGGCATCCCTTTCAGCTTCACCGCCCACGCCAACGATATTTTTGTGCCGCAAGAATTCGAGATCGATTTGGAAAAGCTAATCGGTGCGGCCAGCGCGATCGTGGCGGTCAGCGATTACGCCGCGAATTTTCTCAAAGAGCGGTTTTCCGCGAACGCGGCAAAGATTCACCGCGTCTATAACGGGCTCGATCTTGCGAGATTCAAGCGCGCGGATTTTGTGAACACGGTCCCGACGATCGTCAGCATCGGCCGCTTGATCGACAAGAAGGGCTTCGCCGATTTGATTCGCGCTTGTGATTTGCTCAAGAAACGTGGACACGATTTTCGCTGCGAGATCACTGGCGAAGGTCCGCTTGAAAACAATCTGCGGACGCAGATCGCCGACCTAAAATCGCAGGTAAATTTGGCTGGCCCAAAAACTCAAGCGCAAATTGTCCAACAGCTGGCAGAGGCTTCGGTGTTTGCGTTGCCGTGTGTTGTCGATCCCGATGGCGCGCGCGACAACTTGCCGACGGTGATCATGGAAGCGATGGCCGCGGGACTTCCGGTTGTTTCGACAACGGTTGGCGGAATAGCGGAGATGGTCGCGCCGAGTGAGACCGGATTTCTGGTTGAGCCGCATAATCCAGTCGCGCTGGCCGACGCGATCGAAAAGGTAATTGTCGATCCTGCGTTGGCGCGACGGCTTGGACAGGCCGGATACGAACGCGCTCAGCAATTGTTCTCGATCGAGAGGAATGTTCGCGAGCTGCGCGAGCTTTTATTACAGTAACTCGCGCACGCAATTGACGGCGTGCAGATAAACGCGATGAGGACCGCCGCGGTTTAGTTCGTCACTCACCAACATGACGGGATCGTTATTTCCAGCCGGCATGAGTTGGTGCGTGCATTTCTCCCCGGTTTTGCCGCGCCAGACTTCGAGGAGATCAACGCCTTTGGCGTGAGCGACCACGAATTCAACTCCGAGCGAGTTCAAAACGATCTGACTAACCGGTTCGCCGTCGCGTTCATTGAGCGTGATGTCGATCTTGCGTCCGTTGGCATCGGCAAATGTGAAATTGTTGCCACGTTTTGCTGTTTCGATTTTCCAATTCAATTGCGCCCCGAGCCATCCCGCCAGAAGCACCGCAGTTGATCTGAAGCCCGGCGCGAAATCGATTCGCGCGCTTTCAATTGTCCCGAAATGATGATGGGACGCGGGATGATCGAAAAATTGTGCGACCGCGAAACGGAGTTTATCGAGCCGCGTCCAATTCAGGTCGCATAGTACCACTCGCTCCTTGGCTTCGTGTTGCGCGGTTTCGACCAGGCGCATTTGCGCATCGAAAGTTTCCCAATCGCGGCTGTCGTAAATCAAGCGATCGACCCAAGCCCAAAGTTGCGGGTCCATCGGATCGTGAAATTCGCCCTGCCACCAGAGATGCAATGGAAGATCGGAATCCAAATGTGAAAACACAATGCTCGGCAGAAGATTGGCGCACGGTCCTTCGAGGAGAAAAGAAAGTTGCTCGGAACAAATTTGTTTCGTCCCGGCGCGACTAACGTGGCAATGCGCGCTGATCCAGGCTTCGACGCGATTCTCGGTCGCATTTCGATCGGCGCCAATGACGATGGCGCGGCAAGCGTGATCTCGCGCGATCTTTGAGATGAGTTGCGTATTTTTCTCGAGCGAGCCCGGAGCTTCGCTATAAACCGCGAGGTTAATAAGCGACGCGCGGGTCAAAGCGCCTTCGTTTTGCGCCCAAAGTTTTTTCAGCTCCTTGTCGATTTTGGCGACCTCGACCGAGAGTCCGGGCGAATAATTTTCAGCGGTTGCCGGCATGATCAATAATCTTTTGGATCTTGCATATCCCTTTCAAGAAAAAGCGCGGTCATCCTGAGCGGGAGCGAAGGATCTCTCATCGAAGTGTGACGCATTCTATTTATGGGAGGTCCCTCGCTCCGCTCGGGATGACAGCGGTGTGAGTGAGAAGCCGCAGCGGATAATTTCATAACCTTCGCCATATCCGGCCCTCGCGCGCGAGCAGTTCGTCCGCTTCTTCCGGCCCCCACGAACCCGACGGATAAAAGCACAACGGCGGCGCATCTTTTTCCGAATGCCAGGCTTGTTCGATGGGATCGATAAATAACCAAGCTTCCTCGACTTCGTCGCGGCGCGCGAAAAGGGTGGCGTCGCCGCTCATCGCATCGAGCAGCAAACGTTCGTACGCCTCCGGACTCGCTTTGCCGAACGAGGTCCCATAATGAAAATCCATCTTCACCGGCTCGATTCGGAAGCTGGTGCCGGGCATTTTGGCCTGCATGCGCAACGAGATTCCTTCATCGGGTTGAATCCGAATGACGAGGACGTTTTGATCGAGAGTGGTCGCTTCCTTATTGAAAAGAACGAGCGGCGCTTTTTTGAAGTGAATGGAAATCTCGGTCCCGGATTTCGGCAGCCGTTTGCCGACGCGCAAATAAATCGGCACATCCGACCAGCGCCAATTGTCGATGAAGAGACGCAACGCGACGTATGTTTCGGTGATCGATTTTGGATCGACATTTTTTTCAGCGCGATAGCCGACAACCGGTTTACCGTTGATCGCGCCTTCCGCGTACTGTCCGCGCAGGGCGTTGATGGCGACATCTTCTTTCGTCATGCGCCGGAGCGAACGCACGACTTTCACTTTCTCGTCGCGAATACTGTCGGCGCTCAGATCGGTCGGCGGTTCCATCGCGATGAGGCAAAGCAATTGAAGTAAATGGTTTTGCACCATATCGCGCAGCGCGCCCGCGCCTTCGTAGTAACCGGCGCGTCCTTCCACGCCGAGCGTTTCCGATGCGGTAATCTGGACGTGGTCGAGGTAGCGCGCGTTCCAGAGCGGCTCGAAAATCGCATTAGCGAATCGCAAGACGAGAATATTTTGCGCAGTCTCTTTGCCGAGAAAGTGGTCGATCCGGTACGTTTGTTCTTCGGAGAATGAACTGCGCACCACGCGGTTGAGTTCGCGCGCGGAGGCGAGGTCGGTGCCGAAAGGTTTCTCAACGATGACGCGCGCCCAACTGCCTTCGCATGCTTCGTTCAAGCCGGCGGCTTTGAGATGTTTCACGATTGGTTCGAATTGATCGGGCGCGACGGCAAAATAGAAAAGCCGGTTGCCGCGTGTGCCGCGTTCGGTGTCGATTTTATCCAGGCGCTCCGCCAGACTCTTGTAGCCGGCTTCATCGCTGAAGTCGCTTTGATGATAGTAAACCGCCTGCGCGAAAGTATTCCAGATTTCGTCGCGAACCGGTTGGCGCGAAAATTTTCGCGTCGATTCCTCGAGTTCTTTTCGAAAGTCGCCGTCGGTTTTTTCACGCCGGGCGAAGCCGACGACGGCGACAGCGGGAGGCAGATCGCCGTCGGCCGCGAGATTATAAAGAGCGGGAATGAGTTTGCGATGGGTGAGATCGCCGGTCGCGCCGAAGATCACGACGCTGCATGGCTGCGGCACGGCGCGCGTCGATAAACCTTCGCGCAAGGGATTGATGTTTGGATGATCGTTCGCCTGGCTCATTTGGTTGATCGCAGATTACGCAGATTCTCGCAGATTTGGTAAGCCGAAACTGTAGCGGCGGTCTACTTGTCGCCCTGTAGCCTTGGCGAAAGTGGATGACCGCCGAAATTACTTAGAACATAGATCGGGTCAGGCCAGGAATTTTTGAACGTTCACGTGCGTAAAAGGCTGTCATCCCGAGTGGAACGAGGGACCTCACACTCGAAGCTTGGATCATCGTGTGTCCAGGAATGTCTTATCATCCTGTGCGAGGTCCCTCACTACCGTTCGGGATGACAGAAGGAGAGCGCGCGTGGCGTTGTCATCCCGAGCGAAGCGAGGGATCTCCCACTCGCAGCTTGGATTATGGTGCGTCTAGGAATGTTCTATCATCCTGTGCGAGGTCCCTCGGTCGCGGCGACCTCGGGATGACAGCACATGTGTTTGCTGCGCCAACCTACGAAGGGAGTGGGAAGCGCCGCGTCATTTCGCGGACTTTTGCGCGCACGCGTTCCAGCGCGGCTTCATCCGCGCGATTGTTCAATGCCTCGGCAATCAAGTCCGCGATTTCGAGCATTTCTTCTTCTTTCATTCCACGTGTCGTCATCGCGGGTGTGCCGATGCGAATGCCGCCGGGCTTAAAGATTGGGTAAGTGTCGAACGGGATTGCGTTCTTGTTCACGGTGATGCCGGCGCGATCGAGAACTTCCTGCGCTTCTCGGCCGTTAATCTCTTTCGGACGAAGATCGACCAGCATGAGGTGATTGTCGGTGCCGCCGGAAACGATGCGGTATCCGTGCTTACTCATTCCGGCAGCGAGCGCTTTCGCATTCACGACCACCTGCCGCTGATAATCGCGGAACTGCGGTTGGAGCGCTTCGTGAAAGCAAACCGCTTTCGCGGCGATGACGTGCATAAGCGGTCCGCCTTGAATTCCCGGAAACAAGGTCGAATCGATTTCTTTCGCGAACTTTTGCTCGCACAAGACGATGCCGCCGCGCGGACCGCGCAAACTTTTGTGCGTCGTCGTCGTGACATATTGCGCGTGCGGAATCGGACTCGGATGCTGGCCGCCGGCGACCAATCCCGCGATGTGCGCCATGTCGATGAAGAGAATCGCGCCGACTGAATCGGCGATCTGGCGCATCCGCGGAAAATCGATCGTGCGCGGATAAGCCGACGCACCGGCGGTGATCATCGCGGGGCGAACTTCTTCCGCTTGTTTCTGGAGCGCATCGTAATCGATCTGCTCGGTCTTTTCGTCCACGCCGTACTGGCTGACTTGATAAAGTTTGCCGGAGAAATTTGCCGGATGTCCGTGGGTGAGATGACCGCCGTGCGCGAGATTCATTGTCAAAATTTTGTCGCCCGGTTTAATTGCGGCGAAATAAACGGTCATATTCGCCTGCGTACCGCTATGCGGCTGCACATTCGCGTGCTCGGCGCCGAACAACAGTTTCGCGCGATCGATCGCGAGTTGCTCGACCGTGTCCACATTTTCGCAGCCGCCGTACCAGCGTTTTTTCGGATAACCTTCGGCGTACTTGTTCGTGAGCACGCTCCCTTGTGCTTCCATCACCGCGCGGCTGGTGAAATTTTCCGACGCGATCAGTTCGATATTTTCTCGCTGCCGTTTTTCTTCCGCGCTGATGGCGTCGAAGATTTCCGGATCGACCGTGCGCAAACCGCCGCCCGGAGAAGATGTCGATCCGGTGGAGCCGCGGCGAATTTGTGGAAGATCGCCCATTAAATAAGAGGAAGCGCCGCCGCTGCGTGGAGTTGGCGCGAGTTCGCTTTGTTCTACAAAGGCGAGGATGCTCGGTAAAGCGTTTTTGATCGTGCGCGCGCAAACTTCGTAAACGTCGCGCCCCATGCCGATCGGATCCGGCACGTCGCGCCAGACGGTTGCACCCGGTTCTTCAAATTCACGGAGCAGAAAAGCCTTATCGGCGCCATGAGGGAAGAGCATGTGAATCGATTCCAGGTGCGCGCCGGTCATGCCAAAAATGTGGGTGGCTTCATCGACCAACTCGGCAGTGAGTGGCTGGCTGCGCAGATTGCTGATATCGACCCCGTCCTCTTCGCACACTTGGACCGCATACAAACTCGGCGGCTGCCCGCGCACCGCGTGCACGCCGGCCGATATCACCTCGATGTCCTTGCGATTGCCGATCAGGCCACGGAAAAGCCCTTCCGCAATGGGACTGCGGCAGATGTTTCCGGTACAGACAAAGAGAATGTTTTTCACAAATTGCGCGCCGGCCGGCAGCGCGACAGCAACCTAGAATCGAACAAACTCAAGTCAACGGAACGTCTTGGATGGACGCGACGTAAGGGGCGGCCTGAGAGACAACGGCGAAAGGCTCGACAAAAAAAGATCGCCTGGTTAAAGGGTTACTTGTGAACCCTCCCCCGCCGCCAATTCCTGCCGGGATAAGCGTCGGCAAGATTTGCGTCGGCGTGTTTCTTGGGATTGTGCTGGCGGTATTTTTTGTGTTCTTCCTCGTGGAAAGTCCACAAGTCTGGAATAGGCATGGCGCACCGTCCCCGGAATACTTTGTCATCATCACCCGGCCGGTGCCGATAAAGATGTCTTACGGCAACGTGATCCTGCCTGGAGGCGCAACGCTCGTTCTGTCACGAAACGCGTATTACGCCGGCGTAGTCGAAGTTCGCTACCAGGACGAGATCGTCAGAATTCCGATTGAGGCGACCACCTTATCCGAACAATGGTAAAGGTTGATAGTTGAGTGGTGAGAGTAAAGATGCGTCGCCCCGTAACCGCCATCACTCGTCAGGTGAGCGCGAGCATCAACAATTGCGAGCTGTCGTTTCACGCAAGACAGCCGATTGACGTGGCCAAAGCAATGGCACAGCACAAAGCGTATGAAGATTGTCTCGCCGGACTGGGTGTTCGCATCGTGTCTCTACCGGCCGAGCCAGAGCTTCCGGATGCGGTCTTCGTAGAGGATCCGGCGGTGGTGGTGGATGAAGTCGCGGTCATCTCTATCATGGGAGCGCCGAGCCGGCGGCCCGAAGCGAGTAGCCTGGCCGAGGCGCTTTCGCATTACCGGCCGATCAAGTTTCTCGTCGAACCGGCAACTCTCGATGGCGGAGACGTGCTGCGCGCCGGGCGTTTCATATTCGTAGGTTTATCGCAGCGGACGAATCAGGAAGGCATCGCCCAGTTGAGCGACATGTTTCGAGTCTACGACTATCAGGTCCAGTCGGTGGAGGTGAGAGGCTGTCTTCATCTGAAGAGCGCGTGCTCATACATTGGCAACGACACCGTTCTCGTTAATCGATCGTTGATCGATGCGGAACGATTCCGCGGGTTTGAATTAGTTGACGTTCCTGATGAAGAACCGGCCGCAGCGAACGCCCTGCTCGTTCAAGATGTGGTGATCATTCCTGCTTCTTTTCCCAAAACCCGTGCTTTGCTCGAGCAACGAGGGTTTCGCGTGCAGACGATCGACTTGTCTGAGTTGCAAAAAGCAGAAGCCGGCGTGACCTGCACCAGCTTGATCTTCAATCACGAAGCGATGGCCGCGGAAGATCGCGGAGTTTGAGTCGCGTCGACCGAAGTAGAAGTAATCTCCGCAATTCGCGGTCGCGATGAAGCGTGTTTAGACTGCGCGGTGCGTTCTCGCTGGAAACGCTTTCGTTACAAGATTGAATGGCTCGCGCTGAGCGCAGCGGCGAAATCCGTCCCGCTGCTGTCGCGAAAAGTGTGCTTTGGCCTGGCGCAGTTTCTTGGCGCGTTGACCTCAATATTGGATCGACAGGGCCGGCGTGTTGCTTTGAGTAATCTCGAGACTGCGTTCGGTGATCAGTTGTCGATCTTGCAGCGAAAGAGAATCGTTCGGGAGTCCTATCAACATTTCGCGCGAACGATGCTCGACTTTTTGTGGAGTCCGCGGCTCACCGCGGAAAACTTTTCCCGCTACATCGAGGTGCAGAACTTTGACGAGACCGAGCGGGCGGGCGGCCCGGAACGAAACGTGATAATCGCGTGTTACCACTACAGCAATTTCGAGTGGCTCGGTTTGGTCGGCGGCTTCTTGGGATTTTTCACCACCGTCATTACGCAGGAATTCAAGAACTCGTCGCTGGACGCAATTTTTAAGAAGATCCGGGAACAAACCGGACATGTGACGATCCCGCGTGAACGCGGCATCATCCGTCTTTACAAAGCGCTCCGCCGAAAGGGACGCACGGCTTTGCTCGTCGATCTTACCGTGCCGCCGAGACAAGGCGCGGTGGCCATCGAATGCTTTGGGCTGAAGACGAGTGTGACTTCGGCGCATGCCTGGCTGCACGAGCAAACCGGGACGGCCATTGTTCCAGCGCATTGCGAACCGCTGCCGGGCGGACGTTACCGGGTTATCGTTCATCCGAAGATCGAGAACACGGCTGGGATGAATCATCAGCAGATCGCGCAAGCGTGCTGGAATTCGTTCGAGCCGTACGTTCGAAGGAACCCGGCGCCCTGGCTCTGGATGTACAAACATTGGCGTTATCTTCCTGCCAGCCCGGACCGCGTTTATCCATTTTACGCGCAGTTTTCCCCAGAGTTCGACGCGTTGGTTCGCGAAGCGATAAAAACGCCGGAAGACCTGTCCGTTTAATATAATAAAATCGACATCGTCGCTCCGTTGGTTGACAAAGCAGCGTTAAGATTTCCAGTAAGGAACCTATGCGACTTGTTTCACGTTTATTTTTAGTTGGAGCGGCAGCGGGCGCGGTCTTCCTCACCGGCTGCGAAACTGGACCGATGGGGATTTCGGGAGGGAATTATCATGTCACGGCGCACCGTCCGCATGATCTCTCGGCGGTGCATGTGAAAGTTTCACTCGCCAGGCAAAACGTTTACGTGATGGAAGGCGATCGTTGCCTAATGGCAGTGGCCACTACTGTCGGCAAGGCGGATAAACCAACTCCGCACGGCAGCTTCAAAATTTACAGCAAGATCGAGCACAAGCGCTCGGGCTCGTACGGATTCAGTGTTCAGGGCAATCGGGTGGTTCCTTCCACCGGCGGCGGCCCGGGACGCTACGTCGGTTATCCGATGGGCTACTGGTGCGAGTTCGCGCCGGCTTATGGATTTCATCAGGGTTTCGTTCATCCGAATCCACACACCCACGGTTGCCTGCGCTTGCATGGGGAAGCCGCGGCGAAATTTTACGCGTTGGTGCGAATCGGAACGCCGGTAAATATCGCGACAACGCAACCCGAAGACGCGAGGCTCGACCCGACGGTGCGACGAGTGGACGATTCCGGGGTACCCGATCCCGATCCGCACCTGATGATTACCGACGCAGCATTTTCAAAACCGAGCGGGCCGTTGCTCGAAGAGTAGGGCTGAGCGCGGCAAACGGCCGCAAGACATCGTGAGCACCAATCTCATCTCCAGCGGCACGACGGCGCGCGAAAAAGTGAACTTGCGCACGCCCGACGTGATGGCGGCGGTGCAGCAACAGGTCGAATCGCATTATCGCAGCGATATTGTGGACAAGGTTCGCCGCGAAGGCGGGATCATTAAGGTCGGAGACACGACCGTTCGGCTGGCTAAACAATTTGGCTTTTGTTATGGCGTCGAGCGGGCCATCGATCTCGCCTATGCCGCGCGCAAAGTTTTCAAGGACCGCCGGCTCTTCATCGTCGGCGAGATCATCCACAATCCGGAAGTGAACGAGCAAATCTCCTCGTTAGGGATCAAGAACCTGATGGGAAAGAACAAGCAAGCGGAGATTTCGGATTTGCAACCGGACGACGTTGTCATCGTTCCCGCTTTCGGAACCGAATTGTCGATCTTGCAACAGATCAAGGATCGCGGCTGCCAGATCGTCGATACCACTTGTGGCGACGTGATGAGCGTTTGGAAGCGCGTGCGCAAGTACGCCAGCGAATCGGCGACTTCCATTATTCACGGAAAAGCCGAACACGAGGAAACGAAAGCGACGAGCTCGCGCGCACTCGGCGACGGCAAGGGACATTATCTCGTCGTCCTCACGCTCGCCGACACCGATTACGTTTGCGATTACATCCGGCATGGCGGCGATAAGAATGTGTTTCTAGAAAAATTCCGCGGCGCGCATTCGGCCGGCTTCGATCCGGACGTGCATCTGCGAACCGTCGGCGTCGCCAACCAAACCACCATGCTTCGTGGCGAGACCGAAGAAGTGCAGAGAAGAATTCGGCAGGCGATTGCCGATCGAGATGGACCAGAACTGGCCGCGAACAATTTCCGATTCTTCGATACGATTTGCGGCGCGACCCAGGAACGCCAGGACGCGTTGCGTGAGCTGCTCAACGTGAAGCTGGACCTTTTGCTCGTCGTCGGCGGTTACAACAGCTCAAACACGTCGCATCTCGCGGAAATGGGCGAGGAAAAACTGCCGACCTATTTCGTGCTCAACGCTTCGCGCTTGTTGTCGCGCGACGAGATCAAGCATTACAACTTGCACGAAAAGCGCGAGGTCGTCGCCCAGAACTGGCTGCCGAGTGGACCGATCGTCATCGGCATCACGGCCGGCGCATCTTGCCCGAATAATTTGATCGAAGAAACTTTGTTGCGTCTTTTCGAGCTGCGCGGCGTCTCGCCGCCGGAGCTGGAAGCGGCAGCGTAAGATCAATAGTCGTTTAGGTAGGGACGCACCTCCGGGGCGTCCGACTATTTCCTCTGCATTCGACGGACGGCTCGGAGATCCGTCCCTACCTACAAATAATCTTTTCATGTGCGCATGAGGACACGCGCCTCTACACTTTCGGCCATGCTCGAGTATGAGCTCTACTTGCCGCTGCATCATAACGACGGGCGCCCGATCGATCCGGAGAAACTGAAGGATTTGAAAAAGCGGCTGGTCGATGAGTTTGGCGGCCTCACCCATTTTCGTCAGGAAAACGAAGGGCTTTGGAAAATTGGCGAACACACGTTTCGTGATCGAATCGAAATTGTGCGGGTACTGGCCGGCAATGAAGTTTCCGCGCAAAAATATTTCGCAAAGCTAAAAGCCGACCTGACTCGCGACTGGAATCAGCAGGATTTCTTGATCGTTAGCCGGCAGGTAACGGCATTGTAGCCGCGCGCGATTGGCTTGACAGGCAAGATCGACATCGTCAGCTTGAGCGGCCATGAAATCGCTTAATCGTTTCGCGGATCCGGTTTACTGCATAATGCGCTTGATCGTGGGTTTGATGTTCGCCTGTCACGGCGCGCAAAAAGTTCTTGGCTGGTTCACTCCGCCCAACGCTCCTCCGCATTCGCTAGACACGATGATGACGGTGGGCGGCTGGATCGAAGTGGTGGGCGGGCTGCTCATCGCTGTCGGGCTGTTCACGCGCGTCGCCGCTTTCATCTCTAGCGGTGAAATGGCGGTGGCGTTCTTTATGGTGCACGCGAAAAGCGGCAACCTCTTCCCAATCGTTAACCACGGCGAAGCAGCCGTGCTTTATTGCTGGATATTCCTGTTCATTTTCTTTTATGGCTCCGGTTGCTGCAGCATCGACGCAATCTGGCACAAACCCGGTGCGTCGACTGCCTAACGAGCGCAAGATCGACATCTTGATTCCTATGAAACGAATCGTCGTCGCATTCGCGCTAATTTTTCTCGTCCAATCGCTCCCGGCGCAGGAAATAAAAGATTTCGGCAAGGAACGTTTGAACAGTTCGCCGCGTCACGGCGAATGGGTCGATTTCAAATCGGGCGATCGCACGATCAAAGCGTTCGTGGTTTATCCGGAGCGGAAAGACAAGGCGCCGGTCGTGCTAGTCATTCACGAAATCTTCGGTCTGACCGATTGGGCCCGCAGTTTGTGCGATGAACTGGCCGAGAACGGCGTCATCGCCATTGTCCCCGATCTGCTGAGCGGACAAAAGTTTGAAGATATCGATGGCGCGCGCAAAGCGATCTCGGCTCTGCCGAAAGAACAAGTGCAGGCGGATCTGGATGCGACTTCCGCGTATGCGTTGACAAAAATCCCGGCTTGCAACGGAACGCTGGCCGTTTGCGGTTTTTGCTGGGGCGGGGGATGGACGTTCAGTTATGCGAACATGAATCCGAAACTGAAAGCGGCATATTCATTCTACGGGACCGCGCCAGATGACGCCGCCAAAGTCGCGAACATTCCGTGTCCGGTTTACGGATTCTATGGTGAGAATGACGAGCGCGTGAACGCAACCATTTCGAAAGGGGAGGAACTAATGAAAGCCGCCGGCAAAAAATATGAGCCGGTGATTTACAAAGGCGCCGGCCATGGTTTCATGCGCTCGGGCGAACCGAGCGATCCTCAGGTGCGCGAAGGAGACAAGAAAGCGCGCGACGACGCCTGGGCGCGCTGGAAGATTTTGCTCAAACAGTTGCCCTAAAGGGGGCCGGACGAGACGCTGTGTCCCCCGGACGCGCAGGGTCGTTATTTTACCAGCTCGACTTCCAAGTCGTAGGCTGGAAACAGCCGAGAAAGACCGGTGATTTCATAGAAATCCTTCAGAGAGACAACGCTGTTGATCAGCGGTTCTAGCAAGTAGTTGAAGGGCAGCGCGGGACTCTTTTGGAAGATAATCCGGTTATGACTGATTCTTTCAAAATGGAAGTCAAAGTAATAGTCACGACCCCACGAGTTGTCTTTGAGAAAGAAGTTAAAAGTCTTGTAAGAAAAGCATCGCCGGTGTGTCGGATCCACAAAGCTATTGCGCGCGGTGAAATGCGGCACTTTGATAAAAATCCGTCCACCGCTCTTTAGGATCCGGTGCAGATCCCGGAGGACGGGAATGTAGTCGCAATGCTCCAGAACATCTTTGCAGTAGACGTAGTCAAACTCTTCATCAGCAAAGGGCAGCGGGAGGTCTTCGATGTTATGCACCACATCCACTCCCGGGAGTGAATGCCGATCCAGGTTTACCCACCCGTCTTTGATGTCTCGACCGCAGCCAACGTTTAGCCTTTTGGACATAAATGCGGTATCACACCAGCGTCCGCGATCATTTCGCGTTTTCTATTTCATCAGCAAGGGTGTTCGCATCGTAAACTTTGCGTAACGCTTCGGTAATGGCGGCGGAATCGACGCTGACGGCGCGGGCCTGTTTGTCGGAGTAAATGCAGTCGAGGACAAGCGATTGAATGTCGCCGTCAAAAATGATGCCGACGAATTCGTTCGCTTTGTTCACGACCGGGCTGCCGCTGTTGCCGCCGATGATGTCGGCGTCGCAAACAAAGTTGAAGGGCGTCTGCAAATTCAGTTTCGATTTGCGATCGATCCAACGCTTCGGCAGGTCGAACGGCGGTTGGTTGTTGTGTTCGGCGGCTCTTTGATAAAGGCCCGCGAAATTCGTCAGCGGAGCAACTGGCTTGCCGTTCTCTTCGTAACCGCGGACGGATCCGTACGATAACCGCAAGGTGAACGTCGCATCCGGATAAGTGCTCGTGCCTTCAATCGCAAACCGCGCTTTGGCGATTTCCGCGTAGGCCTGCTGCTTGGTCTCGTCTTGCGCTTCGAAGACTTTGCGGGCATCGCGCGCCGGATCATCAACCAGACGGGCCAGTGCGATCATCGGATCGTTCGCCGCGGTTACTGCAGCCGCGCCGCCGGCATAAAGCTGCTTGCGAACGGCAACATCCTTTAGCTTCGTTCCTTTCACCAACTCTGCCGCTCGATCCGCGGGCGATTTGCCAGCGAGAACCTGACGCACGAGCGGATCGTCGTAGCCGAAGCGCCCGGCCATATCGGTCAGCGAATCGGTCAGTGTCGTTTGCTCGACATCATCGTAAATTGGCGCGCTCGAAAAAAGATCTAGCTCGAGCGATTCCCGATAGCTGTCGCGGAATTCCGGGAAGCGTTCGCCATTCGATTTCGGACGCTCGTCCCCTGCGCGCAAGAGCCGCCGCGCATATTTAAAAAGCGTGCTGTAGAAAGCGCGGGGCGCGCGGTAACTTCCCGTCTCGCGGCCGCGGGACGACTCGAAGTAATGATAGATCGAAAGAATTTTCGCGGTCTCTTCCTGCGCTTGTTTGATCTTTCCATAGGCAGCCAGCACTGGTTGCCATTTTGGATCACTGGCGATCCCATCGCGCAGCTTCTTCTCCCGAGCGGAGATCGAGCCCAGGATTTCGGGATCGAGCAACGCAGCCTGAACGCCCTCAAACGCTTTCCGGCTGTTTTGAATTCCAAAGAGATCTTCGCGCACGCGCCGCGCATTCTCGAAGTTCCGTTGGGCGAAAGCGGTGAGGAAGACTTCGCGCCGATTTAACCCACTGAGCAGATACGGCAGATCGTGATCGCGCATTTCCGCGAGTTCGTCGCTGGTCAATTGCCGGTCGGTTTTCCCCGGATGCCCACTTATAAAAGTAAGTTCGCCCTCGCTTGGGCCTTTCGAGTTCCATTTTAGGAAGTGCTCGATCTTGGCCGGTTGTCCATTTTCATAGACGCGGAAGATGCAGATATCGAGATCGAAGCGCGGGTACTCGAAGTTATCCGGATCGCCGCCGTAGAAGGCCGCCTGCTGCTCGGGGGCGAAGACAATCCGCACATCGTCATAACGCTTGTAACGATAGAGATGGTAAACGCCGCCCTGATAAAGCGTGACCACGTCGGAGCGCAGGCCGGTTTTCTCTTTGCTTTCCTTTTCAATCGCCGCAATCGCGTTGCTACGCGCCGCGTTGGCCTGCTCGGGCGACATTTCGGCTTTGACGACGCCGCTCACGCGCGCGGTTACGTCTTCCATCGACACCAGAACATTGAGCTCAAGGTCGGCGCACTTGATTTCCTCCGCGTTCGTCTTCGCGTAAAATCCATCCTTCAGATAATTGTGTTGCTCACTCGACGCCTTTTGCAGCGAATCCGCGCCGACGTGGTGATTGGTAATGCAGAGTCCCGTCGCCGAGATGAACGAGCCGCTGCCGCCGGAGTTAAAGCGCACGCTCGATTTTTGCAGATGATCGAGCCACTGCGAAGACGGCTCGAACTGATATTTTTCTTTCAACTGTTTGAGCGGCGGCGAATTGAAGAGCCACATGCCTTCATCGGCCTGAAGCGATGTGGCCGCGACACTGAGGCAAGCCAACAGAATCAAATGACGGATGCGGAACGAGAGCGAAGTCACAGATCGCGAAGATAGAGCGTTCATTTTCCCGCGACCAATCAATTTGCGAATTGGGTGCAAAAAAAACTTTGCGTTTCATCGTCGCTCGCTTCTCAGCAAAGAGGACGCATTTCCCAGTCCGGTGGCGATTTCTGGGATGATTCCTTTGCGCGTATAAATCGGGAGCAACATCGGCCGCATCGATCGTATCTTTGTCGCGAAAAGAATGGCGCCGCCGGCGCAGACGATGCCGCCGATGAGAAAAGTTGTTTGCACGCCGACATGATTTGCCAGCACGCCACCCAGGATGCTTCCAAACGGAGCCATGCCCATGAACGCCATCGTGTAGAGGCTCATCACCCGGCCGCGTTTGTCGTCGTCGACGATCGTCTGGAGCAGGGTGTTCGATATCGCCAACTGCACGATCATTCCCAGGCCTACGAAAAAGAGGGCGAAGAGCGCGACGATCAGTCCATGAGCAAGGCCTGCCACGATCAACCCGCCGCCGAAGATAAGCGCTCCGGCCGCGACGCGGATGCCCGCGCCGCGAATGCTTTTGCGCGAGGCGAGATAAATCGTCCCAAAGAGCGCGCCGATGCCGGGTGCGGTCATCAACAATCCAAGGGTATGGGCGCCACCGTGCAAAATTTCCGCGGCAAAGATCGGCATCAACACGGCGTAAGGCATTCCAAGCAAACTCACCAGCCCGACCAGAAACAGCACGGTGCGAATCGGCGGAAATCCCATCGCGTAGCGCACGCCTTCAGTCAGGTCGTCGAGCGCGGACGAGTGCGCCGTGATCGGAGCGCTTTTCTTGACGCGCATGGCGAGCAACGCGGCCACGACTGGCATGTAGCTGACTGCATTGATGGAAAAACAAACCGCCGGCGTCACAATCGTTAGGAGCAAGCCGGCGATAGCGGGACCGAGCATGCGCCCGCCAGTGATGACGAATGAGTTGAGCGCGATCGCGTTTGGCAAGTCGCGACCCGAGCCGACCATGTCGACGATGAATGACTGCCGCGTGGGCAAATCGATAGCCAGGATGATTCCGGCGAGAATATTCAGCGCGATCAAATTCCAAACCCGAAGCATGTGCGTAGAAACAACCAACGCGAGCGCGAACGCTTGCAGCATCGACAAACTTTGCGTCACAATCAGAGTGCGATGCCGGTTCCAGCGATCGACCAGAACACCGGCGAATGGCGTAAGGAGAAAGAGTGGAAGTTGCCCCGCAAAACTCACGAGTCCAAGAAGCAAACTCGAATGCGTCAGCTGATAAATCGTCCAGCCGAGTGCGATCTGCTGCACCCATGTGCCGACGAGCGAAATGCTTTGTCCGCCGAAATAGAGCCGGAAGTTTCTGTGGCGAAACGCGCGGACCATGGAGCGCAAACCCGCGGGCTCGTTTGTGGCTTCGCGCTTCACTTAAAACAAATCGTTTTGCGGATTTGGAACACTCGTACGGAGCTGAAAACGATGTTTCCAGCAGAACGCACGTTATGCGCCGCGGCTCTCCATTGTCAAAGCGCCTGCCACTCGCCTTAGGAGAATGACCCGGTTCGGTGCGAAGAGAATTGACGCGATGCCAATCGATCGGTTATCACCGGTCCGCACGAGCGTTTCACCGATGAGCAAATCTTATTTTCCAACGGACCGGGCCGGTCAAATCGATTGGCACAACAATTTTGCCGCTGAATTTCCAAAGGTTGGCGCGACTCTGGGCTTCACCGCGGCAGAAATTACGTCGGCGGTAAACGATTCGAAGTATGCCGTTTATTTGTTAAAAACGCTCGGACCGGAAATCGAGTCCAACCGCGCGCACGCGGCGCTCGCTGTGCTCGAAGGTCAATCGCAAGGTTCTTATGTCGACCTTCCGAGCACGTCCGGCGCGCCACCTGCGGTCCGGCCCGGCATCGACACTCGCCGGCAAGCGCGCGTGGAACGGATCAAAGCCTCATCGGCATTCACGTTTGATGTGATCGGCAAGCAACTTAAGATTGTCGCCGGGAAATTCGATCCGAAGAATTACAAAGCCGAGCTTGGCCAGGCGCGCCAGACCGGACCGAACACGGTGATCGCTCCATTCCGCAAGGCCGGTGGCGAGGTCGCCGGGATCAATCTTTACCGTCAACGCAAAGGCGAGAGCGCGCCGCAGCTCGTCAATTTTTTCATCCGCACACCGGCCGTAGATCCAACGCCGCCGGCCTCGCCGGGAAAATCCGAGGAGCGCACCTACACCGCCCGCGCCGTCATCAACGGCAAAGAAATCGGTCAACCGAGCGACGCGGTTAACGTGACGGTGAGTTAGGCGCCTGGCAGCTGAGGACACCGATTGCGGTTATCGCGTTCGGTTAGCGATCGGGTAAAAACGGTTGTCGACATGCCAAAGCGGCGCTGAATAGTCGAAGTTAAGAGCTACGCAGCGCAGCGAGTTCCGAAAGGAAATCAGTGCGTGCTTGACGTGGCGCTGGCCGGACGGAACAACTAATACGTTTGTAACATGGAAGCCCAGATGAATCCTCCTCCAACTGAAGACGCCGATTTCTACGACGTCGTGATCATAGGAGGCGCGCTTTCCGGCGGGGCGACGGCGAATTTGCTGCTGCGGCAAAATCCAGGGATTCGGGTATTGATTCTCGAAAAATCGGCGAAACTCTCGCGACGCGTTGGCGAAGCGACCGTTGAAGTAAGTGCTTACTTTATGGGTCGAGTGTTGGGGATGACCCAATACCTCAACGAATCGCATCTCAACAAACAGGGGCTGCGTTTTTGGTTCACCAACGACGAAGTAAAAACGCTCGGCGAAGCGAGCGAGCTTGGTCCTCTTTATCAGGTTCGAGTGCCGTCGTATCAACTGGACCGCGCTGCATTTGATGAAGAAGTACTTCGCCGTGCCGGTGTGGCCGGTGCGCATATTGTCCGTCCCGCGTCGGTTACCGATGTGCAGCTTTCGTCTGGGAAAGAGCAGACGGTTTCATTTCGCAATGGCGACGGGACGAAGACGGTTCGAGCGCGCTGGATTGTCGATGCATCGGGCGTTGCGGCAATACTCGCCCGGAAGGGAGGCTGGTGGGTATCCAATACCGAGCACCCGACCGCGGCGGCGTGGTCAAGATGGAAAGGCGTGAAAGATTGGGACAGCCGCGAACTGGCCGAGAAATTTCCACAATGGTCCTCGGCCGTTTACGCGACGCGCAACACCGCCACCAACCACGTCATCGGAGACGGATGGTGGAGCTGGTGGATTCCACTCAAAGGCGGCGACGTCAGCGTCGGTGTTGTCTTCGATCAGCGGCTGGTCGATTGGCCGCAGGATGGAGGAAAAATTGGTGATCGGCTGAAAACGTTTCTGATGAAGCATCCGGTCGCGCGCGAAATTCTGGCCGATGCCGAATTCGATGAGGAAGATGTGCATTGGCGAAAAAATCTCGCCTATTACAGCACCACTTTCGCGGGTGACGGCTTTGTTCTAGTCGGAGATGCGGCCGCGTTCATGGATCCATTCTACAGCCCGGGGATGGATTGGATTTCATTCACCACCTCGCGCGCGTCCGCGCTGATCGGGGCCCAGCGAAGAGGGGAGCCGCTGAATGATTTGGTTGATCGGCACAATCGCGATTTCGCGCGCAGTCATCGCTGCTGGTTCGAAGCTGTCTACAAAGATAAGTACGAATACATGGGCGAATTCGATCTCATGAGCACCGCTTTCATCTTCGATCTCGGCCTGTATTACTTTGGAGTTGCGTCCCGCCCGTTTCGATCGGGAGAGAAAGCGCTGCTCGTTCCGCCATTTTCACAAACGGTGACCGGCCCGATCTTTCGTTTCATGCGCGCCTACAATCGCCGTTTTGCTGAGATCGCCCGTCGCCGCCGCAAACGACGGATGCTCGGAAAAACAAATCGCGAACAACGGTGTCTTATCCCAGGTTTTGCTTTGCAGTCCGCCAACGCGAAACTTTTTCTTAAAGGCTTCGCGAAATGGGCGAAGGTGGAACTCGACGAGTTGCTGGCTCCAAGCAAATCTTAATTGGCTCCAGCGGTAGGATTCGA
>OBLT010000366.1_pt1 | contig 30407 bp, 24 predicted proteins | sample 1518721 | NCBI WGS metagenome assembly OBLT01 (sample SAMEA3539307, study PRJEB22396) | soil metagenome | biome: tundra; feature: field; material: soil | place: USA | collected 2010-05 | depth 0.15 m | reverse complement strand
CCTTCGTGGCGACGTTCGTGTACGCCGTGCTGGTCCTCGTCTCGATCGGCCCGGGCTCCCGCGGGGATTTCGTGCCGCACGTCGGCGTCACGGTGACGCTGGCGCTGATGGTCGCCGACATGGGCGTGCTGATCTACTTCATCCATCACACGGCGACGTCGATCCAGCTGCCGCAGGTGATCGCCAGCATCGCGCGCGACCTGTCCGATGCGACTGACGTTCAGGGCGGCCCGGACAGCCAGCTTGGGCTCGCGGGTGGCAGGGAGAGCGGCCCCTCATCGGCGGAACTGATCGCCCGTATGGAGAAAGGCAACGGGGTGGTCCGGGCGCCCGCGAGCGGCTATCTGCAGTTCATCCGGCACCGGAGCCTCGTGCAGTTCGCCGCCGAGGCGGACGCGGTCATCTCGTTGGACTACCGGCCTGGGCATTTCCTTGTCCGGGGTCATCCGTTCGCCGTGGTCTGGCCGCCCGAGGCCGCGGGACGGGTGAGCGACGCGCTGGGGCACGCGCACATCACGGGGCCCTACCGGACGCTCACACAGGACATCTCCTTCGGCATCGACCAGCTCGTCGAGATCGCCATCCGTGCGCTGTCGCCTGCCGTCAATGACACCTTCACGGCATTGACCTGCATCGACTGGCTTGGTGACAGCCTCTGCAAGATCACGGACCGGTGGCATCCGGCGCGGGTGCACCGCGACAGCCACGGGTTCATCCGGGTCATCACGGCTGAGCCGAGCCACGAACGCCTCGTGCAGCGCGCGTTCGAGAAGATCCGCCAGGCCAGCCACGGCATGCCCGCTGTCATGATCCGCCAGCTCGAGGCGCTCACAAAGATCATGGCCGAGACGTCCAGCGCCGGGCAGCGCCGGGTGCTGCTGGACCAGGCCGCCATGATCCAGCGGGCCAGTGAGCGCTCAGTACCCGAGGCAGCGGACCGGGAAGATATCCGGCGCCGGTACGAGGCCGTGCTCACGGCTGACTCCCGGCTCACCGGACACGAGCGTGCTGCGAGCACCGCACAGGAGTAACGTCCGGCATGCCTGCGGCGTCCAGGAAGGCACGGCGGGGCCGGGCGGCGGAACCTCGGCCCTCGGCGGCGCCGGGCCGGCGGGCTGGTTCGTCAGTCGTCGCCGGAAGTGGTCCCACCGGTACCGAATGCGCGCCCGGCCTGGTCGGCCAGGGTCACCGCGACGAGACGCGCTCGCCGGGATGGCACCGAATCCGGTTTCGGCTGGAGCATGAACCGTCCGTGGAACTGGCCGTTGCCGAAGGTGCGCAACTCGATCTCCTCCCTGGGAAGTCCCCATCGTTCGACGTCCCAGGGCTGGTGACCCCTCGTCACTGTGCCATCCGGCTCGAGGCGTGGCGGATGACCGAGCAGGGATCCGTACTCGAAGCGGCACCCTTCCAGTCCCAGCAGACTGGTGAGCTGCTCCTTCACGTAGTCAACGACCGCGTCGGGCCCTCCAGCCGAGGTGGCCAGCTCGGCGGCCTCGTGGATCTGCGTGAGGTAACCAGCGTCGGTAATGGTGATCACCCGCAGGCGGCGGGCGTGCGCGGCCAGCTGGGATACCGCCAGGCCCACCAGCAGCAGCAGGACGGCGGTCCGCACATCCGCTGACCCGGTGATCCTGAACTGCTGGTAGGGCCGGGTGAAGAAGAAGTCGAACCAAGCAGCGGCCGACACCGCCGCTACCCCGCCGGCGACGCGGTTACCGATCGCGGCAACCGCGACCACGACCACCACCAGGACCAGCGCCACGTTCGTGTTCGACCAGCTCGCCCGGACCGGCAGCAGGATCGCCGCCGCCGCGAGCGGGGCGAGCAGCGCGGCCGCGATCGCAATCCGGTCCCTGGACAGGAAACGTGCCATCGCTACCTCCGATTCCTCAGTGCAATCCCTCGGCGAGTGGGCCGAGTGACAGGGCGGGCAAGAAGGTGAGGAACACGAGCACCATTGCAACACCAAAGGTCAGCGCGACAAACATCGGAGTGTGCGTGCGCAGCGTACCCTCGGTGACCGCGGCCGGTTTCTGCCGGGCCAGGCAGCCGGCCAGCCCGAGCACGAACACTATCGGCAGGTAACGGCCGAGCACATGCAGCGCGACGACGACGGCGATCACCACAGTTGCCTGCAGCCAGCCAGCCACGACGGCACCTCCCGGATCCGGAGCGAGTGACTGCCCAAGTCAACCGCCCGGGCCCGGCACCCGGGCCTGGGCTAACAGCACCCGGGCGCTGACACCACGATTCCTGACGACATCCATGCGCGAACGCTCACCAAGGTCCGGGGACGTATGCATCACGATTGAAGTGGGCCAAAACCCGCATGAGTCTTGCAAGGCTGTCTGCCCGCCCGCGCCGGACAGAGTTGCATAGGCAGGGACGACAATCCGCATGAGGAAGGGAAGGGACGCTTTCCGTGTTCCCTGTTCGCCGGGTCATCGTGGGCGCAACCGGCTCACCGGGCAGCCTTCGGGCGCTGCGCTTCGCGAAGGACCTAGCCCGCCATACTGCTGACGCCGTGCTGATACCCGTTCTCGCCTGGACGCCGCCCGGTGGGGATCAAGCCGAACGGCGCGCGCCCTCTTCCACCCTGCGCCGCATCTGGGCGGAGGACGCCTCGCAGCGGCTCCGCGATGCGCTCGACGCAGCGTGGGGAGGAGAAACCGCGGGCCTGACCGTCCGGTCGGTCGTCGGACGAGGCGAACCAGGTCCGATCCTGGTCGAGGCCGCCTGCTCCGCCGACGACCTGCTCGTCGTGGGAGCAGGACGGCGTGGCCCACTGGCCCGGATCGGCCGCGGCCGGGTGAGCCGCTACTGCCTGACCCACGCCCGGTGCCCGGTACTCGCCGTCCCGCCCCCCACCATCGCCCAGGAAGCAGCCCACGGCCTGCGCGCCTGGGCGTTCCGGCACCGGGAACTGACCCTGGATCAGGCCATGCGCCAGTGGGACAACTCGGCCGCTTAGCTCAGGGGCTCCGCACCGCGGTATCCGTGCCCACCGGCCCATTCCCCTCACCCTTTAACCTCGTCTTCATAAGACGGGCTGGCTGTAGGACCGCACGGCGCGGGGCTCGGGGCGCATAGAACGCGTATGTATTCAGCCGCGACGCGCATGAATCTCGTTACGGTGCCCCCAGCGCGGGGCGCCACCCGATCGAATGGGATATATGGCCCAAACGCGACCGACTGCACAACCCCCCAACGGTCCGTGGCGGATGAAGGCCACCCCCCGGCCGCTATCCGCGGGTCTCCTCCCGGTAGTGGCGGCGGTCATCCCCCGTGGCGCCGCCACTACCGGGACCCAAGGCCCGGACGTGCGCTCTGGCCAGGCCGATTGGCACACTGCTACTGAGCAGGAATTTTCTCTGACGAGGAGACCATGAGCCAGCAGGAGCGGGGACAGCTCCGGATCTATCTCGGCGCCGCCGCCGGGGTCGGCAAGACCTTCGCCATGCTCGGCGAAGGTCACCGCCGCGCCGAGCGTGGGGCCGATGTGGTCGTGGCATTCGTCGAGACGCACGGGCGGCCGCATACGGCGGCACTCATCGGCGGCCTGGAGATCATGCCCAGGGCCCGGCTGGCCTACCGTGACACGTTCTTCGAGGAGATGGACGTCGACGCCGTGCTCGCCCGCAGGCCCGAGATCGCGCTCGTGGACGAGTTCGCGCACAGCAACGTGCCCGGCTCGCGGAACGCCAAGCGCTGGCAGGACGTCGAGGAGATGCTGGAAGCCGGCATCGACGTGATCTCCACGGTCAACATCCAGCACCTGGAATCACTCAACGACGTGGTCCAGAAGATCACCGGCGTGCCGCAGCGGGAGACGGTCCCCGACGCCATGGTGCGCGCCGCCGACCAGGTCGAACTGGTGGACATGACACCGGAGGCGCTGCGCCGCCGGATGGCGCACGGGAACATCTACCCGCCGGAGAAGATCGACGCCGCGCTGACCAACTACTTCCGCACCGGCAACCTGACCGCACTGCGCGAGCTCGCCCTGCTCTGGCTGGCCGACAAGGTGGACGAGGGGCTGCAGCGCTACCGGGCCGCACACGACATCCACGGCACCTGGGAGGCGCGGGAACGGGTAGTGGTGGCGCTCACCGGCGGCCAGGAGGGTGAGACGCTGATCCGCCGCGCGGCCAGGATCGCCGCGCGGTCCACGGGTGGTGACCTGCTCGCCGTCCATGTCACCCGGTCTGACGGGCTGACCGGCGCCGACCCGGCGGAACTGGCCGTACAGCGCCGGCTCGCCGAGTCGCTCGGCGGCACCTATCACCAAGTGGTTGGGGACCACATCCCCGACGCGCTGCTCACCTTCGCCCGGGCCGAGAACGCCACCCAGCTGGTGCTCGGTGCGAGCCGCCGGTCCTGGCTCTCCGCCCTGCTCACCGGGCCCGGGGTCAGCATGCGAACCATGCGCGGCTCCGGCGACATTGACGTGCACATCGTGACCCACTCCCGGATGGGCCGCGGCCGCGGCCTACCGCGGTCCCACGGCGGCCTCACCCTGCGCCGCCGGCTGGCGGGCTACGTACTCGGCGCTGTCCTGGCCCCGCTGCTCACGCTCGCGCTGACCAGCGCACGCGGCAACCTGAACCTGACCACCGACGTGCTCGCGTTCCTGGTAGCGGTCATCGCGGTGGCCCTGGTGGGCGGGTTCGTCCCGGCGGTGCTGGTAGCGATCGCCGGGTCCCTGCTGCTCAACTACTACTTCACCCCGCCGATCCACAAGTTCACCATCTCCGAGACGAACAATGTCTTGGCGCTCGTGGTCTTCATCGCGGTCGGGCTGGTGGTCAGCACGGTGGTGGACACCGCTGCCCGGCGCACCCGTCAGGCGGCCCGGGCCAACGCGGAGTCTGAGCTCCTGGTCACCACGGCGGGCAGCATCCTGCGCGGCCAGCAGGCCCTCGCGGCTGTGCTCGACCGGGTACGCGAGGCATTCGGCATGGAGTCCGTGACGCTCCTGGAGTGCCACGCGGGCCAGGGCAACGCCCAGCGCGGCCCCACGGCCGAATGGCAGGCCGTGGCGCATTCCGGCGAGCCGCCCCCCGGTAAACCAGCACTGCGCAGGCCCGAGGACGCGGACGTCGAGGTCCCCGTGACGGAGACGCTCACGCTGGCACTGCGGGGGCGAACCCTCCCCGCGGAAGACCGCCGGGTCCTCGGCGCGTTCGCCGCCTACGCCGCGGTCGCGCTCGAGCAGCAACGGCTGGTCGCGGCGGCCGAGGCAGCCAGGCCCATCGCCGAGGCCGACCGGATGAGGACGGCGCTGCTCGCGGCGGTCTCCCATGACCTGCGCACCCCGCTGGCATCAGCCAAGGCGGCAGTGACCAGCCTGCGTTCCGCCGACATCCAGTGGGGCGCCGAGGACCGCAACGAACTGCTCGCCACCGCCGACGAATCCCTCGACCGCCTCGCCCACCTGGTGGACAACCTGCTCGACATGAGCAGGCTGCAGGCCGGGGCGCTGGCCGTATTCCCCCGGCCCGCCGGACTCGATGACATCGTCGCCCGCGCCCTCGATGACCTGGGTATCGGCCGAAAGGCGGTCGTAGTGGACATCCCTGACACGCTGCCCGCGGTCCGGGTGGACCCGGGCATCCTGGAGCGGGTCGTCGTCAACCTGGCCGGGAACGCGCTGCGGTACTCACCGCCGGGATCACCCCCCCTGCTGACCGCGAGCGTCCTGCGCGACCGGGTCGAACTGCGGGTGGTCGACCGCGGCCCTGGCATCCCTGAACAGGACCGTGACCGCATGTTCGTACCATTCCAGCGGCTGGGAGACACGGACAACACCACTGGCGTCGGCCTCGGCCTGGCCCTCTCACGCGGGCTGACCGAAGCCATGGGCGGCACGCTCGAGCCCGAGGAGACCCCCGGCGGCGGGCTCACCATGACTCTGTCCCTGCCCGCGGTGATCGAGCCCGACGGCCAGGACCCGGGAGAACCCGGTTACCGCGAGCGGGACGGTGCCACCAGCGCCGCCGCGGGGGGAGACGGCGCAGATGCCGGCTGAGCCTGGCACGCTTGATCAGGTGACCCGGGTCCTCGTTGTGGATGATGAACCGCAGATCCTCCGCGCACTGCGGATCAACCTGCGGGTACGCAGCTACGAGGTAGACACGGCGGCGACCGGTGCGCAGGCCCTGGAGACGGCCGCGCGGCACCCGCCGGACCTGGTGATCCTCGACCTAGGCCTGCCCGACCTGGACGGGGTCGAGGTCATCGAGGGGCTGCGCGGCTGGACCACGGCGCCCATCATCGTGCTGTCCGGCCGGGCCGACAGCATGGACAAGGTCGAGGCGCTGGACGCGGGCGCCGACGACTACGTCACCAAGCCGTTCGCCATGGAAGAACTGCTCGCCCGGATGCGCGCGGCCGCGCGCCGGTCCGGGACCGCGGACGACCAGCCCCGGGTCCGCCTCGGCGACCTGGTCGTCGACCTCGCCGCCAAGCGCGTCATCCATGACCTGGGCCCGCCCGCCGCCTCGCCCGCGGGCGAGGCTGAGGACTTCCCCACCAGCGCGCCTGAGCGCCCCCCCGCCGCCGAGGACATCCGGCTCACCCCCACCGAGTGGCACCTGCTCGAGGTGCTGCTGCGCAACCCGGGCAAGCTGCTCAGCCAGCGTCAACTGCTCGCCGAGGTCTGGGGACCGGGATACGCGGACGCGGCCGGCAACCTCCGCCTTTACATGGCTCAACTGCGGCGCAAGCTGGAGCCTGACCCGGCCCGGCCCCGCTGGCTGCTCACCGAGCCAGGCATGGGTTACCGCTACCAGCCCGGCCCGGACCCCGCCGAGTCAGCTACCTCATGACCGGTGAGTCGAGGACTCAGGCTGCTCGTCTGGCGCTAGGTGCGCCAGCCGGAAGCGCAGCCGGCAGATCACCACGTCCTCCGTGCCCTGCCTGATGGCCCGGTTGAGCACGACGCCGCGCTGGTTGTGCAGGACCCACTGCCATGGCGAGGCCGGCTGCACTTCTGGGATCAGCACGACCAGCCGCTCGTAGCGCTCCTCCTGCTCCAGTGTGCGCAGGTACTTCACGATCGGGGGGGCCAGTGACCGGTGTGGCGTGTGCAGGGTGATCAGCGGCACGTTCGGATGCCACTCCTCCCACTGCTCACGGAAGCTCGCGTGGACCCGTTCCTCCTCGGGCTCGGCATAACAGACGGTCACCGCGACAACCTCATCGCCCAGCGAGAGCGCGGCGGAGATGGCCTCCTTGGTCAGCCTGGACATGCCGCCCACTGGAACCACGACAAGCGACGTCAGCCGCTCCGGCGGGTCCGGTATCTGCCCCAGCTCAAGCAGCGCGCCGATCCGGTCGTAGTTGGCCCGGATGCGGGTAAACAGCAGCACCAGCAGCGGGATGACCAGCACGACCAGCCACGCGCCCTCGGTGAACTTGCTGACCAGCTCGATCGCCAGGGCGGCCAGGGTGAGCACCGCGCCCAGCCCGTTGATCATCGCGCGCCTGAGCCAGCCGTGGTCGTGCTGCTCGTGCCAGTGCCGCACCATGCCCGCCTGCGACAGCGTGAACCCGACGAACACGCCGATGGCGAACAGCGGGATCAAAGCCTGCGTGTTGCCCTTGGCCACCACGAGCAGAATCGCCGCTGCCACCGCGAGCACGGAGACCCCGTACCGGTGCACTTGGCGGTCGGCCTTCAGCCGGAACAGGTGCGGCAGGAAGTTGTCCCTGGCCAGCAGGCTGGCCAGCACCGGCAGTCCGCCGAACGAGGTGTTAGCGGCCAGGGCCAGCAGCACCGTGGTGATCAGCTGGATGGCATAAAAAACCACATTCTTCCCAACGGCCGCCGCCGCCAGCTGAGCCAGCGACGTCTCGGTGCTCGACGGCCCGACATGAAACTTCCTGATCAGCACCGCGATGCCGAGCAGCATGACGCCGAGAATGATCCCGAGCCACATCTCGGTGTGCTGCGCCCGGCGGGCCCTGGGCTCACGGAATGACGGCACCGCGTTGGCGATCGCCTCCACCCCGGTGAGAGCCGAGCAGCCGGAGGCGAACGCTTTCAGCAGCAGCAGGATGCCGACCGCCTCGGCGACCTTTGGCAGCTGGCCGGACGGGGCGACCACTGGGTGGGAGCGGACCAGGCCACCGACGATCACCACCGCGATGGCGACGATGAAGATGACCGTGGGCACGATGAAAGCGCGCGCCGCGTCGGCCACGCCGCGCAGGTTGAGCCCGGTGATCACCGCGAGCACGCCCAGGCAGAGCCAGACCCGGTCTCCGTACAGGGCCGGGAAGGCCGACGTCAGCGCGGCGACTCCGGCCGACACCCCGACCGCGGCGTTCAGTATGTAATCGACGATGAGGGAGGCCGCGGCGATCAGGCTGGGCATCCGGCCCAGGTGCCTGCCCGCCACCGCGTACGCGCCGCCACCACCGGGGAACGCGGCGATCACCTGACGGTATGAGATCACCAGAACGGCGAGCAGGACGACGATGGCGATCGTCACCGGCAGCGTGTAGGCCAGCCCCACGGTGCCCGCGGCGGCCAGAACTATGACGATCGCCTCGGGGCCATAAGCCACCGAGGACAGCGCGTCAAGGGACAGCGCGGCCAGGCCCTCGAGCGCGGTCAGCCGGTTGCGGTCCGCACCCTGCTCAGGGTGTTCCAGCTGGTGGGGTGTTGCTTCGGGCACGCTCATGAGTGCTCATCCTGCCGCGCCCCGGCAGCGGGATCTGGCTCGGCCCCTCGAGGCCGAGCCAGGTCAGCCGATGAACACGAACGCGATGATGGCCAGGACAACAGCCACACCGACCACGGCGGCCGTGAGGGTCAGGACCTGGCTCCGCTGAGCGCGCATGGTCCAGGGCTGGGAGGAGTCATCGCCGGGACGTCCGTCCGCGAACGCACGAAACTGGGCGGTATTGGCTGAAGGGTCCTGGTCACGCTCACGCATGCCGCTGACTGTAGCCGCCCTGGCCGGGATTTCGTCGGCCTTATTACGTAATCATGTCGAATCCGCCGCGGAGAGCGATCACCGGCCGGCCCCAGGTGGCAGGATGTCAGCCCGGCTCACCAACCGGGAGAGCACGATGACGCTGCGGGTGCGCACGACGAACGACTCGGCCCCGATGCGCTCCACCACGCGCTCGAAGTGCTGCACGTCGGCCGCGCGGATGTGCAGCAGGGCGTCGGCTTCCCCGGTGATCGTGCACGCGCCCGTCACCTCGGGGTACTTGCTGACCGCCGCCCCGATGTCCGCGGGTGACGTCCGGCCGCGGCAGAACAGTTCCACGTAGGCCTCGGTGGTCCAGCCCAGCGCGGAAGGATCCACGCTGGCGGTGAACCCGGTGATGGCGCCCGAGGCGCGCAGCCTGTCCACCCGCCGCTTGACGGCCGGCGCGGACAGGCCGACCCGCGTACCGATCTCGGCGTAGGTGGTGCGGGCGTCCTCGACCAGCGCGGTCACAATCCGCTCGTCAAGATCGTCGAAGGCTGGGTATCGACCGGGCACGCCCCCGATCCTGCCAGCCACCCGGCACCTGCGCAGCCACCGTCCCAATTCCATGATCACGGAACCTGCTGGCCCGGGATGCCACCCCCGGAACCCCGGGGCACAGCCCCTGGCCATGATCACGGAATATTTCTGGGCGCAGTTGACAGTTATATTCCGCGATCATCTATATTCCGCGATCATCTAATGCCCGGGCCTGGGGCGACTGGAGGTGGGACGGCTTCCGGCCAGTCAGCCCACGCCGCCGTACGCCGACCCGCTCACCGGCTTGACCGCAGCCAGGTTGTCCTGCGCCGGGTGAGTCTGCCCGGCCGGGCCAGCCGCGAACACCCGGAGCAGGTTGAGCGTCGCCTGGTCCACGAATGCCTGGGCCGCTGAGCTCACCCCGTGGCCGCAGACCGGCCCCCGCATCGCGCACACCCAGCGCATGGTGCCGGAGGAGAACACCCCCGCCCCGCTCGTGGTCGTGTAGTACGCGGAATCGGAATAACTGGCCGCACCGTCGCAGACCAGCGAGGAGTGTGACAGCACCTCCATCGGCCGCGGGACGGGCGCGGCGGGGTTCACCCGGTCATATTCCGGGCCGACCATGCCCGGGAACGATGTGCCCTTGCGGACGCCGGTGCCCGCGAAGATCCAGTTCCCCGGGTCATACACCACATACGGCACGCTGACCGGGTTGCACTCGTAGAACACCCCGGTGATCACGCTCTCCGGGCGCGGGTCGGGCGGTTCCCGCCAGTCCTGCGTGGTCTGGCTGTTGTCTTGCCCGTAGAGGGGGTCCTCCGTGGCGACCTTGTAGCAGATCTCGATCCGGTCCGCGCCCAGGGCCGAGGGCGCGAACCTGATGTGCCGGAACATGGCATTCGCGCCCAAGAACGCGACGTTGGTGCCAGCGTCACGGACATTCAGCAGCGCCGTTCGCATGGCCGCCGAATAGTACTCGTCATGTCCGAGCGAGATCACGGCCCGGGATCCGTTGAGGATTGAAGGGTTCTCATCCAGGTCAACGTCGGTTTCGTAAGCGAGCGGCACCCCGCTGCGCTCGGCGAGAGCGATCGGCGGCTGGTCGAAAGACAGGAACCACTGCGCCCCGTTATCGGCGAAGGGGCGGTCGAAGCTGACCTCGCGGGACCTGTCCGCGAACCCCTGCGGCCCGCTGTAGAGGTCGTAGCCGCCCCACAGGTTGTAGGCCTGCCACGTGGTCACCCCCTCCAAGATCACCACCTTGCCCGCGGTCGATGCCGAGCGCACGGTGAGCGGCACGTACCGCTGTCCGCTGGAGGTGACGAGTTTCAGCAGGTAGGCGCCCTCGGGCCAGCCTGTGGTCCGGATGGTGAGCGACGGGTGCCACGGCGCGGTGACCATGTCGACCCCGGCGACGAACCCGGCTGGCGCCTGCACCTGACCGGGCACGCTGCCCGATGACCAGATGAGGCGGCTCTGGGCGCCGCCGTACCAGCCCATCCGGTACGCCTGGACGCCGAAGGTGACGGCCGTTGTGCTGACGTAAAGCCGGAACGACTGGCCGGGCAGCACGCTCACGTGGTCGGCGTACCCCTCGATCGCGCCCGGCGCTCCCTGGCTGGTGAGCCTCCAGGCGCCGGTGCCCGGCTTCGCGTTCTCGGCTACCGGGAAGGGCGGCTGGCTGGCGGAGGATGCCTTCCGGGCGTGCGCGCCCGCGTGCTGGCCCCCCCGCGGCCCGTGGGAGTTGACTGCCGACGCGCAGGACGCGGTGCACAGGGCCGCGGTGACCAAGCCCGCGATCACCGCTACCACCGAACGGGCCGGAAGCCGTCCGATAACCCGGCTCACTGCCCAGAGACTTCCGCGATACACAGGAACTTTCGTGATCATAATTGGCTGCTGACGGGACGTGGCATCAGCCCGCAATTCAACCACTTTGACCGCTTCTAGCCGGAGGTTTCCGGCTAGAAGCCACCATTTTCTCATTCACCTGCGGATGCGGCCGGCCCGGGGCGCCGCGCCACACCTCGGCGAGGCCGGACACGGTTCCCCTGGCCGCCGGTGCGGCGCCGCTGCGCACGGGCAGGTTCCGGGCCATTCCCCGCCCGCGCCGGGTCGCGTACCTTGACGGCGTGGGAACAGCGCGCGCCGCCCCGGTGCCAGGTGCGGCGCTGCGGCGGCTGCGCGACGCGCTCGGCATCCGCTGGTTCGACGTGGCCGCGGCCGCGGCGGTAGCCGCCGTCGTCGAACTCAATGTCGTAGTGGGTGGCGGCTCGGGCGCCGCACCGCTCGACGCGCTCGCCTACCTGCTCGGCGTGGTCATGGCGGTTCCGGTCCTGTTCCGGCGGCGATGGCCGCTGGGCGTGCTCATCGCCTGCTCGGTGCTGCTCTTCGTCTCGTACACACTGCACCGCCGCAACATCTCCCCGGCGCCGCTGCTGTCTCTGCCGCTCTACGACGCAGCTCTGGCCGGCTACCTGAGGGCGGCCATCGTCATCCCTGCCGTCTACATGGCAATAGGCGTTTTCGTGGTTGAGGTGAGCACACGTCAGGGACTCGTCGCGTTGACGGTGGATTTCCTCCCGTCCATCGTGGTGCTCGGGCTGGCGATCTGGCTCGGCGACGCGATCCGCAGCAGGCGTGCGCTGGCCGCCGAAACTGCGGACCGGCTCCGCCTGGCCAGGGAGGAACACGCTGCCGACGCCGCCCGCCGGGTGGCGGAGGAGCGCCTCCGGATAGCCCGCGACCTGCACGACACCGTGGCGCACAGCATGGCGACGATCACCGTCCAGGCCGGATCCGCGCTGCACCTGCTGGGTAGCCGCGACGCCGGACCTGACAGCGGAGACGAGAACCTGCGCGCCGCCCTTACCGCCATCCGGGAGACGAGCAAGGCGGCGCTCGGCGAGATGCGCACCACCTTGGGCCAGCTTCGCCGGGACAGTCCCGAGGAACCGGCCGGTACGCAATCCGCCGGTCTCCACCGCCTGCCCGCGCTGTGCGATGCCGTCACTGCCGCGGGTGCCCCGGTCACGGTCCGTGTCGAGGGCGAGGAGCAGCCGTTGCCCTCGGCGGTGGACCAGGCGGCTTACCGCATCTTGCAGGAATCCCTCACCAACGTCCTGCGGCACGCGGGCACGGATGCCCGCGCCACCGTCTGCCTGCGTTACGAGCCCGGAGCGCTGGCCATCCGGGTGACCGACGACGGCACGGGCCCCGCGCCGGCTGAGCACGGAGTCCCGGCGGACCACCCCGGTAACGGCCACGGGCTCACCGGGATGGCCGAACGCGCGGCTGCCATCGGCGGCGAGGTCAGCGCCCGGGCACGCAGTGAAGGCGGCTTTGAGGTGCTGGCGCGGCTCCCGACCGCCGTCGCGGGGGCGGGCGGATGATCCGCGTTCTGCTGGCCGATGATCAGGCGCTGGTCCGGGCCGGGTTCCGGATGCTGCTGGAGTCAGCCGACGACATCACGATCGTCGGAGAGGCGGCCAACGGGGGCCGCGCGGTGGCCCTCGCCCGCGAACTGCGCCCCGATGTCGTGCTGATGGATCTCAGCATGCCGGAGGTGGATGGCCTGACCGCCACCAGGCGGATTACCGCCGACCCGGAACTGGCGTCGGTCAAGGTGGTGGTTCTCACCACCTTCGACGACGATGAGCATGTGTTCGGCGCGTTGCGCGCTGGCGCTTACGGCTTCCTGGTCAAGGATGTCGAGCCCGCGGAACTGCTGCAAGGTGTGCGGGTGGTGGCCCGCGGCGACGCCCTCCTCGCGCCCAGCGTCACCCGCTCCCTCATCGCCGCGTTCACCGCACGCGGCGGTCGGGCAGCCAGGGAGCCGTCCGGCCACCCGGCCAGCGACATGAGTCAGCCGCGGCCCGCCGCACGCGCCGCGCAGCATCCCGGTATCGCCGCACTGACCGAGCGCGAGCGTGAGGTCGTGACGCTCGTGGCGGCTGGCCTGTCCAACGACGAGATCGCGGTCAAGCTGGTGGTGAGCCCGCTGACCGCGAAGACGCACGTCAGCAGGTCGATGATCAAGCTGGGCGCCCGGGACCGCGCCCAGCTCGTCGTGCTGGCCTACGAGCATGGCCTGGCGGAGCCCGGCGGCTGCTAACCCTCCCGGGAGACGTCCGGCGATCCTAAGGTCGCCGACCTTGTGCTTACGGCATTCTGACGGAAGGTACGAAGAAGTCACATAAGGCATAGTGATCACTATCGTGGCCACATCAGGTGCAACGTACTGATGAAGCTAAGGAACGCACATGCGCTTCTGCACGAATTGCGGATTCGCGCTGATCGGGGCGTCCAGATACTGCCACGGATGCGGGATTCTCGTTGGCGAGTCGTCGGACAGTGGGTCGTCCGTGACGACCGCTCCCAGGGACGACCAGCCCATTCAACCTACTGGGCAGGGCCCGCCTGCCGCCTGGGGCCGCCAGGATGTGGCTGATCCCTGGGCCGCGGAGGAACCCGGCCCCCCAGCCACGGGCCAGCCTGATCCCCGGGCCGCGCAACAACGGGATCCCTGGCCCAAGGAGCAACCTGATCCCCCCGCCACCGCGCGACCCGATCCCTGGGCCGGGTCACAAGCCGATGTCTGGGCCGGGACACCGGCCGATCCCAGGCCCGAGGACGGGCCTTCTCCCTGGAACGGGGACCGAACCGATCTCTGGAACGGGCAGGCCGATCCCAGATCCGAGGACCGGCCTGATCCCTGGGACGGGATCCGATCTGAGCCGTGGGCCGAGGAGGGCCGACCTGAGCCGTGGGCCGGGGCGCTAGCCGATCCCCTGGCCGGGGCGCAGCCGGCTCCCTGGGGCGGGGCGCAAGCCGATCCCGATCCCAGATCCGAGGACCGGCCAGCTTCCCGGGATGGGGCGCACACTGATCCCCGGCTTTGGAACCAGCTTGCTCCCGGGACCAGCGAGCAAGCTGATCCCCGCTCCGATGACCGGCCCGTTCCCTGGGCCGGGAACCGCCCCGCCCCCTGGACCGGGACGCAGACTGATACTCGGGCCGATGACCGGTCCGCCCGCTGGACCGGCGAGCAAGCTGATCCCCGATCCGATGACCGGTCCGTCCCCTGGACCGGGAGCCCGGCCGCACCCTGGGCCGGGACGCAGGCCGATCCGCGAGCCGATGACCGGTCCGCGCCCTGGGCCGACGAGCCGCCTGGTACCTGGAACGGGACGCAGGCCGGTTCGTGGAACGGGGCTCAGGCCGCCCCCTACAACGGGACGCAGGCCGGTTCGTGGAACGGGGCTCAGGCCGCCCCCTACAACGGGGCTCAGGCCGGTTCGTGGGACAGGACGCAGGCCGGGATGCACGCTGAACCCGGATTCGGGCCGCCGCAACCGCCTCCCTGGGGCGGGCCGCAGCCGGCCGGCGCCCATGCCGCGCAGGACCTCTTCAACGAACACTTCCAGGATCCCCGGCAAGCCGCCGTACTGCCGGGGAGCCGCCCGGCACCAAGGCTCCCTGGCGCCAGCTCGCCGCACTCGCACGGGATGCCGCGCTTGCCTGAGCGCTGGCGAAGCCCGGCCATGACGGTCTCCGCCCTGGGGGCGACGCTGGCCCTGGTGGCTACGGTCACTCTGCTGACGGCCTACCAGGACGCCGCCCATCAAACTGCGATGACCCGCTCCCAGGCACCCTCCCCCAGCGCGTCCCGCATCACGCAGCCCTCCCCGGCCAGCAGCGCCACGGTGGTCATCGCTCCCGCGGTGGCCGGGCAACCGCAGGCCCATCAGGTCGCGGCATTCCTGAAGACCTACTTCGCGGCGATCAACAGCCGGAACTACCTGCTCTACTCGCGTCTGTTCATACCGCAGATGCGGGAGAGCGCTCCGCACTTCGCCGCCGGGTACCGGTCCACCATCGACTCGAACGCCACGCTGGCCGGCGTCTCCACCATCGGTGGGCAGATCCTCGCGGCGACAGTGGCGTTCATCAGCCGCCAGGACCCCGCCGACAGCCCCGATCACGCGGCGTGCGACAAATGGAACGTCGTCCTGGCGCTGACGCCTGCCGACCCCGGCGCCAGCGCCGGTACCGGGTACGTCATCACACGCTCCCCCGTACCGCAGCGCGCCACCGCGCAAGCCTGCGGCTGAAACACCTTTCCGGTGACGAGACCGCGGGCCCGATCGATCGTGGCACGCTGGTGATCAGCCCAGCGCGCGGGGCACACCGCCCGGTCGGCTGGCACCGGGCGGGCCGGGAGTATCTTGCATGACGGCGCGGGCGGTCGGCTGGTATTCGGCGATCAGTTCCAGGTCGCGGGCATGGTCCTCACATTTCCGGCCGGACGGTGGGCCGCAGGCCGCGCACTGCGCGGTGACGCGAGCGCGCCGGTAGGCAATCGCGTATTCGAGCGCTTGCAGTCGCTGGAACCAGCCTCGCCCGGGCAGCCCGAAGGGCCGACCGCAGGCCGCTGGAGGCCGGCATGTGCGGGGCTCTTCCGTTGGAGTAAATGGGTTTCGCTGGGGCCCCTCGGGCTGGTGGGCCTGGCGGTGCGCGCCTGGCCCGGCCGGTCGCGTCGTCCCAGAGGGGTTGCCCCGGCGCGCGGGTTACGGCAACCTGACGGAAGGCCGCAAACGGCCGCATCAGTCGCAGTGCGTTGATGGAGGCGGGTAACGCGCATGCGGTTCTGTACGTATTGCGGATTCGCGCTGACGGGCGCACCGAGCTACTGCGGGGGATGCCGGGCTCCCATCGACCAGGCGCTGGGTGCGACGTCCCCGCTGGGCGCGCCGCCCGTCCCTCCCCCGGGGCAGGGGCCGCCCGATCTCTGGGGCCGCCAGACCACACCTGGTCTCTGGCCCCAGCCGGAACTGATCAGCTCCCCGTCCAGCCATCCTGCGCCCGGCCCGCGGGCCAGGGAGCGGCCGGCCGGCTCCCCAGCCGCGCCGGACCCGTTCGATGGCACATTCGCCGCGGACCGGCCGCGGACGGCGGCCATGGCCGAGTTTCTCCCAGCGGTGGGGCTGTTGGGCGAGCAAGCCCGGCCCCTGCGAAGGACTCCGCGCCGGCCGCCGCGCACTACCGGCCACGGTGTGATGCTCTTCGCTGCCCTGGCCACGGTCGCGTCACTGGCCACCGGCGGGCTCGGGGCCTGGTGGATCTCCAGCCATCATGCCGGGCTGCGCTCCACGTCGGCAGGCGATCGGTCCCGGTCCCCGAGTGCGTCCTCCCCCGGCACGGCGGGCCCCACGGGCGCGCCGGCGCCCACGGCCGCGAGCGACACGGTAGCCATCGGGCCCGCACTGGCCGGGGACCCGGTCGGGCCCCCGGTCGCGGCGCTGCTGAAGGCCTATTTCGGCGCCATCAACAGCCACGACTACGGCACGTACTCGCTCCTGTTCATCCCGGCGATACGCCAGAGCCAGGATCACTTCAACGCGGGCTACCGGTCCACTATCGATTCCGGGGCCACGCTGGTCGGCCTGACCTCCGCTGGCGCGCAGGAACTGGCGGCGACCGTGACGTTCACCAGCCGGCAGGACCCAGCCGACAGCCCCGATCACGCGGCCTGCGACAAATGGAACGTCGTCTTCACCCTCACCAGCACGGGCACAGGGGCCAGCGCCGGTGCCGGGGCGGGTACCGGGTATCTCATCGCGCGGTCTCCCGCTGGTTATCAGCCCACCGTGCACTCCTGCAGCTGAAAACCGCGTGCCTCCTGCAGAGCGCCTACTACGGGGGGAGTACTCCCGTCGAGTACCCGGACGGCCAACTGCCTCCCTGCGCAGGACGTGCGGCGAGCCGCCGATCGCGAGTATCGGAGGGAACCCACTCCTCCGGCTCGTAGGAGAACGTGATGTCTCGTCCATCCCCCGCACGCCCCCAGGGCACGAACCCGGCCCTACTCGGCCGGATCGGCCGCACCTGCTACCGGCACCGGTGGCTCACGCTGCTCACCTGGATCGTAGGGGTGGCCTGCCTGATCACCCTGTGGACCAGGTTCGGTGCCCCGGCACAGGACAACTTCGCCGGCAGCGACCCCGGGCAGACCCTGCTCAACCAGCATTTCCAGCGGCAGTCCGGCGACTCGCTGACCCTGGCCATCCGCTCATCGGGGCCGATCACCAGCCCGGCCGTCCGGGCCCGGGTGACGAGCGCGCTCACCCCGTTCGAGCGGGCGGCTCACGTCACCGAGGTCTCCAACCCGTACCAGGTACCCGGCCAGATCTCCAGCGATGGCCACATCGTCTTCGCCACCGTACAGTTCAACGTCGCCTCGACGAAGATCCCCAACAGCGAAGCCCTGGCGCTGATGAACGACGCCAGAGCCGCTTCCGGGCACGGCGTCACGTTCAGGCTCGGCGGTGACGTGGTGGACCTGGCCGAGACACCCTATGGCGGTCCCACGGAAGGTATCGGTATCGGCGCTGCGGCGATCATTCTGCTGATCGCGTTCGGGTCTTTGCTAGCCATGGGGCTGCCCGTGGTCACCGCCGTGCTCGGGATCGGCGCGGGACTGTCACTCATCGCGTTGCTCGGTCATATCGTGCCCGCGCCATCCTTCTCCCCGATCATCGCCTCCATGATCGGCCTCGGGGTAGGCGTTGACTACGCCCTGTTCATCGTCACCCGGTTCCGCGAGGCTCTACGGGCGGCGGGCGCCGACCCCGAGGATGCGGCGGTGACGGCGATGCGCACCGCTGGCCGGACCGTGCTCATCGCGGGCAGCACTGTGGTGATCGGCATGCTCGGCCTGCTGGTACTGCGCCAGTCCCTGCTCAACGGGGTCGCGGTCGCCGCTGCCGCCACGGTCGCGATGACCATGCTCGCCTCGCTGACACTGCTGCCCGCGCTGCTCGGCTTCACCGGCACCCGGCTCGCCAAGCCTTCCAAGGTGCGGCTGCCACGGTGGCTGGGCGGGCGCCGCGCCCCGCGTTCGGGCCCTCCGGCCGCGGAGCGGTGGGCTGGTCTCATCCAGCGGCGGCCCGTGATCGCCGCCGTCGTCTCCACCGGGGTGATCCTGGCGCTCGCCGCACCGGCCCTCGGCATGAAGCTGAACATGCCCGACGAGTCCAGCCAGGCACGGGGCACCATGGGCTATCAGAGCTACGCCATCATGGCGGAAGGCTTCGGGCCAGGCTTCGACGCACCGCTGATCGTAGCCGCCGCACTCCCCTCGCCCGGCGCGAGCACCGCCCGTCTCGCCGCGGCGATCCGGGCCACCCCGGGCGTCGCCCACGTCACCCCGGTGCAGGTGAGCAAGGACGGCGAGGCGGCCATGCTGATCGCCTACCCGACCACCGGCGAGCAGAACAGTGCCACCAACGCCCTGGTAAACCGGATGCGCGACAGCGTGCTGCCCCAGGCAACGGCGGGCACCGGCATCCGGGCCTACCTCACCGGGCCGAACGCTGGCGGCGTGGCCTTCGCCAACCTCATCGGCCAGCGCCTGCCGTTGCTCGTGGGGGTCGTCGTCGCACTCTCGATGCTGCTGCTCCTGGTCATGTTCCGTTCGGTCACCATCGCGGTCAAGGCAGCCGTGATGAACCTGCTGTCGATCTCCGCCGCCTACGGTGTGCTCGTCGCGGTGGTCCAGGACGGCGTGCTGGGCCGACTGTTCGGGTTCCCGGAGAAGATGCCGGTGACCACCTGGGTGCCGATGTTCCTGTTCGTCATCCTGTTCGGCCTGTCCATGGACTACGAGGTGTTCCTGCTCTCGCGGATCCGCGAGGAGTACGACGCCACCGGTGACAACGCGGGGTCGGTCGCCCGCGGGCTGGCCCGCACCGCCCGGGTGATCACCGCTGCGGCTGCGATCATGGTGGTGGTGTTCCTGTCCTTCGTGCTCGGCGCGGACGTCGCGGTCAAGCAGATCGGCCTCGGCCTGGCCGTGGCCGTCCTGATCGACGCCACCCTGGTGCGGATGGTGCTGGTGCCCGCCGTCATGGAACTGCTCGGCAAGGCCAACTGGTGGCTGCCGGCGCCGCTGGCCCGCATCCTGCCGAAGGCCTCTCTCAGCGAGGACGAGCCCCCGGCCGAGATCCTGGTTCGCGCCGCGGCCTCCCGCGCGGAGCTCCCGGCGTAGTCCACGCCACCCTCGCGGCCAAGTTTGCGGCGCAGTCCGCGGCCGACGCCCCGCTGAGAGAAGCGCCCGACCACGCTGCGATGGCCGCCGTGCGAGGCGAAGTCCTCGCACTCCTCCGCTGACCAGCTAGGGCCTGACCGTCACCGCTGGGGGCCGGGCCGCCTCAGGCCGGGCCGCCTCAGGCCGGGCCGCTTCAAGCCGCGCGGCGATGCCGTCCAGGATCAACTCGACCGCCGCCGCCAGCTCGAATTGCGGGTCGGGGTGCTCCGCGCCGCTCGTGAACCCGCTCATGAGCTCGCTGAAGCGGGGGAACTTGCCACTTTCGATTATCCGGCCGATATAGACGCCGGCTGACGACATCATCTCGTCCTCGGTCATCTGGAGCCGGGCCCGGGTGCGGGCCTCCGCCGCCGCGTTGATCGCTACTGCCGTGACGGTGGCGCTAAGCGTGGCGACAATCCCCATCCGGTCACCGATGGCCAGCCCGGAGTCATCGAAGATACTCAGCACGTATTCGAGCGCGGCCACTCCGTTCGGCGTGATCGGCGGCCGCTCCATCGCGGCCTCCGGATACCAGGGATGCCGCTGCATGGTTGCCCACATCCCGTTCACTACCTGCCACAGATCAGCGCGCCAGTCACCGGACGGCGCGGCAGGCAGCTCGTCCTCGCCGATGACCTCGTCGATCATGAGGCTGATCAGGGCACCCTTGTCGGGGACATGCCGGTACAGGGACATGGCGCCGGTGCGCAGTTCGCGGGCGATCCGCCGCATCGACACGGCATCAAGCCCTTCCGTGTCCCCGATGCGGATCGCGGCCCGGACGATCCTGGTTCGATCGAGAGGGCTCCGGCGCGCGGTGGGCCGGCCGGTTGCCGGCGCCCAGAGGATGTCGTAACCGCTCCAGTAGGACTGCGCGTCGTCACTGCCCCGTGCCCGACCGCGCTCGCGCGGCTGACGTTCCCGGTCACCCGTTTGCCGCCCCCGGCCGCGCGCTGGACGGCCTGCTGGGCCGCCGCGCTGGCCGCGCCGCGCGTCACCCTCCTGGCGGCCTCCAGGATCAGGCATCGTCGCCTCCCGGACTTGACATGCGTACATTGTAGCCCTAGCGTACACTGTACTCACAAGGTACGACGTACGCAAGGAGCGTGATGACTGACTTCGCTATCCGCACCGACGGCCTGGCCAAATCGTTCGGTCAAACCCGGGCCCTGCGCGAGGTGAGCCTGCGGGTGCCGGCCGGCAGCGTATGCGCCGTGCTCGGCCGCAACGGGGCAGGCAAGACCACGACGGTGCGCATCCTCACCACTTTGATCCAGCCGGACGCGGGCCGGGCCGAGGTGGCCGGCTTCGACGTGATCAGGCAGCCGCAACGGGTGCGGGCCCGGATCGGCGTGACCGGGCAGAGCGCGACCATGGACGAACTGCTTACCGGGCGGCAGAACCTGGACATCATCGGCCGGTTCCACCATCTCGGCGCGGCACGGTCACGGCAGCGGGCCGAGCACCTGCTCGGCCAGTTCGGGCTGGACGACGCGGCCAGCCGGCTGGTCAAGACCTACTCCGGCGGCATGCGGCGCCGCCTCGATCTCGCGGCCAGCCTGCTGGCCGATCCCCAGGTGCTCTTCCTGGACGAGCCGACATCGGGCCTCGATCCGGTCAGCCGGGCCGGCATGTGGCAGACCATCCGCGACCTCGTCGCCCAGGGCACCACCGTCCTGCTCACCACGCAGCACCTCGACGAAGCGGATCAGCTCGCGGACGAGGTGGTGGTCCTGGCCGGAGGTGTCATCGTGGCGGCCGGGGCACCGGCTGAGCTCGCGGCCGCGGCCGGGCAGCCGCGGATCCGGGTGAGCCTCCCCGCCGCACGGCCGCAGGAGTTGCGAGATGTGCAGGCCGCGCTCGGGCCGGGTGCGCAGGCGCACGGGCGGACAGTCACCGTGCCAGCCCCTGACGGGCTCACCAGCCTTGCGGCGGCCACGGCGCGACTCGCGGCGAGCGGCATCGAGGTCCACGACGTCGGCCTGGAACATCCCACCCTCGAGGAAGTCTTCGCCGGTCTTACCGGCGACCCTGCCGGGCGCACTGCTTACGACCGCGCTACTCACGACACTGGGCGATTGGAGACGGCGGCATCATGACAGCCCTGGTGGTTGAACCACTTACCCCGGCTAGCCGGCTGCGCTTCGCGGTCGGCGACGCGATCACGGCCACCCGGCGGTTCGTGCTGCGCAGCGCGCGCCAGCCCGACATCATCATCGGCAGCCTGCTCATGCCGGTCATCTTTGTCGTGCTGTTCGGCTATGTATTCGGCAGCTCGATCACGGTGCCCGGCGGCGACTACCGGTCCTACCTTCTGTCGGGCCTGTTCGCCCAGTCCACGCTGTTCGGATCGGCATCTGTGGCCGTGGCGGTGGCCACTGACATGACCGAAGGCGTGATAGACCGGTTCAAAACGCTACCGGTGGCCCGCTCGTCAGTCCTTGTGGGCAGGACAGTCTCCACGGTGATCGTTGGGCTGCCTTCGCTTGCGGTGATGATCGGCTGCGGGCTGGCGGTCGGCTGGCGCCCGCACGGCGGGCTTGGCAGCACCATCGGTGCCTTCGCCCTTCTCTCGTTGTTCGGATTCGCCATGGGCTGGGTTGGGGCCGCCATCGGCCTGCTCGCCAGGAGCCCTCAGTCCGCCGACGCGCTGAGCATGGTCCCGGCGTTCCTGCTCGGCTTCATCTCCAACGTGTTCGTCGACCCCGCCCGCATGCCGACCTGGCTCCGGGTGGCCGCGGACTGGAATCCCATGTCCGCCGTGGTGGCCGCGGCCCGCGAACTCTTCCGCACCGCCCAAGGCCCCGCGCCCGCCGGTGTCTGGTCACTGCAGCATCCGGTCGTGACGACGCTCGCGATGATCGCGGTGCTGCTCGCCGTGGTCGTGCCGCTGTCAGTGCGGCGCTATGCGCGGACGGCCCGGTAGCCCCGCCCCGGCTGGCAGCGCCGATGAGCGCTACTTGTGCGTGGATGTGGGCCCGGCGACCCGGCGGGCGGGCGCATACTAGCCTGACTGATGATCTTGGGAGGGGCGATGGCACGGCTTGGCGGGATGTACGGCCCGGACGCCACCTTCCTCGGCGTGCCCCGGGCCGACCTGGCCGAGCCCGGCTCCCTGGCCGGCCTGGACATCCTGATCATCGGCGCGCCGTTTGACGGCGGCACCTCACACCGGCCCGGCGCCAGGTTCGGCCCCCAGGCGATCCGGTTCACCGATTACCTGGCGCACGACGGATCCCGGCCGCACCTCGCCCTCGGCGTGGATCCGCTGGCCGAACTGCGGGTCGCCGACGCGGGCGACATAGAGATGCCCTCGGGTGAGACCGAGACCTCGCTGCGCCGCCTCGAGGAAGCGGTGCATCAGGCCAGCAAGGCTGGGGCCATCCCGGTGATCCTCGGCGGTGATCACACCGTTGCCTTCCCCGACGCGACCGGGGTGGCCCGCCACGTGGGCTGGGGCCGGCTGTCCGTGATCCACTTCGACGCCCATGCCGACACGGGAGACACCCAGTTCGGGTCGCTGTACGGACACGGCACGCCGATGCGCCGACTCATCGAGTCGGGGGCGGTGCGCGGCGACCGGTTCCTGCAGATCGGGTTGCGGGGGTACTGGCCTGAACCGGAAACGCTGGACTGGATGGCGGCCCGCGGCATGCGCAGCTACGAAATGACCGAGGTGGTCACCCGCGGTCTGGATGCCTGCCTCACCGAGGCGTTCGCGATAGCCCTCGACGACTGCGACGGGGTATTCCTGTCGGTGGACGTCGACGTCGTCGATCCGGGCATGGCGCCCGGCACCGGAACTCCCGAGCCTGGCGGCCTCACCGGGCGCCAGCTACTTGACGCGGTCCGCCGGATCGCCATGGAGCTGCCGCTGGCGGGCGTGGACGTTGTGGAAGTCTCGCCGCCGTACGACCACGCGGAGATCACCGCGTACCTGGCCAACCGGGTGGTCCTGGAGGCGCTGTCGGGGATTGCCTGGCGGCGCAGGCGCGAGGCCGCCGATCCCGGCCAGCCAGCCCGGCTCCCGCACTCCCCGCTGCTAGAGGGCCGGCGGCCGGCGGGTCCCGAGCCGGCCTAAGCCCCGTCAGGTGCCAGCGAGGAGCCGGTCGACTCGGCCGACCCCCCGCCGCACAGGCCGCTCATCTGCTCAGATAGGCGGGCTACCGAGCAGGGCGGCAACAAATCGATGCGATCTATACTTGCTGCATGCTGGACGTGACCAGACTCCGTGTGCTCGTTGCGGTAGCCAGGCACGGCTCGGTGACGGCGGCCGCCCACGCGCTCAACTACGCCCAGCCTTCGGTCAGCCACCACATCGCGCGCCTGGAAGCGGAGACCGGGGCGCGGCTCACCCAGCGGGCCGGGCGCGGCATCCGGCTGACCGACGCTGGCCGACTGCTCGCGGAGCGGGCCGAGGAAATCATCGGGCGGCTCGACGCCGCGGAAAACGAACTCGCGGCGCACATCGGCTTGCGCGGGGGCAGGATCCGGCTCGCCGCCTTCCCCTCGGCGCTCGGCACGATCGTGCCCGCAGCGGCGGCCCGGCTGGAGGCCGAGCACCCCGGCATGGACCTCAGGCTGACCGAGGCCGAACCGCCCGAGGCGCTGCGCATGCTCCGTGCGGGCTACGTGGATGTAGCGCTGGTTTTCCGGCACGCCCACAGCGGGATGGACGGCGCTCCACCAACCGACGCCGAGGACGGCACCCGGGCCAAGCTGCTCCTGGACGACCCGATCTACCTGGTGACCCAGGCCTGCGCCGCCTCCGGTAGCGGCGAGGCCGCCCTGCCCGCCGAACCGGATCTTGCCTCCTTCGCGGATCGGCGCTGGATCGCTGGCTGCGAGCGCTGCCGTAGCTACCTGCTCTGGCAGTGCGAAGCGGCCGGGTTCACGCCGAAGATAGCGTTCACCACCGACGATTTCGTCGCGGTGCAGGCCCTGGTAGCGGCCGGCCTGGGCGTCACCACCCTGCCCGGCCTCGCGCTCCGCGCCGCCCGCCACCCCGGCATCCAGGCCGTGCCACTGCCGGGCGCTTTCAGGCATGTCCTCACGATGACATACGGCGAGCCACCCGACCCGCCGGCCGTCGCCCGCCTCCTCGAGGTGCTCGCCCTCACGGTCGGACCGGCGTGCTCACAGTCACCGCCGGACCGGCGTGCTCACCCTGACCTGACCGCCCAGGATCAGCCCAGCGGAAACCAGCCAGTACAAGGAGCAGCCAGTACAACGGAGCGGCGTGGCCAGGCGGTCAAGCCAGCCCGGTGATGCCCGGTGCAGCACGTCCGCACAGGCGCTCGGAATTTGCCAGCAGCATTCTGCCGGTTACGAATTTGGCCGGGTACGGGTATTGTTTTTCCAATACCCCGAGGTAAAGTCTTCGGATTTGACAGATCATGTAACAGATGGCGAATTATTCGCGATATAGAGAGTGCCAGGGCCGGTAATAGGGCAAAGAGGCAACGGGGAAATCGCGAGCGCAGTCACTATGTTGATATATACCACACGATCACAATCTCCCGTGATAACGGGAGGGCCGCCGGCTTCTTCACCAAGGCGGGATTATGAAGCCGCCCCAGCCGGGTACAGCTTCTTGTCACGAAGTCTCCGCACCTGCTTAACAATCAACCGAGGGCGTGACCCGAGCCGGGGGCGTGACCCGCATCGGGGACGTGACCGGCGTCAACATTGGCCCGGGACGCCGCTAGTCCGAAGAATTCCCAGGGGGCCTGTTGATGCGGGCCGAATATGAGCCGGTACACAGGCTCATATCAGCCTGCACCATGGAACATCATGACGGGCTGACCGGCGACGAGCGGCGCGAACTGCGGAGGGGGCTGACCGACCTGGAGGAGCGGGCAGCTGGCCACGCCGGCCTGGACCGTCGCCAGGCTGTCATTCAGCTAGCCGGTGACAGCAACATCACGCGTTGGGGCGCCGGGACTGACGTTCTGAAGCTGGTCGTTGACTATCCCCGCGAACTCAGCGCAGAACTTGCCAGGGTCAACGAAGCCGTGGCCGCCCGCAACCGGATCTGGCTCCACCTCGCGATCGTCGCGGGCCTCTCCGAGAGCACTCCGCACGGGCTGGTAGGAGATGCGCCCATAGCCGCGGGCCGGCTGGCTGACGCCGGCCAGTGGCGGAGCGTCCCGAGCCCCACGCATACGAGCCCAACGCACCCGAGCCCCCTGCACAGATGTCCGGTCGTGGTGATCCTGGATGCCCGTCTCTATCAGGACATGGTGAAACAGCGCCGGCGCGGATTCGACCCGGACGAATATGTGCGTGTGGTTTCCTGGGAGGGAAAAGGATCTGAACGCGCCGCGTGGATCACCGCCCCGGGATGTGACCGCGCATCGGTCGCCGGACCGCAGGCAGACCGCCGGGGAAGAACCGCTAAGCGGGGTATAAGCACTCCGGTCAAGGTGGCCCTGATCGGCGCCGCCGGGATGGTCGCAGCCGCCGCCCTGCCGCTTGCGCTCTTGCCGAGCGGCCGGGATCTGGTACTCCATGGCTCCAGCCCCGCCGCTTCGCCCAGCCCTCCGCATGCCTCACCCGACCCGGGAACCATCCCAGGGCACGATTACAGCTACGGCCCTGGGCCGCCGGCCGCCCCGGGCTGGGGCGCCAGCCACATCTGGTCTGCGCATGGCGGGCGCTGGCAGTGGGATTGGGGCGTAACCCAGCGGGGTGGCCCGAACCCGACCGTCGCACCGAGCCCGGTCGCTAGTGTCCCCGTACCGCAGCAGACACCCACATCCACGCCCACCATCCAGCCAGCGTCCCCGCCGGTCCCGACGCGCTCCATCGATCCGGCACCTTCGGCGACAACGACAACCACAACCACAACCACAACGAACCTGCCCACCGGGCAGTCCCCCCAACGGGGACGATTAGTACTCCGGCCACCAGCCGGGTGCGGTCATTCCGCCTGGCCGCCCGCGATGGCGGTGAGGGCGCGCGTGATGCTGGCGGCTATCCGGGCGGGTGCGACGCCCGGTCGGATGGCGGCCAGGTCGAGGCCGCCAGCGGTGCTGTCAACCGCGATCATGAAAGTGGGGTTGGCCCATGGGTCCGGCCATGGGTCCGGCCATGGGTCCGGCCATGGGTCCGGCCATGGGTCCGGGGTATCCCCCGGGCGTGCGCTGTGTCCCCCGGACTAGCAGGGCACCGCGATCATGGACTGGCCCGGCGCGATGGACTGCCGACGCGGTTTAGATCGCGCGGTCGTGGCCCTGCCAGTACGGGTCGCGCAGGCGGCGCTTGAGCAGCTTTCCGCTGGGGTCGCGGGGCATCTCCCCGATGAAGTCGATCACCGTGGGCCACTTCATCCTGGCCAGCCGGCCATCCAGCGACGCGAGGATCGCGGCGGCAAGCTCCTGGCCCGGTGACTCCCCGGAAGCGGGCTGCACCACCGCCATCACCCTCTCCCCCCAATCGTCGTCCGGGATGCCGAAGACGGCCACGTCAGCGACCCGGGGATGGCCGATGATCTCGGACTCGACCTCGGCGGGGTAGATGTTGGCTCCCCCGGAGATGATCACGTCAGCCTTCCGGTCGCACAGGAAAAGGAACCCCTCGTCGTCGAGATAGCCGACGTCACCCACAGTGAAGAAACCCCGCAGCCGGTTCGCGGCCGTCTTCGCGGGATCGCCCTTGTAGCTGAAGTCAGGCAGGGACATCCGCATGTACACGGTCCCCGGCACGCCGCGCGGGCACTCGTTCCCGTCGTCGTCGGCGACCATGATCTCGCTGACCGGCCACGGGGTGCCCACGGTCCCCGGGTGGGCGAGCCAGTCCTGCGGAGTAGCGATCGTGCCGCCCCCCTCGGTGGCCGCGTAGTACTCGTAAACGCACGGCCCCCACCAGTCGAGCATCGCCCGCTTGAGGCTGACCGGGCACGGCGCCGCGGCATGAATCAGCCATCGCATGGACGAAAGGTCATAGCTCCGCTGAATGCTGTCAGGCAGCGCCAGCATCCGCTTGAAATGGGTCGGCACCATATGTGTGTTGGTCACCCGGTAGCGCTCGACCAAGGCCAGCGCCCGCTCGGCGTCCCACGAGTCCATGTAGACCAGGGTGTGGCCCATCGCTATGGCAGCACCGCCGAAGACCGTTACGGCGGTGTGGTAGTTGGGCGATGTGACCAGGTGCACGTTGGGCGGCCCGACCGTCACTCCGAAGAACTGGGGCAGCACGGTCGTCAGCTCCGCCGCCACGTCAGGATCCAGGCCGGACAGCCCCCGGCGCACGCCCTTGGGGCGGCCGGTCGTGCCTGACGTGTAGTGCATGGTGGCCCCCGCGGTGCGGTCCGCAGGCGAGGTCACCGGCTGACCGGCGCGCAGTTCCGGCACCGGGGTGAAGCCCGCGACGCCGCCGCACGCGAAACGCCCCGCGGCCGGAACTCCCGCCTCATCGGCGGCAGCCACGCCCGCCGCGCCGAACCGCTGGTCCACGAAGAACACCTTCGCCTCACTGTCACGCACGATGTAGGCGATCTCCGGAGCGGTGAAGTGCCAGTTGACCGGCGTGTAGTACCAGCCTGCCTGGAGCGCGGCCAGGTAGACCTCCAATGCCCCGACGCCGTTGGGCAGCAGGCCGGCGATGCCATCCCCGGGCTTGAGGCCGAGCTCGCGCAACCCGTGGGTCAGCTGGTTGACCCGGCCCAGCAGCTTCTCCGCGGTGTGCTGGGTGCCGTCCGCCTCGATCACCGCGACCCAGTCCGGGTTCTCCTGGGCGCGACTCCAGAAACCGAACTGGCCCACGGCTCACCTCCACGTAAACCTGAGGTCAGTAGACCACGGGTAGGCCCAGCCGCCGCAACCCTCCGGTTAGCTGAAGTTCTCCTTCATATCGAGGGCATATCCGGCGCGCTCCGGGCCGCCGTACGGTACACACAACGGAAGCAGAAACGACCGCGGGGGTGAAAGGCAGGCATGAGCAGGATGACGGCACGTTCGGGCCGGGCGGTCGCGGCCGTCATCGGCGGGATCGCTCTCGCCGGGTGCCACTTCGCGGTCGTCCCGCCGAAGGCCACGAGCAGCCCGGGCGCCTCGGCCAGCGCTGGCGCCTCGGGCCGCCCGCGTGCGGCGAGCGCCCCGGCCGCGGGTGCGCCGATGCAGCGGCTCGCGGACGCGCCGGCCCTGCTGGTCCAGTGCGCGATCGACCAGGCAGGCCTGCGCCCGGCAGCCGGGCAGGACTGGATCCACAACGGCAAGGTCAGCATCAGCACGACGGACGCGGCGGATTTCAGCACCTGGTGGCGCGCGCACGACACACCTGGCCCCTACCCTGAGACGTTCGTGATCGACGGGCACCGCACGCACTACCTGTCGTTCGGCGCGACCTGGATCACCAAGAACGGCCAGTGGGTGCCCCAGCACACCGTGCGCACCGACCCGGTCGCGGAGCAGGAATCCCTGTACGGCTGGACGACCTGGGCCGCGTTGCACAACAAGCTCCCCGCCGCGGTCTGCGGCACCTCGGTCACCGCGCAGCAACTGCAGGCGCAGGTGTTCGGCGCCTCGGGCGCCCCGGACCCCTGGGCGGCGTGACGGCGATCGAAGATCCGCCCCGGTAAAGTAGCCCGCAGGAGAGCCGGGAAGCCTGGTCGGCGCCTTGCCCGTGCGCGGGAGGAGCCCCGCGCACGCCGACGCGCGGGAGGAGCCGAGCGCAGTGCCGGTCGCCCTGGCTGTCCCCGTATTCCTCGTCGGCGTGGTGGTCAGCCTCACCACGAGCTACCTCCTGGTCACCAGGCTCGAACGGCTGGGCGAGCGGCTGGGCCTGTCCGAGGCACTGCTCGGCGTCGTGGCCGCCCTGGCCGCCGACGCGCCCGAGATCACCTCGGCTGTCACCGCGCTGACCTCGCACCAGCAGAAGGTGGGCGCGGGCGTCATCATCGGCTCCAACGTGTTCAACCTGGCCGCGCTGCTCGGCCTGGGCGCGGTGGCGGCCGGCGGCATCGCCCTGCACCGGAAGGTTGTCCTCCTCGGCGGGGTGGTGGGCATTTGGGTAGCGGCCATGTGCCTGGTCACCACCATGGGCCTGATCGTTCCCGGGGCCGGCCTGGCCCTGGTGCTCGCCGTCCTGGTGCCCTACCTCGTGGTGCTGGGCGCCGGCCGGGCCCGCCTGCGACGCCTGCCGATCGTACGGCGCTGGGAAGGCTGGCTAGCCGTCGCCATCTCCGAAGAAGAACAAGAACTCAACGAAGCTATCCGCCCAGTCCAGGGGCGCCGCCCGGACGTGGTCATTGCCGCGGCTGCCCTGCTGGTGGTGGTGGCCGCGAGTGTCGCGATGGAACGGGCGGCGTCGGACCTCGGTGCGCACTACGGCGTGGCGGAGATCGTGACCGGCGGTGTCGTGCTCGCCGCGGTGACCAGCCTGCCGAACGCGGTCGCGGCCGTGTACCTGGCCACCCGGGGCCGCGGCGCCGCCATGCTGAGCACCACGCTGAACAGCAACACCCTCAACGTCACGGCCGGGCTACTGCTGCCCGCCGCGATCACTGGCCTGGGGGCGCCGTCGCCGCAGGCCACGCTCATCGCCGTCTGGAACGTGGGACTGACGATCGCCGCGCTCTCGTTCGCCTACCGGGACAGCGGGGTGCGGCGGGCGAGTGGCGCCCTCATCATTGGTGCCTACCTGGTCTTTCTCGGATCACTGCTCGCCACGGCTCATTCGGTGGCGCCGTCAGCGGTCCTGACGATCGTCCCGGGACTGATCGTTGCCGCCGGGTGCACCGCCGGCCTGCTCCGCCGCCCCGGCCGCTCGGGCCCCTAGTGTCCCTGCTGGCCCGGGGGGCAACCCCCGGACCCCCGGGCACAGCCAATTTCCATGATCGCGGAGGA
>OBLT010000361.1_pt1 | contig 30590 bp, 25 predicted proteins | sample 1518721 | NCBI WGS metagenome assembly OBLT01 (sample SAMEA3539307, study PRJEB22396) | soil metagenome | biome: tundra; feature: field; material: soil | place: USA | collected 2010-05 | depth 0.15 m | reverse complement strand
GCGGCGAACCGGGCCCCAAAAGACTGGCTGGGCGTGGCGTACGTAAAGGTTCGGATAACGTCAATGCCATCGACCGCCTCGCGATACACGAACCGATTGCGATATCCATCGAAAATCCGGCCCAGTGGATAACTTGGAAACGACGTGACTACGGTCACCTGGTGACCGCGGCTCTTGAGATCCCGAGCGAGTTGGGTTACCCAGATTCCCGCGCCAACCGTCTCGGGTTGGTAGTAGTTGGCTGTGATGAGGATATTCACAGCGCTGTCCTCATGATTCGTTGGCCGCTATGATGACGTTCATCGAACATGCCGATGGACTCCGCGACGGCGTCAACGGCATCCACGGCCATCTCGGGATAAAGCGGCAGTGAAAGGATTTCTCCCGCAACGCGCTCCGTAACGGGGAGCGGGCCGGCGCTGGCACGAAAGTAAGCAGGCTGCTGGTGAACGGGTACCGGGTAGTGTATGCCGGTGCCGATGCCGTTGTCGGCCAACCAGTTCCGCAGCGCATCCCGCTCAGGATGCCGGATCACGTACAGGTGATACACCGGGTTCGTGCCGGGCGAGCATTGCGGGGTGCACACGGCTGTGCTTGCGAGGCGCACTCCGTACCGCTCAGCGAGCTCGATCCGACGGGCGTTGGCACGGTCCAGGCTGGCCAGCTTAACCAACAGGATGGCCGCCTGCAGTTCGTCCAAACGGCTGTTGAATCCGCGCGATTGGCTGATGTAGCGCTGCCGCCAGCCGTACTGACGGAGTTCACAGAGGTTGCGGTAAACCTCCTCGCGCGCGGTGACCACTATTCCGCCGTCACCAATCGCACCAAGGTTCTTTGTGGGGTAGAAGCTGAAGCAACCAGCCGTACCGTACGAACCAACCTTTCGACCGCCATACACGGCTCCGTGCGCTTGCGCGCAATCCTCAATCATCTGTAAGCCTCGGCGCCGGGCGATGACGCCAAGCTCATCAAGCTTGGCTGGCTGACCATACAGGTGGACGGCAACGAGCGCTTTCGTTCGCACGGTAATCGCCCGTTCGACTTGCACCGGATCGATCGTGTAGCTACGCTCATCGACGTCGACGAAAACGGGCGTCGCCCCGGCCATTTCGATCCCGACAACGGTTGCGACGGCGGTGTGCGAGGGCGTTATTACCTCTGCGCCAGTTCCGATCCCTGCCGCGCGCAAAGCCAGATGAATGGCGTCGGTCCCGTTGGCCACGCCCACCGCGTAGGGAACGCCGATGTACTCGGCAAATGCCGCCTCGAAGGCGCGCACCGAGCGGCCCAGGACATACTCGCCGCCTTCCAGCACCGAAGCGATGGCAGCCTCAATCTCGACTCTCGAATCGAGAAACGCGGCCCGGGGGTCACACTGGGGAATCTGATGCAACTGAGTCATGAGAACTCTTTGCTTCACGCCCGGCCTGCGAACGACGCAACGTACAGCAGCCGACCCGTTATTCCTCTGTGCTCAATAAGGTCGCAGCCGCGTTCCTTCGTCCCCGGATCGAGGTAGTGATCGATCTCGGATGTGTAGAACTCGATGGTCCGCCGCAGACCCTCGCTGAAGCCGACTTCCGGTGCCCAGCCCAGATCCTGCCCGATCCTGCCGTTATTCGTGTAATAGCTCCCGATGTCGATCTGCTTGCGTTCTTTCGGGAACGGACGCAAGGCGACAGCCGACCGCCCGGTCAATTGCGCGGCGGTTTCCGCTATCGCCATGAGGCTGAGTGGCTGGGGGCCGCCCACGTTGTATGTCATCGAATTCAGCGACATAGCGGCGCCCACGGCAAGGAACGCGTCTACCGCATCGTCGACGTACAGCGGATCGCGAAGCTGACTCCCATCGCCGAAAACCTCCAGCGTTTCCCCCAACATGACTCTTCCCACAAATGTGCTCAGAAAGCCCTGGCAGGGGATGCCGAGCGCCATGCGCGGTCCATACACGTTGCTGAGGCGTAGAACTGCGGCATCCAAGAGCCCCATCCGAGCGAACATGAGGTGATACATGGTCCCCGCAAACTTGTGCACGCCGTTGAAATCCACGGGCCGCACTGGGTGATTCTCATCCACCGGCAGACTCTGGGGAACACCGTAAACTTGACGTGTGCCGGCGTAGACAATCCGCACACCCGGCGCCTCCCGGGCGCACACTTGAAGGAATCTCAACTGTGCGAGGCTGTTGATCCGCAGATCGCGCTCCGGAAACTGCATGCTGTGTACGTGACTGATCTCGCCGGCCAAATTGAAGATGACCTCCGCGCGCCGGATCAGTTCGACGGCTTTGTCCGCGTCTGCGATATCGAGATTGACGACCGTGCATCCATCGGCGATCGGCGCGATGTTATAAACGTCTCCGCCACAGCCGGGTTCACACGAATCGATGATTGTAACTCTGGCGCCCAACTGACTCAGGCGGATCGCCAGGTTACTTCCGATAAAACCGAGACCGCCGGTTATCAGGACCTCTTTCTTAGAGTAGTACATGGATCACCTCGGGTTTTTCTTGAGCCGCATGATAGTGCTATGGTTCTGTTTGCGAGTCGCACGGACGCTGTGCCTTTTTTGCGAGGACGATGAGATCCGCCCCCAGAACCGCCGGCCATTTCGCTCGGATTTTCTGGAGCCGCCCGGAAGTCGAAATCGTCTGCACTCGGAGACCGCACGAACCCAGCGCGTCCACCAGCGGGGTCCGTGAAAAGTAATGCAGTGTGTTGCCGTCCCAGCCATAGAAATAGCTGGTGCGGACTTCGCCTCGGAATAGAACGCTCAGGCGGTGGCGGAGGAATCCCAGATTATTCGTCTGCACAAGGAGCGCGCCGCCGGGCTTCAGCACCCTCGTCATCTCGTGCAGGGCATGATCGACGTCGAAGACAAAGGGAAGAACGGCGACCGCCACCACGGCGTCGAAGAAATCCGATTCAAACGGGAGGCTCTCCCGATCCAATTTCACCGTTCGTAGGTCACAGGGCTGGGGCAGGTGTTTGAGCCTCTCATTTGCTCTTTCGACGCGATTCCGCGCGATGTCCACGCCGAACAATTCCTTGAACTTGACTGCAGCCTGCTCTAGCAGTTGGCCATCGCCGCACCCGACATCAAGAAGGCGGACGCCGCCCGGCAACAGCGAGACCGCAACGTCAAGCCGGCTGACCGAGGGCAACCACGCATCGAGGATACGTGGGCGGGTCGGGACAACTAGCGGCGCCTCGTACCCTGATTCGTAGAACTGCCGTTGGAAGTCCTGCGCAACGCTCTCAGTTTGACTCTGGGCAGCGGGCTGCAGCGGGCGAAGTAGGGGTATCTTCATAGGATTTCGATATATGGCGTCACCACGGCTGACCATGAGACCCGCGAGAGCGCCGTTTCACTGACAGCGGCGCGCGTTGGCGGATCGCGCAACCGTCTTCCAATGCCGCGGGCATTCGACGAAGTCGGCGGAGTAACCAGCCGCTGGCGATGAGCGTCGATTGTTGCCGTTCATGTCGGCTCAAACCTCCCGGCGGAGTCGGGGCTTTGCCCATCGGCCTCATAACACTCTTGGAAACACCGGCCGTCTCTTTAGGGTCAGGTTGTGGAAATCGCCGATGCCTTAACCGAGGCTGTGCGATGCGGCCGCGGCCCGCCGCTCGTCGTTATCCAAATGGCTTATGATTTGTGCTGGGTTTCCAGCCGCCACTACCAGCTCAGGTATGTTTCGGGTTACCACGCTGCCAGCTCCGATCACGCTTCCTCGACCGATGTGAACGCCCTTAAGGATCAGCGAGTTCATTCCAATGAAAACGTCATCTTCGATGGCGACAGGAATGGATACCCCGGCGTTCGGGCTGTTTCTCCGAAGTTCTGGCGTCAATGGATGGAAGTCCGTGTCCACGACGACGACATTTGCTCCAATCGAGACCCTGGCTCCGATGTCGACTGCAGATGCAGCTACGATGGTTGTTCCGGTGAGGCCCGTTTGATTGCCGATACTAATTCTTGCGTGGGAGCTCCGGGTTGCCAACACGACGGGGTGGTTGGGCACGAGCGGATTGGACATTAGTGACGACCTCAGTTGCACTCCTTGTCCCAGTTCGATATGACTTCCGCGCCACCTTTGGACTATCGGCATTCCATAGAAGCGGACTCCTTTAGCGATACGTACTCCGCGAAGACCGAGTATTAGCGCCACTACGGGGTGCGTGATCAGACGGATGAGTTCAGTTCTCACCGCCCAAGGCGTCAATGCTGCCCTGGAAATCATCCCCTTAAGTGACTTTAGTCTCACGGCGGAGGTTCCTCAGTGAACGGCGGACGTCTGCAGGGTCAGCGCCCGCTCGTAAACCGAGACATACCGGCGTAGAACCTTCGACCACTCGAACTCCGCAAATGCCATCTCGCGCGCCGCTCTGCCGCGGTTTTGGATAGTCCCGTCGTCAGCGACAGCGGCAAGAATGGCGGCCACAATTTCCCGGACGTCGTTCTTCACCATCGCGCCAGCTCCATACTCGACCAGGTGCGGGATCTCTGCCTCCTCCGTCACAATCGCTTGGCTGCCGCAAAAGCAGGCCTCCACTCCTGCAAGGCTCGTCTCCTCGAAGTGTCGCGGAGTCAGAATAAACGCGTCTGCATCGACGTAAGCCTTAACGACATCGGCGCCGTAGAGCGGTCCCGCCCACAAGACGATCCCCTGCAAGCCAATCGACTGAATACGGCTTCTTAGAAAGGCTTCGTGCCCGTCATCGCGCCCCACCACCACCAGGCGCAGCAGCGGCTCGCGCTTGCATGCGATCGCCAGGGCGTCAATTAAGATATCCAGACCCTTCAGCGGGTGAATGCGGCCAACGAAAAGCAGCACCCTGTGCTTGCCGGTGAGTCCCATCCTGGCACGGAACGATCCGCGCTGAGGAAGCTGCCGGAAGCGATCGCCGTCAGAGGCCAGCGGGGTCAGGTGGATTCGTTGCAGGCTGACACCGAATTCTGTGTACACTGCGGCCTCATGCTGCGTCTGAGCAAGGCATGCCGCAGCATGCTGGACTGTGCGCCTCGTGATCAATCGGTCGAAATACGGCTTGACCATGCCCCTCCAACCAGGTCCGGTGGCTGGCAACGTTCCGTACGCCGCCAAAACATAGGGCCGCCTGCATTGCCTGGCGAGCGCGGCGCCGAACGTAGTGAAATAGTCCCGGCTCCCCGAGAGGTGGACGATATCCGCTTTGTCGATGTGGCGCCGCATCTCGCCAGGATAAGCAGGGGCGATAAACTGCTTGCACTGGAATGCCAGATACTGGCTGACCGTCTTGCACCGGACGACTCGCACGTTATCTTCGAGCGAGTCCGCGCCGGCATATCGTCCGGCTCCATCGGAGGCATCGGACGTGATCACCGTCACTTGATGCCCGCAGGCGCTCAGACGGCCGGCCAGCTCGTACAACAGCCGCGCGGGACCGCCGTAGCCCCAAGCTGGCGCGAAATAACAATTCGCAATCAGAATTCGCATACGGCCGCCCTATTGCAGATCGTCCGTCGGATTCCGCTCCGCCGCGAGGCGTGTTAACCGGCGAATTCCCTCTGCGAAGTTCCGTATTTTCTTTTCGAATGTGTAGTCGCATTCTATCCGGCGCATTGCATTGGCCGACAGGAACATCCGAAACTCATCGTCATCCAAAACTCTGCTCGCCTGTTTCACGAAGTCCGCTGAGTCGCCGGCCCGATAGGTCAGGCCATTCACCTCGCTTTGCAGTACCTCGAACTCCGAACTCTGTGTCAGCGCACTGTCATCGGTGACAACCGGCACGCCATAACACATGGCATGATGGATGCTGAGTCCGATGCAGGTTGCCATCACAAACACGGTCGCAGACTTGAACCAAAGGGCGAGGACGTCTTCATCGTAAATAGGGCCCAGAAAGCGCATCCGGTCGCCGACGCCCAAATTGGCTGCTAGCCGCCTGGTGCTTTCCTCCAATGGCCCTCCGCCTATCCAAACAAGCAACACGTCGGAACGCTGCTTCGCCAGAGCCGCGAAACACTCGACCATGACCTCCGGCTTCTTGATTGCCGTGAGCCTGACCACATGTAGCAGCACCTTTTTGCCCTCGATGCCCTGGTCTCGTCTAAAATGTTCGACCATGTCCGCGGTCACACCGTCCCTGACTTTCATCACAGGCCGTTCGGCGATGGCCGTAGAAAGTACCACAATCTTATCCGCTGAAACGCCGCGCCGGATCTGCTCGCTGCGCCCCTTTTGGCCGTAGCTAAGCTGGACATCGCCGACGGCGCCAATGACCCGCATGTAGATCTCGGTGAACAAACGGCGCTTTCCAATGCGGTGGAACATGCTCCATACGCCCACCGGGACGCGTCGAATTCTGGCCCAGACAGCCGCGAATAACTGCGAAAGCTCACGGGGGTCGCCATTGATAATGACCGCTCCCGGATTCAGTTCCCGCAATCGCCTGAACAAGCCCGGCCGCAGGAAGAATGGGCCGAGCGGCCGCCGGGGCAAATGTTGGGCGCCAAAACGAACCGTACTGGCATCATATTGGTTCAGTTGGCTTGAAGACCGCAGATCCGCAAGCACGATCAACTCAATACCCGGAATCTCCGCGAGTCGATCGAAGAGTGGCACCTCATATTTCGGAACGAAGGCTTGGATTAGGACCACACGCTTCGTGTGCAGCAGTCTGCTCATCTCCTGCGCACCCCGCGCCGGCCGCGCTTTAGCGATTCCGTAGAGCTGATCACGGCGGCATACAAGCACCAGAACATCCAGTTATCGTAAAGCGCCCCCGAGAACAGACCCAGCACCAAATATTGCATGTAAAACAGCGCCAGCCACATGCGGCGTTCGTCTTGCCGTATCAACCAGTACGACCTGATGAGTCCATGGACCATCATGAACAATACCAACCCGCCACCGGCGGCGCCCGTTGAGAGAAACGCCTCCAGTAGGATGTTGTGCGGATAGCCCCCTTCCGGAAGATCGATGGATGTGCCGAAGACCGGCCGTTCCAGAAAATGTTGCCACGCATAACCCCATAAAGTCGACCTAATATCACTTTGCACGTTGCTGCGGCTCTGTAGATAGTTGACGCGGCCTACCAAGCTCCCGCCGGCGCTGGTGAGGTTGTCGACAGCGTAGGGCAGTAACGCAATGCCCACGAGAATGATAGCTACGATCAACACGATGCGACGCTGCTTGATGTGCGTGGCAACTATAACGCAAAGAGAGACTATCAGCGCAACCAGCGGAGATCTCGATCCGGCCAATAACATCACCGCCAGACCGAGAAGCGCCGCCAAAGCGCTCGGTATGACATTGCGGAGTAGCGGCGCTTTTTTACGGACAAGAGCGCAGATTCCCAGGACCGCCAGGGAGACTCCGATGTGTCCCAGGTCGATCGGATTGAACGTGTCGTTTCCCGCTAGGCGTCCGTCGCGGGACGTTAAGTGCGGAAGGTCGACGACGATCGCGGCCACGCATGTCAGAATTAGGAAGATCCAAACGACCCGGAGCTGCGTAGCGTACTCATCGGGCTTCAACGTCTCGAAGAATGTGAGCGCCGGAATGACGCAGACGCCAAATGCCATGGTCCAATACATCTCCTTGGGACGCGCCATTACCATATCGCGTATGAGCAAGTCGTTGATCATGCGCGCGGAGTAGAGTATCCAGAACACGGCAGAGGCGGCGAAGCCAAGCGACCGTCTCGCGCGAAAGGGTGTCGGCCTTGTTAACAACACGGTGAGACCGGCTACCAGAATCAGCACGTGGTAGCCGATCGAGATTGGCCGGGACTGCGTTCCCAACATGCTAGGCATGAATGAAACCAGGCCGAAGCCAAAGAGCGCCGCGGTGTAGTAGAGCGCCAGAAGCCAGTCGCCAGGCGAAGGAACCGCGGATCTTCGCGCGTACGCCGGCTCGGAACGTCCTGGTACGCGCGCTGTGCGCAGCCAGTTGTCCGGAATCGCAACCGGCGCGGGATGCGCAGGCGGAAACGTAGCAGACCTCATTTACACGCGTCCCTCGGCGCGCACTTGTGCATCGAACTCCGTCATGATTACTTCGGCGAACGCGGCGGGCGAATACTGGTCTTCTACGCGTTGTCTGCCATTGGCTCCGAGCGCTGCGCGTCGCGCTGGGTCGTCCAGCAACGCTTCGATGGCTTCCGCTAGCGCATCCGAATCGGCCATGGGAACCAGGATTCCAACGTCGGGAGTTACCACAGCGTCGGCCCCCCCCGATCGCGTCGCAATCACCGGCAATCCGCAAGCCATGGCTTCCAAAATCACCGTGGCAAAAGCCTCCGGGCCGGCCGACGCCAATACGGCCACGTCCGCGGCCGCCCAGAAGCTTCCGGCGTCGTCGATGTAATCGAACCACACGAACCGTATTTGCCGCACTAGATCTAGACTCAGTTGCAGCAACTCAAGCTCGTACGCCTCGCTGATTGGACCCGTTGGTTTGACGCTGGAATGCCCTGGGATTTTGCCGGCATGGATGAAGACGACGCCGCGCCTGTTTGCGCACACCCTATTCGCCGCTTGAACGAAGAACCGCTGCCCCTTCTGCGGCGTGAGGCGCCCCATCATGCCAACGATCAGCGCGTCGTCGGGGACACCTAAACTGCGTCTGGCACGGGCGCGGCGCGCGGCAGATGGTTTGGGAAAAGCCGCTACGTCCAGGCAGCCGGAGACAGCGCGCGATTTGTCTGCGACGAACGCCGGAAGACTCCCTTCGATCGTGTGTCTTGTATGGGCAAAGAAACGGTTCGCTTTGAAGAGGAGGCGCCGCCCAGTGGGAAACATATCTATGTTACGCAGCATCACTGCGACCGGAACGTTAAAGAACATCTTTGTCAGCATCGCGTCCCGGCCGGCCAGGGCGTTGTCGGCGTAAAATAGCGCGGGTTGGCTGAGGCGCGCGAGTCGTACAGCCTTGTAAACAAATGAGCTATATTGCCACAGTTTCGTTATGAAGTGTCCGCCGCCATGAGGTAACACATACGTGGCCACCTCTGCCGTCTTTAGTGCGGCCTGCAGTTCGCAAGCTCGATTAAGTATTACAACGGGACGATAGCGGCGTTCGTCGAGATTACGCAATAAGGTGGTCAACGCGTGACTGGAAAGCATTGCGTCGACAACCAGGTAGTCAAATATGAAAACAGTCCTAGGATGTAGTTCGGGCATGTTTAAATGAATCGGCGGTCCGATCATCCGCCGGGCGGGCGAGGCTGGAATAAACCTCGGAAAGCCGATGTGTAAACGTGGAAGCCGAAAACGCACCGGCTCGCAGGCGCGCATTGTCAGCAAGGCGGCGGTGAAGGAACGGGTCGTGGTACAAGCGGAATACGGCGTCCGCCAGTTCGCCGGGCAGATTGGGGCGAATCAGAATTCCCTCGACGCCGTCTCGCACGAGTTCCGGAACACCTCCTGTTTTCGCCGCGACCAGAGGCAAGCCCGCTTCCATCGCTTCGAGGACCCACATCGGACAAGGTTCGGGGGTGATCCGTAACTGTAAGCCAAGCCATGCCTTCCGCGCCAGTTCTCTAACCGCACTGACGTGTCCCAACAACACTACTCGGTCGCCCAGACCATGATTCGTGATCCTGCGTTTAAGGACCGATACAAACGGATTCCGGGCGTCGTCCAAAGGGCCCCCAGCTATCCAGAGCTCAAGATTACACCCCCGGTCGCGCAGTGCCGCCATCGCATCCACAGCGACAAGGTGCCCCTTCTCTTCGGAGAGGGAAGCGGCGATCAGCAAGCATTTTGCCTCGCTGCACGTTTTGCCTTCCGCCAGATATGTACCGACGGATGGTTCCACCGCATTGTAGACGACCCAAACACGGCAACGAGCCCCCTTCCAGTAACCGCTCACTGCACTGCTAACACAGACGATCGCATCCACGCACCGCCCGACTACATTAACTTGGGCTACCTGGACCAATCCCCAGAGGCGATTGCTCATTTTACCGTGATAGTGGAGGATGACGTACGTCTGTTCCCCGCGTCTCCGCACGCGCGCCAGGGAGGCCACGAGCGCCGTGAATTGGCTATGGCAGTGCAGAATCACCGGGCCAGGCCCTAGTGCGGACGCAATCTCTCCGGCCGACTTCCACCAACTTACCGACCTGAGCAATACGCTCCACAAGATACCGGCCGTCGACCGCGACGTAATCGGCGCGCACCCATGTCCCACAGCCAGAAGCTGCCGCCTGGGTATCTCACTACAAAACTCGCCTGGGCCGAGTGAGACGAACGTCACCTGTTCAACCCGCTTCGCAATGAGCCTTAAGACCGCGGCCACGCCGGATCCCTCTCCGCCCTCAACCACCTGGACGACCCGCACAGACATACTCGCAGCCTGGTCCGCCCGATCCTTAACGCCACCCCCGGTCATGGCATGAGGCGCCTGCGCGCCCGTCTTACTGAGTCCGGTATGCAGCGCGATATGCCGCGCCGCGATCGGAACCGAAGCGCCGAAAACGGATGTGAGATATTCATGTAAACCGTGTACAGCGTGGGGTGTACAAGACGGCGAACGTTGCCGTCTGTAATGGCTGCCTTCTCTGGCAGCAACCGGGCGTAAGCGCGCTCGTTCAAATAAAGTACGCAGTTTTGCTTATAGTGCGTCTCAACGTCCTCACGGTGCCAGAACTGTTCCCGCAGTACGTCCAGTGCAAAGTACTTGTGCCTCAGGAATTTCTTGGCCCAGTAGTCCGGCCATTGTTCGTTTATGTGGCCAGTTCCAAACTGGCCGGGAATCGCGCCTGAAAAGAGGACGGCATCCGCGGCTCCGACTAGGTCGGAAACCAACGAATCGGCCCGGCTTTCGGGAAGGTGTTCCGCAACTTCCAGGCACATCGCCAGATCGAATCGGCGAGTGAGTTGAAGCGGCAAGGACAGGTCGCGGGGTTCGAAGCACTGTATTGGAATTCTAACTCTTTCCCTGGGAACATAGCACCCGTCGATACCGAGGATGTCGGTTATACCGGCTTGCTGCGCCGCAACCAACCAGCTACCCACGCCACACCCTACGTCAATTACGCTGTTTGGAGCCGTGAGTCTGACGACTTCGGGTACTATCGCACTCGCCGAGGTGGACGAGCCAGCCTCGATGAGCTCGAAAAAGCAACTGCCGTAAATAGTATTATTGCGTCTCATTGAAAGATTCGAACGGCTCCAGCCGTTGCCGGCAGCCGCGTGACTACCCACTTAGTCAGAATGACTCTCTCGGTACGGCTCAGGGTGTGACATGCTAGAATCGCCGTCCACGCGATACAAAACGCCCCTGCGAGGGCGGGTAACCGCAGCCACGCTGCGCTGTCCATCAATAACACCTTCAACCCCCAACCCCCGCCTGCCATTAGCGCGCCTACCGAAACGGAGTGAGCAAGCTCCAATAAGGTCGCTTTGCCGGCTCCGCGTCCGAGGTCGTGCCAGAGCACTGCCCAAGCCCACGAAGTGCAGAGAAACGAGGAAAGCAGAGTCGCCGCCGCGACTCCGGCGATTCCATACTTCCGCCCGAGGTATATCGCCAGCAGTAGCTTAAGACCTGCGTCGGACACTGTAGCTATTGTAAGCGTGTTAGAGCGTCCGAAGGTTACAAGAAAGCTGTACTGAACCCCCTTGATCACGATCCAGACCGTGTATACGCACTGAATGCCGTTGAGCACGTCGCCGCCATACAAGCTGTCGCCAAGCCAGACGCCGACGATGTCGCGATTGATCACAAGCAAACACGAGCTCAAAGCCACCGCTAAGCCGCAGCTATAGCGAATCAGCCGCGCATAGGTTGCGCGCAAGGCTATGCCGTCGTTCAACGCGAGCAACTGATTCACTCCTGGAACCGCGGTTGCCATGAGCCGCATGATCGCATTGGAACCCCATTGTGCCGGGGCCGTCGTCGCGTAATAGCGAGACGCGGCCGTTGGTCCGAAGATACGCGAAACAATGATGCTGTCGGAGTACATCGTAACGAAGGAGGCGGTGTTCCATACCAGCGCATGCAGACCGAACGTCCGCATTTCTCTCAACAGGTCGCGATCCGGGAAGCCCCAAGAAAGGCGCAGACCGCTCAACAACTGCAATGCAAAGTGACGATTGAGGGCCATCGTGACGGCCTCGCCCAAAATGGTGCCCGCTATCATGCCAAGCAGTCCCCCACCGGCTCGAACGATCAGAACACTGCTGATGAGGCGGACCGCCACTCCCGCCAGGGTAATGAAATTGGAGCGTGCCAGATTCTGAGAGGCTACTAATGCCGGGCCGTACGCCAACAACGGCGTCCGGATGAGTGCCCAGGCTCCAATGAGCCATAGTGCGTATCGGGTCGCAACGTCCAGCGACGCCGGGAAATTGAAAAGGGCCGCGGGTCTGTAGGCTAGCGCAATCGAGCATAGAGCGTAGAGACAATTACTAAAGACCAGGAAGCTTCGTGCCGTCGACAAAACCGCGGAAAACCGGGCGGTGACGCATCCGTCGCGGTAAGCTTGGGGCAAGAATCTATTGGTTGCGGCTCCGAAGCCGGCATCTGTGAGAGCGAGAAAAAGACCGATTTGTGTGAGTACTCCGAACGCACCAAGGGTCGCCGCGCCGGCATTGTGAAGCAGAATCGGAGTTAAAACGACTTGGAGAAGAGCGCTCGCTCCAAATTGAATGAGGTTCGTGAGATAACCGGCTACCGCGCGTTCAGTCCGTCTCATAGGCCGTCGTCATCGGTAGTTCGGAGGCGGCTAGTCCAGGACTGCCTGCGCCGCGTGACGAATCAATCTGGGCGCACTGGCATCGCCGGCCGGCGGTTGGTAGTTGGCCGTCGCGGGGCAGCGTGTGCTCGGACACGTGAAGATTACGTTTGTCGAATCGATATTCTCGGCGCGATAACCTTTTGCGGCAAGAAACGCCCATAGGTCCGGCGCGGCCGTGCTGAATGCCTCAAGCAGTGTGGGCTCGACCTCAAGGATGACAATAGGAAGAAATTCCTTCAAAAGCCGTTCCATACCCTTTAATACCTGTAACTCCGCGCCTTCCACGTCTATTTTGACGACGTCGACTCGGTCGACCTCGTGAGTAGCGGCGATGGAGTCAAGCGTGTCGCATTCGATTGTGACAGTTTGCCGGCTCCCGGCATTCCGCCCCGACAGGGAGCTCTTCCCGGAATGCGACGAATCGTTAACATAAAACACCGTTCGTTTACGTTCATCCAGGCAGGCAAGCTCGACGACAGTTGTGTTCTTAAGGAGGTTCTTAGTCAGGTTTCGACGCAGCACGGTGGCGGTGTTCGGATTGGGCTCGATGGCTAACACACGCCCTTCAGGCCCGACATGGCTGGCTGCGGGAAGGGTAATCCCGCCGACATGGGCACCAACATCAATGAACGTACCGGCAACCGGAAGATGGCACAAGATCATATCGATCAGTCGGGCCCCATACCGGCGGTCCACCGCCATATTGCGAGCGTCAAAGTCGGCAAGATCGGTCCAATATACAAAGCCTCGGATCTTTAGCCAACGCGGCCGCGTCCGCCCGGGCGTAACCCAGGGCCTGAGTATCCGCAAAGCGAGTCCTCTTCCCCGCGGAAATGGCCACGCTGTCCAAAGCCGCAACACATACACGATGGCGCCCGGACGCAAACCATCGGCCGGCGCGTTAATAAATCTTCGTTCAACGAAGACATGAAAGCCCCGGGCCGCTAATATCGATAACAGGGCACACAGTGGTACTGTGACGAAGAGGGTCAACGGCCATGATGTCATACGGAGGCTCCATGCCGCGCTGCTGAGAAGCTTGGCGATGGGCCAATGCACTAGGTACAGGCTATAGCACATCGTGCCACACCACATCAGCGGAGCAAATGGGCGGGACGCGGCGAGTCTCGCGTCGAAGGGGCGCAGGAACAACAGAAGCGTGGCGAAGAGTATTCCGACGGCGAGTTCCAATGGGCGGCCTCCGGAAATCAAAGCGCGAGATGGGCCGTACACGAACGCGCCAAGTACAAGTGCTGATGCGGCACAGGCGCTCACGTGCGCGATTCGCCTGACGATGCCGCCGGCGTAGTTGAGTGTCCAATATAGCCAGATGCCTATTGCAAACTCCAACCAGCGGCCGTCGAAGAAGAGACCGTAGATGTTGAGGCCGAGGCCAACGGCAATGGCCTTGAAGCCGACGACAAGGGCGGACACGACCCATGCACCGAAGAAGAAGCGCCTCGGCGCGGCGAAGAGCAGAAACCCACAAATCAGATAGAACTGCTCTTCGTAACAAAGCGACCAGGCTTGTCCTAAAAACAACTTCGAGGGACCGCCGAAGAGATGGTCGCGAAAAGTCTCAGTGAGAGTCAGATTCCCGGCCCATTGAAGCAGTGAAAGACTTGAAGGGAGGGGGATCGGGTGCACCGAATCGACGAAAAGGGCTGTCGCTCCGATGGATTGCGTCGTTGTAATGAGGACGACAGACAGTGCCGTAGCTGCCCAAAAGGGCGGGAATATCCTGCGATATCGACGCCACAGATAGGAGAGCACCGATCTTGGTTTTCGCCGTGTGCAGTCGCATGTCGCACTAATGCAATACCCGGAAATAACAAAAAACAGGGGTACACCCAGCCATAGGTACCCGACTCCAGTCACCACGCCTAGGCCGAAGCCGTGGAGCCGGTTGAGCTGCGCCAGTTGGTACAAGGAAGAGTGAAACACGAGGACCATCAAGCAGGCGACACCTCGCCACAGGTCCAGGCTTCGATACCGCGGTTCGTAGGGCAGTCGGTCTTCGGTATCGCCGATCGGGTCTGCGTTAGGCATAGAATGTGACGCTGAACATTCCAGTATCGGCACGATTCGGCAAGCGGGAATTACTCTCAGTCGCTCTCGGCTGCCTTGTAGTATCGGTAATACTTACCGTAATACCCGTAGTAGCGATAGCTGTCGCTCATATTACTAGTCACTGAGTTCAGCACCAGGCCGACCACATTCGCGCGCACGCGCTGCAGGGTGCTGAGCGCCGACCCCACCGTTTTGCGGCTGGTTTCGCCGGCTTTGGCGACCATGACCACGCCGTCCACCGCGGCGGCCATTTGCAATGGCTCGGGGAAGCCCAGTATGGGCGGCGAATCCACCACGATCAGGTCGTACTCATTGGCGGCATCTTCCAGGATTTCCGGCAACCGCCGTCCGATCAGATCGGCGGCCCGGCGGCTGGAAAATCCTGTGGGCAGGATATCCAGGTCGTCGAGTTCCGCTAATTTGACCAGCTTCTCGCGCCACTGCATGCCGTTTTGCAGAACTGCGGCCAGACCCGTTTCCGGATTGATCCCCAGCTTGGTGTGGACCCCGGGGCGGCGCAGGTCGCAGTCGATCAGCAGGGTCTTGTGCTTCTGCTGCGCGTGGGCGATGGCCAGGTGCACCGCGGTGGTGGTCTTTCCTTCGGATGGCGTGGCGCTGGTGATCATGAGCGACTTCAGGCGGCGGTCGAACGATCCCAGCAGAATCGAGTTGCGCAGCGTGCGCACGGCTTCTTCAAAGCCGGTGACGGTGCGGTCCGGCAGCGCCACGGCGGTCTCCTCCCCACGCACCAACGCCGTCGAGCCTGCCTCGCCTGCTATGGCGGAGACCAGGCCGCGACGCCAGGTCTTCACCATCGGCAGGCTGCCCAGCACGTCGGTCTGGAAAAGCGTGTGCACCTGCTCGGGATCCCGCACGGAGCTGTCCAGCAAGTCGGTCAGGACAGCGAAGCCCACCGCCACCAGCGTGGAAAACAGGAAAGCCAGCACGACGTTCAGCTTAATGTTCGGAAATACAGGCTTGATCGCGGCGCGCGCCGGATCGGCGATCCGGATGGAACTATTCTGGAATCCGGCGTTGATGCCGGCCTCCTTGATTTTGCGCACCAGTTCCTCATAAAGCGACTTGTCGGCCTCGGCTTCCCGTTTCAAGTTCTGGTAGTCGAAACTGTGCGCGTTCAGCCGATCGAACTCCGCCTTGGTCTCAACCACTGCCTTCTGCAGCATGCTCTCACGGTTCACGGATTCGTGGTACTCCACTTCCACCCGCTGCGCCGCGTTCTTGCTGCTTTGCTGCAACTGGCGCTCGATCTCCTCCACTTGGACCGCCGCTTTGCGGTACTCGGGATGGTTTGGGCCGTAGTGCGTCTTGGTGTCGGCGAACTTCTGGCGGGCTTCGTCCAGCTTGGCGGAGAGTGTCTTCAGGTTCTCGCCCTGCGTCGAGACTTGGGCGGCCTCGAGCGATCCGCTTTGCACCGATTTCCACGCGGATTCCTTGCGCACGCGATCGGTTTGGGCGTTGGTGTACTCGGTGTTGAGCTGCAGTAGCCGCGCGGAGAGAATGCTGGTCTTCTCTTCCGGATTGATGACGTTCAATTCGCGCTCGAACTGCGCCAGGGCAGCCGATGAGTGCTCCATCTTGGCTTTCAGCTCCTCGAGCTGCTTTTCCATGAAGTCCGCCAGAGACGCGGACGACTGGAAACGGATGTTATATGTATGCTGCACGTAGGAGCGTGCCACCGCGTTCGCCACGTCGGCTGCCAGGCGCGGCTGCGGCGAGCGATAGCTGATCAGCAGCAGATAAGTGTTGGGGGGGCGTGTGACCTTCAGCTTATTGAGCAGAATGGGAGCATCCTCCTCGGCCTCTGAAGACTTCTCGGGCGTGACGTCGGACGCTTCTTTTTCAAGATCGAGCAGATGGTACTGCTGCGCCACGGGCCGCAACACCGAATCCGACTGAATCAGCTTGACCTGAGTCGCCAGAAACTGGTCGGCGTCATTCAGGGGCGCGCGTCCGGCGTCCTGGCCGATGATGGCCGACGCCATCTGCCGGTCGATATCCACCGTGACAGTGGATTCGTAAATCGGCGTCAGCCGTGCGGAGACGATCAACGTGGCGACCACGCACGCGAAGACGAAAGCGAGAATCTTCCAGCGGTGGCGGCGCAGGATCCAAAGATAGTGAGCCAGGGGGACGGCGGACTGCTCCGGGGGCTCGACGTCGTAGCCGTACCAATTTGGTTGCAGGGCTTGGTTCGGGGCGGGGAGAGCTTTGGGTTCGGTCATATGATTGCCTTTTGATTAGCTTTTCGGTTAGCCAGGCACGAAGCATCGACTCAATGAACGGTGTAAATGAGCGCCGTGCTGGCGCCCGCGCCGAAGGCCAGGACCCTTTCGAGGGCGCCGATGGTCATGCGGCGGCCCTTGTTATCCGGCACATAGAGAATATCGTTGGCCAGCAGGGACGCGTCCGGCGCCTTGCGCTCCATGATCTTGCTCAGCGGGATCTGTATTTCATTCTTGCTGCCGTTGGCTTCCCGCCGGTAGATGTAGGCGTCCTTCGAGGCGAAGGGCATGAGCCCTTCGGACAACGCCAGCATCTTCAAGACGGTCGATTCCACGCCATCCTGCACGGCGAAAGCGCCCGGCTTTTTGACGTTGCCGATTACGTAAACCCGGCCGGCTTCCGGCACGCGGATCTCCTCGCCGCCAATCAAGGATATGTTCAGCGCGGGATCCGCGGTATCGATCAGGCCCTTCACCAGAATGCGCTGCACCAGTGCGGTAACGGAGCCATCCGGGCCGGACTGCGCGCGGCTGACCAGGATTTCGGAACCCGCTTCGGGAGCCAGTCCGCCGGCCTTGGTGATTGCTTCCAGCAAGGTCACCGGGCCGGACGCCTGGAACGTGAGCGGCTGCTTCACGGCTCCCGCCACGGAAATGGGACGGCTGTTGTATTCGGCGATGGTCACGGTGACGAAAGGGTCCACGATCAGTTGTTCCGCCACCAGGGCCGATGCAATAGTTGTTTCCAGCTCGCCCGGCATCAGTCCCTCGGCCTTGATGTGCCGCTTGAGCATGGGGAGCCGCATCAGCCCATCCGCGCCTACCCGCACGGTGCGCGTTAACTCCGGCGCGTCGTATACCGAGACCGCCACCAGGTCGTTGGCGCCGATGCGTTGGGCCGGCAGATTGGCGTTGGCCGTCTCGGCCGCGGGGCGCACCTGCGCCGAAGCCACCGGTAGAACTGCCAACAAGAGTAGGTAGGACAGACCTCCTGGTCTGTCCCTAAGACTGCTGCTTGACTTCTTCATGAGACACTCCTTGAAGCAGGTTGTTCAGTTGAAATTGCATGACCGCTATCTGCTGTTCGAGCGAAGCGAAGCGGCGGGCCAAATGGCCGCCATAAGCGTCCGAATTCACGCATTCCAGAACCTCGGAACGGGTAAAGTCGGAGAGATTCCGAGCCCCCGCCCGGTTGCAAGCTTCCTGCAGCGAGCGATACTCTTCCTGGCTAAGCCGGAACACCACGATCCGGTTTCGAGGCTTACTCGTCATCGCCAAACACCTGAGTCGTCTGGTGGGCGGGCTTCAGCCGGGTACCCTCTGGGCCGGGACTCTCAGCCCCGCCTCAAGCCCGAAGCTTTTGCCTGGTTAGTAAGATATACGTGCGCCATGCTGGCGTGCTCCGCGCCTTCCACCGCGCGGATCATGTCGCGGTCGATTTCCACGGCCACCGCGCGGCGCAACAGCTCCACGGAAACCACCACGCGGAGCGCATCCTTTTCGCGAATCAGAACGCCTTCCAAGCCGGCCAGGGACCCCCACTCAATACGCGCCTTTTGTCCCACGCGCACGTACGGCCACGGCTGCGACGGCAGCCCCGACGCCTGAATCGTGCGGATGCGCGAGATCTCATCGTCTGTCACCGGCGTGGGAACGTCTGAAAAGCTGACCACCGAAGTTACCCCGGGAGTGTTCAGCACCGGGAGCCGGCTCGCATAAGCGAAACGGCAGAACACATAACCGGGGAACAGTGGTAAATCGACGGACTGGATACGATCCGTCCACTGGCGCCGCGCCCGGTAGAGCGGCACGAACGACTCCAGACCCTTGCCGCGCAGGTTCTCGGCGACCATCTTCTCGTGCCGGGACTTGGCAGTTAGAGCGAACCATGCATGTGACTTAGTCATGAGACAAAGCTATCGCTATCTCAGTCCCATTTGGGACTAGCCAAAAAGTAAGTTGAAATACTTTCAGCACACAGATGGTAAACATTGGGGCTGTTTATTCTCTGTTATTGTTTGGTTTCTGCCGGCTTCGTGGCGCATGCACTCCTGCCTAATGCCGCATACTTCTCCCAATATCGGTAATGCCGCAGAATTCGTGGGGCAGACCCCCTGCTCTGCGTCCGCCGCGGACGCTCTTTCGTTCGAAGAGCTAAGGCCTTCGACGACCGCGACAGGCCGGCGAGGGCGTCGGCCGCGGTCCAGGGGGACCGCCTCACGATTAATGCAGGTGCGCGGGTCCGGCGCCAAGACACAACCCGCTTCCCGGCCCCCGACCCCGGCGCGCAAAGCGCGCCCTCTAACGGCTGGTGCTTGGCTGGCTTCCACCCTGCCCGGGCAGCGCATCGGCGGCTGCCAACCCTCCTAAGGTGCCCGCCGCGGCGACTCCGCCCACAATGGCCACTATGGCGCCGGTGGAGAGGCCTCCAGCCGCAGCTGCCGCGGCGCCGGCCCCTGCTGCGCCTGCGGCCCCCGCCGCTGCCGCCGCCGGCCGTGCACCCTTTGTCAGGCGCTTGATACTGGTGACATCGATAAGCTGCGAAGCCCCGGCCACAGTAGGTGCGTTGGAATCCACCGTCCCGGTGATCTCCACCAGATTCCCGACCTCGGCTTCCAAGCCGGCGCCCTGAACCTGCATGGTGACGTTCGTGACCCGATCAACCACGATGAACTTGCCGTCCTTCAGCGCCAGGATGCCGGAAACCTTGGTGACCGTGGCACCGGCGTTTTCTTGCGGCTCGAACGTCATTTCACGGCCGCTATCGAGTCTGGCGATGAGAACCCCGTCGGCGTTGCTCACGCGCACGCTCCCGTCGCGGGCGGCTACCACAACGCGCTTCGGTCCGGCCAACTGCACCCGCGCCGTGGCGCCCGGCTTATCCGCTTCGACCCGCAAGCTGGCGGCCTCGATGCGGTAGTTCGTGGACTCCAACTGCCCGATGCCTTTCTCCAAAACCAGCCGCGATTCATAGACGCGCGCGCGTGTCTCCGCCGCCAGCCGCAGAGTAACACCCTTGTTGAGCTGAAGTTGCGACGACGAAACGTTCGTTTCGATCACATTGCCATCGAAGAGCGTGGCGCTTGCCCACACTCTCGAGTGGTCCAATTGGAAGCTGCCGTTGGCCACCACCAAACCGATGGCAGGGCTGGCGGCGAAACTCGATGACAGGGCGCAGAGCCACAACAGGCCGAGCGAAGCCCGGCGGGCGAATCTGGACATACGAACAATCTCCTTTCGGATGAGGTGCAGCCATCGTCCGAATAATCTCCAAAACAATTTACCGCGCCCCGCCGCCTGTAGTAGCATCAGGGTTGGTCGATATCCATAGCCATATCTTGTCCGGCCTCGACGATGGCGCAAGAACCCTCGAGGACTCCGTCGCCATGCTGCGCCTGGCGGCCGATTCCGGCACTACCGACATCGTGGCCACCCCCCACGCCAACACCCAGTTCACCTTCGACCCCGGTCTGATCGGCCAGAAAATCGCCGAACTGCAAGACGCCGCTGGCCCCCTGCCCCGCATCCACCGCGGCTGCGACTTCCATCTCACCCTGGAGAATATTCAGGACGCTCTGGCCAATCCCCCCAAGTACGCCATCAATCACCTCTGCTATCTCCTGGTCGAATTCTCCGAACTCCTCATCCCCCGCACTACCCAGGAAATCTTCGACCGCCTCCAGCGGGCCGGTCTCACGCCCATCGTCACCCACCCCGAACGCAACGCCCTCCTGCACTCGCGACTCGATCAGTTGCAATCCTGGGTCGAAAATGGCGCGCTCGTGCAAGTCACCGCGGGATCTTTGCTGGGCGGTTTCGGACGCTCCGCCAAGTCCGTGGCCACCGAGTTGATGAACCGCAACCTGGTGCACTTCATCGCCAGCGACGCCCACGACACCAAATACCGCACGCCGGTCCTCCGCGACGCCTATCAATACGTCGAGAATACCTGGAACCCCAGCCTTGCCAAACTGCTCTTCACCACCGCTCCCCAGGCCGCCATCGCCGGCGAAGAGATCGTGCTGCTCGATCCCGCGCCCACCCCCCGGAAGGGAAAATGGTACCGGTTGGGCTTTTGACCGTCTAACCCTGTTATGTCAAAACGACTGATCCTGCAAGTGCTAACGCTGGCCTCCCTGTGCGGCCTGCTCGCGGCCCAACCTCCCCAGACTCCGGACACACCCGCCGGCCGTCAGTTCGCCCGCTGGCTCGAGGTCTTCAACCGCGGTCAACGCGATGAACTCCAAAAGTTCCTCAAGGAAAACGACCCGCAAGCCCGCATCGACCAGCAAATGGATTTCCGGCGCATGACCGGCGGTTTCGATTTCAAGAAGGTCGAGGAGTCCGCCCCGGACAAGCTGACCGGCATCGTCAAGGAGCGGGATTCCGATAACATCGCCCGATTCACAATGGAGGTCGATCCCGCCCCTCCGCACCAATTCAAGCAGTTCGGCCTCCAGCTCATTCCCCCGGCTGCGGACTCTCCCGCGCCAGCTCGGCTGAGCGAATCCGAAGCCATCGTTGCGCTGCAGGCCGAAATCCAAAAACGGACCGCCGAAGACCGCTTCGCCGGAGCCGTAATGATCGCCAAAGGGCACCAGGTCGTCTTCTCCGGCGCCTACGGGTTGGCCGACCGCGAACACGATACCCCCAATCGGCTGGATACGCGGTTTCGCATCGGCTCCATGAATAAGATGTTCACGGCTACCGCCGTGCTCCAGCTCGCGCAGGCCGGCAAATTGAAGCTGACCGATCCCATCGGGAAGTATTTAACCGATTACCCGAACAAAGAAATCGCCGCCAAAGTGACTGTGCATCGTCTGCTGACCCACACTGGCGGCACGGGCGACATCTTTGGTCCCGATTTTGAGAAGAATCGTCTGACGCTTCGCACGCTGGCCAGTTACGTCGCGCTGTACGGCAAGCGCGCTCCGGAATTCGAGCCCGGCGCGCGGTTCGCTTACAGCAACTACGGATTCATTCTGCTGGGCGTGTTGGTCGAAAAAGTATCCGGCCAAAGCTACTACGATTACGTTCGGGAGCATATTTTCCAGCCGGCCGGCATGACCCGCACCGACTCGTTTCCGGAAGAAGAAAAAGTGGATGGCCGCGCCGTCGGCTACATGTACACAAATGAAAAATGGCAGCCCAACAACGATACCCTTCCGGTGCGCGGCACCTCCGCCGGAGGGGGCTACTCGACCGTCGCGGACCTGGTCCACTTCGCCAACGCGGTAATGGAACACAAACTCCTCAACGCCGAATACACCGAACTGCTGACCACCGGCAAAGTCGAAGGCGGCCCGGGCGGGAAGTACGCCTACGGATTCTCCGATGCCACCGCCGGCGGCGTGCGTTGGCTGGGCCACGGCGGCGGCGCGCCCGGCATGAACGGCGACTTGAAATTCTCGCCCGACTCCGGCTATATCGTCGCCGTCCTGGCGAACCTGGACCCGCCCGCGGCCACCCGCATCGCGGACTTCATCGCCGCGCGTTTACCCAGCCGCTAATCAGCGCAAGGTCTGTGGCGCACGCTTCAGCGTGCTGCTGTCGGCTTCAGCCGACAGTCCCGCGCCGGGTGCGTAGGTCTGGAGAATCGACGGCGAACTAAAGTTCGCCGCTGCACGCTAAAGCGTGCGCCACAGCACGAAAGCCCACGCCACCAAACTGCGCTATTTTAGATAGGCGAGGACAACTTAACGATGATGGCAGCGGACCGCCGCGGAATGGGTCTGGAAGGCAAGAATGTAGCCGTGCTGGGCGTGGCCGATGAATCCAGCCTGGCGTGGGCTATCGCCAAGCGATTTGCGGAGCACGGCGCGCGCGTTTTCATCGGCTACCAGCAGAAGTTTTTCAGCCGCGTGCGGCTGCTGCTGTTGGATAACCCCGGAGTGACGGGCGACCGCTGCGATGTCGAGAAGGACGAGGAGATCACCAACTTCTTCGCCCGATTCCAGAACAATCCGCTTGACGTGCTGGTGCATGCCATCGCATTTGCGCCCAATGAATTGTTTACCGAGCCTGCGTCGGATTGCAGCGCGGACGCTTTCTGCAAGAGCCTGACCATCTCCGCGCATTCGCTGTGCAAGGCCGTGCGCTTCGCCAAGCCCAGCCTGAGAGAGTGGGGCAGCGTGATCACGCTGACCTACCAGGCCTCGGAACGCGCCGAGGCTTCCTACGGCCTGATGGGCGTCTCCAAGTCTGCGCTGGAAAGCGCCGTGCGCTACCTGGCGCTCGAGCTCGGCCCGAAAAAGATCCGTGTGAACGCCCTTTCGCCGGGGCCCATCGAGACCGTGGCGGCCACCGGGATCATGGGCGCGTTCCTGCGCAATCCGGAAGCGCTGAACCGGCAGCGGGCGCGCGCGTTCCAGGAGGCCATCGAGATGGCCCGCGCCGAGAACCATCCGGACCCTTTGGCCGTCGCCAGCGCCGCCTGGAAGCATTTCCAGGGGTTGGCCGCCAAGCGATGCGCGATCGAGGAGACCGTCTCCAAGGAAGACGTGGCGGATTCCGCGCTCTTCCTGGGCAGCGACTACTCGCGCAAGATCACCGGACAGGTGATTCACATCGATTGCGGTCTTTCCACGGCCAACGCTCTCTGACCCGCGCTATCCAGATCGTTCCGTTCCGGCTGCGCCACCTCGAACGCGTCGTGCGGATCGAACGCGCCAGCTTCGGCGCGGAAGCCTGGCCGCGAAGGTGCTTCCTGGAGCTGTACCACGATTGCCGCGACTTTTTCGTAGTCGCCAAGGTGGGCGGGCGCGTCGCCGGATACGCGGTGGCGTGCGCGGAGAAGCGCAATGCGGAGATCGCGTCGCTCGCCGTCCATCCGGATTATCGCCGGCGGGGTGTGGCCGGTGTCCTCATGCGGCACACGCTGCGCGAACTGGGCGCGGCGGGCGTCGGCCGTGTGGAGTTGATGGTGCGGACCGGCAATACCGCGGGCGCGCAACTGTATCGCTCGCTGGGTTTCCGGCGCGTGCGCATGGTGCCGCGCTACTACGAGGATGGCGGCGATGGCTTCCTGATGGCCAGGGCGATACAATAAACACCTGATGGCCGACAAGGATCATTTCGAACTGTTGATGCGCGACGTGAACGCCTGGAACGGGTGGCGCGCTGAAAATCCCAAGGAGAAGCCGGACCTGTCTTTCGCCGTGATGCGCGGCGCGGATCTGATGCTGGCCAATCTCTCCGGCGCGGTACTGAGCGAAGCCGACCTGGTGCTGGCCAACCTGCGCGGCGCGGACCTGCGGCACGCCGACCTGCGCGGCGCGAATCTGGTGGCGGCGCGGCTGATGGGCGCGGACCTGTCGCACGCCAATATCTGCGGCGCGGATCTTTCCACCGCCGAGGATCTGACCGAGGAGCAACTCCGGCACACGCACGGCGATGCGCAGACCAGGCTGCCGGAGGATCTGCACGCGCCGGACAATTGGCCGAAGAAGGGCCGCACCGCCGCGCGGTAGGCCGGAGTCTGGCCCTCTTGGTGGGGCAGACCCCCGGTCGGCGCCATCGGCGTTAAGAGCAAGCACGCTGCCCAGATTTAGGCTCTGGCCCAAGTCGGGTGGTTCGGTGGCTGCTTCCCCGAACCCGACTTCCTGGGCGTTTGCTGGTGCGAAGCCGATTTGACCCGCGCGGTACAATTCCGCACAGCCAGTGCTTCCCAACTTCCGTGTAGGCCGTGATGGACTTGGCCGGGGCTCGTTCGGTTTCCCGACCAAGTGCAAACGGCACACGATTCGGCAGAGAGTAAAACACGATATAATATCGCCGATGGTTGCCCCCAGCAAACCGTTGTGGCTTGTGAATTCCTGGACGAGGGAGCTGAAGCTACGGTTCGACCGTGCTGCCCGCGGAGGCGAGCGAGTCGTCACCTTTGAATCGGACCTGCTGATTCAACTCGACGAGAAAAGATTGCCAAAGGGTGTCACCTGTACCTCAACCGATTCGGCCAAGCAACAATACAGCTTCCATTTCGGCTTTAAGGCTGCGCCGATCGTGAGCTTTTACATCTCGGCCCGTAAGGCTGAGAACTCGACTAGTGTCCTGTCCGTCGCTGTCGAAGGCGGTCCTGAGCGCCATTCTTTCGACTTGCGAATCAATACCCACAATCCTACGGGTTGGCTCGATTGGGCTTTCCTGGCGCGCAGTGCTCTTAGGGAGTTGCCAAGACCGTGGAGGTACACTACTTTAGCTGTGACGCTCCTCCTGCTCATCATCGCGCCTCCCTGGTTTTGGAAGAATGCTCCTGTACTTGGCGTCCGCGCGGGGATTTTGTCAGATCTGACGACGGCGCCTTTTGTCGATGACTTTAGTCACGGAGCTGGACAATGGCGCTTGTCGGGTGATTGCGCTGGCATTCCGTCCAAAACAGATAACCTTGGCGTGCCGCAGAGAACTTTCTTGCGCTTGTCTTCGCCGTGCTTTGCGGTCGCCCGGCTCCAAAGCAGCATTGAGGGCTTTCACCCACTCTCACGCGATCCCTCAGCCGCAGACTTTACGGCAACGCTCGGGATTCAGTTCCGATGGAAAGATGACTCCGGTATAACTCGGGTTGCCCATGAGGCAACCATTTTGCTACACGCAGAGCGGGCTTACCCGTGGCTCGCTCCTATTCTGGGCGAGAAGGTACGGGGGGATCGCCTCACGATTAAAGTCCTTCCGCAGCCGCCGGACAATTCGGAGCCCAAAAGACTGCTTATCACGTTTAACTGTTCGTCGGCGTGCCCAGAGGGATCCTACGGCGAACTCACTTCTTCCCAAAGAGCGCCCGTCTCGGGAATAACCGTCATCGTAAGATCGTCGGCCGGCAAGTATTCTGTGCAAGTATTCGAGTCCGCGCCTTATAAATTCGACGGCGAAGACCCTGCGTCTACCGGCCGCGAGTTCCCCGCATCAACGCTGGTGGGCGGGCTAGGGTTCATCGCCACGGAAAACGACGAGTACCACGTCGTTGCAGCGGGAATGGTGCCTCAATGAGGCGACCTGAGCTTGGCATGAGATATTTAGTTTTTCACGTTAACGCTCTGCCGCTGTTGTTGGCATTCTTATCGGGCTCGTCTGGTTGGTGCCAAGATAAGAATGTCAATGCGGATGTGAAGGTCAAGGTTCTGTTCGTGAGTGGGCCTCAGAAAGAATGTAAGGACACGGAGGAGCCGGCGACCTCGGGCGAAGTGAAGTTTTTTGCTATCAACACAACACATTGGGGACTAAAATTTCCGGGTCAGCTTACAGATGAATTCGGGGATTTTATTATTCGTCAGTTGATGTACGCTACTGACGTTTTCGTCCTCCAATTCCAGAATGAGAAAGACAAGGACTATAAGCTAGCAGACCCTAACACGCCGTCCATCTCCTTCAGAGCAGACCCCGGCCATAATTTCAAACGTGTCTGTCTTCTCAGGGAAAAAACGGCGGTGCCATCAACGGCGCCTGCGAGCCGGGGGCACGGGGAGGAGACGGGGATGGGAGGCGGCGAGGATGATCGGGGCTCCGTGCCACGTGGCGGGACTCCTTCGTTTTTCAGGTTGAGTTTATTTGATACGCCGCAAGCGAGGACCAGCGCTGCGGGAGGACAAGAGGGGTCTCGCAAGCAGGATGACGCTCAGCTAGACCCGAAGGCCGCAGATACGACTCCGGAGACAGCAGGCGTGGTTGAGCCGGATCTCGATGCGCCCGCGCTAGCGGAGCACTTTGGCTCCGAGCTAATTCGGGCGCTTCCGCTCGGCACCCGAAGGAGCGTGGACTCCCTCGCACTTCTCCTTCCAGGCGTGCTTCCTCCCGCGCAGACCACCGGCCCTGACGGGCCCCGCATCAGCGCCGCTCTTGGAAGTGCAGGTCAGTTTTCGAGTAACGGGATCCGCGGAACAGACAACAACTTCCTCGTCGACGGAACGGACAACAACGACGAGAACGTCGGTGCTCGGCGCCAGGGGTACTTGGTCCCTGGGCCTCAATCGGTCGAGACTGTAGCGTCGTTCGCGCTGAATACCGCGTTGTACGATAGCCGTTATGGCAAGGCACCGGGTGCGCAGGTCGACGCAGCCAGCAAGGCGGGCGGCTCCGTCCTGCATTCCACGGTCTACGGGCTGCTCACCGATCAGCGATTCAACGCCCAGAACTACTTCGATGGTCCCGTACCATCCGGGCCTCAAACGTTAACTGTGGGTGACCGCCCGGTGCTGATCGACGGCAGTCCAGCCATGACTGATGCGATTGGCCCTGCCCGGTTGCCCGACACGGAGGTAACTGCGGGCGGCGTGCTAAGCGGCGCCGTCCCAGGCCTCACAGACACTTTTTTCGCATCATCCTTCGAGTTTGACCGTGTTCGCAAGATTCAGCGCTTGAATTTTGCCGTGCCCACAATAGCGGAAAGGGGGTATATGGGCACCGGCGCAGTGGGCCTCCCCACGGTCTATCAGGGGGTTAGCACCTATCCGTCAACAACGATTGGGGACGCTTTTTTCAGCCTGTACCCCTTCCCCAACAATCCCACCGGACCGTACGGCCCAAACACCTACACTCGCGACCGCCCAGCCATTGGGGATGGTTGGCAGGCTTCACAGCGGATCGACCGCTTGCTGCACTTTGCCGGAACAAGTTTTCTCGGCCTTCGATATAATTATGCGAACGAGGACAGCCAAATTCCGGTCACAGGAGCGGCGCTCGATTCGGGCCTGCAAGTGCAGGCTCAGATCCAGAGCTTGACCGGGTTTCTCAGTTCGACGCCGTCTCCTTCTTTGGCTAACACTGTGAGGTTCTCCTGGGGAACGGCAAGGTTCCGGTTCCTCGGCGACCGCGGCCCGTCGCTCGTCCCGTCGGGGCTCTTCCCAACAGATCCTTGCTTGCTCAACACGCGGTTGCTGGCCAACACGACGCTGCGAAGCTCTGGACCAGTAACCTACCTGCGGCAGGATCTCGGCAATACGGAATCCGTGATCGGTCCTATCGGCCAAGTCAATGTGGCCGGCTATAGTTCAGTCGGAGCGGACCCCTCAAGCTTCCCGCAACGGCGAGCCGACAGTACCTTGCAACTCGCGGACACAGCATCGACGACCTACGGGAGGCATACGTTAACAGCCGGCGTTGAAGCCTGGTTGATTTTACTTAACAGCAACGTGAATCAGAATGCCAGGCCGACGGTCAGTTTCGACGGCGAGCCCCCGGTCAAGAGCTTCGTTCCGGGAAGCATGTTTTCACCAGGAGTCCTTATTGACGCGGCGAGCCTTGTGGCGGTCGGCCTGGATGCCAACGTTTACCAGACCTTCACGACCACCCCGGACACGTCCCTCCAGCTTCGCCGGCCGCAGGTCGACATGTTTCTTCAGGACGACATCCATTTGCACCGGTCTTTGAATCTGACCTTCGGATTCCGCTTTAGCATCAATGGCGCGCCGGCGAGCTCTGATGGCCGGTTCGAGGCCACCTATGGACCCAATGGTAGCTTCTTGGCGGACCTAAATAGTGCGCTTCAGGCCTGCATTGTAACTTATTTGCCTGCCTTTTGCAGTGGCGTGGATGCCAATCTGCGCCGAGCGTTTCCGCCCGGATTCGATCAGGTGTACCACGCCGCTCCGTTCGGCTATGACCCGAGGGTTGGACTCGCTTGGGATCCTTTAGGTTATGGCAAGACGGCAATTAGAGTGGGATGGGGACGGTATTCCGGTCAGCTTCCGGCGGAGATTATTAGCGATTCGAGCGGCCTATTCCCGCAGTCTCTTCCTCTGCGATACGTCTCCTTATCACAGACCAGCTTTACTAATCTAGCATTTGCAAACTCTGTCGTTCCTACCAGATCCCGAAGCATCAATGTGTTGCCACAAGGTACGAATGCAGTCAGCCTCCTCGAGTCCTTTTCCCCTCTTTCCACGGTAAACGCCTTCAGCAATCCATTGTCGACGGCATTGATAGTGCCTGTTGAGCCCGGTGCCGGTCTCAAGAACCCAACCGCTGACGAGTTCGGGCTGGCCATCGATCAATCCCTTGCTGCTGGCGCCGCCCTTAGCCTAGCGTATGTCGGTGGTTTTGGAGAGTACTTGCCGCGGGCAAACGCGCCAGATGCGACTGCACCGACGATGTTGAATTTTATCGACGGCATCGCCGGCAACACGGGCATTCAGTGTGGGACTGTTTTGCAGGGGCAGTGCCCCTACTTTGCCCTTAGGCAGTCTGTTCATCATAATGTCGCCGACCCGACGGTCTATTCATCTGGTGCCACTTCCAGCTACCAGTCACTGCAATTGCACCTGCGAGTGCGTCACTCCTGGCTCCAAGCCAGTTCTGCATTTACGTGGTCCCATTCGCTTGATGACGCATCCGATCTTTTCGATACTTCTGGAAGCTTTGCGCTGCCCCAAGATCCGACCAACCTGTCCGCCGAGCGAGCCTCCTCGAACTTCGATACTCGTTTCCGGTCGGCTTCGTACTTCCTTGCGGACTCGAGAGCGAAAGACCCGCTGCTTAAGGGGTGGCAGCTTTCTGGAATTCTGACGCTGCAAACGGGCCAGCCGTTTACCGTAAACACAGCCTATGACCTCAATCTCGACGGGACCGATACTGTGCGGCTCAATACGGCCGCAGGTCTGCTGGGACCAGGTGTCGGCACAAACGTTCCAGGGTTGGGGCGACAGACCAGGATCGTGTTACCCGCCTCTAGTCTTACTGGCACACCCTACCAGGGAGCGCAGTTTCTTTGCCAGAACTACCCGTGCGACGGTGCCGTCGGTCGGAACACTTTTCGGGCTGCGGGTCTCGAAACCGTGGACCTTGCGGTGTCTCGAACCTTCGCCTTGAAGGGCCTCCCGGATGGGCACAAGATCCAACTGCGCGTCGAAGGATTTAATGTTCTAAACAGGACGAACTTTGCGATTCCGGTCAGAATCCTGGAGGAGCCTGGGTTTGGTACTTCAGTCTCAACAATTGGAACGAATCGGAGGCTGCGGCTCATGATCAGGTATTCTTTCTGAGTGTAACTGCGCGCGCGAGCGCAATCTCGCGGATCAGTTAGCCAGCCAAACGGCGGTCGCTGAGATGAGCACCAGCACCTTCCGTTCAATGCACATTTGCAACCGCGTAGAGCAGAAAGGCCAGGAACGCCAGGGACAGGATGACAAAACCCCGTTTTCCTCTGTGCCACTGAAACGCCAGGAAGAGAAAATGCAACATAGTTCAGACCTCCTTCAAGTGTTCACTGCCAGCAGATAAGGTACCCAAAACAGGCGACTCCAAGCGCGAAGACAAAGCGCCTGCCATTGCGGGATGGGTGTCCGGGTGGCCCAATGATCGTTGGACATCCCCACGAAGAGTGTGGGGTTCACCAGGGCGGCCGTCAACACCGTCCACGGGATGACTTGCTCGTAGCAGATTAGCAATGCCGCCCGCTCGCCGCCTAACTCCAACACTGCCGGCCCGCTCAAATGCAGCGGAGCGCCTCCGCGCGAAAACGGCTTCCACACCGAAACCGGCACGGGCACCCGCTGGAAGAAGATACCGGATTGGGTCCCTCGAATAATCGCCACGTTCCGGTAGGAGTAGGGTTCCGCCT
>OBLT010000359.1_pt1 | contig 30637 bp, 24 predicted proteins | sample 1518721 | NCBI WGS metagenome assembly OBLT01 (sample SAMEA3539307, study PRJEB22396) | soil metagenome | biome: tundra; feature: field; material: soil | place: USA | collected 2010-05 | depth 0.15 m | reverse complement strand
CCGACATTCTGCAGGCGGTCGGTGCCCTGGCGGTCTACGCGATCGACACGCTGCTCATGAGCCGCCCGCGGACCTGGAACTACCGGCGGATCAGCCTTTCGGATGGTGCGTCGGATGGCTCGGCGCAGGTAAGCGTTCGGGAAGGCTGCGCAATGTTTGGGCATGGCAAGCACGAGCCGAGCCGTTTTTGTTAGCAGAAATCGTTTCAAGGAGGAATGCAATGGCAAAGTGGAGAAAAAGAGAATCGTTAGGCAGGGCGCTGGTGCGGGAAGGCGGCAGCATCGCCAAGGGAGTCGGTAAGGGGTTGTTTTCCATCGCGACTTTGGGTCTGTTCAGTCCCAAGCGTTATCCCAATAAGCCACGATCCGGGTTCCGCAGGTGAAAGGTTGAAAGAGGAAACCGCCCGGAGTAAGCACCAAAGTAGATCTCGATGAGAATTGAGCAGATCCAAATCGGCTTCCGTTACCGCAAGGACCTTGGGGACCTCCGGCCACTGGTTGACAGTATTGCCGAGGTCGGCTTGCTGCACCCGGTGGTAGTCACCCCCGATGGCCGCCTGATAGCCGGTCAGCGGCGGCTTGAAGCTTGCAGGCTGCTGGGCTGGACCGATGTCCCGGTAACGGTGGTTGATCTCTACCAGGCGGCCCGCGGCGAGGCTCACGAGAATTTCGTGCGCAAGGATTTGCTGCCAAGTGAGATCGTGGCACTAAAGCGGGCGATTGAACCGCTGGAACGGCGTGCTGCGCGGGAACGGCAGGGCAGTCGGGCGGACCTCTGTCATCCCGCCACAGTGGCGGAAAGACAGGGGGACGCCCGCGACAAGATCGCTCGCTATCTGGGCGTGGGCCGCACCACAATTGACAAGGCCGAAGCCGTGATCGAGGCCGCCGAGGAGGCCCCCGACGACTACGGCTATCTCGTTGAACAAATGGACCGCAGCGGTAAAGTGGCCGGCGCTTTCCGCAGGCTCACCGTTCTCAGGCAGGCCAAGCACCTGGAAGCCGCCCCGCCGACGCTGCCCACCGGGCCGTTTCAAGTCATCGTCGCCGATCCGCCCTGGCAGTACGATACGGGCGCCAGCCTGCCGTATCCCACCATGGCGCTTGATGAAATCAAGGCCATGCCCATCCGGCAAATCGCCGACGAGAATGCCACTCTTTGGCTGTGGACCACCAATGCCCATCTGCCGGTTGCCTTTGAGGTGGTCGCGGCCTGGGGCTTTGAGTACAAGACACTCCTCACCTGGGTCAAGGACCGCATGGGCACTGGCGACTGGCTCAGGGGGCAAACTGAGCACTGCCTGCTCGGGGCTCGAGGCAGGCCCGTCTTCCTGCACGGCAGCCACACGACTGCGCTTGAAGCCGTTCGCCGCGAGCATTCTCGAAAACCGGAAGAATTCTATTCACTGGTGAAGGCGACGTGCCCTGGCAGCAAGCTTGAGCTGTTCGCGCGGGAGCAGAGAACTGGCTGGGTAGGATTTGGTGACCAAGTCGGCGTTTTCAATGGTACGGGAGCAACAGAGAAATAAACAGAGGCCCCTCCGATGTTCCTTGGCCAGATGGTCGAGAGCGTTCTGGAAACGCCGACAGCTCCAAGAATCTGCTGGCTTTAGCAAATCGCCAACTGTTGCGTAATCCCTCTAAAGCCCGTACAATTCAAGAGCAAGATTAGTAATCAAAGGTACGCGAGCAGGCGCCTAAAATGCGTATGAACGCCCCAAGCCCTGAAAATTCCGAGTGGCTGACCCGCAAACAGCTCATAGATGGACGACTCAAGGCAGCCGGTTGGGCCGTCGTGCCTTTTAGGGCGGGCAAGGGGATCACGGCCTACGAGAAATGCGCTGTCGAGGAATTTCAGACTGCCAATGGTCCTGCCGACTACGCACTTTGTCTAGGCGGGCAGGTCGTGGGTGTCGTGGAAGCCAAGAAGCTCACGTTGGGTCCCCAGAATGTCCTTTCTCAAGCGGAACGATATTCCAAAGGCATCGACCAGCCAGCTTTGGCAGCGGGCGAGTTTGGGGTCCCTTTTCTTTATTCCACCAACGGCGAGGTCATCTGGCATCACGATGTACGGCACCAGTTAAACCGTTCCCGACGGATTGAAGCATTCCATACACCGGATGCATTAGCCGAGCGGTTACAACGGGATTTTCAGGCGGCTACCGAGCGGGTTTTGTCCCTGCCTAACGTCGCCCAAAGAGTCCGGCCCTACCAGCGTGAAGCCAACGAAGCAATTGAACGCGCCATGGCCAACCGCAAGCGCCAGATGCTTATCGCCATGGCGACCGGTACGGGCAAGACGTTCACCATGGTCAATGAGATTCATCGGCTGATGAAGACCGGCGTGGCACGCCGGATTCTGTTTCTGGTGGATCGTCGGGCCCTGGCCGCTCAGGCCGTGCGCGCCTTTTCCTCGTTTGAGGCTGAGGCCGGCCTGAAATTTGATAAGGTCTACGACGTTTTCAGCCAACGGTTTCAACGGGAGGACTTTGGCGAGGAAGAGAAGTTCGACCCCAAGGTCCTGCCCTCTGCCTACTTGCTGGCTCCAAAGCCAGGCAACGCCTTCGTTTACGTCTCGACGATCCAGCGCATGACCATTAACCTGTTTGGCCGGGAGGCAATCTGGGGCGGTGGTGATGAAGATATTGACGACGATGCCCAGAAGCTCGGGGATATTCCAATTCACGCCTTTGATTTAATCATTGCCGACGAATGCCACCGCGGCTATACCGCTTCCGAGGCTGCGGTCTGGCGCAAGACCCTGGACCACTTCGACGCGGTCAAGATCGGCCTGACCGCCACGCCGGCAGCCCATACCACCGCGTATTTCAAGGACATTATTTACCGTTACGAATACGAGCGCGCGGTGCGTGAGGGCTTCCTGGTGGATTACGACATCGTCAAGGTCAACTCCAACGTTCGGCTCCACGGGATGTTCCTCAAGGAAGGCGAGCAGGTAGCCGTGATCAATCCGCAGAGCGGTGCCCAGACCATGGATCGCCTGGAAGACGAACGCCAGTTCGATAGCAGCCAGGTCGAACGGGATATAACCTCGCCGGACTCCAATCGCAAGATCCTCGAAGAAATCAAAAAGTATGCGCTGGAACACGAGCAGCGCTATGCTCGCTTTCCCAAGATCCTTATCTTTGCGGCCAACGACTTGCCGCACACCTCCCACGCTGATCAACTCGTGGATACCGCCCGCGACGTGTTTGGCCGGGGTGATTCTTTTGTCCAGAAGATTACCGGCAGCCCGACTGTGGACCGGCCCCTGCAGAGAATTCGCGAGTTTCGTAACCGGCCCAATCCGGCGATAGTGGTGTCCGTGGACATGCTGACCACCGGCGTGGACATCCCGGATTTGGAATTCATCGTGTTTCTGCGCCCGGTAAAATCCCGTATCCTCTTTGAGCAGATGCTAGGGCGCGGAACCCGCAAGGGAGAAAAGTATACCGACAAGTCGCACTTTACTGTGTTTGACTGCTTTGACGGCACGCTGTTTGATTACTTTAGGCAGGCCATGGCGATGACCGAGGACCCGCCTGCACCGCCCACCCGCAGCATTACCGAGATCATTGAACAGATTTGGCAGAACCGCGACCGCGATTACAATATCCGCTGCCTGGTCAAACGCCTCCAGCGGATTGATAAGGAAATGTCCGGCGAAGGCCGCGAGGATTTTGCGGCCTTCATTCCAGCAGGGGATCTTGCCGCATACGCCAAAGGGCTGCCCCAGGTGCTCCGAAACGACTTTAGCGGCAACATGGCTTTGCTGCGCAATCCGAGTTTCCAAAACCAACTCGTCGGGTACAAGCGAAAAGAGCGGGTGTTTTTAGTCAGCTACGAGACGCAGGACGAGGTTTCCTCGTCTTGGCTGGTCCGAGGCGCTGATGGCAAGGAGTATAAGCCGGAAGACTATCTGGTCGCTTTTACGGACTACGTTAAGAGCCACGAGACTGACATCGACGGCATTCGGGTCTTGCTGAGCCGGCCGCAGGAGTGGAACCCTGAAGCGTTGGGCCAGTTGCGGGACAAATTGAAGACCGCGCCACAGCGCTTTACCGTGGAAAATTTACAGAAGGCGCACGAAGTCCACTACCGCAAGGCCCTGGTGGACATCATTTCTATGGTTAAGCATGCCGGTAACCAGCAGAGTCCACTGCTGACAGCCGCCGAGCGCGTAGACCGCGCCTTTGCTGAGATCACCGTTGGACGCACGTTCACGCCAGAGCAACAGCAGTGGCTTGAGCGAATCAGAAGCCATCTACAGGAAAACCTGTCCATCGACCGGGACGATTTCGAAAGCCAGCCAGCCTTTACGCATCACGGCGGATGGGGTAGGGTATCAGTAGTGTTTCAGGGCCAATTGCCGCAGCTAATTCAAGAAATTAATCGAGCAATCGCAGCATGAGTGACATCGTTCAAAAACTTTGGGGGTTCTGTCATACCCTCCGCCATGACGGCGTGGACTATGGCGACTACATCGAACAGCTTACCTATCTGCTGTTCTTGAAGATGGCCGACGAGCGGGGCGTCGAGATCCCCAAGGGTTACGATTGGGCCACTCTCAAAGACCTCTCGGGCACCGAGCTTTTGGATCATTATAACGAAACCCTCCGCAAACTCCGCGATGCCGGTGGGTTGCTCGGCGATATTTTCACCCAGGCGACTTCGCGTTTCAACAATCCTGTGAATCTGCGCCGCTTGATTGACATGATCGATGAAGAGCAATGGTCGGCCCTGGACGTCGATGTGAAGGGCGCGGCATTTGAAGGATTACTGGAGAAGGCGGCCAGCGAGGGCAAGAAGGGCGCCGGGCAGTATTTCACGCCACGACCCTTGATCCAATCTATTTGCCGGGTCATGAAACCAGACCCGCGAGGCAAGCCAGATTTCAAGATTTGCGATCCCGCCTGCGGCACCGGCGGCTTCTTGGTCGCTGCCTATGAGTGGCTCATATCGCCCCATGTCAGCAAGGGTGTTTTTGAGCGCGCAGAAGCCAAGCGCATTCGCACCCGCACATACTACGGCCAAGATCTAGTACCGAGGCCTCGCCGTCTCGCATTGATGAATCTTTACCTCCATGGCGTTGAACCTCATATTTACCTCGGCGACAGCATATACGAGCCAGACCGGGGAGAACGGTACGATCTGGTACTCACAAATCCGCCATTCGGCACCAAAGGCGCCAACCAGGCACCGGACCGCGACGACTTCACCATAGAGACCAGCAACAAGCAGTTAAACTTTCTCCAACATGTCATGAATATCCTCAGGCCTGGGGGGCGTGCCGCAATTGTCCTTCCAGACAATTGCCTATTCGAAGAGAAAGCCGGTGAGGTTTTCGAAATTCTTATGCAGGATTGCGCCCTTCATACCATCCTGCGCTTGCCGCGCGGTACTTTCACACCTTACAGCCAGGGGGTGAAAGCCAACGTGATGTTTTTCCAGAAGGGTCGGCCTACTGAGGATGTCTGGATTTTTGATGGACGTTCCAATGTGCCCGGCATTACCAAGAAGGACCGACCGCTCACAAAAGACCACTTTACGGAATTCGAGAAGTGTTACGGACCCGATCCCAACGGCAATATTAAGCGCAAAGACCTGAGAGATGACGGCAGATTCCGAAGATTCAGGCTCGCCGACATTGCGCAAAGAGATTTCAATCTCAACATCACTTGGCTCAAGGACGAATCTTTTGAGGACAGCAATGATCTACCCGAGCCGCAAGATTTGGCTAGTGAAGCCATTACAGAATTCGACGCGATAATAGACGATCTCAAGGACATCGTCGAACTTCTTGAAAGAGAGGAGGCGATCTCGAAATGAAGGATGATCTTCCGGATGGTTGGGTCTTGCTCCCGCTTGACCAATTAACCCTATCCGTTCGTGACGGGACTCATACACCGCCAAAGCGTATCGCCAAAGGCATCCCTCTGCTCAGTGCTAGAAACATCCAGAACGGGACTATCGACTTCAGTGAGACATATTCATTCATATCGCCAACCGATTACCACAGTATCAATCGCACGAATCCAGTCGAGCGCGGAGACGTGCTGCTCACAGTTGTCGGATCGATTGGCAGGTCGTGTGTTAATACTAACGCAACACCGTTCACTGTCCAAAGAAGTGTCGCCATAATCAGACCTAACACTAACTTGGTTGCCGGCGATTACCTTTCTCTCATGTTCCGGTCGCCGGAGTTTCAGTCCGTGCTGCAAGATGCCTCGAGTGGAACTGCCCAACAGGGCGTTTATCTTGGCGCACTCAAAGAGTTTGAGATCCCAGTTCCGCCATTACCCGAACAGCGCCGCATTGTCGAACATCTGGAAGCTGTTCTGAGCAGACAGCAAAGGTGTCAAGGACGCCTTGAGAAAATCCCGGCGATTCTCAAGCGTTTTCGTCAATCCATACTCGCAGCAGCCTGTTCTGGTCGCCTCACCTCTGACTGGCGAGTGGAGAATGACGATTCTGCTAGTTCACAAGAACTGCGACATACAATCCTCCAAGCTCGAAAGGACTTATGGGAGAAACGGCAGAAGAACAGACAGCGCGCGGCCCGCTATCCAGAGCCCTTCGATCCGGACTCATCTGCGATTGACTTTGATATCCCGGATGCCTGGTGTCTTACAACGGTGTCGGAGCTCGCTATGCTAGATGTTGGATTTGCCTTCAAAAGCGCAGAATTCAGTAATTCTGGCGTCCGTCTCCTCCGCGGTGAAAATCTGGAACCAGGACAGTTGCGGTGGACAGACACCAAGTATTGGCCGAAGCGCGCGTTAAGTGGGTTCGAGCAGCTGCTTATCGATGAGGGTGAGATAGTTCTTGCACTTGATCGCCCGCTCGTTTCATCGGGATTGAAAATCGCTCGTGCGACTGGTACCGATCTACCTTGTTTGCTTGTGCAACGGATGATGAGATTTAAGTTGCCCGACCAAGCCCTCACCGACTGGTTGTACTATAATCTTCAAGTACCACGCTTTATAACGCATCTTTCCGATGGACTCACTGGCACAGATCTGCCGCATGTGACTGGGACTGGAGTAGGCGAGTTTACTTTGCCGTTGCCTCCACTTCGTGAACAAGAAGAAATTAAGCGGCGTGTTGATGCATTGTTCACTCTGGCCGAGCGGATTGAGAGTAACTTTGAGAAGGCGCGGACCAGAATGCAGAGATTGCCACAGTCGATATTAGCTATGGCGTTTCGAGGCGAGCTTGTGTGTACCGAGGCTGAGCTCGCACAGGCCGAAGGACGGGACTTTGAATCGGTACAGGAGATTGTTGACCGGCTTAGAGTCAAGGCGAATCGGGGCAATGGAAATGGCAATAAGCGCCACCGGACAAGAGCGCTCAGGCAACAAACGCCATAGGGCCGGCCCTCTGTCTTCCTGCCACAATGGCGGAATGTCGAACGGCCGCTCACGATAGGATTGACCACTTGGGGATATGGGCCGGACCGCCATCGCACGCGGCGAGGCGGTGGTCGTGCTCCGGTTTACCTAATCACTGAGGTCGTCCGGTTGGCTCTCAACTTCAGAAATCGAATCTACCTCGTTGATATCGGCAGGAAGCGCATCTTCTGCGAGGCCCACCTGGTCTTCAGGAGCGAACAGAGGCTGCTGTGGTTCGGGGATCGCTGATTCCGTCGCCGTCTTAGCAACCAGCATTCCGACCTTGCACACACTATCCAGACCAATACCAAGCTCCTGGCCATCCTGGCCGGCAATGGAATCTCGGCTCACATCGTCCTCCATGATAGATCGCACCACCGCCAAATGCACTATCCGGCCATTGCGAATCAAGGCAACCTGTTCACCGACGGCAACAGTCGCCGCTTTCATCTTGACTATCGCTATCGTGCCCTCGTGGTATACGTGCTCCACGGGGCCCAGAAGTGCCAACTGGCCGAGAGCAAGCCTTCGTTCCAGCAGTTCGCGGAGGATAATCTCCCCGACGATTTCGCACACTGTTCGAATGAAGTCGGCAAGCAGACGAAAATCCTCTGCACCAATGACTTCCCCTACCTGGCCATGAGCAGCTTCATTCCTGAGCTGGACGAACCTGCCCAGTTCCCCGTCCAGGCTCGCACTTTCCCCCAGCTCCCGCTCTAGGTAGGATGCCATCGCCGGGTGCGCTGCGATACGCGCGCCGGCATTGTCAATACCCATGTGTCCAAGCAACCTAGCGAGGTGCTCCAGCCGGTAATTCTGCCTGTCCACAAAAAAAGCATCGGCTAAGAGCACATAAGGTTGCTTGCCAGCTAGTCCGTGAGATAACTGCTCGATAATCTCCTCTTCTCGAAGGTGACGGTACGGACCGAACTCGCCGAGCTTCAGTAGAATCTGCCCGAAACCGACCCGGTGTTGTTTTAGTACGGCAGGCGGTAATTGATCATATCTATCGTATAATTGTGGCAAGACACGAAGAAACTCCGAGATGGCATCGTCAATAAAGATTGAGTAGACAGCATACAGTCGAGTCAGTGCGGCACAGTGATCATAGATCTGCCATTCAGCTCGCTTGGGGCTCCGGCCACGAAACCGGGCCCATGAGTCGACTGGGTCTACGCCCGTGCTTGCAGTTTCACTAATGGCGGAGGGGTAAAACAAGGCGCGAGCATGATCGTGCAGGTCCACAACATCTTTGATTGTCTGGATATCCAGACGTAACCGCTCCGTTAGGCCCGCAAACATGGTCAGCCACCGATTTGCTGTTGGACCATCTCGTCGTACAGTTGAATCCGATCTTGAACGTCTTTCTTGGTGTTCCCCCGGCCGGTAAAAGTGCCAGGTGGGTGCTGCTCAAACAAATTGGCCGTGGCTTCAACCATACGTTTTCTATTCGCGATTAACTGATCGGCATGGTCGAGGTGCCGGCTAATGCCGACCATTACTGCATCGGCAAAAGCAACTTGCGCCCTGGGGGCCCAAGCCTTCCGCAGCGTGTCCCACGGTCGGGCTAAGATGTCCTCATACACTGCCGAGCCGACCTCTATTGTTTGCTCAAAAAGTCGTTTCAGATGCCCGATATCTTCTTCCGTAAATGACCGCGTGCGTACCATGTACAGATCCAAGAAGCCTTTCATTCCCCGTTGATACTGGCCGACGTGTCTAAGCGCAAAAAACCGAAGGACAATTTCAACGTCACGCATCAGAACATAAGTCCGATTTGTGACGAGTTCCTCGGCGCGCAGCGCCTCGGCTGATTCACTATAAGGCGGGAGCGACCACACGCGGCGAAAGATCTCGTTCTTTACAAGTTCCAGGAGGAGCGAGTTGAACCTGCCCTGATAGAGTGCGTTACGAACCTCCTGATGACTCAGGCTGACACCGCCTGTATTCAACCGCTCAAATACTTCCTGACGAAGGAGCGCCTCGTCCTCGCTGGTCGGTGCTGACTCCTTCAGCAGGACGATGTAAGATACTGATCGACGGTCGAGGCCCTTCTTGATTTCTGAAGGTAGCGTATCGTAGATTCTTCCGTTCAGTTCAGGCCACTGCTCCAACCCTTCTAGGGTGAGCTTGTTCGTGTAGAAGTCCAAGATCGCGGTGATTCGCTGCTGGCCGTCCATGACCTCATATTTGGCGAGATCGGATTCGTAAACGAACAACGGAGGTACGGGCACGTTCATAATAAATGATTCGATCAGCTTTGACTGCCGTACCTTTTCCCATCGAGGGCGTCGCTGATAGAATGGGCGTAATTCCATCCAACCGGGGCGCTTCAGCGCCTCGAAAAAATTGGGAAGCTGTTCCCGATTGGATTCGGTTACGATTCGGAGTTCGCGCTTGGCGTACTTCGCATTGATGTCCTCATCTGAGATTCTGGGCTGAGGCTGTTTGACGGGCTTCGTCCACATTGCTAGTTCTGAAGGAGCAAGGGTCTCCATATTCTCCGCAACCTCCACCTCGCGTGTTGTTCGAGCCGAGATGAAATACGTCCCAGTGTAGCAAGTTCGGCGGGATTCACTCGGGGCGGGCGTTTGCGTTGGGCTCCCAGTGGGTTGGTTACTTGGGCAGAGTGCTGCCGAGCGTCGGATCTATATCACCCGTCTTTAAGTTTTGCACTACTAGGGAATTAGTAGTGATTGTAGATGATTTTGTAGCTGCTCAAAGCCTTCTGCTTCAACAGGCTTCAACAAGCCTCAACACGCCGCGCGTATCCCATTGAAAGCTAAACACTTGAAAACAAGGCAGTTGGAAAACAGTACATCCACCGCCTTCTAACCAGCGGATCTCCGGTAAACACCCTATGTATTTTGCCCCGTGTTTTCAATGGTTTACAAAATTCCCCTGTTGAGCCTTGTTGAACCTTGAGGATACCGTTGCTACATTTTTCGCTACAATTTTCGGCCGGACCTCTCGGAAGGCCCACAAAACGGGCGTTTCGAGCATGCCGACCCTCTGCAATTGCGGCAGAGGGTCGCCCTGCGGACCGGCATGGTGCAATTGCCACGAAGTCCCCTGGTCCTGTATGTAATAAAGCTACAATTTCGACCACAATCGATGTTGTCTGCCAGCATCGAAGTTCTGCAAGTTATTGAATTCAGTGGACAAATCAGATAATGAACTAGGTGCGGCCACCTGCACTTGCGGCAGAGGGTCGCCCGTCTCAAAGTCGTTACTAGGTGTTCAATCCAGCGTCTTGAAGCCCGGCAGCGCTAATAAGGGCAACCGGGCGGACCCCTGTCATCCCGCCACAGTGGCGGAATGTCAGAGGGCCGCTCACGACAAGATTGCCCGTTACTTGGGTATGGGCCAGACCACCATCGAACGCGCCAAGGCAGTGGTCGAGGCCGCCGAGGAAGACCCTCAGCGTGGCCGATCAAATGGATCGCAGCGGCAAAGGTGGCCGGTGCCTATACCGCGGCGACCGCAAGCATATCAGCACCGGTAACCCACACATGATTCGCCACACGGTGGCGATGCTTCTGTTGCGCAATGGCGCCGACAGCAGGGTCGTCCAAGAAGTCCTCGGACACGCCTCCATTGCCACTACGCAGCGGTACACTCACGTCTTCTTCAAGGACCACCTGCTCGCAACGCTACGCGCGTGTCAACCGAATCACCACCTCGCGAATCGACTTGAGAGAGCAACCGTCCGGGGCCGGGCTGACGGCTGAAGAACAAACCATCACCAGGAAGCCGCCTCGAAGACCGGCTCGGGCGCGGGAAACGGCACTTGGAGCGGCGTGATCAAAAACCGGCGATCCCTTCGCTGTCTTGGGGAGAGAGGTATTCACCTTTCGCGTGCAGCCCGGCCCGACCTTTCAGTGGGCGGACGAGGTTGGCCGACTGGCGTCACTGATGCAGCCGCTCCAGCGCCAGTCACCAGTTCCCTCAGTGAGGGACCGCCGACAACACCAGTTGCTCAGTGAGCATCGACGCGACCCTCCTCAAACAAGCCTTTTTACTGTTATAGTACGCAATAGCAGCCCGGCCGCGTCGGCCAGCGCATTGGAAGACAGCGTGCACAAGACAATGGGTGAGAAGGAGGATTAGCCGATGTGGAATCGCGCGTCGCGTACTGCGCTCTTAATGTTGCTTGTGGTTGTCATCGCGAGTCGCCCGGCCCCCGGTTCGTCGCTGGCAGTCGCATATCTTCGGCAGGCGTCGGACAGGTATCAAAACACGGTCGACGTGTACACGGTCGCGGATGCCGCTGGGAACCACTTCGCGGCTCGCGGCGAATTCGACAACCTCTCCGCCGCTCTGGTCTCTGCGATGGACGAGATATCGTCCTCGGGGCCGTGCCTGGGTATTACCTGCATAACCGCAACGTTCGACCCAGGGCGTGCCCTCTGGGGTGGGTGGTACTTCATGAACGGGGTCCTCGGTCCAACGGATCGGGAGCCGTCTGCGAACTGGGGGAATAGCCCGGATGCGGGTTACGACCTTACCGGGGCCACGACGCTCCAGTTCCGGGCGCGCGGCATGAACGGCGGTGAAAATGTTCTCTTCTTTTGTTGTGGCGTGGGGTTCGACCCCAACACGGGTGTTCAGACGGCGCCCTATCCAGATTCGTCTCAGAGGCTCGCGTTAGGGGTGCAACTCACGACCAGTTGGCTGCAATACACGATTCCGTTGACGGGTGTGGATCTGCATTACATGCTGGGCGGCTTTGGGTGGGTCGCCTCCGCGACGGGGGAGTTGGCGGATTCGCGGCCTATAACCTTCTACCTAGATGACATTCAGTATCTTAAGGCGCGTCCCAATGACTCGCGTTTTCTGGTGAGTTATGAAACGATTAAGTCCACAAACCCATTTGACGCCGTCGAGCGGAACGCGGCCTACGTTTACGACAACAGCGTGGCGCTCATCGCCTTGCTCGCGGCTGGGGATCTGGCTCGCGCGCAGACTATCGCGGGCGCTCTCCTCTATGCTCAAGGGCACGACCGGTTCTTTACTGATGGGCGAGTCCGGAATGCCTATCAGGGCGGCGATATCTCGTTGCCTCCCGGCTGGCTGCCAAACAACCTGGCGAACACGGTGAGAATGCCGGGGTGGTACGACGCCGGCCACACCCAGTGGTTCGAAGATGAGACCCAGGTGAGCACGAACACTGGAAACGTCGCATGGGCTGGGCTTGCGCTCCTGGATATGTGGGAGGTGACCAAAGATGCGCAGTATCTAAGCGGCGCCGAGGCGCTCGGCAACTGGGTCACCCTAAACGCTGCCGAGAATCGGGACGGCAGCGCGGGGTTACTGGGAGGGTTTACCGGCGGATACGACGGATGGGAGAACGGAGCAGCTAGTGGAAGCGCAGCGACTTGCGCGAGCGGGGTGCTCGTCAATGGCCAGTGTAAGCGTTTATATAAGTCAACAGAACACAACATAGATCTGTATTCGATGTTCTCCAGACTATATATGGCCGATGGCCAAGCGAGGTGGGCGGCTGCGGCGCGGCAAGCCAAGCACTTCTTTCTGAGTATGTGGGATCCCCAGGAGGGCAAATACTGGACAGGTACCACGGAAGACGGTGTGACCGTGTCGACGGATGTGATCCCCGTCGACATTCAGGCGTGGGCTGTTCAGGTACTGGGCGCGGAGGCACAGCCATATCTTTCCGCCCTCGCGTACGTTGAGGCTAACCACAAAACATCCCTCGGCTACGGGTTTAAGCAAGACGGCGGGAATAGCTGCGGGGACTATACGTGGTTCGAGGGAACGAGTCAAGTCGCGGTTGCCTATTTCCTGAGCGGCAATAAGCCGATGTGGCAGTCGATTCTTAACGGCGTTCACTCTGTTCAATCGACAGCCGGTAGTATGCCCGCGACGGATGGGCCATGCTTAAATACAGGGTTTACCTTGAACGATGGCAGCCCATGGGAGTACTTCCCGCGGGTCCATGTGGGCGCCACTGGTTGGCTCGCGCTAGCGGAAAACGGTGTTAACCCTTACAGGTCAGATCTGTATTCGCCTGGGCTGGCGCCTTCGGCCCTCGCATTTGGGGACCGATTTGTTGCCGCGCATGGGTCTTCCTCATCAATTACGCTCTCCAATCCGAGCGTTGGGCCGTTGGGCATTCGAAGTGTGGCTGTGAGCGGCGCCAATGCGTCCGACTTCCAGCCAAACAATACCTGTGGCTCGACTTTGCCGGCCGGCGGGAGCTGCTCCATCGCAGTCTCATTCACACCCACGGCGGCAGGTACTCGAGGCGCCACTCTGATGATCGCTGAGTCGTCCGACGCCGCGATGATTCCGGCGGTGCTCTCAGTGAGTCTGACCGGAAATGGCGTGGTATCGCCAAGCTCGTATAATCTGAAACTGACTACGATTCCCGCAGCCGCGGGAACAATTACGGCCACGCCCGCGCCCACCGCCGGGGCATACGCGGTTGGTACAAAAGTTTGTCTGGCCCCTGTACCGGCGGCCGGGTGGTCGTTCAGTGGGTGGTCGGGGGATGCGCTCGATTCCTCCGGCTGTACGATCGTGGACTCGAACAAGTCAGTGACCGCATACTTTGCGAGGGGACCGGTAATCCAGATTACATCCGTGCCACAGTACGGGTCGGTGCCCGGGACGATTACGGGCACTGTCACCGGTGCGGCTCCCCAGGACTACAAGATCGCGACGTTGATCTTCCTATCCGGACAAGGATGGTTCAGTAAACCGTACTGCACGTCCACTGCTACTGCCTTCGGCTCCGACGGGTCGTTTTCCGTTTTGCTGACGACCGGTGGCGTCGACCAATTCGCCACACGCATCGCGCTTTTGGTGGTTCCGTCGCCGATCGCTATCAACTGCTATACAGGCGTGGCTGGCATACCGGATGAGTTACTTCAGCAGGCTGTGGCTCAGGTCATAATCGACAGATCTAATCCGAATGAGCGCGAGATTGGATTTTCAGGACAAAGATGGGCTGTCAAGGCAAGTACGGTTCCCATCGGTCCCGGAAATTGCATCTTCTCAGACAGTCCCGACAGTGTGTCGGTCGATACCCAGGGGAACCTTCATTTGAAGATCCTCAATACTAATGCCAACTGGTCGTGCGCTGAGGTCTACTCGCGGTCAGCGGTCGGCTATGGCGTATACCAGTGGACCATCGCCTCCGCCCCAGCACTTGACCCGACCGGCGTGTTCGGAGGCTTCACGTGGTCCGATGGCGACTCGAACAGCCGGGAGCTGGATGTCGAGTTTGGCCTCGGCCAGCCGGGCGACACAACGAATGCTCAGTTCGTTGTTCAGCCGTCCTCGCAGGTGGGGAACCTGCGGCGGATCTCGATTCCCAGTTCCAGTCCTATTACATTCAAGATGATGTGGCTACCCGGTTCACTTCTGTTCCAGGCATTTCTTGGCGTGGATGACCAGGGCGACAAAATTCAGGAGTGGCAATATCCGGGGACGCCGCCTGTTCCGGATAGCCAGTACGAAAACTTTCGCTTTAATCTCTGGCTGAACGGCGGCCCTCCCGCGAGTGGTCAGACACAGGAGGTGATCGTCAATAGTTATCTGTACCAGCCGTTTGTGGCAGACCCGACCGCGCCGGAGCTTAGTGCTCTGGTCAACGGAGCCAGTTTTCAGCTCGGCGCGGCTCCCGGTATGGATTTCGCACTATTTGGCAGCGGCTTCTCGGCGCAACCAATCCAGGCGTCCTCCTCTCCGTTGCCTCTGACTCTTGGGGGCGTATCTGTGGCAGTCAACGGAATTCCAGCTCCCCTGTTTTATGCGGGTCCCAATCAGATCAATGGCCAGATTCCCTACGTGACGCCGTTAGGGTCATCGCTCGTCAGCGTTTCCGTGAACGGAAAGGCCAGTCAAACGCTCGCCTCTGGCAATGCGGCAGCGGCCCCTGGCATTTTTACAGACGTCGCTCTGCACTGTCTTGCGCAGAATCAAGATCAAAGTCTGAATTCGCCCGCGAATCCAGCAAAACCGGGATCGTTTGTGGTTGCATATCTGACTGGATTGGGGCAAGTGGATAATCCAGTCTCGACGGGTGCGCCTGCCCCCCTTTCACCGCTCTCGCGTCCCCTGCTCGCGGGGCTGGCCCAGGTGGATGGTCAGGGGGCGAATCTACAGTTTCTGGGTCTGGCGCCGGAATTGGTGGGCGTTGGTCAGGCAAATGTACAAATACCGCCCGGAGCTTCGCCCGGACTCCGCTCGCTGATTGTAAGCGTTGGAGGGGTTGCATCTAACGCATGCGCATTGTATATCGGCGATCACCCGCTTGGTGTTGCCCCTTCTATCTCCGGCATCACACCCAACACGGGTGCAGCAGCGGGTGGTACGCCAGTGGCGATTACCGGAGCGAATTTCCAGAACGGTGCGGCCGTGCGCTTCGGCCAGGCGCCGGCAGCTTCGGCAACATTCATTAGGTCGACTGGCATCCAAGCGGTGACGCCGCCCGGTACCGGCGTGGTGAGTGTCACGGTGACCAACCCTGATAACCAGGCCGCCACACTGGTGAGCGCATTCACTTATGAGCCCCCCCTACCCTCATCCGTTCTCGCCGTCAGGCCATCGTCGATATCGTTCAGCTACACGTCCGGCGCTGGTTCGCCGCCCAGCTATTTCCTCTCAGTGACAAGCACTCCCACCACTCACGTTGCGTTCACCATGTCGCTGGGTTCATCCGGCTGTAGCTGGCTGGATTTCACCACGGGCAGCGGATTGACGCCAGCCATGACGATACCAGCGGGGCTGAATACTGCGATCGCGGATGGGTTAACGCAGGGAACGTACAACTGCGCAATCACGGTGTCGGCGCCTGGCGTTTCAAACAGCCCCGTCACGATTCCGGTGACGTTGACGGTGGCACCCCTTTCGTTGTCCGTGAATCCCAGCTCGGTGACTTTCAACTACCCTATCCCGACACCGCCGCTAGGGGTACCACCCATTAGCGTGGGCAGTTCGGCTGGAAGCGTCGCGGTAACACAGTCGTTGGGGGCCGGATGCGGCTGGTTAACCCTGAGCCCAACGGGCGGCAACACGCCCATCAGCTTCAGTCCGAGCGTCAATACGACGGTCGCCGCCACACTGACTACGGGCAATCATCCCTGCACGGTGACGTTCACTGCTACCGGCAGGACGGCCACTACTACACTTCTGGCTACGTTGATCGTCGCGCCTCCCTCCACGCTGGCCGTGAGCCCCTCTTCGATGACGTTCAGCTACACGCCACACGCCGGCACGCCGCCCGGCTATTTCCTCTCGGTGACCAGTAGCCCCAGCAATGGTGTGGCATTCACCACCTCGCTGGGGTCATCCGGTTGCAGTTGGCTGAATTTCACGCCTGGCAGCGGGGTGACGCCAGCGACAAGCATACCAGCCAGTCTGAATACTGCGGTGGCCGACGGATTGCCGCCCGGAACGTACAACTGCACACTCACGATCACGTCGCCTGGCGCATCAAACAGCCCCGTCACAATTCCAGTAGTGCTAACGGCATCGGCTCTTTCCCTATCGGTAAGTCCCACTTCGTGGACTTTTAATTACCCCCCACCGGTACCATTACCGGGCGTGCCGCCTTTCAGTGTGTACAGCTCCGCTGGTACCGTGACCGTAATACCTTCTCTGGGATCCGGATGCAACTGGATCACGTTGAGCGCACCAAACTGGAACACACCGGTCAGCTTGAGTCCCACTGTCAATACAGTTGTCGCCGCGACACTGAAGTCTGGCAGCTATCCTTGCACGGTAACGTTCACTGCCGTGGGCACGACGGCTAATGCCACGCTTTCGCTCACGCTGGTGGTGGCCTCCCCAACGGTGTCCAATCCTTCAATTCAAGCGGTTGTCCAGGGCTGCCGGGTGCACGGAACGGTAGCAGGCGTCAATCCACCGCAGAGCTTTGAAGTAGTCGTTTACGCGTTAACCAACGCCTACTACATTCAACCGTGTATTACCGAACCGATCACGCCGATAGCTCCCGATGGAACTTGGGGCCCGGTCGATTCTCACAATGGAGCAATTTACGCCATCCTGATACAGGCCGGATATTCTCCGCCCGTCCTTACCGGTTCTCTGCCGGCAGTTGACGGAGTTAACGTCCTGGCGGTTACCGGACCAGTCGGAGCAATCGCCGGCTGTGATGTAGCGAGGTGTCCGGCCCGATGATTTACAGAATTCCGCAACTAATGGTTGCTATCTTCCTGATAGCTGCGCCCGCGGCGAGCGCCTCGGCGAGGGGGCGCTGGATGCTCATCTGGTCGGATGAATTCGCGGGGCCCGCAAAGTCACCTCCTGATCCTAGGAAGTGGGAGTATGACCTTGGTGCCGAGGGCTGGGGCAATCATGAACTCGAAGAGTACACAAACAAGACCGCCAATGTCTTTCTGGATGGCCGCGGCCATCTGGCAATTCGCACGGTCTCCAGTGAATCAGGTAAAATCACTTCCGGGCGCCTGAAGACACAAGGCCGGTTCGAGGTCCAGTACGGGAAGATTGAGGCAAGGATCAGGATCCCCCATGGTCAAGGAATCTGGCCTGCTTTCTGGGCCCTCGGCAACAACATCCCTGCGATCGGTTGGCCGGGTTGCGGCGAAATCGACATCATGGAGAACATCGGCAAGGAGCCTTCCGTCGTTCATGGGACCGTTCACGGGCCCGGTTATTCCGGAGGGAAGGGGATCGGCGCTAAGGTGGCCATCAGGTCGAGGGGCCGTTTCAGCGACCGCTTTCATGTCTTTGCGGTGGAATGGTCACCCGAATCAATCGCGTTCTTCCTGGATGGGACCCAGTACGCCACCGTGACGCGGGGGGCTTTACCAGCGGGCGCCCGGTGGGTCTTCGATCACCCTTTCTTTTTGCTGGTCAATCTGGCAGTCGGAGGGGACTGGCCGGGAAACCCCGATTCAACGACACAGTTCCCGCAGACAATGCTGGTGGATTGGGTGCGGGTGTGGAAGGGGTCGTTGAGCTTAGATACTTCCGAAGACCGCATCGGGCGAAAGCTTGTCGAAAGGGCTTCGGACATGGCCGCGCACTGAGTGGCAATGGCGCGCGCCCCCCTGGAAGTATGGGTCGGGGATGCAGTCTTTGTGGTGTTTGCGCGGACGTCGAATAACGGCAAGAGGTGTGTCAGGCCGGACTTGGCACTTTCTTTCTCGACGGAAAGGGGTGACGCTATATGCGTGTGAGTTTGGTGGGTACAGTGCACTGGTTGCTATTGTTGGCAACTTCTACGAATCTGTCGGCAGCCTCACGCACTATCACGGTGTGGTTGATCCCAAGTGAAGAGGCAGAGGCGCGGGCGGCTGCCGATCCTGCAGTGATTGCCCAAGAGATACGGGTTTTCAACTCGAGTCTGGACCGGGGCCGTGTGCACGTGCTAAATGCTCGCCCGCCGCTCGACAAACAACTGATCGTCTGGAACGAAGCCTTCGCTGTGCCGAACTGGGCTTGGGTCAAGAACCAGACGGAGACGGTGCACGCACTGCAACGCTTCGCGGCGCTACATGACGTGGACATTAACATTCGATTCGAAACTTGGGACCGCGGCTTCGCGGACCTAAACTCACCTCGGAGGAAGGATCCGGATAATCCACCACCAGACGTCGTCCAGATAGGCTCTACTTGGGCGGCGTACTTCGCCTCGCGTCGCCTTGTTGTCTCCCGGCCCGATTATGCCACCAAGAAAGGCCCGTGGCAATCCGCGCTGGATGTCCCGGCTTCTGTGTTGCCGTACATCAACGACATCCGTCTCCTTTTCTACTGGAAACGCCTCCCAACCGAGGATCTCGAAAAGGGTGTTGTTTCTCTGAACGCATCGAGCTGGGAAACTATCTTAAACTCGATCAGAACTCAAGGCACTCCGACGGACCAAATTGCGTTCGCAGGTGGGCTGACACTGAACCTCCTCATGGACTACTCCATGATGGTCTGGGCCGGCGGGGGCGAGCCAATCTCTAGGTCGCCTTGGGGCCTCCACTCGGATCTAACGTCGAAGAATGCTACCAGCGTGCCCCGGTTATTGGCTCAAGCTGCAACATCTCAATCCGGGCGTCCGGTCGTGGTTGTTCCAGAGTCAAGCCACCAGGCACTCACCCAGGCTTTTGTGGCGGGGCAGTATCGAGCTACGATCGAACCGGCCAACTTCGTTAGTCGCTGGAAGAAGGATTTCGACAAGACCTTCCATGGGACCAAGCGGTTCTGGGACTATGCCGCCGCTGCCGCTCCGCCCCAGACCTTTCGCGGAGGGAGCTATCTGGCAGTGATGCCCTCCTCTGACCTCCCCACTCAGGCCTTTGAACTCGCCGAGTTTCTAGCCACCGACGATGCATATACCAAGGTGCTCGCGCGCAATGCGCACTTGCCTTCGTTGCGGCCGGGATTTGGAATGGACGTTCTGGTTGCCTGGTTGGGCGAAGCCAACCCTGCGGAGGCCGCCCAGTTTACCGCGCTCGTCCAGCAAGCCAATATTCAAGGCAAGAGCCTGCCTGATCTTCCTAACTGGCCGACCGAGATCGAGAGTATTGAGGTCCAGGAGGCCCTTCAAAGGGTGTGGCGGCGAATTGGAGAGGGCAACCTCGCCGGCCTTGATGCGGAGACTAGGGCGGCCGAAGCCGCTCTCAATCTACGGATTGATCCAATCTCCCAACTTTACAATTACTTTCGGCGGTTTTGGTGGCTCGCAGCCGCCTTCGGAGCCTGCGTAGCCGCCGCTTTTCTCTCCCAGGGGTGGCGGGCGCATCGGAAGGTTGTCGCGGCGTTGAAACAAGAACAACTGGCATTGAGCCGGGCAAGAACAGCACTGGCGAGCGAGGAAGCCGCGCTCGACCAAGTCCGCAGGTTGCGCGGCTTTTCGGCGATGGCCCTTCTGGCTCTTGCTCGCTATCACACTTCTCTCAGTCAGTACATTGATGTGGCCGACAGTATTCCTGACGCCAGAAAGCGGTCAATCATCGCAGCGGGTATAAACGGTTGGCGTCGTGGCCGCAATCCGGACAATTGGAAACCATCCCCGATTGAGACGGTTGTCTGGAAGGCAGTCCTCTTAGCTTTTGACGTTGTGAGTGAGCCCGACATCTACGAGACGTGGGAGAAAGCATGCGGCCACCGGCCACAACACCCCAGAGATTTTCTTGAGTCCCTGATGCTCTTAAGAAAGACGGAGTCCAGCGGCGATTCACAGCGAAGTTATTTCATAAAGGTTACCACTGCTGGTTCCTTCGACGTCGAGACTCCATTTCTACTTGAGCAAGCCCTGGCGAGCCTGCTGCAAAATGCCATACAGGCGTCCGACCGGGAGTGCGAAGAGGAAGGGCCGAGAAAAGCCATCCTGATATCAGTGGAAGCCAATCAGGTTACCGTCGCGAACGCTGGCGAAATAATTCCACCGGCAATTCGGAATCTGATCAATAATAGCAATACTCCGGAAGAGTTCGAGAACCTCGTATTGAACGCCGTGCGCTCCCCTGGCGTGCCACGGCCTGGAATCGGTCTAACCGAGGCGTACACAATTGCGAGCCAATGCTATGCGGGCCTGACTATCCCGGAAGGCCCGCCTTGCGTTGCTATACGGCTGCGAGCGTAAGAGGTCTGTAATGAACTTGTTAATTGTTGAGGACAGTATCAACTTGTGCACATCTTTGGCACAGCGGTTCGCCGAAGGCGGTTATGAAGTGCGCTCCGCAGCGACTCTAAAAACCGCGGAACAGGTGCTCAAAGGGTTCTGGCCGGATTTTGTCCTGCTTGACGCGAACTTCCCGACCATTTCCGGCACTGCGGAGTTTAACGCCCCGCTTTTTCTCGACCTTCTCCACAATCCGGACCGCGAGCCTCCGACTGTGCTATTGATGAGTGGCGATGATCGAACCGCTTCGCATTTCACTAAGATTCGGGCTTGGTTGAATACGGGCCGCATAGCAGACGTCTTGCCCAAGAACGTCGAGGGGGGCTGGGAGTTCTTCAAGGAACTCCTGATGCATCGAATCGAACTCCTTAGACCACAGCGGCTGAGTCCGGATTTGTTCGGCGGAAGGGATCGAGAGTGGTTTTTCGGGGACCGCTTCATCTCACGCGAAGAGACGATGTTGAGCATCGCAGAGCAGATTCGGCACATTGTTCACCGGACCGACAACAACAGGTCGATCCTCCTGTGGGGCGCCAACGGCACGGGCAAGGGTTTGATCGCCCAATGGATTCACGCCGAAATGGTAAAAAAGGCCAAACGAGAACTGCCTTACGTGATTCGTGGTTGCGGCTCACTCACAGGAGAGATGTCGCCATCTGAGTTGCTTGGGTCGGAAAAGGGTTCTTTTACCAGTTCCTTCGCAAGCAAGGAGGGGGATCTTGAGCAGGCGGGTGAGGGCGTGTACGTCCTGGATGACTTTCATCGGCTTCAGCCGGGGATTCAGGCAGTACTGTATCAAGCCCTTGAAGAACGAACGTTCCGGCGGCTGGGGGGTAGCAAGGCGCTCGAATTCCGTGCGAGGCTGGTGTCCACAACTAATGTCGGCCTTGAGGAACTAACAAGTCAGGGTGTGATGCCGGATGAGTTTTACAATCGCATTGGAAGCTACACCATTGTTCTGCCATCCTTGTCGCAGCGCCCGCGGGATATTGAGCCCCTCATGAGGGGCTTCTTGCGGGTTGGGCGGGGTGGTTTCTTAGGTGGGCCTCGAGACTTTGACCTTGAGGTCATTCGGGCGTTCAAGGGCTACTCCTGGCCGGGGAACATTCGCCAACTGTCGAACATCGTGGACAATCTCCGGGTCAATCTATCCGGCACTGTCGTCACGTTGCCGGATCTCGACAAGCTTGGTATTACGTATAAAGGCCGGCGAATCCAATGGGACGCGACACCGCCCGCGCAGAGGGATCAGGATTCTCTGCTAGCGCGGTTCGGATGGAATGAGGGCTGGCACAAGCTCAATGACGAGCACATGAGTACCGTTGCGGCATGGCTAAAGGACCTGTTTGGCCCCAACGGCGCGCTGGTTGACAGCTTGTGTCATGCATTGGAAGGTCAATCAAAGCCCCGGCCAATACACTTCATCAAGGCCCTGTTGTTCCTGGCGGCAAACGAGGCCAACCGCGCGTCTTATAAAGAGATGGAGGAGGTTCTTGACCTGGGATGGGACTATACTAATCGCGTGATGCTGTTTTTAGCCGGGCGGGAGGTCGACAAGGTGGCAGGCTTTCAGCCCCCGTTTCTTGAGAGGGACTCTTCCAGTGCCCGTCACGTGTACAGGCTGAGGTCGGATCTTTTGCTCCGCGGTTAAGTCGGCTGCGCCCGGTGCGTCGTCCATGCGCGTCCGCTTCTTTCCGCTTGCGCCTCATCAGATGCGGGCAGGCCGGAGCAACCCAGTGCCAGATCGTCTGGCTAATTTTAGCTCTCAGAGGGGTTGTATTCAGTTACGGGTGCACGGCTCTGCCAGTGCACGTATCGATGGTACAGCCAGTTGGCCACATCATCTTGTCCTGATCGCCAGTGGTTTCTCGATTGCCCTTCAAAAGACCTCTTGGGAAGGACTTGAAGATGATGCGGTTGTTCTATCCTTGGTATCTTTTCGTGTCTGGCGTCGAATGGCAGATCCGTCCCCCGACCAGGAGTCCATCCATGCGGCGGCGGACGCCGAGCGCGTCGTGAACACCCGTGTGAGCCGTGTGGTTCGCTACTGGGAGAACTGGAAGGACGCGGGGTTCTTTTTCGCGGTATTTGCCCGCCCTGTGCGTCATTCTCACTTTCGCAATGGTGGCCTTGTGCATGGGGCTGTTCCGAGCCTACATGCGGACGCTCTTTAAATATTGGAAAATGGCTATAGCCGGACCCATCGCGGCGTGTGGCCTCGCCGTATCGTTTGTCGATAAGGCCCTTCACCTGGGTCCTGCGGGTGTCAGGTATCCGCGTTGGGCTTCCTTGATTGTTGCAGCGCTGTTGGTCTTTTAGGCCCAGTGTAAGGCTTGGAGGGATCTCTTCGAAAGTAGAGACATCTGACCACGCCGGAAGTAGGCAAACGAAGCCCGCTTGGGACCGAACGCTGGGATAGTGCGGATCGCGGACACATCGCATTCACCATTGCAAGAGAGGCGTACGCGTGTACGACTGAGGGACCTACAACCGTCGACCACGGAATTCGGTCCCGGCGAGACGCGGTTGAAAGGCTATCCTGGGAGCGCGGCTCTTAACTTGCACGGGCGCATGCGTCCCCGGCACGCAAGACCGGACAAGATCCTTGAGTCTACTAAGATTTAGTAGAGACTGTAGATGATTTAGGCTGTTCACGGCTACAGTCTCCTTTTCCCCGTTTCTGGGGACTGAAATATTACCAGAAGGTTCTGATCGAGATCAGGAAACGAACCAACAAAGCGATGAAGATGATTAGCCGATTGCTCGACTATGGCCTCGTAATGCGACGGCACCGATTGCACCCCCGACGCGGCGAGTGGTAGGACCGGACGGGCAGCGCGCATGAAGTGTGCTAAGTGTGCTATACCCTTCTCGTGGCGTGGGTGGCGCTGCAAGAAGCAAGTCGGCGGCGCGGCAGGCGTCGCGCCGGAAGCTCCGCCCGGCATGGCCTATCGGCCCCCTGCAACTGCCGCCCGCACAGCATCGCAAATGCCAGGCGCTATTTCGAGTTGAGCCGTTCTGCCCGCCTCGGTTTGCGATTTTCCGGATGTGTCGACGAACCCCACCATGGCATACGTGGGCTGGGCGATTTTGCGACACTTGGCCAGGACTTCGACACGCGTCGATTCGGGCAGTTCTCTAATCACTGTAACGGTCGCCGTGAACTGCACGTCAGTCTTCAATCTCTGCACGAGTTTTTGCACCCTTTCAGATTTTCGAAACCAAGCTAAGTCATCTTCAGTGAAGCAGTTATAGGCGTAGACCCCGGTGGATTTCTTAGCGTTCTTGCTCTGCTCGCGCACGATCAGGGCCGTCAGTTTCTCGGCCGCCGGACCAAAGTGGCGGACACTTTTCTCATAGTAGTCTCATCAGTAGTCTTGTTACTTCTTTACGGTTATCCGCGATTTTTTGCGGCGCAGCACCGCCTTAGGCGGAAGCCGCCTCTGCGAGCCTCAAGCCGCAGCTCCGAGCGCGTCATCCACCGTGTCGCGCCATGATTTGAGATGACGTTGCGCGGGAGGCTTCGTCCGAGCCTGCCTAAGGTCGATTCGTTTAGCAGCTTCAAACATGCGCGCCTCCGCCGCCGCCGCGGCGCGAATGCCCCCGAGTGCCTGGCGGCCTTCCAGGCGCGGACCGAAGGCCTCCTTCAATTTCGCCACCAGCTCACTCAAAGGTTCGGCGGATAGCCAGATGCACGGGACACCTGCCTTCTCCAGTTCTCCCGCTAGGTTTGGCATTTCGGCCTTGTCGAGCGCGACAATTGCTTGCAGACGCTTGGTTTCCAACCGGCGGATGGTCGCTCCGAGTGCCTTCCGCCGCAACCAGAGAGACAACTCTTTCGTACCTGCCGCAGCCATGAAGCCGCCCGAAACCAGTATGCAGACGGAGAAGTATAAGGTGCTGTCCTCCACGATCTGATTTTCTCGGGCGGTCAACGCGCGTCGGTCTCGCTGGTAGTTCGCGTCTATCGAACGTGTCGGAGCCATTTTGACCACCGTGAGAATTTGCAGCCACGCGATTGCGAGCAAGGTGAGAACCAGAGCTGCACCCCCAGCCGCGCCCAGCCACCACGCGCGTTTGTCCTGCGCCGGCGCGTCCGCCGGATCAGGGCAGGATTCCGCCGCCCGGAATAACGACCACGGATCGGATACCAGCGCCAGCCTGGTGAAGATCAGGTCAAACACCAGCATCGCCGACGCGAATGCGGCCCCGATTGCCCGACCGGTGGGATCGTCGCGGCGGTACCCGAGAAGATCGACGAGCGCATCCGTGAGCTTCAGCTCCGTGAAGAAAGCAACCAGCGCCCCGACTATATAGAAAACAGCCACCGTCATTTGGACTCCGCCGCAAGCAGGCAAAGCGCCCAACTCGGCCTCAGCGCTGGCTTTCAAAGTGGCGAGTTCCGTCACATGGTTGGCAGAACTCGACACATCGGCGATCGCGCCCTGAAGGTCGCCGTACATGCACTCGACCGCCAGCGCCTCCACACGCTTCCCACCCTCGCCGATCAAGGTGTCCGCATCGTCGACGGCCGCCGGAGGAGCGCCAGCATCGATCCGCGAGATCGCCGAGTCGACCCGCACCTCCACCTCTCGGCGCGCGGCCTCGAAATCGCGCGCACGCAACTCCCTAGCTGACAAGTCCGGCTGCTTCTTCATGTTGATACTCCTTCACTTTGTCCTCTATTGGCGGTACCCATCCAGGTGATACTGCGCGGCGGCGCCGCGCCTCCTCGCCTTTCGCGAAGTGCCATTCAAATTCAACGGCCAGGTAGTCTTCTGCGGCCTTGCCCAGCCGCGTGACCGCACCCTCAGCCCGCTCTATCCGGTAACAACTCCAGCGGCGCGCGACCGCGAGCGGCCACGAGGCGAGCAGCGCAACTGGCAGGCAGGGAAACGCAAGCAGGTCAATCGCGCCTTCGATGATCACCCGATGAATCCTGGTTGAACTGAAGGCCTTGGTCCCGATCAGCCTGCAATAAGCGGAATACAAACGCCCACGGATCGAAGCGCGAGCGGCCGCAGTAGCCGCAAGCCTCTCACGCGCGGAAGGCAGCCGATCACGCGCTCCCAGCCCGGCACGCGCCAGCGCCGTTGCGGCCAGTTTCCGCACCTGCTCCATCCCCGACTCGCGGCTTCTGCCGTGGAATCCTGCGAATGCGCCCCACTCGGCCGCGTTAGCCTTGTGATGATCCAGATATCGAGCGAAAAAATCCGAGAACTCAATGCGGTTCATACTCTGCCCCCAACGAGAAAACGTTCGTGTCGAACAGCAGGGCAGGAGCCCTGCCCGGCCGCGAAAGGCGCGCCACAACCGCCCCCCAGAAGAGCCGTAGTTCGTCTCTCGAGTTACACCCAAGATTGCCTGAACTGGCCGGAATGACCCACTTGATCGCATCGAAACGATCCACGGTGCTTTCCATGTGCCGATTCCGAAGAGCAAGATCGACCAGCCCCGACACATTTCCGGGGTCTATGCAGGAGTGTCCGTCCTCCAGGTCGACGCCTCCGCCACTCTCTTTGCCATCCGAGAACACCACGAGCACGTTCCGCCGATCCACCTCGGGCAAGAGTTTGTTGAATATGCCGATCACGTCGGAGCGGGCGGCGCCTTTCTGGAGCATCATTTTGGCGATCCTCTGCTCGACCTCCGCGCGGAGGGCTTCGATTTGCTTTTCGACGGTGATGCGGATCGCGCCCGGCGCACTGGGGTCCACCATCGGAAAAACCAGTGGTTTCCCGTACGCCGCAGCCGAGGACGAGTTATCGTCGATTGTCCAGAACGTAGCGCGCGCGCACGAGCCCAGCGCCTGGGCGAACGAGTGAGCTTCGGGCTGCCAGTTCTCGGTGTGCTGGTTGCTCCCGGTAGGATCCACGAAGATCTGGTTGTTTGTAGCTGTGGCCGGGCACACCGTGGCAGCGGGCAGCCTCAATGGCCATAAGCCGAAGATCTGCGCGGCCATCAGATAGGCCACCGAAAGAAAAACCAGGGGAAGACAGAACGTAGCTAATCGAAATTTAGTTTGTTCGGTGTGGGGCGAGGTCATGATATTTGACACCTGCCCTCGCTAGAAGCATTCAAGGAACCATAGACCCCAATCAAAGAGGCAGGAACTAAACTATTCTGCCCTAAGCGTCTGACCGCTTGTGCCGGCCATACCCGACCCGGAACAGAGGCCCACTGAGAACTGGCATGCACTCAGTGGTGCCCGACGAGTCGAAGGGATGTTCGGTCAGCGCAGCTTGCCAGGCCCAGATTGCAGGCCGCTGTTCTCCCAATTCCACTCCTTGTCTACTAAACAGTCAGTAGCGACTGTAGATAATTTTGTAGCTGCCCAAAGCCTCAAGTCGCAACAGGGTTCAACGAGCCTCAATACGTCGCCCGCATCTCATCGAAATCTAAGTATCTGAAAATAGGGCACTTGCTAAGCATTACGTACACCGCCTTCTAATATGTGGATCTCCGGTAAATACCCTATGCCATTTGCCCTGTGTTTTCAACAGTTTACAAAAATCGGCTGTTGAAGCTTGTTGAACCTTGAGGACACCTCGTCTACGGTTTCGGCACAATTCCCGGCGGGCACCACCGGAAGGCCTGCAAAACGGGCGTTTCGAGTATGCCGACCCCCTGCAATTGATAAAGGTTTCATCGGCTTGCGGCCTGCGAGGTTGCGCTGACGCGATGCTATTCGGGCCGCAAGCTGATGAAACCGTTCGATGAACTAAACCGCACCCCAGTGCTGGTTCTTTATTGGGGTTTGTTTGGCTGGCGCGGCAACTGCGGGGAGCGGAAAGCTGTGGTCCGGTCGCAGGGGGTTGGTTTGGAGCAGTGCATGGCTGCTAGGAAATGCGCGTGTGCGGTGCGTAGACTAATACAGGTCGGCACACCGGACGCTGCCAGAGGAGTGGTGGCGGAGTGGACGCACACTTCGAGCGAGCCCTGCCTGGAAGGCAGCGCGGGAGCCATGGTCACGGCAGCGGTGAAGGTCATGAGCTATCCATCCGGAGTGTGGCGGCATTGTGGCAGGGCGGCAGCAGTTCGATGCGAACCATCGTGCCAATCCCGCACTCGGGACAAAGCCGCAGGTTCTTGCCGGTCAGGGCCGCATAAAAATCCCGGTAATCCTTGGGAACGGGAAGCAGGTCCGCGGTGGGAGCCGCTAGTTGTTGCCGGCAGAGCTGTAGCTTACCCGCGGCAGTTGGCCAGCAAGCCAAAGTAGCGGATGCGCTGAAAGCCGGGTGGCAGCGCATGCAGCAGGAAACGGCGGATGAACTCCTCGGCTGAGACCGTCATCACTTTCTGCTGCTCCGGGTGCCGGTAGTCTTTCCAGCGAAACGAAACTTGGTCCTCTGCGAGCGCCAGGAGACGCTGATTGGAGATGGCTACGCGATGGGTGTAGCGGCCGAGATACTCGATCACCTGTGGCGGTCCGCCGAAGGGCGGCTTGGCGTAAACCACCCATTCGGTTTGGCGCACCGGCGCCAAGTATTGAGCGAAGGCCGAGGCTTCCCGCAACGGTTCCAGATCGGAGAAGAACTGGAGTTCGCCGTCGGCATAAGCTTTTTCGAGAGCCTCCAGAAAGAGGCGGCGGAACAAGCGGCTGAGCACCCGCACAGGGAGAAAGAATCCCGGCAGGCAAGCCTTCCACTCACCATCGGGCGAGAGGCCGCCGCCGGGTACCACGCAGTGCAGATGCGGATGCAGATGCAGGTTCTGTCCCCAGGTGTGCAATACGGCGAAGAAACCGATCGCCGCGCCCAGGTGCTGGGGGTCGCGGGCGATAGTGAGCAGCGTGGCAGCCACGGTGCGGAACAGGATCTGGTAGACGACTTCTTTGTTGTAGAAAGCGATCGCGGCAATCTGCTCCGGGACTGTGAACACCACATGGAAATACTCCACCGGCAGCAGTTCGGCGAGGCGCTGCTGGATCCAGCGCTCGCGCGCCAAGCCCTGGCACTTGGGACAGTGCCGGTTGCGGCAGGAGCGATACACGATGCGCGTATTTTGGCAGTGGTCGCACCATTCGACGGCGCCGCCCAGCGCGGCCGTGCGGCAGTTCTCGATGGCCTGCATCAGGCGGTGCTGATGCAGGGGCAAGGCATGCGTCTGCCGGTAGGCCGCGCCGTGTTGTCGAAAGATGTCGGCCAACTCGGGAGTCGGCCCAGTCATAGCGCGTGGTTAGGATGCGGTGCGGGCCTTGGTTCTGGGCCGGCGGCCGAGCTTCTTGCGGGCCTCCAGGTGATCCAGGGGGCTTTCGGTGCCGCTGATGACGCGCGTCGATACCTGGGTGTAATGCGCGGTGGTATCGATCGAGCGATGCCCGAGCAGCACCTGGATGACGCGGATATCGGTGCCGTTCTCTAACAGGTGGGTGGCAAAGCTGTGCCGGAGCGTGTGGACTGTGATATGTTTGCGCAGGCCGGCCTGTGGGCGGCATCGTGGCAGGCCGACTGCAAAGAGCCTGGCGACAGGTGGCGGTTGACACGCCAGCCGGGAAACAGCCAATCGGCGGGTCGGGCAGCGCGCCACCAGGCGCGCAAGACTGCCAGCAGACGCGGAGACAGCATGGCGTAACGATCACGTTGTCCCTTGCCTTTCTGGACGCGCAGCAGCATGCGTTGCGAGTCGATGTCGGCAACCTTGAGGGCCACCACCTCGGAGACGCGCAGGCCGGCGCCGTAGGCCACCATGAGCGCGGCGCGGTAGCGAATGCTGGGGACGTGGTCGAAGAAACGGACCACTTCCTGCTGGCTGAGAATGATGGGGGCGTTTTTGGGCAGGCGGGCGCGCAGTAGCGCGCCAGTGTCAAAGGGCGCCTCCAGGGTCACGCCGTAGAGGAAGTGGACGGCGGAAACCAACTGGTTGACCGACCCTGCCGAGTACCGGCAGTCGTTGGCGACGTAGACTTGATACTGGCGGATGTCCTCCAGGTTCAGATGTTCCGGGCTGATCTGGAAAAATTGGGCCAGGCCGGCGATGTGATGCAGATAGGCTCTCTGGGTGCCTGGCGCGAGATTGCGCAGTTGCATGTCTTCGATCATGCGTTTTCGTAACGGTGTCATGCGATAGCTCCTGATTCAAATTGGATTGGTCTATTTGGGATAAACCTGATCCAGTTTGCATCAGGAGCTTCGCGCCACGCTACTGCGCCGCGATTGGCACAGCGCCCGAACGCGAGGATACCGCGCAGCGGTTTAGTTGTGTGCTGGGCATGCTCAGCAGCTTGGGGGTGAAAGTCCCCCGCCCAACCTGATGGAGGTGAAGGGCTAGTGATAACGCAAGGGCTATCGTCGCGAGGCGAGGTCCGAAAGAAGCGTGGAGCAAACGTGCGAGTCGATGGACAAGAACCGGATATAAGGCGTCAGTGCCGGGCGAGCGGGCAACTTACCGCGAAGCCCATATCCATCAAAGGTGCAAAGCGTAGATTCGGCGACTGTGCATGGAAAGCGGCTGTGCTTACCCCAGGAGATCTGCTCCGTGTCGCTTCGGCGACTGAGGCTGTCGAAAGGCGGCTTGACCGCGGGGCAGAAGTCAGCAGAGGGCATATTAGGTCGTGACGTCGGCAAGGCTAGTGAGGCACTCCGAATGCCGAAAGGCGGAGCAATGGATAGGCCAAGCCGGAA
>OBLT010000358.1_pt1 | contig 30658 bp, 9 predicted proteins | sample 1518721 | NCBI WGS metagenome assembly OBLT01 (sample SAMEA3539307, study PRJEB22396) | soil metagenome | biome: tundra; feature: field; material: soil | place: USA | collected 2010-05 | depth 0.15 m | reverse complement strand
ATGGGCCGCCACGTGCGCCCGACGCCGGCGCGCGGCCGGAGAACCTCGCCTATGCCATATACACCTCGGGTTCCACCGGCGCGCCGAAGGCAGTCGGCGTTACCCACGCCAACCTGCACGCATACCTGCGCGGCGCCCTCGGCAGGCTCGGCCTGCCGTCGGGGGCGCGCTATGCCTGCGTCTCGACCCTTGCCGCCGACCTCGGGCACACGGCCATCTATTCCGCATTGTGCACGGGAGGGACGCTGCATGTGGTTCCGGCGGACGTGGCCGCCGACCCGGTCGCGCTGGCCGGGCACTTCCGGCGCTCTCCCGTGGACTGCTTGAAGATCACGCCGTCCCACCTGCGGGCCTTGCTGGAGGGCGAGGATGCGGTGGATGTACTGCCGCGGGCCGTGCTGGTGGTCGGTGGCGAAGCGCTGGACTGGGATCTGGTGAACCGGGTCAGGGACCTGGCGCCGTCGTGCCGGGTGGTGAACCATTACGGGCCGACCGAGGCCACGGTGGGAGTACTGGCATACGAGGTTCCCCGGGGGCCAGCGCGCACGGCGGGACCGGTGCCGATAGGGACCACCTTTGGGGAAGGCCCGGTGTATGTGCTGGATGAGGCGCTTAGCCAGGCACCGGTATGGGCCGAAGGTGAGGTGTTCGCCGGGGGCCCCGGCGTGGCCAGGGGCTATCTGGGCCAGCCGGGCCTGACGGCGGAGCGGTTTGTGCCCGACCCGTTCGGAGCCGGCCACCGCTTGTACCGGACGGGGGACCGGGCGCGCCGGCGGGCGGACGCATCGTTGGTCGTCTCGGGACGCGTGGACGATCAGGTCAAGGTGCGCGGGTTCCGGGTGGAGCCCGGAGAGGTGGCCGCGGTCCTGCGCGGTCACCCCGGTGTACGTGAGGTGACGGTCGTCGCGCGGGCGGTCGAGGGCGGTGCGATCCGCCTGGTGGCATACGGCGTGTGGGAGGGAGCCGGGGAGCAGCAGTTGCGTGCGCACTGCGCGGGACTCTTGCCCGGATACATGGTGCCGGCCGCGTTCGTGGCGCTCGACCGGCTGCCGCTGACCGCGAACGGGAAGGTGGACCGGGGAGCACTGCCTGAACCGGCGCTCGGCGGCGGGCGGGATGGCGGCCCGGAGGCAGCGCAGGGGCCTGTCGAGGAGGCACTGGCCAATATCTGGGCGCAGGTGCTGCGGCTGGATCGGGTAGGACGGCAGGACGACTTCTTCGCGCTGGGCGGGGACTCGATCCTGAGCATCCAGGTGGTGGCGCAGGCGGGCCGGGCCGGGCTGGCGCTGACCCCGAAACTGCTCTTCCAGTTCCCCACGATCGCGCAGCTCGCCGGGCGGCTGCCGGACGGTGGGCCGGCCGTGCGGGCTGACCAGGGCCCGGTCACCGGTGCCGTGCCGCTAACACCGATCCAGCACTGGTTTCTCGACCGCCGGCTGACCGCTCGTCATCACTACAACCAGGCCGTGCTGCTGCGCTGGCGTGACCCGGCGGACACCGAGGTGCTGCGCGTGGCGCTGCAGGCGCTGGTCAGGCACCATGACGCGCTGCGGCTGCGGCTGCGGCCCGCTGGCGAGGGCGGATGGTCGCTGGAGAACACCGAGCTCGAAGGGCACGGGCCTTCACTGCTGACGGTGACGGACCTGTCCGCGTTGCCGGCGGGCAGGCGGACGGCCGCGTTTGCCGCGCTGGCGGAACAGGTTCAGGCGGGGATTGACCTTGAGTCGGGGTGTCTGCTGAAGGCGCTCTACGCGCGGACAGGGGAAGGCGGCCAGTTGCTGCTGGTGGTTCACCACCTCGCGGTGGATGGGGTGTCCTGGGGTCTGCTGCTGGAGGATCTGGCAACCGGGTACGCGCAGGCGCAGCGCGGGCTGCCAGTGCGCCTGCCAGCCAAGACGACTGCATTCCGGGACTGGGCCGAGCACCTCGCTGCCCGCGCAGAATCGGCGGAACTGGTGAAACAACTCCCGCACTGGACGCGTACCCTGTCCGCCGCCGGGCAGGGCGCGGCCCTGCGAGGAGACCCGGGACTGTACGGTCAGGCGCGCTCGGTGAGCGCCGTACTGAGCCCGGCAGCGACCGTGGAAATGCTCCGTTCGCCGGGCGGCTGCGGTGCCCAGGAACTGCTGCTGACGGCGCTGGCCCAGGCGATCGCCCGGTGGACCGGGGAACCAGAGACGGTGCTCGACGTCGAGGGCCACGGCCGGAACGCCGCGAGCGAGCAGGTCGACCTGTCCCGCACGGTCGGCTGGTTCACGACCCTGTACCCGCTGCGCCTGACGGACGTCGCAGCGGACGCGCCGATCAAAGCGGTCCGCCGCACCGCCGGGCGGCTGGCCGAAATCGGCGAACTCCCCGACGGCAACGCGGGCTTCGGACTGCTGCGTTACGGCCGCACCGCTACCGCAACCGGTGAGCTGCGATCGCGGCCGGCCCCGGCGCTGCGCTTCAACTACCTGGGCCAGCCAGCGGACCCCGGTGCGGACGCGCCATTCGAGCTCAGCTCGGAGAACAGCGGTTCCCCGGTGGACTCCGGAGACCGGCGGCCCTACCCGCTGGATGTGACGGCCGTGGTGGTGGGAGGGCGCCTGCGGTTCGACTGGTCCTACCACCCGGGCCTGTACCGCACCGAAGAGATCGAGAAGCTGGCGGAGGATTGCCTGCGCTCGCTGGACAGACTGGTCGGTGCATGCGCGACCGCTGGCCGTGACGACGGCACGGCTAGTTTCGCCGAGTCCGGGCTGAGCGAGGAGGAACTGGGCGGATTCCTCGATCAGCTCGATGACGTGCTGATGGGGGATGAGACGAAATGAGCGCTCGCGGCGGACGGGCACGCCAGCAGATCGAGCGGATCTATCCCCTTACCCCGCTCCAGCAAGGACTCGTCTTCCACAGCATGCTGGGATCGGGCACGGACGCCTACCACGAACAGGTGACGTGCAGCATCCGGGGCCCGCTGGACGCCGCGGCATTCCGGCGGGCCTGGACGGCGGTACTGGACAGGCATGGCGCGCTGCGGACCTCCATCCACTGGACCGAGCAGGCACAAGCACGCCAGGTGGTCCACCGGCAGGTGCCGCTGCCGTGGACCGAGCTCGACTGGTGCGGGATACCCACCGCGGAACAGGCGGGACGGCTGGAAGCGCTCACGCACGAGGACTGGCTGCGCGGCTTCGACCTGGCCCGGCCACCGCTGTTCCGGCTGACCCTGGTACGGATGGCCGGCGACCTTCACCATCTGGTGTGGAGCAACCACCATGTGATCCTTGACGGCTGGTCCCGGGCGGCCGCCTTCCGCGAGGTGATTGCGGTCTACCAAGCGGAGGTCGCCGGCGCCCCGGCGGAGTTGCCGCCGGCGCCGCACCTGGATGACTACATGGCCTGGCTGCGCGGCCAGGACCGGGCGCGGGCGCAAGAGTTCTGGCGCGCCCAGCTGGCCGGCTTCGGCTCCCCTACGCCACTGCCGCCCGCGCCCGAGGCCGCCCGGAGCAAGCCGCGCGCCGACGCGGGCCACGCCACCACGGTGCGAAGCCTGCCGGAGGCTTCCACAACGGCGCTTCGCGAGGCCGGACGGCGCCATGGCCTGACAATGAGCACGCTGGTCAACGGGGCCTGGGCCCTGCTCCTTGGCCGCTACACCGGCGAGCGCGAGGTGCTGTTCGGCACCACCGTGGCTGGCCGCCCCTATGAGGTGCCCGGTGTCGAGCAGATGGTCGGCCTGTTCATCAACACGCTGCCGCTGCGCCTGCGGCTCGACTCCGGACTGCCGCTGATCGCCTGGCTTCGCCAGTGCCAGCAGCAGATCGCCGAGCTGCGCGAGCACGAGTACAGCTCGCTGGTGGACGTGCAGGGCTTGAGCGCGGTACCGCGCGGCACCCCGCTGTTCGACAGCATCGTGGTCGTTGAGAACTACCCGCAGGCGATCTCGGGCAGCTTCGAGACCGAAGGCCTGTCGATCGGAGACCTGCGCGCACGGGAGCAGACCCATTATCCGCTCACCCTGGCGGTGTCTGTGGGCGACCGTCTGCACCTGAGGCTCGTCTATCCCGCCGGCCAGTACGACGCCGAAACCGCCGACCGCATCCTTGCCCATCTGGAGCGCCTGCTGGCCGGATTGACCGCGGACGGCCTGGCGGGCAGCGACCGGCTGGAGATGCTGACCCCTGCCGAGATCGGCCGGCTGCACGACTGGGGCAGCAGGGGGCCGGCCGACGGCCGCACGGACACGGTCGCGGCGAGCATCACCGCGCGGCTTTCAGCCCGGCCGGATGCGGTCGCCGTGGTGAACGGCCAACGGACGCTGACCAACGGCGCGATGCTGGCGCGTGCCGCCCGGCTGGCGCACCTGCTACGGGCGGCCGGAGCCGGTCCGGAACGGACGGTGGCGGTCTGCCTGGAACGCTCGGCCGAGCTCTATGTGACGCTGCTGGCCGTGTGGCTGGCCGGCAGTCCCTACCTCGCGATCGACCCCGCCTACCCCGCAGAGCGGCGAGCCTACCTGCTGGACGACAGCGGGGCGAGCCTCGTGGTCACACGCCGGCCCCTGCTGAGAGCCGAGGCACTGGGCGTGGACTCGCTGTATCTGGACGATCCCGAGCTGACCGCCGGGCTGGTGTCCCAGCCGGCATCTCCGCCCGTCGATCAGCCCGGCCCGGCCCACCTGGCATACCTGGTGTACACGTCTGGTACGAGCGGGCGGCCCAAAGGCACGATGGTGAGCCATGCGAACCTGCGCAACCTGATCGCCTGGTATCTCGCGGACTACGCACCGACGCCGGCCGACCGGTTCACTCAGTTCGCCAGCCAGTCCTTCGACGCCCTTGACCTGGAGCTGTGGCCGGCGCTCTGCGCCGGTGCGAGTCTGCACGTGGTCGGCGCGGAACAGCGCCTGCGGGTGGACGCGCTGCCGTGGTGGCTGCGGGAACAGGGCTGCACCATATCTTTCCTGCCCACCCCGGTGGCGGAGCAGGTGATCCGGCTTGAGTGGCCGCCGGGCACGGTGCTGCGGACCTTGCTGACGGGCGGCGCCCGGATGACCGCGCGGCCGCTGCGGGCTCTGCCGTTCGGCCTGGTGAACAACTACGGGCCGGCCGAGGCGACCGTGGTAGCGACCGCCGGGCCGGTAGCCGCGGCCACTGAGGAGACGGGGCCTGTACCGATCGGCCGCCCCATCAGCGACACCAGGGTCTACGTGGTGGACCGCGCCGGGAGGCTGGTGCCACCGGGCGTTGTCGGCGAGCTGTGGATCGGCGGTGCCGGGGTGGCCAGGGGCTACCGGGGCCGGCCGGCCGAGACGGCCGCCGCCTACCGGCCGAATCCATTCGGGGGTGCGCTTGGCGAACGGGTCTACCGGACCGGTGACCTGGTCCGCTGGTGGGCCGATGGCCGGCTCGAATACACCGGGCGGGCCGATCGCCAGATCAAGCTGCGGGGGATCAGGATCGAACCGGGCGAGATCGAGGCCGTGCTGGCCGAGCACGAGGGGGTCCAAGTCGCTGCCGTCACGGTCCGGGCAGGGGCACCCGGCGACGGGGTACTGGTCGCCTATGTGGTGCCGTCCGATGGTGCCGAACTCACCGCGTTGCGTGAGTATTGCGCTCAACGGCTTCCCGCGAGCCTGGTGCCAACGGCCTTCGTCACGCTCGACGAGCTGCCACTGACCCTGCACGGCAAGATCGATGAGGAACGGCTGCCGGCGCCACCGCTCGGCGGCGAACAGGCCCGCGCGCTCCCGGTGACGCCCACACAAGAGGTGATCGCTGGCGTCTGGCAGCAGGTTCTCGGGGTGCCGTCGGTGGGCGTTAACGATGACTTCTTCGCCCTGGGCGGCCACTCACTGCTGGCCGCGCAGATCCACCAGCGGCTGTCCACGATCTTCCGGACCGAGTTGCCACTGCGCGTCCTGTTCGACTCGCCCACGGTCGAGCAGCTGGCCGCTGAGTTCGACTCCCGGCGGCGGGATAGCGCCGAAGAGTTGCCGCCGCTCACTGCGGGGCCCCGTCCGGCCGTCCTGCCGCTCTCCTCCGCCCAGCAGCGTGTCTGGTTCTTCGAGCAGTGGGAGCCGGAGACGCCGCTGTACAACATCAGTAACGGGATGCGACTCACCGGCCGGCTCGACGTGGCGGCGCTGGCCGCCGGGCTGAACGCCGTAATGGCCAGGCACGAGGCGCTGCGCACCACGTTCCATGCCGAGGACAGCGAGCCCCGGCAGGTGATCACCCCGGCGGCGCCCGTCAAGCTGCCGGTTCTCGATCTGCAGTCGGTGCCCGGTGCCCAGTGCGAGAGCGTGGTTTCCCGGCTGGCCGTGGCTGAGGCGGGCCGGCGGTTCGACTTGTCCGAGGGGCCGCTGTTCAGACCGTCGCTGCTGCGGCTGGCGCCCGAAGAGCACGTGCTACTGGTCAGCTTCCACCACATCGTCGCGGACGGCTGGTCGATGTCAGTACTCTTCGACGAGCTGACCGCCCATTACGCCGCGGCGGTCGGCGGCTCCGCCGCCAACCTGCCGGAACTGCCGGTCCAGTACGCGGACTACGCGATCTGGCAGCGAGCCTCGCTGAACGGCGCCGCGCTGGAACGGCACCTTGACTTCTGGCGTAACCAGCTGGCCGGTGCGCCCGAGTTGCTCGCGCTGCCGACTGACTTCCCGCGTCCGCAGATGATCCGCTACGAAGGGGCGAGCCACGCCTTCACGGTGCCGCCAATGGTGCTGGCGGCGCTGCGGGACCTCGGTGCCCGGCTTGGTGCCTCGCCCTTCATGGTGCTGCTCGCGGTCTTCGAGGCGGTACTGGCCCGGCACAGCGGGAGCGAGGACGTGGTGGTCGGGACGCCCGTGGCGCACCGGTCGATGCCAGAGACCGGGCGGCTGATCGGGTTGTTCTCCAACACCCTCGCCCTGCGTACCCGCCTGGGCGGCGATCCGACCTTCGCGGAGCTAGTCGGCCGGGTCAGGGAGGTCTGCCTGGACGCGTACGCCCACCAGGACGTCCCCTTCGAACAGCTCGTGGAGGAACTCGCACCGGAGCGGGACCTCAGCTACGCGCCCCTGGTCCAGGTCGCCTGCAACTACCAGCGACTGGCTGAGACCGCCATGCAATGGCCCGGGGTGGAGGTGCGCCCGCTGGAATGGGCGCCGGGGCGTGGCAAGACCAAATTCGACCTGACCCTGAACCTCACCGAATCCGCGGAGAGCCTCGGCGGCAGCCTCGAGTACTGTACCGATCTCTTCTCGCCAGCCAGCGTCGCTCGGCTCACCGGCCACTTTCTCATCGCGCTCGAGACCCTCACCGCGCGACCGGAGACCCGCCTGAGCGAGCTCGTCATGCTCACCCCGCACGAACGGCGGCTGGTCCTGCACGAGTGGAGCCAAGTTCCGGGAACGCCCGCGCCGCAACGCGACGTCGCCGAGCTGATCGCGGACCAGGCGGCCCGTACTCCCGATGCCGTGGCTATGGTCTTCGGCAACCGGCAGCTGACCTATGCGGCCATGCTCTCGGATGCCAGGCGGCTGGCGCAGCGGCTGCGTGTCCTCGGCACCGGACCTGAGGTGCCGGTCGGCGTGGGCTTCGGAAGATCACCAGAAACGGTGACCGGCATGCTCGCCGTGATGCTCGCCGGCGGCGCGTATGTCCCCCTCGATCCTTCCTATCCCGCAGATCGCCTGGCATTCATGGTGCGCGACAGCGGGCTGAAGATCCTGCTCACCCGCAGCGACCTGACCGGGCGGTTCCCGTGCGATGGGATTCAGGTCATCTGCCTGGACCATGAGCCGCAGGCCGCCGCGCCGCCCGCCGCCTCGCGGGACGACCGTGCCCCACTCGACCGGATCGCTTACATCATCTACACGTCCGGCTCGACGGGCAGCCCGAAGGGCGCCATGGTCACCCACCGCGGGCTGGCCTCGCTCGCCCGGGCACAGCAGTCCGCATTCGGGCTCGGACCGGCCAGCCGGGTGCTGCAATTCGCCTCGATCAGCTTCGACGCCTCGATCTTCGAGATGGTGATGGCGCTGGCCTCCGGTGGCCGCCTTGTGCTGGCCGACGGCGACCGGCGGCTGCCTGGACCGGGTTTGGCCGGGCTGCTGGAGCAGGAGGCGGTCACCATCGCCGTGCTGCCCCCGACGGCGATGGCGGCCCTGCCCGATGCGCCGCTGACCGCGCTGCGGACCGTCACGGTCGCTGGTGAGGCATGCTCGCAAGAAGTGGTCGCCCGCTGGGCGCCTGGGCGCTGGTTCGGTAACCTGTACGGTCCCACTGAGGCCACTGTCTGGTCCACCTGGGCGGAGTGCCGCGCAGGCGAGCCGGTCACGATCGGCCGCCCGGTCCCCGGGACCCGGATCTACGTCCTGGACGCGCAGATGCGGCCGGTGCCGGCCGGAGTGCCCGGCGAACTTCACCTCGGCGGCGACGCTCTCGCGCGCGGGTACCTGGCCAGGCCGGGACTCACCGCGGAGCGGTTCGTCCCCGACCCGTTCGGCGTTACCGGAGGAGACCGGCTCTACCGGACTGGCGACCGGGTCCGCTACCTGGATGACGGCCGGCTGGCCTTCCTCGGCCGCGATGACGGCCAAGTCAAGATCCGTGGTTTCCGGATCGAACTGGGCGAGGTCGAGGCCGTCGTGAGCAGCCATCCGGCGGTGCGCGAGGCGGTCGTCATCGCTCGCCAGGACAGCCCCGGCAGCGCCCGGCTGGTCGCCTACGTCGTGGCCGAACCGGACGTGGATGAGGCCGGGCTGCGTTCTTTCTGCAGCCGGTCGCTGCCTGAGTACATGATCCCCGCGGCCTTCGCCGTCGTGAGCTCGCTGCCGCTGACGCCGAGCGGCAAGGTCGACCATCAGCGGCTGCCGGCGCCCGAGGCGGCCGGTGCGGCGGCGGGCGCCGCCGACAGCCCGAGATCCCCGGTCGAGGAGACCTTGGCCGGTATCTGGGCCGAGGTGCTCGGCATGGAAAGAGTCGGCCGGGACCAGAGTTTCTTCGCTCTGGGCGGCGATTCCATGCTGAGCATCCAAACGGTCTCCAAGGCCAGACGGCTCGGCCTGGCGCTGACGCCCAAGCTCTTGTTCGAATACCCGACCATCGCCAGTCTCGCCGGGGTCCTTGCGGCACCTGCCGGTACGGTGGCCGCCGACGAGCTGCCGGTGGTCGCGCAGGCGGCGGTGACCGGAACGGTGCCGCCTACGCCAGTCCAGCGCTGGTTCCTTGAGCAGGACGTGCCCGCCCGGCACCACTACAACCAGTCGTTGCTGCTGCGGGTGAACCAGCCGCTGGCAGCCGGCGCTCTGGATGCGGCGCTGCGGGCCGTGGCCGTTCACCACGACGCGCTGCGGCTGCGGCTGCGGGACACCGCTGAGGGCTGGCAGCTCGACAACGCAGGCCCCGATGGCCTGCCGCCCTCCATGCTCAAGGTGGTCGACCTCGCGGGCCTGCCAGCGGAGGAGATGACGGCCGCCCTTCAGCGGCTCGCCGAGCGGCACCAGGCCGGCCTCGAGCTCACCGCGGGCTGCCTGCTCCGAGCGCTCTATGTTCGCATGGGCGAGATGGGGGGCCGGCTCCTGCTGGTGATCCATCACCTGGCGGTGGACAGCATCTCGTGGCGGATCATCCTGGAGGACCTCGCGGTCGCCTACCGGCAGGCCGCTAGCCGACGCGAGTTCCGGCTGCCCGCCAAGTCGGCCTCTTTCCGCGCCTGGGCCGAGCTGCTGGCGGAGCGGGCGCGTTCCCCGGAATTGGACAGCCAGCTCCCCTACTGGGCGGAGACCCTGACCGCTGGCGCGGGACCGATGCCGGGCGGGCAGGCCACGGACGACGGGTCAGCCGGCACCTACGCCGATGCAGCGACGATCGAGACCGCCCTCAGCCCGCAGGAGACGCGGGACCTGGTGCATGCGGGCGGCCCAGCGGGGGTGGCCACACCGCAGGAGGTCCTGCTCGCCGCCCTGGGGCGGGCGATCGCCGGCTGGAGCGGTGCGCGACAAGTCACCGTGGACGTGGAGAGCCATGGCAGAGACGCCCAGGCTGGCATCGACGTGTCCCGCACCGTCGGCTGGTTCACCAGCATCTACCCGCTGCTGCTGGACGCGGATGGTTCCCCTGCCGCCACCTTGGCGCGCGTGCGGAGACGTCTGCGCCGGGTACCTGACCGAGGGCTCGGCTACGGACTGCTGCGCTACAGCCGGGCGGGCGCCGCCACGTCAATGCTGGCTTCGCTGCCTGCACCGGCCATCTGTTTCAACTATCTCGGCCAGGTCGACTCGCCGGCGGCCGACGGCTCGCTGTGGCAGCAGGCGGTCGAGCCGGCCGGCCCGAACCAAGATCCCGCTGCCCGCCGCCCGTACCTGCTCGACGTCGGCGCCGCGGTGTCGGGTGGGAGGCTACGGCTGCGACTGACCCACAGCACACGGCTGCACGGCGCGGTGGTGCACCAGTTGGTGGAGCGGCTGGAGGCAGAGGTCAGGGCGCTGCTGGCCACCCGGCGCCCGGGGGAGGCAGGCCGCCGGGTCCCAGCTGACTTCCCGCTGGCGGACCTCAGCCAGCACGCGCTTGACCGGCTCCTGGAGCGGGCCACCGCGGTCGATATCTATCCGCTGTCACCGCTCCAGGAAGGCATGCTGTTCCACTCCGTGCAGGCACCCGGCGGAGGCGTCTACGTCGTGCAGGTGGCCGGCCGGCTGCGCGGCGACCTTGATCCCGAGCGGCTGCGCGCGGCGTGGGCCGGCCTGATCGGCAATTATGACGTGCTCCGTACCGCCTTCCTCTGGGAGGGACTGCAACGGCCGCTGCAACTGGTCCACCGGGAGGTCCCACTGCCGTGGGCCGAGCACGACTGGCGGGACCGGTCCAAGGCCGAACAGCGCGAGGCACTGGCCGCCCTGCTGCAGGAGGACCGGGTCGGGGGCTTCGATCCGGCACGCGCGCCGCTGATCAGGCTGACCCTGGTCCGGCTCGCCGGTGACGAATGGCACTTGCTCTGGACGCACCATCACCTCTTGCTCGACGGATGGTCAGTGCCGCTGCTGGCTCAGGAGCTCTTCGCCCGATATGAGGCGGCGCGACATGGACGGAGCCATGTGGCCGCCCCATCCCCGCCCTACCGGGAATACATCGCGTGGCTGGAGAGCCAGGACCTGGCCGAGGCGGAGACGTACTGGCGGAAGGCGCTGGCCGATGTCAGCGCGGCCACTGCGCTGCCGGCCGAGATGGCCGCCGAGGCGCATCCGGTGATCGGTTTCGCCCAGGAGGAGATCCGGTTGCCTGAGGACGGCACCGCGCGGCTGCAAGAGCTGGCCGGGAGGCTGGGACTGACGCTCAGCACACTGGTCAACGCGGCCTGGGCGCTGCTGCTCGGCATGCACAGCGGCGGCGACGACGTGGTGTTCGGCGTCACCGTCGCGACCCGGCCACCCGAGCTGCCCAACGTCGAGCGCATGGTCGGTCTGCTGATCGCCACGCTGCCGCTCCGGGTCCGGATCGAGGGCGACCGTCCCATCGGGGAGTGGCTTCGTGACCTGCACGGCCGCCTCCTGGACGCCCAGCGTTACGGCCACGCTCCGCTGGTCAGGATCGCTGGTTGCAGCGGGGTGCCCCGCGGCCAGAGCCTCTTCGACAGCATCGTGGTCTTCGAGAACTATCCCGGCGCCGAGCTGGCCGGCGTGGCGCAGCTGGGGCTGGAGATCCAGGAGAGCCAGGGAGGGGAACAGACCAACTACCCGCTCGTCCTTAGCTCGGCTCCGGGGACGCGGATGCCGCTGATTCTCATGTACGCGCGGAGCCAGTATTCCGCGGCCACTTGCAGGGCGCTGCTGGCACAACTGCTCGATCTTCTGATGGGCATGGCAGATGACCCTGCCCGGCCGCTGCGGCACCTGGCCTTGACCGACGAAACGAAGCGGGCCTGGCTGATCGATGAGTGGAATCCCGAGCAGCTCCCCGCCGACGCCGCGGACTGCCTGCACACCGTAGTCGAGCGGCATGCCGCGCGGGCGCCGGATGTGACCGCCGTGGCCGGAATGGGCCGCCAGCTCAGCTATGGCGCGCTCAACGGCCGGGCAAACCGGCTTGCACGGGTCCTGCGGCGGCATGGCATCGGCCCGGAGGCGCGTGTCGGCTTGTTGCTCGACCGCTCGCCGGACCTGCTGGTCGCCCTCGTCGCTGTGCTCAAGGCCGGCGGCGCCTATGTGCCGGTCGATCCCGAGTATCCGGCGGAGCGGCGCGACGGCATCCTGGCTGATGCGCGGGTCCAGATGGTGCTGTGCGACACCGCGGCGACCCCGGTCCCGGCGGGAGTCACCAGGCTCTCTCTGCAGGCGCTGGCCGGTGAGCTGGCCGAGGAATCGCCGGCGAACCCGGTCGATCCCGCCGTCGCCGACAACCTCGCCTATGTGGTCTACACGTCGGGCTCGACTGGACGGCCCAAGGGCGTCCAGGTCACCCGCCGTAACCTGGCCTGCGGTACCGCGGCCTGGCAGGAGGTCTACGGCATCGAGCCGGGTGACAGGTTCCTGCAGTCGGCCAGTGTGGCCTTCGATGTCTTCACCGCGGATGCCGCACGCGCGCTTGCGGCCGGGATCCCCTTGGTGCTGTGTCCGCGCTCGCTGCTGCTCGATCCCCTGGCCCTCGCGGTTTACCTGGACGAACAGCAGATCACCGGTGGCGAGTTCGTTCCGGTGGTGCTCCGGTACCTGGGCGAGGCGCTGCGCGAGGAAGGCCGCAGGCTGCCGACGCTGCGTCTGGTGGTCAGCGGCTCCGACGCCTGGTCCATGCAGGACCTGGCGCGGTTGCGGGGTATTGGCGTGGACGGCGTACGGCTCGTCAACTCATACGGGATCAGTGAGACCACCATCGACAACACGGTGTTCGAGGCGCCCGGCGGGGACTTGGGGGGCCAGCCAGGCGAGGCCCTGGTGCCTATCGGCCGGCCAGAGCGCCATACCCGGGCCTACGTCCTGGATCAATGGGGCCGGGTGGTGCCGGACGGCGTCCCCGGCGAGCTCTACGTGGGCGGCTTGGCAGTCAGCCGCGGCTACCTCGACCGGCCGGGACTCACGGCCGGGCGCTTCCTGCCCGACCCGTTCGGCCCGCCGGGGAGCCGCTGCTACCGGACCGGTGACGGGGTCCGCCGGCGCCCCGACGGCAACCTGGAGTTCCTCGGGCGACTTGACGACCAGGTCAAGTTGCGGGGGGTGCGGATCGAGCCTGGCGAGGTAGAAGCCGTCCTGGTGGCCCACCCGGCGGTGCTGGCGGCGGCCGCGGTGGTGAGTCCGGACACTGGCGGCGACCCGCGGCTGGCCGGGTTTGTGGTCGTGCGTTCCGGCGAGGAGTGGTCGAGCGACCTGGCCGCGGAGTTGCGCGCGCTGGCGGCCAGTCAGCTGCCCGCGGCGCTGGTACCGTCAGCCCTCGTCCCATTGGACGCCCTGCCGACAACCACGAACGGCAAGGTGGACCGCGCGGCGCTCGCCGGTCTCGTGGTGCCGGCGCCGGCCGGTGCGCAGGAGCGGTACGAGGCCCCGGGCACGCCCGCGGAGATGGCGCTGTCGAGAGTGTGGGCTGACGTGCTCGGCCTCGAAAGGGTGGGGGCGGCCGACGGCTTCTTCGCACTTGGCGGGGATTCGATCATGAGCCTCCAGGTGGTCACCAGAGCCCGCGCGGCGGGCTGGGTGGTGACTCCCCAGCAAGTGTTCCAGCAGCGGACAGTGCGCGGGCTCGCCGCCGTCGCGGTGACCGTGGACGCCGCGGCGCCTGTCCTCGCCGAACAGGGCATCGTGACCGGAGCGATGCCGCCCACGCCGATCCAGGCTGAGTTCCTGGCAGACCTGCCACCGGCGCCGCACCACTTCAACCAGGCGTTGCTCCTGCGGACCCGGGGGCCGATGGATCTGCCGTCGCTGGAGTGGGCGCTGCGGATAGCGGTGCGTCATCACGACGCGCTGCGGCTGCGCGTCGCCGATCTCGAGGGGGCGGCCGAAGGCGTCCGCCCCCCGAGCCTGGAGCAGGCCGGACTGGATGGACTGCCGCCGCGGCTGCTGACCGTGGTGGACCTGTCGGCGCTGCGGGACATTGAGCCAGGCCGGGAGGTGGAGCGGCTCGCGGCCAGCGTGCACGCATCCCTGGACCTGGCGGCCGGCTGCCTGCTCCGCGCAGTGTATTTCGACTTCGGAGCGGACCGGCCGGGCCGGCTCTTGCTGGTGATCCATCACCTGGTGGTGGACGGCGTCTCCTGGCGGATCATTTTGGAGGACCTGCAAGAGGCGTATCAGCAGGCACTTGCCGGCGACGCGGAGATGTCCATGGCCCTGCGGGCCAAGACCACCGCTTTCCGCGACTGGGCCCGCCACCTCCACCGCTCGGCGCAGACCGACGAGATCGGCGCGCAAGTGGATTACTGGCTCGGAACCCTCCGTGCGGGCGCCCGGAGCGTGGTGCCGCTCGATCTGCTTCCGGCCGGGGATGAGAGCCTCGAATCCGTCAACACGCGCGCCGACACGGCGTCGGTACGGGTGCGCCTGGATAGCGAGCGGACCAGGACGCTGCTGCGCGACACACCGGCGGCCTTCCGTGCGCGCATCGATGAGGTACTGCTGACAGGCACCGTACTGGCGCTGATCGACGCGATGGATGAACGGCGGGTCCTGGTGGACCTGGAAGGTCACGGTCGCGACGATGTCCCGGCGGACCTCGATGTCTCCCGCACGGTCGGCTGGTTCACCACCGTGTACCCCGTGCTCTTCGACGTCGTCCTCGGCGCCTCCCCGGCCGGTGCCCTGCGCCAGGTCCGCGAGCAGCTTCGGCGGGTGCCAGGCAACGGCCTCGGCTACGGTCTGTTGCGCTACCTGCGCACCGGCGACCCGGTGGCCAGCTCATTCGCGGACCTGCCGTCGGCAGCGGTCTGCTTCAACTACCTGGGACAGCTGGACGGCAGTTTCCAGCCAGGCGGTCTGTGGGAACCAGCGCCAGAAAACCCAGGCCCCGGTCAGGACCGGCGGGCCGGGCGCCGCTACCTGATCGAGGTCGACGCCTTCGTCCTGGCTGAGGAACTGACCTTCACCTGGACATACAGCAGGCGCTTGCACCACGAACATACGGTCGCCGGATGGGCCGAGGCCTGCCTTGGGCACCTACGAACGCTGATCAGTGAGCAACCCGCAGCGGGTGACGACGGAGGCCGCGGCGCCGAACCAGGCTCCCTCACCTCACGAGAACTGGCCGAATTGCTGGGCCAGTTCTCCTGAGGTGAGCGGCATCCCGGGAACCGCGCACGACGAAGGGCGAGAACACGAGAGCCATGGCCGATGTCACGACTATCGAGGGTGTCTACCCGCTCACGCCCATGCAGGAGGGGATGTGGTTCCACTCCCGCCTCACCCCCGGGCACGACGTCTATGTGGAACAGCTCAGTGTCCTGATCGAGGGATCGCTGGACGCGACAGCGTTCCGGCTGGCATGGCACGCGGCCATCGCCCGGCACACGGCGCTGCGCTCCTCCTTCCACGCGGTGCAGGGGAAGCCGCCAGTCCAGCTGACCCATCGGCAAGTCGAGGCGCCCTGGCTCGAGGAGGACTGGCGGGATGTGACGGAGCGTGAACAACACGACCGGCTGGCGGTCTTCACGGAGAAGGACCGGGCGCGCGCCTTCGACCTGTCCCGGCCACCGCTCATGCGCTTCGCGCTGCTGCGCCTGGGTGACAGCGCGCACCAATTCGTCTGGACACACCACCACCTGCTCCTCGACGGCTGGTCGGTGCCGCTGGTCCTCCGCGATGTGCTGACGTCCTACGCCGCTGCCCGCGAGGAGCGTGCGGTCACGCTCCCTAGGCCGCGCTCCTACCGGGAATACCTGGATTGGCTGCAGCGCCAGGACCCCGCTACCGCCGAGCGGTTCTGGCGTGCGGAGCTGCGCGGCTTCGGTGAGCCCACTCCGCTGCCGTTCGATCATGACCACGTCAGTGGCGCCACCGTGCCGGACTATGACGAGCTGCGAATCGAGCTGTCGCCGGGCGTGACCGCAGATCTGCAGGCGGTCATGCGGCGGCGCGGGCTGACGCCCGGCACCGTACTCCAGGGCGCCTGGGCGCTCCTGCTCAGCCGCTACAGCGGAGAGGCGGACGTGGTCCACGGCATGACCGTCGCCGGCCGGCCCCCAGGACTGACGGGCGTGGAGGACATAGTCGGCCTCTTCATCAACACCGTGCCGGTCCGGGTCCTGGTCGAGCCTTCCCGGCCGGCCGGTGACTGGCTGTGCGCTCTGCAGGACCGGCTCGTGCGGCTCCGTGACCATGAGCATGCGCCGCTGGCCCAGCTTCAGCGCTGGGCCGATGTCAGGACCGGGGCGCCGCTGTTCGAGAGCCTCGTGGTCTACGAGAACTACCCGTTGGATCCGAACGGGACCAACCTGGAAGACCTGGGCCTGACATTCCACCGTAATACCGGCAGGGAGCGCACCAGCTACCCCTTGACGCTGGTGGGAATGCCTGGCCGGCGCCTGGGCCTCCAGCTGATCTTCGACACCGCCCGGACCTCGCCGCGGAACGCTGCCACCCTGCTCGAGCAACTGTCCTACCTGCTCACTGCGCTGGCAGCCGCTCCGGACACCCCAGTCGGCGCGCTACCCCTGGTGCCGCCGCAGGCGGCGCTGCGGCAGGCCCGGCAGTGGAATGACGCCACTCGCGCCGCCTACCCGCGAGACGATGGACTAGCGGGCCAGTTCACCGCCCAGGCGGCCGCGGGGCCGGATGCTGTCGCCGTTGTCGAGGGCAGCCGGCACTGCACTTACTCCCACCTGGCCGCCCTGGCCGGCGGCATCGCGGCGGAGTTGCGCGCCCGGCACCTGCCCCCGATGGGCCGGGTCGGTATTCTCCTGCCGCGCTCCGTGGCCTTCGTAGCGGCGATCGTGGGCATCCTCCAGGCCGACGGTGCCTATGTGCCGCTGGACGCCGGGTACCCGGCCGCACGGCTGTCGTTCATGATCGATGACTGCGGTCTCGACGCCGTCGTCACCGATGCCGCACACGGCGGTAACGTGCCGGCCCGCGCCGGCCTGCCGGTCCTCTACGTGGACGAACCCGCCGACGCGCCCGTCGCCCTGCCGGACAGCCCCTCATCATGCGCCGGCGGCGACGCCCCCGCGTATGTGATGTACACCTCGGGATCCACCGGGGCACCCAAGGGCATCGTGATCCCGCAGCGTGCGGTGACCCGGCTGGTCCGCAACACCGATTACGTGCGGCTCTCCGCCGTCGACCGGCTCTGCCATGCCTCCAACACCGCCTTCGACGCGGCCACGTTCGAAGTCTGGGGTGCCCTCCTCAACGGCGCCGCCCTCGTTATCGTCGGCAATGACGATGTGGTGTCGCCTGCGGCGTACGCCCGGGTGATCCGTGAGCAGGCCGTCACGACCGCCTTCTTGACCACCGCCTTGTACCAGCAGATCGCCGCGGCCGACCCCACGGCCCTGGCGTCGCTGCGCACCCTGATGTTCGGCGGCGAGCAACTGGATCCCGCGCTGACCTCCGACGTGCTGGATCGCGGCGCGCCCGGCCGGCTCCTGCATGTCTACGGTCCCACCGAGAGCACCACCTTCGCCTTGTGGCATCAGGTCAGGCACGTGCCCGACGGCGCCCGCACGGTGCCGATCGGGCGGCCCTTGGCCAACACCACCGCCTACGTCCTGGATCCGGCGGGCAGTCCGGTCCCGCCCGGCACGGTCGGCGAGCTGTATCTAGGTGGTGACGGCCTGGCACATGGCTATGCGGGACGGCCCGCGCTGACCGCCGAGCGCTTTCTGCCCGACGCGCTCGGGCCGGTCCATGGCGGTCGGCTGTACCGAACCGGTGATCTGGTACGGACGGCGGAGGACGGTACGATCACCTTCCTCGGACGCACGGACGCGCAGGTCAAGTTGCGCGGCTTCCGCATCGAACCCGGCGAGACCGAGCATGTCCTGCGTGGTCACCCCGCGGTCCGTGCGGCCGCCGTCCAGGTGCGCGCGGACCTTCCCGGCGGCGACCGGCGGCTGGTCGGCTACGTGGTCACCGATGGTGCGCCCGTCACGCCAGCGGAACTGCGCGCGCACTGTGCCCGCCAGCTCCCCGGCTTCATGGTGCCTGCAGTCATTGCCATCCTGGGCAGCCTGCCGCTCACCCCCAACGGCAAGGTGGACTACGGTGCCCTGCCGGTGCCCAGCAACCCGGCACCCGGGGCAGGGGCAGCGGACCGGGCGCCGCGCAACTCCATCGAGAGACTCGTGGCCGGTGTCTGGGAGGAAGTCCTGAGCGTCGAGCACGTGGGAATCGATGACGACTTCTTCGCCCTCGGCGGGCACTCACTGCTGGCGGCGCGGGTGCACAACCGGGTAAACGCCGTCTTCGGGGTCGAGGTGCCGTTGCGGCTGCTGTTCACCCGGCCCACGGTGGCGGCCCTGGCCGCCGAGATCGAGACGGCCCGCAGCGCCCGAGGCGGGGCACTGGCCGAGCCGCTGCCCCCGCTGCGGCCCAGCCAGGACGCCGGAGATGCTCCGCTGTCCTTCGCGCAGCAGCGGCTCTGGTTCCTGGAGATCTGGGAGCCAGGCACCGCGTTGTATCACATCACTGGCGCAGTGCGCCTGCACGGCCCCCTTGGCGTCAGCGAGCTGAGGACCGCCTGGCGGCGGCTGGTCAGCAGACACGACGCCCTGCGCGCCCATATCGACGACAGCGTGCCCCCGGAGCCGCGTCAGGTGGTGCGCCCACCCTGGGAAGTCGAGCTGCCGCTGGTCGATCTGAGCGCACTCTTCGCCGGGGCGCGGGACGAGACTGCTGGCCGGCTCGTCCGCGCTGTCACCGAGACGCCGCTCGAGCTGAGGACTGGCCCGCTCTGGCGGCTGGCGCTGCTACGAACTGGCCCCTCCGAGCATGTGCTGGCGATCGCCCTCCACCACCTGATCGCCGATGGCCGCTCGCTGGAGGTCCTGCTCACAGAGCTGGGCCAGGTCTACAGGGCCGCCCGGGCGGACGAGGAACCGCGCCTCCCTGCGCTTCCCGTGCGCTTCGCCGACTACGCCCGCTGGCAGCGCTCATGGCTCGGCGGGGACCGGCTGGCCAGCCAGCTCGCCTACTGGAAGCGTCAGCTTGCGGGGCTTGAAGGCGCCTCGCTACCCACCGACCGGCCCCGGAGGGCCGACGGCAGTGCCGAGGCCGCGGTCGAGAGCGTGGAACTGCCCACGGAGGCCGGCGCCCGGCTGCGGGCACTGTGCCGCGAGACGGGCGTGACGCCGTTCATGGCATTCCTGGCGGTGTTCGCCGTGACGCTGGGGCACAACCGGCACCTGACCGAGGTGGCCATTGGCACACCGGTGGCAGGCCGGAACCGGACCGAGCTGGAGAATGTCATCGGATTCTTCGCCAATACGCTGGTCCTGCGGATCGGCCTGGACGCGGATCCGACCTTCCGCACGCTGCTGCAGCGGGTACGCGAGGTCTGCCTCGACGCCTATGCTCACCAGGACGTCCCCTTCGAGCAGGTGGTCCAGGAAGTGAGCCCGGAGCGCGACGAGGTACACCTGCCGCTGTTCCAGACGTGGTTCGTCGTCCAGGAGGCCCTGCCGGTCGATGACGCCTTTGCGGGCCTTCGCGCCGAACCGGTGCCGGGCGCTGAGCAGCAGGCCCGCTACGACCTCCGGCTGGATGTCCAGCGGCGAGGCGACGCGCTGCGGGCCGTCTTCGAGTACAAGCCGGAGCTGTTCGACGGTGTCTCTATCTCGCGGCTGGCCCGGCACTTCGGCCGGCTACTCGAAGTCGCCGCCATCGAGCCCGATGCCCACCTGTCCGCGCTGACCCGGCAGGTGGCGGCCGCCGACGACCGCGCGCGGGAGGAGCGCCAGGGCGCAGTGAGCCTCGCCAGCCTGCAACGCCTCAAAGGCGCCCGGCGGGAGCTCACGCGGGAGTTCGACGGGTCCGGCCCCACGCAGGGAGGAGACGCATGACCTCGCCGATCGAGGGATACCGGCTGTCGGCCCAGCAGCGCCATCTCTGGGGGCTGATGGCAGAGGGGAGCCCAGGGAGCTATGCGGTCAGCTGCGCGATCGATATCGCGGGGCCATGCGAGCCTGCGCCGCTGCGCGCCGCGTTGGAGCGGCTGGTCGCCCGGCACGAAATCCTGCGCACCACCTTCCGCCAGCCGCCAGGTGTCGACACGCCACTCCAAGTGATCACCCAGGACGCCTCCCTGGCCGGCTTCGCGGTTCACGACCTCGCCGGCCTCACGGCCGAGGAGCGGCACGCCGTGCTGGCCGAGGAATGGCGGGCCCTGCCGCCGGACCTGGAGAACGGCCCGGTGCTCTCGGCTGCGCTGATCCGATCGGGTGAGGCTCCAGACGACCAGGCTCGCCTGCTCCTCGGAGTGCCCGCGTTGTGTGCCGATGAGGCATCGCTGGGCATCCTGGCCGACGAACTGTTCCAGGACCTGTCGGGGGAGAGCCCACCGGCGCAAGAGCCGTTGCAGTACGCCGACTTTGCCCAGTGGCAGCAGGATCTGCTCACCGAGCCGGACTTCCAGCTCGAGCGCGAGTTCTGGCTCGGCCGGAACCCCGCCGACCTGGCCCGTCCCCGGCTGCCGTTCGGTGTGGCGGGCGGTGATCGTGCTCCCTTCAGGCCCGCCGTCGTGCGGAGGCCCCTGCCAGGGGACCTGCGGGCTGCACTGCATCACCTGGCTCAGCGGCTGGAGGTGGCGCCGGCCACCGTGGTGCTGGCCGCATGGCGGCTGTTGCTGGGCCGGATGGCCGACGGGCAGCGGTTCCCGATTGAGGTGCGGTTCGACAATCGGGAAGCCGAGGAACTCCGGTCCGCTATCGGGCCGCTCGGCCAGTATCTGCCGGCTGTGTCGGTGCCGGAACAGGGCGAGGACCTGGCCGGCTTCGTCCGGCGACTGCAGGCCGAGCTGGACCTGATGGGCCAGTTCCAGGCCTATTTCGGGCGGGAGCACCTGGAGTCCCTTCCGTCGCGGGCCCAGGCCGGCGGCTCGCATGGGGCCGGCTTCGACTGGAGCGACGTCGAAGGCCGCACCGGTGCCGCTGGCACCGGGCGGTTCCGGCTCAGCAACATGGCGGCGGTCACCGAGCGTTTCCAGGTGCGGCTATCAGGCCGGGACGAATGTGGTTCGCTTTCGCTGGACGTGTGGCACGACGCCGAGTCTCTCGGCCCGGCAGCGGCCCGGCTTCTGTCGGGCCAGCTAGTGGCCATCCTTCAGTCGGTCGCCGCCGAACCCGCCGCCCCGCTGCACGCGCTGACCGCGGTGGAGGCGGACGTGGACGACGGTGCGCCCACGCCTGCCGGGACCCATATGGCCGGACCCGTCGCGACATCGGTTCACGTGCGTTTCGCGCAGGCCGCGCGGCGGTGGCCTGACCGGGTGGCGGCGCGATGCGGTGAGCGAGTCCTGACGTATGGGGCACTCGATGCGCGGGCGGACCGGCTGGCGCGTCGCCTGCGGGGGCTGGCAGTGGCCGCCGATTGCCCGGTCGCTGTGTGCTTGGGGCGGTCCCTGACGCAACTCGTGGCGATGCTAGGCGTGCTGAAGGCCGGGGGCGCCTTCGTGATGGTGGATCCGTCGTCGCCGCGGGAGCGCCGCGCGAGGATGGTGGCCGCTGTGGGTGCCCAGGTGGTTGTCACCGCCGGGGAACTCGCCGGAGCCCTTGCGGACGCGGGCAGAGTAGTGATCACGCTGGACGATGACGCGGAGACGGTCGCCACGGAGCCGGCGGCGGAGCCGGGCGATCCCGGGATAGCCGATGATCGGCTGGCATACATGGTGTTCACATCGGGGTCGACGGGGGCCCCGAAGGCTGTGTGCGTGAGCCACCGGAATCTGGCGGAGTACACGACCGGCGTGCAGGACGTCCTCAGGTTGCCGCCTGGCGCCTGCTCCGGGCTGGTGTCGTCGATGGCGGTGGACTTGGGGTACACGTCGGTATTCCCTGCGCTGTGCTCGGGTGGAGCAGTGCACGTGGTGCCAGAGGAGTGCGTAACCGATCCACTGGAGCTGGCGCGGTATTTCCGCCGCTTTCCGGTCGACTGCCTGAAAATAACCCCATCGCATCTGCGCGCGTCGCTCGAAGGCGGCGATCCGGCTGGGATCCTCCCGTCACGGGTCCTGCTGATCGGTGGTGAGCCGCTTGACTGGGATCTGGTGGAGCGGATCCGCGAAGCGGCGCCAGCATGCCGGGTCGTGAATCACTACGGGCCGGCCGAGACCACCGTGGGCGTGCTGGCCTGCGAGACAGGTGCCGATGAGGGCGCGGGATCGCGGGGACCGGTACCGCTGGGCTGGGAGTTCGGGCGGACGCGGGTGTATCTGCTGGACGAATGGCTCCGGCCGGTGCCCGTGTGGGTGCAGGGAGAGATCTACGTCGGCGGTGCTGCAGTGTCCCGCGGGTATGCGCGGCTGCCCGGCGCGACGGCTGAGCGGTTCGTCGCGGATCCGTTCGGGCCGGCCGGCGGAAGGCTGTATCGGACCGGCGACCGGGCGCGCCGGCTGCCCGACGGGGCGCTGGTGTTCGAGGGCCGGACCGATGACCAGCTGAAGGTCCGGGGGTTCCGGGTGGAGCCCGCAGAGGTGGCGGCAGTCTTGCGCGGGCATCCTTCGGTGCGGGAGGCCGTGGTGCTGGGTTGCAAGGATGGAACCGGCGTGGTCCGCCTGGTGGCCTACGGGGTGTGGGAGACAACGGCCGAGCGGGAGCTTCGGGATTTCTGCGCGCGTCAGATGCCCTCGTACATGGTCCCTTCGGTGTTCACGGCCGTGGAAAAGCTGCCAATGACCGCCGGTGGAAAGGTGGACCGGCGAGCCCTGCCGGCGCCGGTGTTCGATGCGGGGAACGGCGCAGCCTTTGAAGAGCCGCGGGGGCCGGTCGAGGAGCTGCTTGCCGGGGTGTGGGCTCAGGCGCTGGGGCTGCCGCGAGTTGGGCGCAGAGACGACTTCTTCGCCCTGGGCGGCGACTCCATCGTCAGCATCCAGGTGGTGGCCAGGGCGGCACAACTGGGGCTGCGGCTGACACCGCGAATGCTGTTCCGGTACCGGACGGTGGCCGGCGTGGTGCCTGAGGTCCGGGCGACTTCCGGTGGGGCGATCGCCGAACAGGGCGCGGTGCGTGGTCCGGTGCCGATGACGCCGATCGTGCGGTGGTTCGTTGAGCAGGAGCAGCCGCTGGTAAGGCACTACAACCAGGCGGTCTGGCTGCGGATGCCGGGCGGAATCGATGAGCAGGCGCTGCGCGCGACGCTGCGGGAACTGGTGGCGCACCATGACGGACTGCGGTTGCGCTTGATCACTGATGCCTCGGGCGAGTGGGTGGTGGAGAATGCAGGGCCCGATGCTGCGGAACGGGCGGACCCGCTGCTGTCGGTGGTTGATTGTTCCGGCCTTGCTCCTGATGAATGGGACCAGAGGCTGTCGGAGCTCGCGGCCGGGGTACAGGTGAGTGTGGACGTCGAGTCCGGCTGCCTGCTCTGCGGTGCCTTGGTCCGCTTGCCGGGTGAGGATCGCTTGTTGCTGGCCGTGCACCATCTCGGGATCGATGGTGTGTCGTGGCGCATTCTGCTCGAGGACCTGACTGCCGGTTACCGTCAGGCGCTCGATGGCAGCGCTCTGCGGTTTCCCGCGAAGAGCACGTCGTTCCGCGCCTGGGCCCGGCGGCTGCAGGCATACGCGCAGTCGCCGGAGCTGCTCGCCGAGGTCGGCTACTGGAAAGCCGCGGCCGGAGGGCCAGGGCTGACGGTACCGCCGGACGCCGGTGGCGACCTGTCCCGCAACACCCATGGCGTTGCCGCGACGGTGACTGGCGGCCTCGATCGTGCTGAGACCGATGCGCTGCTGCGGCCGCGATCGGCGGTGGCCACGCTCGACCTGTTGCTGGGCGCCTTGGGGAGGACACTGGCGGATTGGACCGGGCAGCAGCGGGTGGTGCTGGACCTGGAGGGCCATGGCCGTGAGTCCCCATGGGACGACGTGGACGTCTCCCGCACGGTCGGGTGGTTCACCTGCCAGTATCCGCTCGCCCTGGACGTCTCCCCGGGGCAGGACGTCCGGGACGTCGCGCGGCGGGCCCACGAGGCGCTTGCCTCGGTCCCGCAAGGGGGGCTCGGCTACGGTCTGCTGCGCTATGGCAGGCACGGGGGCGAGGGACAGGCTGCCACGTTGCGGGGGCTGGCTCATCCCCAGGCGCGCTTCAACTATCTCGGCCAGGTGGCCGCGACCGAGCCGGGCCAGCTCATGTCCAGCACGGCTGCCAGTGGCGCCGTGTTCACCCTGAGTCAGGGCGGCACCGGGCCGACTGCCGATCCTCGCGCCCGCCGACCGTATCTGCTGGACATCACCGCGATCGTGGTCGATGGGCGGCTCCAGGTGAGCTGGACCTATTGCCCGGAACTGCACCGCGGGTCAACCGTCGAGTCGCTGGCCACTGGCTTGCTGGCCCGCCTGCGCGAGCTGTGTGCCGAGAATGCGCGGTCGGGCGGATTGCGTCCAGAAGACTTCCCGCTCGCCTCGTTGGACCGTGCGCAGCTGGCGGCGATCGAGGCTGTGCTGGAGGACTGAAGGTCAGCCCACGGTGGCGGATGGCCTCGACCGCGGTGCGGGCCCGGGCCTTGCGCTGCGGACCCGGGCGACCTCCCGCATATAGCGCAGCCGTTCCGGGAGGAACAGATGTCCCGCCCGGACCGCGGCCGCCAGGGCGGCCAGTTCCAGTTGATCGGCGCGCGTCCATCGCTGCCCCAGGAGTTCCCGCAACGGCGGGGGAATGGTGCCGAGGGCCAGAAGGCACGACACTCGTCCCAGCGTCTCGCGCAGTGGCGGCCAGACCGGGCCGAGCCGATCGGGCAGGACCAGCGGTCGTTGTGGTTTTCTCAGCTCCCCGAGCAGTGCACGGGCGGCGGGCGTGTTCTCAAGACGGTTCGCAACCATATATCGGAAATATGCTCGATAACCGCTCAATGTAGGTGGCATCTCCCGCTCTGGAACCTGCAGCACACGCCCCAGTTGCCGCGATTCCGCATAGAGCTGCAATTGCTGGGATTCGGTGAGCGGACGGCCGAAGAGCCGACGCGCGGTGACGTATTGCTCGAACAACGTGAGGTTGACCCATGCGTAGGCCTCGCCGTTGAGTGCGTGATACGGACGTCCCTGCTCGTCTGTGCCGTGAAAGGACCGGTGCAGGGCGCGCAGCCGATGGCCCTCGGCTATCGCGAGCGGGCCGCCATAGATGTAGCGCAGCATCGAGTTCCCGGTGCGGATGGCCCGCCCCCAGACATCGGCGGAGAAACAGGAGTGCTGCGCGACGGCAGCGCCGACTGTTGGATGGGCCACCTGCAGTAGCAGCGTGGACGGCACGATCAACAGCGTCCGGTACTCTCCGGCGATGTCCCACATCAGTGATCCGGCGCCAAGCGGTTCCGGGGCGCCATATGTTCGGGTCACGACTTCGGGAGCCCCCCTGATGGGCATGAGGTGGTCCGGGTCGCCGCGACCATGACACCGAGGGTCACTGCGCAGACCAGCGCCGCACAGGTGAGGGTGAGCGCGATGTCCTGGCCAGGAGTGCCGATGGTCCCCCCGAGTCTCGCGGCCGACCATATGCTCTGACGGAACGCGAGTGAGACCGGTAGTGCCGCCGCGGTCGCGGTGACGGCGACCTGGACCGTTCGGCTCAGCCTCCCTGGAGCAGGACGCACCGTCAGCCCCAGGGCGGCATCGGAGATTATCAGGAAGGCATACATGCCCCCGGCGAACCAAAGGGTCTCAGCGGGGAACAGCCAGCCGAAGCCATCCTCCCGGGCGAGCCCGGTGGCTACGCTAAGGCCGCCGACCAGGCTCGCCACCGCCGCGATCAGGGTGAATCGTCGCCGGATCCACCCCAGGGCACCCGGGTGGCGCTCGAACTGGGACGCCAGCCATCCCGCCGGCCGCAACTCCCGGTGCGCCAGCAGTTCCGCAACGAGCCGCACGTCCTCCAGGCAGTCCCCGGCGGGCTGTTCCGGTGCGCGGCGGGGCACCAACCGCCGCGCCCGGGCCTGCACCAGCCACTCCAGTGCCGCCAGGGCCGATACTGCGCTAAGTCCTGCGATCAACCAGGGCGTGCTGGCGTCCCACAACCGTCGGTCGGCCTGGACGGCGAAGGCTACCCAGTCGGTGATATAGGTCACCGTCACCAGCAGTGCCAACAGGGTGCAGGACTGGATCACCTGACGCACCCGGTAGAGCGGCCATGGTTCGCCGCGCCGGAAGAGGAGCGCCCGCACCAAGATCACGAACAGGGTGATCGGTACGTAGAACATCGTGAACGTCACGACGGAGTCGTAAGGGTCGTCTTGCCACGGGCTGCTGCTCCGAACCGACATCACCTGTGTCGTGACCAGGGCGAAGACCACGAAGATCACGGCGTTAACGAGCGTGGCTACCACCGCCGTACGGACCGCCGGCCGCGAGGGGTGGTCCACGGCAAGTGCTTGACCACCGGCGGCCGTCACCACAGGCGTGTCGTGGCCCGGTACGCCGGTAGATGTGGACTCGCATGCCGGCAGGTCTGGTGTTGCCATGCCTCTGGATAATACACTTCGCGTAGTACATATGTCGTAGTATTCACGTGGGGCAACGCTAGGTGCCGAGCACGGGAGGATGACGATGCAGGCTCATCATGACGCGCAGACGCTGGTCCTGTGCGCGCTGTGTGACGGGCCGCTGCACGGCTACGCCATCAATACGGCTATCGAGAAGATGGTGGGCAAGCGGCTCGGAATCGGCAGCCTCTACGGCGCGCTGACCCGGCTGGAGGCCAAGGGGCTCATCGAGTCGCTCGAAGAGGTGGCGCGCGCCCGGCCCGTCCAGCTCACCCCACGTGGACGCCAGGTGCTCGAACAGGAACTACGGGCCATGGCCCGGGTCGCCGCGGTCGGGTTGCAAGGTCTAGGGGTCGAACCGGCATGAGGATCACCCGGACCCTGCTGCACCTGTTTCCATCGTCCGTCCGGGAGTACTGGGGCTCCATGCTGGAGGCGGACGTCCACACCGCAGGCTGGCGGTCCTGGCCCAACCTCGCTACTGCCGCCCTCGACATGTGGCTGCATCCCGCGATCTGGCCCGCCGAATCCATCCGTCACCGCCGCCACCGGGCCGTGGCCATGGCACTCACGGTCACCGTGACAACCGGCATTATCGGACGGGCGGCGGCGGTCAGCGACAGCACGCTGACCCGGCACCAGCGCGCATGGTCGCTCACCGACTGCGCCGTGCTCCTGGCGTTCGGTGCGGCCCTGATCCTGCCTCTGCCGCGTCCCGGCCGTGACGCCGTTGCCAAGCTGCTCCGCAGGGCGGCTCGGGCACTTGCCGTTCCGCTGCTTGTCACGGTGGCGGCGTTGGTCTTGGCGCAGCGCCCCGGGCCCGCGGAGTTGTCCCCCGCGCGGCCTTGGCTGGCAGCCTGCTTCTGGCTCGCACTGGCAGCGGGTGCGGTGCAAGGCAGCCGCATCATCTGGACGACTGTCGGCTCTGGCGTCCTGACACCGCCGAGCCTGGCCCGGCTCCAGTGCGGCTTTGCCGTACTCATCACGGGAGGCGTGCTCGCCTCCTTGATCACCATGAGGGCGGCGGTGGAGGGCGGCGGGTTCGACCCGTTGTCGGCCTTGACCGCCGCTTGCCTGATGGCGCTGACTCTCACCCACGTCTTGAACCTCATCGACCTGCGACGGTGCTGAGACGTGGCCAAGGTCCGCGGATTAACGCACGTCGCACAGGCTGACATGCACTCAAACGGGGTCTGTACTAGGTCGGCCCCGATTCCCGCGACCAACGAAACAGGAGCGAGTCATGAGCGATATGGTCGCCGTAGCCGCCCACGGGCTTAGCAAGAGCTACGGTCGGTACCGCGCCATCAACGATGTGAGCTTCAATGTCGAGCGCGGGCAGATATGCGGGTTGCTCGGGCCCAACGGGGCCGGGAAGACCTCCACGATACGCGTGCTGGTCGGCCTGTCGCGGCCCGACCGCGGCACTGCACAGCTTCTCGGTGAGCCGATCCGGCTCGCCGCCAAGGTCCTCGCCAGGGTCGGCGTGGCCATCGACGGTCCCGCCTTCGTCCCGCATCTGAGCGGCCGTGCCAACCTGGAACTCGTGTGGCGGGCGGGAAAGCGGCGCTGGCCTCCGCCCGCGCTCGACTCGAGCCTGGAACTGGCCGGGCTTGGCGACGCCCTCGACCGGAAGGTCAAGGGCTACTCGATGGGTATGCGGCAGCGACTCATGCTCGCCCAGGCGTTCATGAGCGACCCCGAGGTGCTCATCCTCGACGAGCCCGCCAACGGACTTGACCCAGGTGAGGTCCGCACCCTGCGCGAGCACCTCAGACGGCTCGCGGCTAACGGCACGGCCATTCTCATCTCGAGTCATCTGCTCGCCGAGATCGAGATGCTCGCGACGCATTGCGTCGTTATGAGCGAGGGTGCACTGATCACGGCGGGAAGTCTGGAGGAACTGCTCGGCACCGGCTCATACGAGTTCGTAGTGGACGACGTCCGCCGGGCCGAACAGGCACTGCGCATGATGGACGGCGTGGAGTCGGTTGACCTGCGCGGCGAACGGATCGTGGTCTCCGCGCCGGGCCGTACCGCGACCGAACTCAACCAGGCGCTTGTCATGGCGGGCGTGGGCGTCAATGCCGTCCGCTCGGCCCGGAGTCTCGAAGACGTGTACCTCGGATTGGTGGAGCAGGACAATGCTGCAAATTGAACTGACCACGCAGTTGCGGCGGATGCGAAGCCTGCTGGTGTTCGGCGGGCTCGCCGCCCTGATCATCATCGCTGGGGTTTCCGAAGCCCCCAAGGCCGGGGGGAAGGGCGGTCCGGCGACGTTCTCCGCGCTGAACTTCACCGAATCCGGCCTGAACTTCGTGGATCCGGTGCTGCTCGGACTGGTCATTGCCCTTCTTGGCAGCATTATCGGGGGTTCCGACCGTGAGTGGGGCACGCTGCGGTACCTGTACGTGCGGCCGGTGAGCCGGGCGCGGCTTCTCGCGGGCAAGTGGTGGGCGCTAGTGGTGTGCTGCGCCTTGACCATGGTCATCTACATGGGCTTCGCGTTGGCAACCGGGGCAGTCTTCTTTGGTTGGCATCCCTATCACCGCAGCGGTGCCGCTGCCCTTTCTGCGACCCATGCTCTCGTGGGAGTGCTCGAGGCAGGCGGCTACGTGATGGTGTGCCTGCTGAGCCTCGGATCCATCGCCCTTGCCCTGGGCCTGCTCCTGCCCAGGTCCGCTGAGGCCCTGGGGGTCGCCCTCGCCTTCCTCGTGGGCTCCGCCATCGGCGACAACATCAGCGCCCTGCATGACGTCGTCGTTGTGCTTCCGGTTCACTACTGGCAGCGCTATTCGAACCTGTTCCAGAGCGGGAGTGGCGGCCTCGCGCTCGGACTTGGCGTGCAAGCCGCCACCATGGTGGTGGTCTTGGGGGCCGCCTACGTGATCCTCGCCCGTCGCGACCCGGCCGCCTGAACCAGGCCGTGCGATGCAGTGAAAGGACGGGCGCAGGTCCCTTCAAAGCCAGCAAGCCCGCGAAGGAAGGACCTGCGCCCGAGCGAGGCCATGCCCGGGAGTTGCTCAGCACTTGTCCAGGAGTGGCAGCCGAAAGTAGTTCAGCCTGACACCGCGGTCGATCCTGCATCCGAAGCCAGAGGTCTTGAAATCAGCCGGTGACATCCCGGCCTTCGACGGCCCCGCACCAGGTATTTATGGACGGTGATTAGCCATTCGCGAGCGGTATCCGTTCGGGCCGAAAGGACAGTTATGACAGGAATCTCGGCATGCTGCTGGCCGCTCTCCCCGAGCCGGCCGCGGCGCGGGCCAGCCGGGCCAGCCCGGCGGGCTGGACAACACAAATTTCCACCAGCCCCTTGACAACTTAACTGCATCGGATGTATTGGTCGCTGGCCTCCTGGCGCCGCGCCTGCCAGGAAGGGCTGGACTTTGTCGTCCTGGGCATCCTGAGCCGCTCTGACGGATTGCAAGCAGATTGCACGCGTCCTTCTCCGGGCGATCTTGGTATATAAGGAGAAATATTGCCCAAGTGTAACTGGTCAGGTATCAGGGTTGGCCATGCGTGATCAGGCGGCGGCGGGCATCCAGGGCTGGCCTTCGGTGAGCATGACGAGGGCGTCGAAGAAGCTGAGCCCGTGCTTGGCGGCGGTCGATAGGTAGCTGCGGATCGCACAGAATTGCCGGGCGCCGGCAAGGGTGCGCAGGCACCCGGATATTTTCTGTCTCAGCTTGATCATGCGGATGTCGCGCTCGGATCCGTTGTTGTCCGCTGGCACTCGCCAGTCCCGGGTGAATCTCAGGTAGTCGTCCTGGCGGTCGAGCAGGCGGCGGGCCAGGGCGTTGTGTTTTCTCATCAGCTTGCCGGAGCGGGCGGCGGTCTGGCTGGCCCCGATCAGGGCCGCTGAGCGGTAGGTCCGGGTCCAGGCGGCCAGCGCGGCCGGGTCCGCGGCGGCATAACCCTGGCGGATGGCCTCGCTTGCCAGCTTCTGCATGCCGGTGATCGCCTCAGCGGCCTGAGCGGCCCAGCACCATCCGCCAGCTGGGGCGCAGTCGGTGACGGCCTGCAGTTCGCGTAGCGCGTGCGCGCAGCAAAGCTGATGCTCAGGTGCGGTGTAGGTGTCATACGGGG
>OBLT010000357.1_pt1 | contig 30717 bp, 31 predicted proteins | sample 1518721 | NCBI WGS metagenome assembly OBLT01 (sample SAMEA3539307, study PRJEB22396) | soil metagenome | biome: tundra; feature: field; material: soil | place: USA | collected 2010-05 | depth 0.15 m | reverse complement strand
AGCCCGGCGCGGGGAGCGCCGGGTGCGGTGCCGCGCCGCGGCGCCGCCTTGATCTGAATATGGCCTAATTCGGCAACGCAGCGCTTGGTCTGGCGCGCAGTGCCGTGCTGATCTCGTCCAGCTCGGTGGTCACAGCGTCGGCCCCTGCCTGCGTCAAGTCGTCGATCTTGGCGGGCTTGGTGGCGTAGCCGATGATCGCGACACCTGCGAGTCGTGCGGCGAGGACATCGGTGGTGGAGTCTCCGACGAAGGCGCAGTCCTTCGGCTCGGCGTCGAGGATGCCGACTGCTGCGCGTACTCGGTAGGGGCTGGGTTTCATCAGGTCCGGGTCGTGGTCGTCTCTGCCGATGATCGCGCGGATATAGCTGGTGAGGTCGTGGTTGGCGAGGTAGGCCGCGATTGCGGCTCCGGAGTTGTTGCTGACGATGGTGACCGTCCGCCCGGTCCGGCACGCAGTGACGATGAGATCGGCCGATCCGCGAGCTGGCCGTGCCGTCCTGATCGCGCGGGTCTCGAACGCGGTCAGGATCTGCTGGGCGGTGATGGCGGCATCGTCGCTGATCCTGGCGACCGCGCGGAAGATCTCCAGCGGGTCATCCTCGGTGATCGACTCGGCGGGCAGAGTGGAGCCCGCGGCCTGGAGCGTGTCGCGGAGCTGACCGGCGATGACGGGTGCCGGGGTTCCCGCGTAGATCGAGCAGACCGGGCCATCGAAGTCGAGCAGGAGATGACGGGTCGTGCTGATGATCTGCGGCAAGCTGCGGCCAGTCATCATAGGTGGTCGCGGCTGACTGTGGACCACATGCTGTCGAACCACGCTTGGGCCTGGTCGACGTACTGGCCGCCGATCGAGCCGGGGTCGTCTCCGGTCTCATAGTGGAACATGGTGGCGTCCTTGCCCATCAGGTCATACATGGGCACCTGCTGGCCGTGCAGGGTGACGGTGTGCTCGATGATCGGGTAGAAGCCGAAGAACGCCTCGGCCCGGTTGAGGATGTAGAGCTTGAACATCGGCGCGGCGCCGTGCACCCGAACTTGCGCGCTGGCTGCCTTGACCAGGCCGAGGTCGCCCAGCTCGGCGACGGACTCGGTGATCGCGTCTGTATGGCGGCGGGAGATCTGCCCGGACCGCTCCCGGAATGCGGGCTCATCGGCCAGGTCGCCGACCCGGCACGGGATGGACCACGGCTGGGCGGTGTCGGGGACCAGGACGCGGATGTCGATGCTCTGCGGCACGAGCTGCCCGGCGCGGATCTTGTCCAGCGGCTCCTGCATCACCCCGTGCAAGGTCTCCCCAGAGAACCCGGCGAAGTCGATCGACACCTTCGGCTGCTCGAACGCCCGTTCGACATGCGGGCGCAGCGCGATAGCCCGTGCGGTCCGCTCGCGGACGAACACGCCGCTGCCCTGCCGGGAGACGATCAGGCCCTCGTCGCGAAGGAGGCGCATGGCCTGCTGGACGGTCATCCGGGCCACGCCGTAGCGCTGGGCAAGCTCGTTGCCTGAGGGAAGCTTTTCGCCGGGGGCGAGCTTCCGCGTCAGGATCGCGGCCCGCAGGGCATTAGCGACCTGCTGGTACGGCGGCCGCGGGTCATCCGGGTCAAGTGCCATTGCCCCAGGGTAAGGGAATCCTGCCCAGCTTTTCTAGGCAAGTCAGCCAATATTCGTTGACTTGGCTAGCCATGCTGTGCCACTACCGACTTATCTAGCCAACCTAGCCTGGTTGGCTGCCAGTCGGAGGAGGTGAGGGCCATGGCCCTCAGGAATGGCTCACGGTTCGGCGTGAGCATGTCGGTTGTTTTCCCGCACGGCTGTCATCTCGTGCCCGACTCGATCGCCGAGGCGCAAGATTACGACGAGAAGACCAAGCGGCGCACGCCATCGGTCGACAAGGTGACCGGGGCGCGGGTGTACCAGGTCCGCGTGGTTGACATGGACCCCGAGCTAGCCGGCCGCTCCCGCGAGGTCGCGGTGAAGATCCTGGCCGACCGGATGCCCACGGCACCGAGCCGCACCCCGTTCGAACCGGTCGAGTTCGACGGCCTGATCGTCACCCCGTACGTGACCGACCGCGGCAGGATGGCCTACTCCCTGCGCGCCACCGCCATCAGGGCCGCCATCCGCCCGGTTTCCAAGGACGCGGCCTGATGCCCGCCCGCCGGGTCACCACCGTGACCCTGCCGGTCAACGTCCGATCTGCGGTCGCGTTCGAGGCCTACCGGGACCGCACCCCGCTGCTGACGATCATGACAGTGCGCCCGGCGCTGCTGGTCACCCTCACCCTGCCCGAGCGGATCGAGGCCGGGCACGTGCGGTTCGCCCGCGACCTTGCCGCCATGTCCGCGAGCTACGCCACCGAGGTCGAGCGGGCCTGGCGCGGACTGCCGTCCCTGACCGCCCCGCACGCCTCCTGACAGCCGATGGCCCCGGCCGGTGATCCCGCACCAGCCGGGGCCCTCTGTGATCTCTCCCCGAGCACCACTCAGGAAGGACCCCCCCATGATGACCGATCAGCCCAGCCGGGTCACCCCCGGCGAGATCAGCGCACTGCTCGACCAGGCCCGCCAGCTCGGCCCCGCCGCCTCCCTGGCCGACCAGATCACCTACCACGAGCGCAAGGCACACCTGCTGTCCCGCATCGCCGCTGACCTGGACACCGCCGACGCCCACCAGGTCGCCGCCGACGCATGGCACCACGTCCGGACCCTCGCCGCCCGCCGCGACCAGGCCACCCGCGCGGAGGTGGCGCCGTGAAGATGTCGACGTTCTCCGGCGACCAGATCGCCCAGGTCAACAACCCCGACCCGTTCGCCCCCCCGGTGTGGCGGTCCCCGGTATTCCACACCCCCGGCTGGATCATCACCATCGTCCAGGCCTGGCGGCTGCTGGAAGCCCTGGTCGGCTTCCTCCTGCGCCACCCGCTCGTCGACCTGGCCGCCGCGGTGATCGTGGTGACGTGGCTCAACCTCAGCTGGACTGGACTGATCGTCCTGTGCGCCGTCGTGCTGGTGACCCTGGCCGCCTGGCGGTGGCGCTGGCCCGCGTCGTTCTCCCGCTTCGTGGCCCGGCCGGTGCTGGGGAAATGGCGGCGGTGGCATTACCAGCGGCACTGGGCCGCCGTGATGACCATCGGCCGCCTTGCCCCGGTCTACCAGGGCCGTCTGCTGCTGCCCGTCCTCGGCAAGGTGTCCTCGACCTCGTTCACCGACCGGGTAGCGGTCCGGCTGGTCTCCGGGCAGTCCGCGGCTGACTTCGCCGCGAGGGCCGAGAACCTGGCCCACGGGTTCGGCGCGATGGTCTGCCGGGTCCGTACCGCCAGGCCCGGTGCCCTGGTGCTGGAGCTGGTCCGCCGCGACGCCCTCGCCGCGATCATCCCCGCCCTGGCAGTCCACCCGCACGTGAACCTCAAGGCTCTCCCGGTCGGACGGCGGGAGGACGGATCGCTCTGGCTGGTCCGCGTCCACGGCACCCACGTGCTGATCGCCGGGGCCACCGGCGCCGGGAAGGGATCAATCATCTGGTCCCTGGTCCGGGCCATGCTGTCCGCCATGCGCGCCGGTCTGGTGCGCATTCTGGCTGCCGATCCGAAGGTGATGGAGCTGGCCTACGGCCGGGAGATCTTCGACCGCTACGGCGCCTACGCCTGCGACCCGCTCGCCATCGTCACCATGCTCGAAGACGCCGTGCGGGACATGCAGGCACGCGCCGCGAAGCTGGCCGGGAAGCAGCGCGACCACACCCCTACTGTGGAGCATCCATTCGTCGTTGTCCTGGTCGACGAGGTCGCGTTCCTCACCGCCTATCTCCCGGACAAGAGCATCCGGGAGCGGGTGAAGGCCGCGCTCGCCACCCTCACTACTCAGGGCCGGGCGGTCGGCTACTGCGTGATCGCGGCGTTGCAGGATCCGCGCAAGGAAGTCATGTCGATCCGGAACCTGTTCCCCGACCGAATCGCGATGCGCCTGGATGAGCCGGAGCAGGTCGACATGGTGCTCGGCGACGGCGCTCGCGACCGGGGCGCGACGGCCGATCTCATCTCCTCTGACCCTGGAGTCGGCGCCGGTGTCGCGTTCGTGCGGCTGGAAACCGACCCCGACCCCGTACGGGTCCGCGCTGCGTGGGTCTCCGACGATGACATCCGCACAATGGCCGCCGACTGCGCGGCCGAGCCTGAGCGCGAAAGTTCCGGGCAGCAAGCGATCGAGGCAGGCGCTGCCGCATGAACGCGACTACCACCTGGCGGACTGATGACCCGTGCCCGGTCTGTGGCACTGGCCTGCATTACACCGACGACGGCACCAGCTCGATCACGCAGGACTGCCCGCTGTGCGGCTGGTCCGCCACCTGGCAGGCCGACATGAACGGGGAGGCCTCATGACTGAGCGGACCACCAGGGCCGACCGGCTGAAGATGCCCCTGGCGCGTGACGCTATCCGGATAATGACCGAGGCCAGCGGCGGGTGCATTCGCCCGGTCCAGCTCCGCCGCACGAACGTCGACACGGGCGAGGTGACCCAGCAGGTCATCCCGTGCGGGTCCACCCTGGAAGCAGTCTGCCCCGCCTGCGCGAAACGAGCCAGGAACCTGCGGGCCGAGCAATGCGCCGACGGGTGGCACCTCGAGGACGAGCCCGACCCGGGACAGCCCGAACCCGACGAGACCCAGGAGTTCTGGCTCACCCTGCGCGCCGAGGCCCAGGTCCGCCGCGACAACGCCGAGGCACACGGCGACAACACAACCGAGCTGGACGAGATGATCGGCGATCTGGACGACGAGCTCGCCCGCGCCGGAATCCGCGGCAGCATCACCCGCAACACCAGCGGCAAGAACGGTGACGGATCGCAGGGCGGCAAACGGCGGGCCCGGTCGACCCGCCGCCGCCAGGACGCCCCGACCCTGCCGAAGCGGCCTGTCAGCGACCGCACGACCGGGAAGGTCTACACCGCGCCGGATGGCAAGAGGTTCCGGCCGTCGATGTTCCTCACTCTCACCTGCGACACCTACGGCAAGGTCCTGGAAGACGGCACCCCGGCCGACCCAGCTCGCTACGACTACCAGCGCGCAGCACGGGACGCGGTCCACTTCCCGGCGCTGTTCGACCGGCTGATCCAGAACCTGCGCCGCTACGTCGGCTACGACGTCCAGTACTTCGCCGCCATCGAGCCCCAACGCAGGCTGGCCCCGCACGCGCACATCGCGTTCCGCGGTGCCATCTCCCGCACCGACCTGCGGCAGGTGATCGCCGCCACCTACCACCAGGCCTGGTGGCCATCCACGAACACCGTCCGCTACCAGAGCGACGAGCTGCCTGAATGGCACCCCGCGACCGGTAACTACGTCGACCCGAAGACCGGCGAGATCCTTCCCACCTGGGACCAGGCGATCGACGGCATCGGCCCACGCGATGATCCTTTTCATGTGGCCCGGTTCGGGCCGAAGTTCGACGCCCAGGGCGTCCTCGCGGGGACGAGGGACTCGGCCCGGTGCATCAGGTATCTCACTAAATACCTCACGAAGCAGATCTCCGGCTGTCACCAGGCCGAGACCGATGCCCAGCGGGTGCACGCGGACCGGCTGATCGAGGCACTCCGCTATGAGCCGTGCTCCCCGGCATGCGCCAACTGGCTCAGGTACGGCATCCAGCCCAAGAACCCGCGCGCCGGGCTGATCCCCGGCCTGTGCAAGGGCAAGGCCCACCGCGCGGAGAACCTCGGCTACGCCGGACGCCGCGTCCTGGTCTCCCGCAAGTGGTCGGGCAAGACGCTTGCCGACCATCGCGCCAGCCGCAAAGCGTGGCTGATGGCCATGCTCGGTCTTCCGGCAGTTGATGATCAGCGGTACACGTGGGACCGGGTTACCGCTGCCGACCCCGACCACATGCCCGCTGCACAACGCCTCCTGCACGTTCTTGCCGACCGCGCCCGATGGCAGGCGGCACTCACCGAAGCCAGACGCCGAGCACAAGAGATGACCGACAATCTTTTGGCACCCGGGAGGGCAGCATGACCAGCGCGCAATCCGACCGGCTGCTAACGGTCGAGGCGGCAGCCGACCGGACGAGCACCTCTGTTCGGTTCATCCGGCGCCTCATCGCCGAGCGGCGGATCGTCTACGTCAAGCTCGGCCGCCACGTCCGGATCCCGGAGTCCGCGCTCGCTGATTTTATCGAGGCAGGCGCCGTGCCACGGCTCACGGCGGCGTCCGCGTCGCTGGGCATGAGGACGGTGGCCTGATGGCCAACAAGCGCGGGCATCGGCGTTTCGGCAACATCCGCAAGCTGCCATCTGGCCGGTTCCAGATCCGGTACCCAGGGCCTGACGGGCGGATGCGCACGGGAGCGGACACCTACGAGAGCAAGTCGTGGGCAGACCGTGCGCTGTCGCTGATCGAGGCGCAGATAACAACGGGGGAGTGGACCGACCCGGTAGCGGGACAGGTCAAGCTCCAGGCCTACGCCGACAGGTGGATCGTCCAGCGCGTCGGGCTGCGGCCCCGGACCGTCGAGCTGTACCGGTGGCTACTTGCCCGGCACATCGGCCCGCACCTGGGCAACGTGACCCTGGCGGGCATCACCCCGGACATGATCCGGGACTGGCGAGCTGGTCTGCTCGCCGCTGGCGTCTCGGAGTCCGCCGCCGCGAAGGCCTACCGGCTGCTGCGTGCGATGCTCGCCACCGCGGCCGACGATCGGGTGATCCCGCGCAACCCGTGCCGGATCCGCGGTGCAGGTGACGAGAAACCCGGAGAGCGGCCGGTGCTGACCGTGGCGCAGGTCTTGGACCTGGCCGACCGGATGAAGAATCCCCGGTACCGCGCGCTGATCCTGCTGGTCACCTTCGCCAGTCTGCGCTGGGGCGAGGCAATCGCGCTTCGCCGCGGTGACATTGACCTGGCAGCAGGGACGGTCAGCATCCGGCGGCAGTACATCGAGCTGGGCACCGGGCGCGCGCTCGGGCCGCCGAAGTCACGCGCTGGCTTCCGGACTGTTGCGATCCCGGCCCCGATCACCCGGGCGCTGGCCGAGCACCTGGACTCCTACGTCGGTCAGGAGCAAACTGCCCTGGTCTTCACCGGGGCGCTCGGCGGGGTGCTGCGGCGCGGCAACTTCCGGCGCGACACCGGATGGTCCGGCGGCCGTTACCGGCATCGGCGCTCCCGGCCTGCATTTCCATGATCTCCGGCACACCGGAAATACCCTTGCCGCACAGTCAGGCAGCAGCCTCGCCGACCTCAAGGCGCGGATGGGACACGACAGCGCCCGCGCGGCGCTGATCTACCAGATCTCTCGGGTATTGCATCAGCCGGGAGAGGAATCCGCAGGTCAGCAGGTCACCTTGGGGCCACTCAGCGATCCGGCGCCACATCTGGTTAGGTCGCTGACCAGCGGCGATGCCACGCCAAGCCCGTCTGATGCACGAACCAGCCGTCAGAAGGGAAAGATCAACGTCTAGTCGGCGTGCCGATAGCTGCCTGGCTGGCTCCAGGCAATCGTCCTAAAGCATCAGCAAGGAGGGGCGGTTACCGGCAGGCGACGATGATCAACTGCGGGCATTCAGACGGTTGCAATATCTGACTCCGCCAGTACACGCCACCACCGCGGCTGACCACAAGATCGCCGACGCTCTCGGCCGCCGGATCGAGGACGCACATAGCGCCCGGACTGGCCCGCTGGATGAGGCCGCCAGCGACCCCGGCGCGGCACGCTAATGGCACGTTAATGGCACACGGAGCTGTTCGGGTGATCTTGGTTCAGGTGTTTTGCCTGGTGGAGCTAAGCGGGCTCGAACCGCTGACCCCCTGCTTGCAAAGCAGGTGCTCTTCCAACTGAGCTATAGCCCCGCACTACGGCGCTACCAGGGTACCTGGGGCCGCGCGCCGTCGTCTGGTCGGTCAACGCCAGCCGCAGGTGGCGCCGGGGACCCAGGCCTGGGGGCAACCACCTGAGCACTCACCGCCTCCCCTTGCTTAAGCACTGGGCCGCCCGATGTCTCCGATGGCACTAACCGCTCCGGCGCGCCCAGCGCGGCGCCCAGCAACTCGGGCAGGCCGGCGATGCTGTCCAGCAGGTGCGTCGCGCCGGCCCGGCGGAGCCTGTCCCTGGTATGGATCCCGGTCAGGACGCCAGCGACTATGCCCGCTCCGGAACGCTTGCCGCCCAGCACGCCACTCTCGGTACCGTGCGCGACCACAGCGTCGCTGACGTCGCGGATGCCCAGGCGGAGCATCGCCGATAGCACCAGATCCGGCGCCGGGCTGCCCCGCGGCACATCATCCGGGCAGATAGCGAGATCAACGCGGTCCCACCAGCCGAGCGTGTCGAGCACCAGGCCGAGCACCCGCCGGGAAAAGCCGGTGGTCAGGCACACTCGCGCGCCCATGCCGGTCAGTTTGTCGATTGCCTGCTCAGCTCCCGGCACCGCAGTGAGGCCGGTCCGGTCGACGGCAGCGCTGAATGAGCGATCGAAGGCCAGCTGAGCGGCCTGAGCGCGGACCTGATTCTCGGGGAACAGGCTTTGCAGCACATCGATCGTGGCGCGGCCACGGGCCCGGTGCACCTGGGCCATGCAACGGGCGTACGCCGCCGTGCCGGTCACCACGCCTTGGGTGGCGATGGCCTCGGAGTACGCACGCTCGACCATGCCATCGTCGATCACGGTGGTCCCGATCAGGCCGCAGCAAACAAGTGAGACCATCGGGGCCTCACTCATCTGCTCGCCTCCATGTGGCGCCATCGCCGGTCCCGCAGGAGGTCAGTTGTCGCTGGTTGTCGCCTCGGTCCACAGGTCGAGTTCGGCTCGGTCGGCCTGGACCTTCCGCCATACAGCCAGGACACCGACCCCGACAAGGGCCAATAGGACCAACTTCTTCACGGTGCGCACCCCTCAAGCTTGGCCAGCGGCGGAATCCGGCCATTTCAGATGACCAGGTTCCCTGAGACTCCTGAAGCCTAGCAAGCCGCTCGGTCAGCGCGGCCGGGCTACGCGAGTCTCGTCCCACACCGGGCCGTCGGCCTCGTAGACATCGCCCGCGGCCCCGAAGACCAGGAAGCGATCGAACGAACGGGCGAACCAGCGGTCATGAGTGACCGCGAGCACCGTGCCCGCGTACGACCCCAGGCCTTCCTGGAGCGCCTCGGCGCTGGCCAGGTCGAGATTGTCGGTCGGCTCGTCGAGCAGTAGCAGGGTCGATCCGGCCAGCTCAAGCAGCAGGATCTGCAGTCGCGCCTGCTGCCCTCCGGACAAGCTGCCGAACGGCTGACGGGCGCAAGCCTGCAGCTCATAGCGCGCCAGCGCCGACATTGCCTCATTAACCAGCAGCGCATGTTCGGTCATGATGATCTCGAGCGGACTTCGTCCGGCCAGATCCGGCCGGAAATGCGTCTGGGCGAACATCCCCGGCACCACCCTGGCTCCGAGGCGCGCCAGTCCGGTATGCGCGACGTCGCCCCCGGCGAGCAACCGCAGGAAGTGGGACTTGCCGGACCCGTTGGAGCCCAGCACGGCCACCCGCTCGCCGTACCAGACCTCCAGGTCGAAGGCGCACATGAGGCCGGCGAGCTCGAGCTTCTCGCACATCACCGCCCGCTTGCCGGTACGGCCGCCGCGCAACCGCATCCGGAGGTTCTGCTCCCGCGGCGCCAGCTCGGGCGGCCCCTCGTCCTCGAACCTGCGCAGCCTGGTCACCGCCGCCTGCAGGCGTGAGGCCATGTCCGCGTTATAGGCCGCCTTCTGCCGGTACATCCGCACCAGCTGCTTGATCTTCTCGTGCTCCTCATCCCACCGCCGCCGCAGCTCATCCAGGCGGTCGATCCGGTCCCTGCGCGCCTGCGCGTAGCTGGCGAATCCGCCGCCGTGAACCCAGACGTTCCCGTCCTCGACGGTGACGATCCGCTCGGCGCAGTTCGCCAGCAACTCCCTGTCGTGGCTGACCAGCAGCACTGTCTTGGCGGTCGCGGCCAGCTGCTGTTCCAGCCAGAGCTTGCCAGGAACATCCAGGTAGTTGTCCGGCTCGTCGAGCAGAAGGACCTCGGCCCGGCCGCGCAGCAGCGACTCAAGCACCAGCCGTTTGCGCTCCCCGCCTGACAAGGTGCCCACCTCGCGCCACCGGCAGCTCTCGTAGGCGATGCCGAGCGCAGCGACGCAGCAAGCATCCCAGTGCACCTCGGCCTCGTAGCCACCCGCGTCACCCCATTCGGCCAGCGCCGCCGCATAGCGAAGCTGCGCTGGCTCATCCTCGCGCTCCATCATCGCCACCTCTGCGGCGTCCAGCCTGGCCGCAGCCTCCCTGACCCGGGGCGGCGCGACCGACAGCAAGAGGTCGTGCACGGTGGGCTCGTCCGCACCACGCCCGCCGGCAAACTGCTGCATGATGCCCAGGCCGCCGCTGCAGGTGACCGTGCCTGCCTGCGGTGCGACATCGCCGGCGATCAGCCGGAGCAGCGTGGTCTTGCCCGCCCCGTTCGGGCCGATCAGCGCAGCCTTGGTGCCGTCGCCGACCCGGAACGAAGCATCGTCGAGGAGCACCCGGCCATCGGGCAGCACGTGATTAATATGTGCCGCCTCGACGTGGCCCACCCGAATCCTCTTTCCCCAGGCTTCTCCTGCGGCCGACAATAGCCGGATGGACCCCCAGGATTTCAACCCAAATTCGCGGCTGCGAGCCTCCGATGCCGACCGGGACCGCGCGGCATCCGTGCTGAGCGAGGCACTGGCCGAAGGCAGGCTGACCGCGGAGGAGCACTCAGACCGGCTCGATTCGATCTACGCGGCCAGGACGCATGCGGACATCGTGCCGCTCCTCGCTGACCTGCCAGCCAGGTTCGAGAGCAGCTCGCCGGCACTGCGGTCCGGGGGATCCGTGGCCCCAGCGGACTGGACCCGGCCGATCATCGCCATCTTCGGCGGCGCTTCAAGAAAAGGCGCCTGGCGAGTACCGCTGACTACCGTCGCGGTCACCGTATTCGGCGGCGCCGACATCGACCTGCGCTACGCGACCCTGCCCGCCCGTGAGATCACCATTAGGGCGTTCTCAGTATTTGGCGGCATGTCCATCACCGTGCCGCCCGAGATGCACGTGATCGACTCCGGCATAGCCATTTTCGGCGGCCGTGATGTCTCTGGCGAGAGCGCCTTGTCGTCCCGGCCCGATGCACCGGTGCTCCGCCTGAGCGGCGCATGCGTCTTCGGCGGCACCGCCGTCAAGCACAAGGAGCGCAAGAACAAGCGCCCGTGAAGTCTGTCAGCCGCAGGTTTCCGGCACCGGCGACTGGCAGCTGCCTAGTAACCCTCGGCGGGGTCGACCAGTCCGATCAGCGGGTCACCCACGGCGAACCTGGCCACATTCTGCTTGATGCGCCGGGCGAGCAGTCGCTCGGCCATTTCCATGGTGTCCGCCGTATGCGGCGTAATGATGCAGCGCTCTTGCTCCCACAGCGGGTGCCCGTCCGGCAGCGGCTCGGGATCGGTCACGTCGAGCGCCGCGCCGCCGATGGCGCCCTGGCGCAGGGCCGCGACAAGTGCGCCGGTGTCGACGTGGCGCCCCCGCGCGACGTTGACCAGCCAGGCGCCGGGCTGCATCTGCGCCAGCTGGGCGGGCCCCATGATGCGCTCAGTGCTGGGCGTCAGGGCAAGGGCCAGGAATACCACCAGAGCGTCGGCGAGAGCCTCGTCCATCCGGGACGTGTCCACGGTACGCGCGGCGCCAGGAACCGGCTCGGCGCAGCGGCGGACAACGGTCGCCCGAACCCGCCACGGGGCGAGCAACTCCAGCAGGCCCGCGGCGATGCCCCCGCCGCCCAGGATCATCACCGGCTGGTCGTAGAGGCTCACCCCGCCGGGCTCGCCCCACGACCGGGCGGCGATGCGACGGGGCAGCAGGCGCAAGCCCGCGAGCGCGAGGGTCAGCGCGTGCTCGGCAACCGGCTCGGCGTAGGCGCCCTTGGCGGACGTCCATGTCCGGCCCGGATCCAGTAGCCCATCGGCCACCATCCGCTCGATGCCCGCCGCCGGGAGCTGTATCCAGCGGGCCGAGCCCGCCAATGCCAGCGCGTCCCGCAGACCGTTGAGGTCTGCGGGGTCGAGCCAGACAAGCGCGTCGGCCTTGGCGTCGATATCGGCCGGCTCCCCGCCGCCTTCCCTGATGGCCCTATCCGCGAACTCACTGCGAGCCGGGCCGATTGCCACCCGAGGTACTGTCACACCTGGACATTAGTCGCGCCCCGCGAGCGGTGCCAGCGCCCCCGGATCAAGAGGGAATCACGTCGGAGCGGCGATGTCATGCGGCCGCACCGCGGCTCGGCGCCGGACCGGATCGGCGAGGGCAGCAGTGAGCTGGTCCAGGGCCTGCACCGTGTGGGCGCTCACCACCGCGTCGCAGTGCGGCCAGGCTGCCGCCATGCCCCCAGCCAGCGGCTGGTAACGGGCACTTTTGGTACGCGGGTTGACCCACACGATACGGTGCGCGACCAGCGACAGGCGCTCCATCTCACGACTGACAATCCCGGGATCGCCGGTATCCCAGCCGTCGGAGATGATCACTACCACCGCGCCCCTGGCCACGCCGCGGCGCCCGAAGGAGTCGTTGAAGTCCTTGAGCGAGGTCCCGATCCTGGTTCCCCCGAGCCAGTCGGGTGCCGCCTGCCCCGCCAGCCGCAGCGCCGCGCCAGGCTGCGACCTCGACAGGGCGGGGGTGAGCCGGGTCAGGCGGGTGGCGAAGCTGAATACCTCCGCCTGGGCACCCCCCGCCGCGCAGTAGAGAAGCTGGATCATGGCCCGGGCATAGGGCTCCATCGAGCCGGAGATGTCGCACAGCACCACGAGCCGGCGCGGGCGGCGGGCCGGTGCCCGCGAGATCAGCCGGAATACGTCGCCGCCAGTGCGGCGGGCCTGCCGCAGCGTGGACCGCATGTCCGTGCGCGGGCCAGCCGACCTGCGCCGGTAACGGCGGGAACGGCGCGGCGGGACAGCCAGGCTGATGCCGCGCATCAGGGCTGCCAGCTGCAGCAGTTCCGCGCCGGACAGGTCGGCGAAGTCCGTCGCCGCCAGCCGCTCGGTGCTGCTGCCGAGGTAGCGGTTCTCAGCCTCCTGGCCTGGCGCCTGGCTGGCCTGCTCGGGGCCGCCGGGCTCACCGGCGTGCGGAGCCCTCGACCGGGATCCGCTGGCATGCAGTTTCGCTGCCCTGGCCGCCTGCGCGAGCAGATCGTCCGGGGCTCTGGGCAGCCGGGACGCCATCGGGGCGGAGTCCTGGTCGCCGCGCTGGTCCGCCGGGTCCGCCAGGCCGCCGAACACCTGGCCGAAGACAGCCTTCAGGATCTCGGCGTGCTCCTTACTGGACACAAGTGTCGCCAGGGCGCACAGGTAGAGCGAGTGGCGCGTCGTTGGCCTGGCCAGCGCGGTAGCAGCCGCGAACCGCTCGCAGCGCCCGGGCCCGACCGGCAGTCCGGCCAGCCGCAGGGCAGCGCCGAACCGTGCGGCGACCTCGGCCAGGTCGTCAGCCATCACCGCTGACCAGGTCGGCGAATCCGGCCTCGCGAGCCGCCCGCAGGTCCTCGGCGTACTTGAGCACTGCGCCGGCGCTCTGCCCGGCCGCCTTTTCGTCGAGCTGCTCAGCGCCGAGGACATGCAGCGCCGCCGTCCAGCTGATGGCCTCAGCCACGCCTGGCGGCTTGGCCAGGTCCATCTCCCGCAGCCGGGCGACGCCGCGGGCTACCTGGGCGGCCAGCGGGACAGCCGCGGCGGGCACCCGGCGGCGGATGATCGCCGCCACCCGGCTGATGTCCGGATAGTCGATCCAGTGGTAGAGGCAGCGCCGCTTGAGCGCGTCATGCAGGTCCCGAGTCCGGTTCGAGGTGAGCACCACTACTGGCGGGAACGCCGCCCGCCTGGTCCCGAGCTCGGGGATGGTCACCGCTGATTCGGCCAGCAACTCGAACAGGAATGCCTCGAACTCATCATCGCTCCGGTCGACCTCGTCAATCAGCAGCACGGCGGGGCGAGGTCCCGGATGGTCGATGGCGGCAAGCAGCGGCCGGGCAAGCAGGAAGTCGGCGCCGAAGAGGTCAGCCTCGTGCGGGGTCTCGCCCCTCGCCTCGGCCAGCCGGATCGCCAGCAGCTGCCTCGGGTAGTTCCACTCATACAGCGCCTCGGCCGACGTCAGGCCCTCGTAGCACTGCAGCCTTATCAGTCTTGTGTCGAGGGCATCCGCCAGGGCCTTGGCGGCCTCGGTCTTGCCGACGCCGGGCTCGCCCTCCAGCAGCACTGGCTGGCCCATCCGCGCGGCGAGGAACAGCGCGGTGCCCAGTGGCTCGTCGGCCAGGTAGTCGGTGGCGTCAAGGGCGCCCAGCAGCGCGCCGACGTCCGGTAGCTGCTCCGCAAGCTCGCTCATGCGCGGCGGCGCCGGAGGCCGGCAGCGATGGCCCGTTCGCATCCGGGGCCGCTCAAGTACCACATGCGTCCATCATGCGACAGCAGTGGCGATGCCCTGGTCACGGCCACCGGCCCCGGGCGCACCAGCCGGGCGCCGGTCACGTGATCGCCAGGTCGGTGCGCAGGGGGCGGCCCTGGATCGCGGACCAGACGTTGGCCGGGGTCAGCGGCATGTCCGCGTGCCGCACCCCGAACGGTTTCAGTGCGTCGAGCACCGAGTTGACGACGGCGGCGGGCGATCCCACCGTGGCCGACTCGCCGATGCCCTTGGCGCCGATCGGATGGTGCGGTGACGGGGTGACGGTCGCGCCGAGTTCCCAGGACGGGCACTCCACGGAGGTCGGCAGCAGGTAATCCATGAACGAGCCGCCCAGGCAGTTGCCGTCTTCGTCAAAGGCTATGACCTGCATCAGGGCCATGCCGACCCCGTCCGCGAGCCCGCCATGCACCTGGCCTTCGAGATCCCCCCGGGGGATGGAGCCGCTGGCCAGGTCAACCCAGGTGACCTGGCCAGCGGCTGGCTGGTGCTGCGTCGGCTGCGGCTACCGCGGCTGGTGCTGAGCGGCTACCGCGGCTGGCCCTGATCGGGGCCGCGCCTGGTCACGGGCCCAGTCGCGGGGGCCGAGTACTCGGCGATCCACTCGTCCTTCCACGACTGGTCGTATTGCTGGGTATTGCAGCGCGGCTGGTAGACCGCCGTGAGCTCGCGGGTTATCTGCTCGCGGTGGGACCGGCCGCCGCCGGGCACCTCGTACGTGCAGATATAGACCTTCCACTTGGAGCCAGCCCGTCGCACCCAGCAATGCGCTCGCGGGTGCTGAAAAGGAAAGCGCTCCGCAGAGAGATCGTCGCAGTGGCCCACGTAGATGACCGCGTACCTATCCGGGCTGGTGTCCGGATCCGGCTTGTACATGATCGCGAAGACTGCGGGCGCCGACGGCGGAGTCCAGCCGCCGAGCAGCCGCGGGCCCTCGAAGGGATACCCGGCCAGCGATCCGAGCCTGATCATCCGCCGGTGTCCTCAGCCTCGCTGATGGCCTCCACCCGCACGACCGGGTATACCGGGAGTCCCGCCCGCGCGACTGCCGCCGTGAACTGGATGGTGGCCTTCTCGATCGCCTCGTCGCGGTCGCCGGCCTGCACCACGAGCTGGGCGCCGTAGCGGCTCGTCCCTATCCCGGTGGCAATCCCATCGCTCGCGGCGACCGCATCTGCCAGCTCGACTATCTGCTCGCGCGACAGCGCCCGGTCGCCTTCGGCTTCGATGCCCACGCTCCATCTCACCGGATGCTCCTCACTCGGCGCCGGCTAACCCAGCGCCGGCAGCAGGGCCGCTAGCTCTTCAAGGCTGCTCAGATCATGACCGGACAGGATCAGGTCAATATGCGGAGCGGCCACCATCATCCCGAGCGTGCTCGGCCGGAAGTCTGGGTTGCTGCCCTTGTGCGGGTTCATCCACACCACCTTGTGACTGAGCCTCGACAGCCGTTCCATCGCCGTAGCCAGGACGCCAGGATCGCCGCGGTCCAGGCCGTCAGAGCAGATCACCACGACGCCGCCGCGGCACAGGCCCCGCCGCCCCCAGTCCCTGACGAAAGTGTCCAGCGAGTCGCCGATCCTGGTCCCGCCCTCCCAGTCAAACACCGCCTTCGCGGCAAGTTCCAGCGCGTCATCGGGCCTGCGGCTCTCCAGCGCCCTGCTGATCCGGGTGAGCCGGGTGCCGAAGCAGAACACCTCGACCTTCGCCGCCGCGCGCTTCGCGGAATAGGCGAACTGGAGGAGATTGCGCGAGTAGTCGGCCATCGAGCCGGAGACATCGAGGATCAGGATCAGCGGCCGCAGCCGCACCTTGCGCCGCCGCCAGAACAGCTCCGCAGGCTCGCCGTGCATGCGCATCGACTCCCGCACCGTGCGGCGCAGGTCGGGCGAGCGACCTGAGGACGCGGCCGCGGTCCGGCGGGTCCGCCGTCTGGGCGGGGTCAGCCGGATCCTGGCCATGATCCGCCGCAGCGCCGCGAGCTCCTCGGGGCTGCAGGCGGCGAATGACTTGTGCCTGAGCGTTTCCGCGTCGGACGCCATCAGGCCGAGCGCCGCTTCCTCCTGGCGCCCGCCGGTCTCCGGGCCGGTGCCGGGCACTTCGAGCACCGCCTGGGTTTCCGCGGTCAGGTGCGCCTTGACTTTCAGTGCTTCCCGGACCGGATCGGCGGTATCGAGGAAAAACCGCCGGAAAACCTCGTGGTACACCGGGATGTTCTCGCGCCGGGTGACCAGCGTGGCGCGTCCCGCCCAGTACAGATCCAGGAGGTCGGAAGGGTCCAGCGGGGTCATCGCCGCGCAGTAGGTCACGACATCTCCGGAGCCGACCGCAAGCCCGGCCGAGCGAAGCTCGGTTGCGAAGCTCACCAGCATGCCGGCAAACGGAGCGCGGTCAGCCACCGGATGTGATCTCTTCCAGGTTGTCCCGCACAAGGTCGAGATCGTCGCGCTCTTTCACCACGGCACCGAGCGTGTCCTCGGCGACATGAGTGTCCAGGCTGCTCTCGCCGAGGAAGTCAAGGGTGCGCGCCCAGTCGATCGTCTCGGCGACCCCTGGTGGCTTGGCGAGGTCAAGCTCCCGCAGCCGGTGGACGGCAGCCACCACCTTGCGCGCCAGCGCCTCGGACACGCCAGGCTCCCTGATGAGCACGATCTCCACCTCCCGCTCGGCGGGCGGGTAGCCGATCCAGTGGTAGAGGCAGCGCCGCTTCAGCGCATCGTGCAGTTCGCGTGTGCGGTTGGAGGTGAGCACGACGATGGGCGGCGTCTCCGCCTTGATCGTGCCGATCTCCGGGATGCTGATCTGGAAGTCGGAGAGCACTTCGAGCAGGAACGCCTCGAACTCGTCGTCGGCCCGGTCCACCTCATCAATCAGCAGCACCGCCTGGTCACCGGCGCGGACTGCCTCCAGCAGCGGCCGCTCCAGCAGGAACTTCGGGCCGAACAGCTTGTCGACCGCGTCGCTGTCAGCGATCTGATGCTCGGACAGCGCCCTGATGTGCAGCATCTGGCGGGCATAATCCCATTCGTAGAGGGCCTGGTTGGTGTCGATCCCCTCGTAACACTGCAGCCGGATCAGCTTCCTGCCGAAGACGGACGCGAGCACCTTGGCGACCTCGGTCTTGCCTACCCCTACCTCGCCCTCCAGCAGGATCGGGCGCCGTAGCGACAGCGAGACGAACAGCGCGGTAGCCAGCCCCCGATCGGCCAGGTAGCCGCCTTCGCGCAAGATCTCGGTGAGCTTACCGACGGTCTCCGGACAGTCCATCCAGCGCTCTCCTCGCCGTCGGCGTGCTCGTTATCAGCGGGCCTCCGCCGGGACCTGCGCCGGGCCGAGTACCAGGTCCCGGATACTGCCGCCCTCCGGATTCAGCTTGCCCTCGCGCTCCAGCGTGCGCCGCCACGCGGTGCGCAGGTCGCCGTCGGCGCCGGCCATGCCGTCAAATCCGACGTCCGCCATTCTCTTGCAGGACTTCGTGGTGCCGCAGGCCTCATCAAGATCCGCGCTGGTCTGTCCCTGCGCACTCCACACCCCGCGAAGCACTTCGATAGCCTCATCCGGCTGATGACTCATCTCCAGCTACCTTTCAGCCGGTGCGTGTCCTGATGTGTCCTAGTGGCGTCCTGGCCCGACTCTAATTCCTGCGGCCAGCTCGTGCGACAGCGGATTAAGACTTCTCTTATTGGGCCGCTGGGCTGCTGGGCCCCGGGGTGACGCTCCCGCATCGCGTATCGTCATGCCGGTCCACGGAAAGCCGCCCCCTGGAGACGCTCATGCCGCGAAGCCTCTCGTCCGTTGCCGTCTACTGCGGGTCAAGCCCCGGGGCTGATCCCGCGTTCACGGCGGCTGCGGTATCGCTCGGCCGGCTGCTGGCTGACCGAGGGATCCGGCTTGTGTACGGCGGCGGACACGTGGGGCTGATGGGAGTCCTCGCTGACGCCGCCTTGCGCCAGGGCGGCGAGGTGCACGGCGTGATCACCCGAGCGCTTGAGGAAAAGGAGGTCGCCCACCGCGGCCTGACGGCACTCGAGGTCGTCGAGACGATGCACGAACGGAAGGCAGCGATGGCCGACGGGTCAGACGGTTTCGTCATGCTGCCCGGCGGCTTCGGCACCTTGGATGAGTTTTTCGAGGTAGTGACGTGGACCCAGCTCGGAATCCACGCCAAGCCCTGCGGCATCCTCAACGTGAATGGCTTCTTCGATCCGTTGCGCGAACTGCTTGAGTCGGCTACCCGCCAGCGCTTCCTTCGTCCCGAGCACCGGGACATGGTCGTGATCGAACCCGACCCGGTAGCGATGCTCGAGCGGCTCAGCTCGTGGCGGCCGAGCACTGCGGACAAGTGGCTCGACCGGTCCCAGCGTTGAGCCCGGAGCGCCAGCCAAGCCGGAGCAATGATCTTCGAGCTGGAAGAGGTCTAGGGCAGCCAGACGGCGTGATCGTGGGCGAATACCACGCGTGCCGGATCTAGCTGCTGCAGCCGGTCCAGCCACGCCGGGGGTACCGGCAGCGGCTGCGAGTGACCATCGCGGCTCGCCCGCCAGGCGAGCACGTCGGCACTGTAGGCGGTCGCGGTGTCGTGGCTCTGGCCGGCCACAATCACAGATCCATCCTGCCTGCGTACGACAAGCGACTGATGTCCCGCAGTGTGACCTGGCGTCGGCATGATCAGGACGCCGGGTAGTATCTCGGCCTCGCCGGCCAGTTCCTCGTACCGGGTTCCGGGTGGGTCGATCAGCTCAGGAAGCGTGTAGTTCCCGGCGCGGCGTGCTTCCGCCAGTTCGGTTGCCTGGGTGAAGACCGGCCGGCCAGCCAGCAGCGGGTTACCTCCGCAATGGTCAAAATGCAGGTGGCAGTTGGCTACCAAGGTGATGTCGTCCAGCAGCGCGCCGGCGCGCTGCAGCGCTTGCGCCAGCGGTCGGCGGCGCGGCCGGTAGTGGGCGTCGACATCAGGATGGCTGCCCATCCCCGTGTCGAAGAGCAGCAGGCCAGCCGGATGCTCGACCAGGTAACCCAGGCACGGCTCCGCGCGCGGCATCCCCGTACCGGTCTCTTCCTGAGGGCGCACGAAGTAGCCGAAGTCCACTCGCCGCACAGCTACGTCATTCATCCCGCCCAGTATCGCTGGAGCAGCAGCGCACGGGTATCGACTTCTGCGCCGGGTATTCAAATAGCCGGATTAAACCGAACCGTTGGGGGAACGAATTTGGCGCTGAGGACAAGGATGCTCATCGGCTCAATTCGATCAAGGATCCGGGGTCCGGATGGAAGGCGAAGCCAGAATTTTCGCCAAGGTCGAGCACGCCCGGCAAGTCGAAGATACTCTCTGCTGCGGCTTGGCTGGTCAGTTGCGGTACTCGGCGTAGTGGGCGTGGTGGCCTTCTCAGTGCTGTGGGCGATCGGAGAGCTTGACATCGAACAGGGCCTGAGCTTGATTTTGGGTACCGCATTGGCGACGATTCTCTCAGGCGCAGCCGCCTACGGCTCTGGGGTCAATGTGGGACTTGGCGCCGAGCGGCTGGAACTCGCGGCGAGAGGTGCAGCTGGGCCGCCCTCTCTGCACAAGGAAGACCGAACCGACCACTGACCCTTTCTCGGGATAGCGGTGCGCGCCGGGAACGGGTCTGGCCCATTTCGCCGGGCGCAGCTGGCATAAACAGCGGCGTGGTCTCGCCGCAGCCCGGGCAGACTTGGCGATCGCACGGTCCTCCGAGCTGACCGGCCACGTCGCCGGAAACACGCTCCGGACCCTGTTCTCCACCGCACCCCTCGTCCTGGCGGCCCTAGCAATGGGATTCCGGCCCACCGTCAGCCCTGTCAATTGGCTCGCGGTGATCGGCATCGTCACACTGCTGCGGTCCGCGATCTCCTGGCTGCTCGCTCGCCGGGAGCGAGGCCCTACGGAGTGTAGGGCGCCGGGCCGACCGTTTTACGGCTGACCCCACCTTGACCTGGGTGGGCCTGGGACGACTTGAACGTCCGACCTCTTCCTTATCAGGGAAGCGCTCTAACCGGCTGAGCTACAGGCCCGTGCCTATGGCATCCTAGTGCCTCACGAAGGGCACGCCGGGCTAGGCTACCGTACGCCCGCCCGGACAGCTCGGTCAGTCGGTCTCCTTTAGCGTTACCTCGACGCCGCCTGCGAGGTGCGCCACCAGGTTGTAGATGACCGCGCTGACGGTGGCAAGGGCGGTAATCAGGAAGACGTTCACCGCGCCGACGAGCATCGTGTAGCCGATCACCCTCGATGCCGAGAACCATCCGCCGCTGGCGTCGGCGCCAGTCGAGCCTTTGCTGGACGTCACGTTCGAGATGGTCGTCTGGATCGAGTGGAAGACGCCGAGCTTAGTCAGGACGAAGTAGAGCACTGACACGGCGACGAACAGGATAACCCATCCGACCAGGGAGACCATGAAGCTGAACTTCATCACCGACCAGGGCTCGATCCTGGACATGGTCAGCTGGGCCTTGCGCGTCTGCTGTGCGGCGCCCTTGACCCCGGCGCCAGCAGCCGCAGCCTTGGGCGGCCGTCCGGGCTTGGCGGCGCCGGTCTTCGGCCGTATCTGGAACGGGGCAGTAACCCTGGCTGTCATCGGGCTGGACGACCTTTCGCCCTTCGGGGGCCGCGCGGGCTTGGCGGCGCCGGTCTTGGACCGCGCGAGGAACGGGAACGGGGCGATCAACTTCGCCCCGAGGCCGCGCGCCGACGGCGTCTGAGCCGGGTAGGACGGCGTCATCCCGGTCTCGCCGCCCAGGTACGCGGGCCCGCCTTCAGGCGTGTTTCCATTCGGGTAATCCTGGCGGAGCCCTTCGCCGTCACCGGCTGGCTCGCTGACGTAAGCGGAATCGGGCACGTAGGGCACGGCTTGCGCCGGGTAGGGCTGATTCTCCGCCCTCGTTGCATCAGAGCCGTTGGCCGCCCCGTCGGCCAACCACGGCTGTGGCTCCACGCGGTGATCCACCCCGTCCTCCTCCGGATCGTTGCTTCTCATGAGGTTATCCCCAGATTGGGAATACGGCCCCCCATGATCTGACTGTCATCCGCGTTAACACCTACTAGACGCCGCAAACCTGCACTACGTTGCGCCGCGCTGGTCACGGCCATGTGTCAATCACCCCGGGCCTCATTATCCCCGGAACTTTCTGTCATAGTCCGGTCACTATCTGCACCGTTACCGAGGCTGTCGTCCTGGGCGCGGTTATCCTGGCCAGCCTCATCTTCGCTACCGCCGAGGCCAGAGCCGTCGGCCGGGGCCTCATCGGCCGGATCGTTGTCATCAAGGCCGTTGCCTTCCGGGCCGCCATTGGCGCCAACCAGCGGCTCAGCGTTTCGCGCGACGGCGACCAGGCTCTGCCCTGCCGCCAGGTTCACCAGCCGCACTCCCATGGTCTGCCTGCCCGACTGCTTGATCTCGGCGACGGAGGTCCTGATCACGCCACCTGCTGAGGTGATAGCGAATACCTCCTCCTCAGGGAGCACCGTCAGCGCTCCGACAAGCTCGCCGCGAGCCTCGACGATCCTGGCCGTCAGCACGCCCCGTCCGCCCCGGCCCTGGACCGGATACTGGTCGACGGGGGTGCGCTTCGCATATCCGCCCCCGGTGGCGACAAGCACGTCCGCACCGTCCCGCACCACGTGCATGCCCAGCAGCTGATCGCCGTCGCTGAACCGCATCCCGATCACGCCCGAGGTCGCCCGCCCCATCGGGCGCAGTGCCTCATCGCTCGCGTGGAACCTGATCGCCTGCGCGTGCCTGCTGACCAGCAGGAGGTCCTGGTCGGCGGAGACTAGCCGGGCGGCGATGACCTCGTCATCCTCCCGCAGGCTGATCGCGATGATGCCGCCGGAGCGCGGTGAGTCGAAGTCGGTCAGCCGCGACTTCTTGACCAGCCCGGAGGAGGCGCCTAGCACCAGGTAGGGGGCGACGGAATAGTCGCTGAGCGCCAGCACTTCGGCGATGCGCTCGTCCGGCTGGAAGGCCAGCAGGTTGGCCACGTGCTGGCCGCGGGCATCGCGGCCCGCGTCCGGCAGCTCGTAGGCCTTGGCCCGGTACACCCGCCCCTTGTTCGTGAAGAACAAGATCCAGTGGTGCGTGCTGGTGACGAAGAAGTGCTCGACGATGTCGTCGGTGCGCAGCTGAGCGCCGCGGACGCCCTTGCCGCCGCGCCGCTGCGCCCGGTACAGGTCGGTCTTGGTCCGCTTGGCGTAGCCGCCGCGGGTGATGGTGACGACCACATCCTCCTCGGCGATCAGGTCCGCCATGGAGACGTCGCCGTCGTAGGCGATGATCGCGGTGCGCCGGTCGTCGCCGTACTTCGCGACGATCTCGCCGAGTTCAGTGCTGACGATCTGCCGCTGCCGTTCCGGTGAGGCGAGGATCGCCTCGTATTCGGTGATCTGCGCCATCAGCTCGTTGTACTCGTCGGTGAGCTGCTGCCGCTCCAGGGCGGCGAGCTTGCGCAGCTGCATATCCAGGATCGCCCGGGACTGGATCTCGTCGATCTCCAGCAGCTCCATCAGGCCTTGCTGCGCGGCCGCGGCGGACGCGCTGGCCCTGATCAGCGCGATGACCTCGTCGATCCGGTCAATCGCCTTGATCAGCGCGATCAAGATGTGGGCGCGCTCCTGCGCCTTGCGGAGCAAGTACCTGGTGCGCCGGACGATGACCTCGATCTGATGGGTGACCCAGTGCCGGATCAGCTGGTCAAGGCGGAGCGTCCTGGGCACGCCGTCGACTAGGGCGAGCATGTTCGCGCCGAACGTCTCCTGCAGCTGGGTGTGCTTGTACAGGTTGTTCAGCACGACCTTGGCGACCGCGTCTCGCTTCAGCACGATCACCAGCCGCTGGCCGGCCCGGTTGCTGGTCTCGTCCCTGACGTCCGCGATGCCGGAGACCCGGCCCTCGCGGACCAGCTCGGCGATCTTCAGCGCGAGGTTGTCCGGGTTGACCTGGTAGGGCAGCTCGGTGACGACCAGGCAAGCCCGGCCCTTGCGGTCCTCCTCCACCTCGACAACGGCCCGCATCACGATCGAGCCGCGGCCGGTGCGGTAGGCCTCCTGGATGCCGCGGCGGCCCACGATCAGGCCGCTGGTGGGGAAATCCGGGCCCTTGATCCGCTCGATCAGCGCCTCAAGCAGCTCCTCATCGGAGGCCTCGAAATTCTCCAGGTACCACTGGGCACCGGCGGCCACCTCGCGCAGGTTATGCGGGGGGATCTTGGTCGCCATGCCGACCGCGATCCCCTCCGAGCCGTTGACCAGCAGGTTAGGGAACCGGCTGGGCAGAACGACCGGCTCGGCGGACCTGCCATCGTAGTTCGGCCTGAAATCGACGGTCTCCTTGTCGATGTCCCGCAGCATCTCCATCGCCAGCGGGGCGAGCCTGCACTCGGTGTACCTGTGCGCCGCTGCCGGGTCATTGCCGGGCGAGCCGAAGTTACCCTGGGGGTCCACCAGCGGCATCCGCATCGCCCACCACTGCGCCAGCCGGACCAGGGCGTCGTAGATCGCGGAATCGCCGTGCGGGTGATAGTTCCCCATCACCTCGCCGATGACTCTGGCGCACTTGAAGTACCCGCGCTCGGGCCGGTAGCCGCCGTCGTACATCGCGTACAGAATGCGGGTATGGACCGGCTTCAGCCCGTCCCGGACGTCGGGCAGCGCGCGGCCCACGATGACTGACATCGCGTAGTCGATGTAGCTACGCTGCATCTCGACCTGGATGTCGACGGGCTCGGTGCGGTCGTGCCCCTCCGCCGGCGCGTCAGGCGTGCTCACGTCGGGCACTGTCCTTCCCCTCTCTCAGCCGCACGGCCGGACCCTGCGTGACCACGAAGGGTCCGGCCAGTATGCGACGCGGATCTTACGAACTCATGAAAGACCCGGTCAGATGTCCAGGAACCGGACATCCTTCGCGTTGCGCTGGATGAACGCGCGCCTAGCCTCGACGTCCTCACCCATCAGCACGGTGAACAGCTCGTCTGCCTGGGCCGCGTCGTCCACTGTGATCTGCCGCAGCACCCGTCGCGCCGGGTCCATCGTGGTTTCCCACAGCTCGGTCGCGTTCATCTCGCCGAGCCCCTTGAACCGCTGCACGCCATCCCGCGGCCTGGGGTCCTTGCGGCCGTCGGCGATGCCAGCGTCGATCAGCGCATCGCGCTCCCGGTCGGAGTAGGCGTACCCGGGCAGCACCCCCCGGCCATCCCACTTGATCTTGTAGAGCGGCGGCTGGGCCAGGTAGACGTGGCCGGCCTCGATCAGCGGCTTCATGAACCGGAACAGCAGCGTGAGCAGCAGCGTCGTGATGTGCTGGCCGTCCACGTCAGCGTCGGCCATCAGGATAATCTTGAAGTAACGCAGCTTCGTGATGTCGAACTCGTCGTGGATCCCGGTGCCCAGCGCCGTGATCATCGACTGGACCTCGTTGTTCTTCAGCACGCGGTCGATCCGGGCCTTCTCGACGTTCAGGATCTTGCCGCGGATCGGCAGGATCGCCTGGAACAGCGGGTCCCTGCCGCCCTTGGCCGAGCCGCCAGCCGAGTCGCCCTCGACCACGTAGATCTCGCACTTCTCCGGATCACCCGACTGGCAGTCGGCCAGCTTCCCCGGCAGCCCTGAGCCGGTCATCAGGTTCTTCCGGGTCAGGTCACGGGCCTGCCGCGCGGCGATCCGGGCCCTGGCGGCCTGGGTGGCCTTGATGATGATGGCCTTGGCCTCGCCCGGATTGCGCTCGAACCAGTCCCGCAGGTGATCGTTGCAGACCCGCTGCACGAACGACTTGGCCTCGGTGTTGCCGAGCTTGGTCTTGGTCTGGCCCTCGAACTGCGGCTCGGCGAGCTTGATGTGGATGATCGCAGTGAGGCCTTCTCTGACGTCCTCGCCGGACAGGTTCTCGTCCTTCTCGCGCAGCAGCTTCTGCTCTTTCGCGTACCTGTTCACGATCGAGGTCAGCGCTGCGCGGAAGCCCTCCTCGTGGGTACCGCCCTCGGCCGTGTTGATGGTGTTGGCGAAGGTGTGCACCGACTCGGCGTAGGAACCGGTCCACTGCATGGCGATCTCAGCGGAGATCCCTGGTGCCTCGTCGCCGAAGTCGATGACCGACTCGTGCACCGGCTCCTTGGACGCGTTCAGGTAGCGAACGAAGTCGGCAATGCCGCCGTTATAGCGATAGCTCGCGACGTTCGGCTCGCCGGTGTCGTGGTCCGGCCGCTCGTCGGTCAGGATGATGGCCAGGCCGCGGTTGAGGAACGCCATCTCCTGCAGCCGCCGGGACAACGTCTCGAAGGACCACACCATCTCCTCGAAGATGTCGGCGTCCGGCCAGAACGTGACAGTGGTGCCGGTCTCGTCAGACGGCTCGCCCCTGGTCACTGGCCCCGCGGGGTGGCTGACCCGGTAGGACTGCCGCCAGACGTACCCGTCCCTGCGGATCTCGACATCGAGCCGGGCCGACAGCGCGTTCACCACCGAGACGCCGACGCCGTGCAGGCCACCGGAGACCGCATAGGACTTGCCGTCGAATTTGCCGCCCGCGTGCAGTGTGGTCAGCACCACCTCGAGCGCGGGCCGGTGCTCCACCGGATGGTCGTCCACCGGGATGCCGCGGCCGTTGTCGATGACCCGGACACCGCCGTCGGCCAGCAAGGTGACCTCGATGCGGTCGCAGTAACCTGCCAGTGCCTCATCGACGGCGTTGTCGACTACTTCCTGGACCAGGTGGTGCAGCCCGCGCTCGCCGGTGGAGCCGATGTACATTCCGGGGCGTTTGCGGACAGCCTCCAGGCCTTCGAGGACCGTGATCGAGCGTGCGTCATACGACAAGGTGGAAGCTCCTCCTGGGGCCGATCGGCACAGAGGCACCGCAGCCCCCGCCGCCGCCTGCCCTGGTGCGCACCACCATTTTACCTGGGCTTACCGTCAGCATCAGCCGTACGTATCACGTGGGCCACGTCCGCCCCTGACTCGCCACTGACCTGCCTGCTTCGGTGCCGCAGGCCCGCGTACCTTTACTCGTTGCACCGCGCCGTCCCCGAGCTCGGAATTGAGCCGGCGAACCAGCTGAGCGGCCAGCAGGCGGACCTGCGTCGCCCATGCCGTGGAGTCGGCCGTCACCGTCAGCTCGCCGTCGGCGAGACCGTCCGGCTTGGTATGCGCCGCCAGATCAGGGCCGACAATCTGCGCCCAGCGCCCGAAAACGGACCCGGCGGCCGCGGCCAGCTGCCAGCCCTGCTGGTCGATCAGGCCCTCGATTGCGGAGTTCAGCGGCTGCGGATCATCCCTGCGCGGCCGGCGCCGGGACCTGGGCGCTGCGGGCAGCCCGGCTGCGTGCTCCTGGCCAGGGCCGCCTTGCTGGCTGCGCGTGCTCCCGGCCTGGCCTGCGGACTGCCCGGGCCGGTTGCCTCTCGCCAGCGAGTCAGCCCGGGCACTGGCGAGGGCCTCAGCGGCCAGCCGCGCCCGCTCCGATTCGTCAGGCACGGGTCACCTCCCCGCCCGCTACCGCGAATCTCGCCCCGGCCAGCCGGGCCGGGACGTCGGCGGTCACCGCGGCGGTGACCAGCACCTGCTCGGCGCCGACGACCAGTTCGGCGAGCCGTTCCCGGCGGCCTTCGTCAAGCTCGGCGAAGACGTCGTCGAGCAGCAGGACCGGATCCTCGCCGCCGCTCCGCAGCAGTTCATAGGCGGCGAGCCGGAGCGCGAGCGCCAGCGACCAGGACTCGCCGTGGCTCGCGTAACCGCGCGCGGGCAGCTCGCCGATCCGCAGCTCAAGCTCGTCCCGGTGCGGGCCGACCAGGCAGACGCCGCGCTCCAGCTCGGAGCTCCGCGCGCGGGCCAGCGCGGCATGCAGCTCGGCCGCGATCTGGCGGGCGTCCATGGCAGCGCCGCTGCCCGCTTCGTCTCGGCCTGGATTGAACGGCTGCCGGTAGCTTATGCCGGTTTCCCTCGCCTGACCCGCCACCTTGCCATAGGCCGCGGCGACCAGCGGGCAGATCGCCCCGACCAGGGCCAGCCGGCCCGCAGTGAGCTCGGCGCCCGCCCGCACCAGCTGCTCATCCCACGCATCCAGCGCGCTGGGCACCGCGCCCCCGCGCGCCCTGGCGGACTTCAGCAGCGCAGTGCGCTGCCGCACCACCCGCTCGTAGTCAGCCCGCACGCCCGCATATCGCGGCCTGGTCGCGACCAGCAGGTCATCCAGGTAGCGCCGCCGCTGGTCGGGATCGCCCTTGACCATGGCGAGGTCTTCCGGCGCGAACAGCACGCACCGCAGCGTCCCGAGCACTTCACGTGGCCGTGGCACCGGCACCCTGTTCAGCCGGACCCTGTTGGCCTTACCCGGGTTGACCTCGATCTCGATCAGGCTGTCGCGGACCTCGGACGCCACAGCCGCCCGCAGGATGGCCCGCTCCGCGCCGCGGCGGATCAAGGGCGCATCGGCTGACACCCGGTGGCTGGCGAATGTCGCCGCGTAGGCGGCCGCCTCCACCAGGTTGGTCTTGCCCTGCCCGTTCGCGCCGGTAAATGTCGTCATTCCGGGCCCCAGCAGCACGTCCGCCGCGGCATAGCAGCGGAAGTCGGTGAGCGCGAGCCGGGTCAGGTGCACGGCTGTGAGGTTACATCGCGCTGCCGTCGGCCGGCCCGCGCTGCGCGGACGCTAGCCGCCGAGGCGGATCGGCATCAGCAGGTACCGGTAGTCCGGGTGGCCATCGGGACCCGGCTTACCTGTGATCAGCGCTGGCTTGCCTGGCAGGGTGAAGGAGATGCGCACTGTGTCGGAGTCGAGCGCCGACAGGCCGTCGAGCAGGTAGGCCGGATTGAAGGCGATCGAGAGGTCATCGCCCGCATAGCTGGCCTCGAGGACCTCCTCTGCCTGCGCTTCGTCGCCCGTCCCCGCTTCAAGGAGCAGCTGGCCGGCTGAGAACGCCAGCCGGATGGCCGTGTTGCGCTCGGCGACAAGGGCGACCCGCTTGACGGCCTCGGCGAGCAGCACAGTGGGGAGTTCCGCCGAAGATGTCAGCTCACTCGGCAGCAGTGCCTGGTACCGCGGGAACTCGCCGCCCAGCAGCCGCGTCGTGGTGCGCCGCCCGGCGCCTTCGAACCCGATCATGCCGTCTCCACCCGGCCCGTCGTCACCCGGCAGCGCCAGGGCGATCGACACCTCGGCGCCCGACGTCAGCGAGCGCGCCGTCTCGGCGAGCGCCCGGGCCGGAACGAGGACCGCCGCGGACAGGTCCGGCCTGGCCGGTGTCCAGCGCAGCTCGCGGACGGCGAGCCGGTATCGGTCAGTGGAGATCAGGGTCAGGGTCTCGCCCGCGATCTCGATCCTGACGCCGGTCAGCGCGGGCAGGGTGTCGTCCCGGCCGGCCGCCGTCGCCGACTGGCTGACCGCCGACGCGAAGGCATCGCTGCCGACCGAGCCCGCCGCGGGCGGCATCTCCGGCAGTATCGGATACTCCTCCTCAGGCATCGTCAGCAGCGTGAAGGTCGCGCTGCCGCAGGTAAGCACGGCGCGGCCGCCTTCGGAGGTGATCTGCACCGGCCGGGCCGGCAGACTGCGGCTGATCTCCGCCAGAAGCTTGCCCGAGACCAGCGCGCTACCCGGCTCTTCGGTGCTCACGGCGACGGTGGCCTGCGCCGAGACGTCGTAGTCGAAGCTGGACAAGGTGAGCTCGTCGCCCGCGTGCAAGCGCATCCCGGCAAGGACAGGGACCGTGGGACGGGCCGGGAGAGCCCGGGCGGTCCACGCGACCGCGTCGGCGAGGACGTCGCGGTCGAGCTGGATCTTCACAGGAAGACGCCTCCTGTTCTGGCTGTCGTGCCGATGAGCGGGCCAGCGGCAGAAGCTTCGCGGCGTTGTGCCTGCTTGGTACTTGGTATCTGAGTGAAATAAAGAAAAGTAGTCGTCATAGGGTCGGTGGAAGCTGGGGACATCTGACATTTGCGCAGCTGAGCGGCCTTGCGGGTGTCCACAGGCCCTGTTGCCGGCCGGCCCGCGGCGGTGACCGCGCTGTGGAGCGGTCCCGGCCAGACACGTGACGCCAACTGGTTACCCCCCGGCAAGCTGAGGTTTTCCTCCGGCTGTCCCAAGTCCGTCCACAGGGTTGTCCACAGCCTGTGTGCGCCGATTGTCGTGCCAGGCACTGTTATGGGAACCTTCACCCTTTCAGCGCCTGCTGCTTGATCCGGTTGGTCAGCTCGGTGACCTGGTTGTAGATCGAGCGCCGCTCAGCCATCAGCGATCTGATCTTCCGGTCCGCGTGCATGACCGTGGTGTGGTCCCGGCCGCCGAACTGCTGCCCGATCTTCGGCAGCGAGAGCTCAGTGAGCTCACGGCACAGGTACATGGCAATCTGCCGGGCGGTCACCAGCACCCGGGACCGCGACGTCCCGCACAGGTCATCGATGGACAGCCCGAAGTAGGAGGCGGTCTGGCCCATGATGGTCGAGGCGGTGATCTCAGGCCCCTGCGCCTCGGGGATCAGGTCCTTCAGCACGAACTCGGCCAGCTGGAGGTCGACGGACTGCCGGTTGAGGCTGGCAAATGCGGTGACCCTGATCAGCGCGCCCTCAAGCTCGCGGATGTTGGTGGAGATCCTGCTGGCGATGTACTCAAGAGCCTCGGGCGGCGCGTTGAGCCGGTCCTGTACTGCCTTCTTGCGCAGGATCGCGATGCGGGTCTCCAGCTCCGGCGGCTGGACGTCGGTGAGCAGGCCCCATTCAAACCGGCTGCGCAGCCTGTCCTCGAGAGTCACCAGCCGCTTGGGGGCGCGGTCGCTGGAAATCACTATCTGCTTGCTGGCGTTGTGCAGCGTGTTGAAGGTGTGGAAGAACTCCTCCTGGGTTCCTTCCTTGTTCTCCAGGAACTGGATGTCGTCCACCAGCAGCACGTCGACATCCCGGTAACGGCGGCGGAATCCGTCCTGCTTGCCGTCCCGGATCATGTTGATGAAGTCGTTGGTGAACTCTTCCGAGCTGACGTAGCGGACCTTGACGCCCTGGTAAAGGCTCTGTGCGTAGTGACCGATGGCATGGAGCAGGTGCGTCTTGCCGAGCCCGGAGTCCCCGTAGATGAAGAGCGGGTTGTAGGCCTTGGCAGGTGCCTCGGCCACCGCGACAGCGGCAGCGTGGGCAAACCTGTTGCTCGAGCCGATCACGAAAGTCTCGAAGGTGTACTTGGGGTTCAGCCGGGCCTGTGCCGGACGGGGGCCGCCGTGGCCGGGCCCGGCCAGGCCAGCTCCCGCGGCGTCGCCAGGCGCTCCGGC
>OBLT010000354.1_pt1 | contig 30976 bp, 21 predicted proteins | sample 1518721 | NCBI WGS metagenome assembly OBLT01 (sample SAMEA3539307, study PRJEB22396) | soil metagenome | biome: tundra; feature: field; material: soil | place: USA | collected 2010-05 | depth 0.15 m | reverse complement strand
TTCAGACTTTTACGTCGTCGAAGACCTCTGGCCCGACTACGAAGCCGAGCAGTTCTATGAAGCCCTACGGTGGTATGCAAGGCAGGACGTGAATCTGGGCGGCTAGAGCATAGTGCCTTCGCAGGTGCTGCGGCCGTCCTTGTCGTTGGCGGCGACGCGAGTGGCAGCCTGTAGGTTGAACCCGTGGGGCTGCCCGCAGGGAATATCCTTGGTGACAGGTCGCTCGTCGGGCTCGAGCACGATGGGGATAGGTTGGCGCTTGCTCGCAGGGCCTACCGGCTGCGGGGCTGGGGCTGCGAGCATCGGGTCCTTCTCGCCCATGCATTCGTCGGTGACTACGGTGGGATCCTTCAGAGCTCCTTGCGAATCGACTTCAGTAGCCGTCGCCGCTCTGCAGTGGACTTGGGATATGCCATCCCGAGTTCGTTGAACGTATCGAGGATGATTTGGGAAACAATTAGCCGGGAGTTCTCTTTGTCATCCGCGGGAACGACGTACCAGGGCGCATGATGGGTACTCGTCGCGCCCAGGCAAGCCTCGTACGCCTTGATATAATGTCCCCAGTACTTCCTCTCGTGAACGTCAGCCAGGCTGAATTTCCAGTTCTTATCCGGATCGTCAATGCGGTCGAGGAATCGTTTGCGTTGCTCGGCCTTCGAAAGATGAAGGAAGAATTTTATGACGCGGGTCTTGTTGCGATGGAGATGTTCCTCCAAGTCGACGATGGAACAATACCGTTCCTTCCAGACGGTTTTGTCGCCGAGCGATTCGTCTGAAAACCCACGGGCGAGGAGGATCTCCGGATGAACCCGGACGATCAGCACTTCCTCATAGTAGGAACGATTGAAGATGCCAATCTGCCCACGTTCGGGAAGTTTGCGTGTGGTGCGCCAGAGAAAATCATGTTCCAACTCGTCGGCGCTAGGCTGTTTGAAACTGAAGACCTGGCAGCCTTGAGGATTGACCCCGGACATGACGTGCCGGATAGCGCCGTCCTTGCCGGCGGAGTCCATTCCCTGAAAAATAAGAAGCAATGCATAGCGGTTGGAGGCCCAGTGAAGGCGCTGCAGCGAGCTCAACTCCCCAATGTGTTCTTCCAGGAGCTCTTGATACCGTTTCTTTGATTTGTAATAGGGCTTCACATCGGTTGGCCACTCCTTGAGTTCGACGTTCTCCCCGGACCGCACACGGAAATCCTTTGAATTGATCTTCATCTTCATTCCTCTTTCCGAATCTCCCGTTCCGCCTGCCCCCAGTCCTGAGCGGCCTTACCGTCCTGGCGGCCTCCCTGTTCGTACAGTTCATAGGCACGCTTAGCGATCTGCGGAGTCACATCGATTGGTTTCTTGGCCACTGCATTGACAACGCGCCACTTGATCATCGTGACCTTGACGGCGTCGTTCACGACCAGGCAAGAGACCATGGCATAGGCAAAGATCGCGAGCGTTTGTATCCAAGGTAATGGCATGAGATCTGGGAGACCAACGAAGGTCAGGCCAGTGCCGATAAGCGCATCCGCCGTGAGTGCTGCCAGGAAGGTCTTGCTGGGTGCCGTGGACCAGAACCAGTGGCGCTCTCGCGCAGATACGATGGAGAATACGGCAAAGTAGAGCAGCGTCAGGAAGCTGAAGGTGGTGAGGGCTTTGCTGTTGGTCGCCAAACCGAAACGCGACCAGCCCACCCACAGGAGAAAGAGCGTCTCGGTGAGCATCGCGATTCCAAGCACGACCGACACCGTGATGAATCCCCCGATATTCCATGTTTCCGGCTTCTTGGACGGACGAACGTGGTCCGTGGCCAGGGAAATCTTCGCGAAGTCTGTGAGGAAGACCAGCAGCAGCATTGCCAAGGCGGAGACGACGAACTTGCCGGTCACGACGAAGGCAATGGCCACGAAGGCCGCCTTTAGGATGGTTCGACTGATCTTGTTCACGATCCACGTCAAGATGCGCTGATAGATCGTCCGCCCCTGCTCGACCAGTGCCACGATGTTGGTCAGTCCCGGCTCGGTCAGGACGACGCTCGCGGCGCCCTTGGCGACGTCAGTCGCGGAGCTGACAGCGATGCCCACTTCGGCCTGGCGGAGCGCAGGCGCATCGTTGACGCCATCGCCAGTCATCCCGGTTATGTGTCCCGCGGCCTGCAGGTGCTGGACAACAATGTACTTGTCCTCAGGATACACTTCAGCGAAACCATCGGCGCCCGCCAACAAGTCCGTCGCCTCGTTGCCGGCCTGAGCGCCCGTCGCTTTCAGATCTGCCACGGGTCGGATGTTGGACAATCCGACTCCCTGCCCAATCTCGCACGCCACCGCCAGCGCGTCGCCGGTCAGCATCTTCACTGGCACGCCCAGGTCGTGTAGTGTGACGATAAGCTGCTTGGCATCCGGCCGAGGTGGATCATAGAGGCTCACCAATCCGACCAATGCAGGCGTACCCGTCTCCGGCCCGCGCGCTACCGCCAACGTCCGATAGCCCTTCCGCGCCGATTCACTGACCCGCGACTCCAAGGCATCGATCGCCGGGGGCTGGAGCCCGCAGGCTTCCGCGACGGTTCGCACAGCACCCTTCATCACACGCAGTCGCTGGCCGTTCTGCTCGACCACGGCCTCTGTCCGTCGGTTCTTCGCATCGAACGGCGCGAATGAGACAGGCGTGACTTTGGGAGCATTATCGAAGACGTGACGCTCCTTTGCCGCGGTCAGGAACGCGAGGTCAATCGGATCCTGGTTGGCTTCCTGGGACGCGAGTGAGCCGGCGGACAGCACGTCGGCTTCTGTCGCCCGCTCCAGTGGAATCACGCCAGTGACAGCCAACTGATTCATGGTAATCGTGCCCGTCTTGTCGACACAGAGCACATCCATCGTCGCGGCATCTTCCGCGGCGCTGAGGCGTGTGACCAACACGCCGCGCTTGGCCAGCTCCTTCGACCCGACCGCCATGCTGACTGTGAACATGACGGGCAGAGCGACCGGTACCGCGCTCATCAACAGAACGAGCATGAGCGGAACCATCTCGAGGAGCGACACTCCTCGAATCAGGGACAGCACGATCACCACAACAAGCAGCGCGCCGACGATGACAAAGAGCCAGCGAACAACCTTGGCGACTACCGCTTCAATGTGAAGTTTCGGACGCGCCTCCTGCACGAGTTGCGTGGTTCGGCCAAAGTAGGTCTTCGATCCGGTTAGCATGACCACGCCGTTGCCTTCGCCTCGTCGGACGATAGATCCCGACGAAAGAACCTCGCCCGGCTTCTTCTCAGCGTCTTTCGATTCACCCGTGAGCGCCGATTGGTCGACACTCAACGCATCCGTGAGGAGCTTCAGGTCCGCCGGGATGATGTCGCCAGGGCGCACGCGAACGATGTCGCCGGGGACCAATTCACGGGCGGGAATGACTCGCCAGCTCGAATCGCGCCGGACGCGCGCATTGACCTGTAATCGCTTCCGCAGCGCCGCGACTACGCCAGCGGCCCGGCTCTCCTGCATGAAGCTTAATGCTGCGTTGATCACCAGCAGTGCGCTCACCACGGCGAGGTCGGAATATTTCCCGAGCACGGCCGAAAGAATCATGATCAGCTCGAGCATCCACGCCGAGATGCCCCAAAACTTCTTTAGGAATTTGAGGAGCGGATGGCTCCTTGTCTCGGCCACTTCGTTGTAGCCGTTCTCTTTCCGCCGAGTGTCCACCTCCGCGGCTGCAAGTCCGGTGTCCGGATTGACCTTGAGCGACGCGAGCGTGTCGGGAACCGACGCGGAGGCGATGTCAGGAGGCTTGGCGTCTGCCGGCTTCGAGGGCTGCTGCTCGACCTCGGGTTTCCTAGTGGGCGTTGGCATGAGCCAGATAGATCCTCCTTGCCCCTTCTTAGCGCAGCAAAAGGCCCGCGAAGGCCCAGCCTCCCGCAACCAGAAGCACGACCCAAACGAAATCGCCGCCCCATCCCCAAGACTGGTGGCGAAGGTCTACAGGCTGGCCGAGCCCCGATGCCCTAAGCCCGCGGCGTCGCTGGACATATCTCGGGTATGGGGGTCCCCATCCGCGGTAGCCCCAACCATACGTGACCGGAGACACGAGGAACAGGAAGAAAAATGCCATCCACAAAAGCCACCATGCATTGAACATTTGGCTATGGTTGAAGCAAGTCTCGGGCCGCGAACTGTAGAAGTGGTCATTGAGACCGGCCCAAGACTTACTAAAACCGAAAGCTGAGTTTCGCCAGACCGCACTCAGCAGCTCGCGAAACACTGGCCGTCTGGTCCCAGAAGGCGGGAGAAGAAGGCGATCCAAGATGACAAGCGCAAGGTTGCTGATCGATGCAATCTCTGCAGTCGGGAGCGGTGCCGCTTCCGATGTCCTTTGCCTTGACCACGCGAGTCGATCGCTGTCGGCGCGATTGCGACCCGTTTCGGCCATTGGGTAGTGGCGACGAAATGGGCTGTCGCAGCGCCCGAGACACCTCTGGCGCGACTGGCCGCCGAGAAGCAAGTGAAGAATGACCATGAGGCGAAGACCGCGGGGAAGGGCACCACGGGGCCAACTTGAGAGGCGTCATCGCGTCGGATCTGGTCCAATAGTCTGGTTTCGAAAGCCGCTATGTTTTGGCTGAAGGATTTGTTCCGTACGAAATGAAGAACACGAAAGCTGCCGCGGAGATGATTGCGGCGAAATAGTCGAGGGACGATGCCGCGAAGTCCGCCATCCCCTCGATAAGTCCAAGCAGCGCCGCCGAGGCGCCTAGAATGACGGTGAGGAAAATGGAAAAGACGGAGAAGATCATCTCCGAACTGAGGTCAGTCAGGAAGCTGACCAGCCCACAGCATGAAGATGCCGCGATGTACGCCGAGAACCGGCTTCTCCGGGAGGGAGGCGTTGTGCTTCTTCATGGGCAATTGCGCACGACAAGTCAGCGCGCGTCACCGCTTGGTTTTGCTTTTGGCCTTTGCCCTACGCTGAATCGCGTAGCCAATTGCGACTGCTTGCTTGGGTGGTTTGCCTGCTGCGATCTCGGTCTTGATGTTTTGGTTGCGCGCTGTCTTGGATGGTGAATTGATGAGTGGCATGTTTGCTCCTGGATAGGCATTGTAAGGTTTGTTCACTGTTAACGAGCGGATCTGCTGTGCTTGATGAACGTGTTTCTGTCGAGCTCCTCAAAGGCGATCCGCAGCTCCTCCTGGGTGTTCATCACGATGGGACCAGACCAGGCGATGGGTTCGCCAATTGGCTTCCCGGAGATGAGCAGGAAACGCACGGGTTCCACCTCGGCGGTTACTGACACGCGGTCACCGTCGCCGAAGAGCACAAGGTGCCGGTCGCCGAGCAGTCGGCTGCGCTTCATGTCGAAGTAGTTCTCACCCTCTTCCTCGTAGCTGTAGGGATCATTCTTCTGACAGAATACCCCCTTGCCTCCGATGACATACGCGAACACCGTGTGCCCGCGTGGCGTCGGGTGAGTGAACGACCTACCGGGAGGAAGGTTGACGTCGAGGTACTCGGGGCTGGTGACAACGTCTCGCACGGGCCCGACAACCCCGCCTACCGACCCGGCGATGACCTTGATGACTGCGCCTCCTGCGTCAGCCACTTCAGGGATCTCGCTGCTCGCTATGCCACGGTAGCGCGGCTCCGTCATCTTGCTTGCGGCAGGCAGGTTGGCCCAAAGCTGGAAGCCGTACATCGCGCCTTGAGGGTCTCCCTTGGGCATCTCTTGGTGGATGATCCCGCTTCCGGCGGTCATCCACTGCACGTCGCCGGGAGCGATAGCGCCACGGTTGCCTAAGCTGTCAGCATGGTCGACCTCGCCCCGCAGCACGTAGGTGATGGTCTCTATCCCCCGATGGGGATGCCATGGGAATCCCTTCACGTAGAGGTCAGGCTCGTCGGAGCGGAAGTCGTCAAGCAGCAGGAAGGGATCGTAGAGCTCGGGGCGGCCCCAACCAATCGCGCGATGAAGGTGGACGCCAGCGCCTTCGATGGTCGGGCGGCTCTTGACAACCTTGCGAATCAGCCTGTTCGTTGCCATGGACAATCAAACCTCCAGCAGGACCTTGCTGATACCGCCCGCTTCGGCAAGCCGCTGCGCGCTTGCGGCCTCGGCAAGCGGCAATCTCTTCGCGATAGGCAACCTGAACTTGCCAGCCGAGAGCGCCTCGGCAAGGCCGGCAAGGCGCTTTGAGTCCACGTGCGTTTGCATGCCCTTGCCAATCACCCCGCGCTCCTTGTCGCCGGGAGGTGGCCCCACGGTGCTCGCGACGACTCCTCCGTTCCTGACCTTGCCGAGCACCTTCGCCAATGTGGAACCTCCGACGGTGTCGGCCACGGCATCGAGCATCGGCAGATTTGCAAGCTCTGTATCGACATCGAGCGCGACCACGGTCGACGCGCCCAACGTCTCCGCTTCAGCGCGCTGCTGCTGTCGAACACCGGCGATGACTCGAGCGCCGCGGGCTTTGGCCGCGTACACGGCGGCCCTGCCCACCGCACCTACTGCGCCGGTCACCAATACCGTCTGTTGCTCCTGAACATTGGCGGCCTCTTCGATCAACTGAGCACCCGTCAGTGCTGCTAGTGGAATGACGGCCGCATCTTCCATGTTGTACCCCTTGGGGATGGGCGCCCACGCCTCTGCCGGTGCGGTGACGAACTCCGCATAGCCACGCTTCACGAAACCGAGCACGCGCTCATCGAGCTTGAACTGTGTGACACCTGATCCCAGTTCCACCACCTGCCCGGAAACGTCGACACCCGGGACGAAAGGGAACTGAATGGGCATGAATGCCTTGTAGTCACCGCTGCGAAGCTTCCAGTCGATGGGGTTGATGCCGGCAGCTGCAACCTTCACCTTGATTTCTCCAGCCCCTGGCTTCGGTTCTGGAATCTCAGCCAATTTGAGGTGGCTGCTGTCACCGTACTCGTTCAGAACAATCGCTTTCATGGTCGGCCTCCATAGCAAATTCCGTTGGTTTCAGAGATTGCGATAGCCAGTCCCTCGTTGAGCCTCTCAATCTGGAACGCCCACTGGTTCGCCCATTAGAAGACCCAACCCGAGAGAGCAAAGAGGAGGCCAACCTGGGCGCAGGCTGCAGCGGCTCCGATCAGCCAGCTCGGGCTACCTTGGCTCAGCTGTCAAGCCTAGGAGCAGTCACAATGATGGATCGATCCATCAACTTGATGAACTCCGAACGTGGCGGTTGTGGCCATCATTCACGCAACCGCGTCGCCCAGGCGCTGGGAAAGACAACTGTCGAGCAAATCGTCGAAATAGTTTCGGCACATCGACCGGCCGGGTATTGGGGATACATTGAGGGAAATTGACGTGTAGGTCAATGTAGTTGGCGTAATGTTTCTTATCAGACGTTGAAAGCAAAGTGGCGCTTCAAAGGACTATCCACCAAACCCAACGAATACTGGCACATCGACGTGACGGTCATCAAACTGCTCGGCGGTACGCGCACGTATTTGCACGCGGTAGTAGGCAATTTCAGCCGCCGAATCTTGACCTGGAGACTGGCCCCGCGATTGGAACTGCAAGGCACATGTTTGGTTCTTGTCGAGGCAGCGAAGAATCTTTCCAAGGACGGCGACGGCGCCACCGTGATTGCCGACTCTGGCATCGAGAACGTCAATGGTGAGGTCGACAACCTTTTGGGACTCGGGCAACTGCACCGCATCCTCGCTCAAGTCGAGATCAGCTATTCAAATTCCATGATCGAGGCCCTGTGGAGGTCGATGAAGCATGGCTGGTTGTTTCTGCACCAACTGGACACATTCGCGGCGCTGGAAAAGTTGATCGCGTTCTACGTCGAGCGACACAATTCCGTTGTTCCCCATTCTGCCTTCGCTGGCCAAACGCCAGATGAAATGTACTTTGGCCGTGGCGACCAAGTCCCCGTCGATCTTGCCGTGGGTCGCGCGCGTGCCAGGGAGGCTCGCATGACGTCCAATCGGGAGCTGTCCTGTGAAGCCTGTCGGCCGGCTATCCGAGAGACGCCCGGCTCCTTGGTTTCCTCTACAATTTCCGGCGTGTTGCAACTGCACCATGAAATGTCAGCAATGTCCTGATTCGTAGCCAGGCAGAAGAAGACGAGAGAGAGAAGACGCCACCCGACAGGGCGTTGGAGCGTTACGGAAACTGGCCAGCCGCCACGAGCAAATCGAGGCGGGCCTGGCGGACGTTGTCTTCGGCAATGACAACCGCGCTGTCCGCGTCGCGGGCGCGGCGTTCGGCGTCGATGACTTCGATGTTGGTGGTGGCGCCGGCGTGGTAGGCGAGGTTGGCCAGATCAAGGGCCTGGTGCGCAAGCTCGGCGGCGGCGTTGGACGAACGCATGGCCTCGTCGGCGCGGCGAATTTCCTCGACGCCGACTCGAATATCCGACCGCGTTTGTCGCAAAAGCCCGTCGTACTGCGCGCGCGCCTCGGCGAGCAGGGCCTCGCGCTCGCGCTTCTGACCTACGCGAATGCCGCCCTCGATGAGCGGGAAGCTGAGCACAAGCATGGCCTGCCAACCGGTCTCGGGCTGGGTGAGGGTCGCGGGATGCTGGAAAAAGGGTTGAAACTGTCCGTTCAGCACCGGCGTGTAGTCGGCCCAGCTGTCTTTCCTGACCTTCTCGGCAGTCCGTGCCCGCGCTTTGGCAGCAAGGACGTCCTGCCGGCGACCAGCGGCGTCTTCGAAATCCGTACTGCCGTCGGGTAGACTGATTTCGTCGAACGTGTCCACGGGTTTGTCCTCTGCCAGTAAAACGCCAAGGGCCTCGCGCGACCGCGCCAGGGCCGTGAAGCTGGCAGAAAGTAGTGCCTGGTCCGATGCAAGCTGCTGGGCGGCGCGAACCTCGTCGACGCGGTTGCCGACCCCACCAGCAAACCGGGTGTGGGTATAGTCGTAGTGTGAGCGATCATTAGCCACGGATCGCGCGTTGATGTCCACCTGGCGCTTCAGCGAGATGATGGCCAAATAGGCGCGCGCCACCAAGACCGCGAGCGTGCGCCGTATGTCTTCGCCGCTGGCCTTGGTAGTGTCGAGATTCATCGAGGATTCAGACCATTGCATCCAAGATCGTGGCGCAACCAAGGGAACATTGAGCAGCAGGTTAGCGGACTGTTGATTCTTGGGAGAGATATTCCTCGAGGATGGAGGAACAGCAGGCGCCGTGGGTGTTGCCGCTGTTCCAGGACTCGTTAGCAATCTATCGCCGTCCAGGCGGAGAAGCATTGCGTTCGCCATCAGCGACGGCATCGAACCCGCGCGTGCCTCGACGAGCAGCGCCTCGGCGCGCCGGATCTCTTGCATCGCCACGATCGCGGTTGGGTTGCGTGCGAGCGCGCGGCGCACGGCCTCGGTCAGGGAGATCTTCTCGGCGGCTTGCCCGGACTCAGGGGCAACCTCGTCCAATTGGGGAATGGGGCGGATGACAGGTCGGTCATTGGACTGCGGCTGGGCCTGGGACCGCGCCGCCCAGCCCACAAGGAGAATACAAAGAGCCACGAGCGACGAGCGTCGAAGCACGAAGCGTCTACGCATGAGCGGCCTCCTCCTGAACCTCGTCTTCATCGGGAGCCGATCGTTTGGCAAAGCGGTCGAGGAGCGTGTAGAGGGCCGGCACCAGGAACAAGGTGAAGAAGGTCGAAACCATGAGACCGCCGATAACCGCGCGAGCCAGTGGCAGGTTTGTTTCGCTGCCCTCGCCGATGCCGAGTGCCATGGGAACGAGCCCGATGACTGTTGCGATGGTGGTCATCAAGATGGGGCGCAGCCTGGTTCGGCCAGCCAAGATGGTTGCTTCGGCGAGAGGCTTGCCCCGCCGGCGCAAAACATTGGCGAAGTCCACCAAGAGCACGCCGTTGGAGACGACGATACCGACCATCATGATGATACCCATGAAGCTGTTCACGCTGAGCTTGGTGCCGGTAAGATAGAGCATGATGAAGACGCCGGAGATCCCAAGCGGCACGCTGAACATGATGACCAGGGGATCGATGAGGGATTTGAACTGGCTGGCGAGCACCATGTAGACAAGGGCCAAGGCCATAATGGCCGCAAAGATCAGGCCCTGGAATGCCTTCTTCTGCTCCAAGGTCTGGCCGCCAAGCGTGGCGGAGAAACCATCCGGGACCTGGGTCTCGTCGACCACGCGCTGGACGGCTTCGCTGGCGCCGCCCAGATCGGCGTCGGGGGCGATGTTGGCCGTGATGTGCACGATACGCTGCAAGTATTTTCGATCGATGAGCACTGGGCCCGATCGGCGTTCGATGCGCGACAGGGTATCGACGGAAACGATGCCGTTGGCTGGCGTGCGCACGAAGAGATCCTTCAAATCCGCCACGTGGCCACGGTCGGCGTCGTCCATGCGCACGTTGATGTAGTACTCGTTTCCGGTCTTGGGATCGGTGTAGGGAACAGGGGTGATCTGGGTATTGCCAAGCAAACCGATGAGGATCGTTTGTGCCACGTCTTGTTCGGAAACATTGAGTAGACCGGCCTTCTCGCGATCCACGGTGACGTCGAATTCGGGACTGTTTTCCTCGCGCGAGGATTGCACGTCCACCACGATTGGCTGTCCCTTGGCGTCGGTCAGCATGCGCATTTTGGCCATGAGTTTCTTCGCGTATTCCGAACCGGTGTCGAGATCGTAGCCAAGGACCTCGACATCAATGGGTGCCGCGGCACCGAAGTTGAGGATTCTCTTGACGATGCCGCCGATGAAGAAGAAGACCTGCGTTCCGGGCACGGCGTCCTTGAGCGCTTTGCGGACCTTTTCCGAAGCCACGATGTCCGACATGGGGCGCTCCATCCGAGGCACCAGGTTCACCTGCAAATTGGCGGAATGGGTGCCGGTGTTCGTGCTGAAAATGGCGGTACGTCCGATGGGCAGGCCGGTATCCGAGAGCACGGTCGTGTAGAGCGGGGACTCCTTGCCGCCCTCCTTCAGCGGCGACAGCTGCTCCTGTACGATCTTCTCCAGCCTCTCTGTGACTTCCTCGGTCCGCTCGACACGGGTGCCGATGGGGGTCTTGTAGATGAGACTGAACTGCGACTCATCGGTGTCCGGGAAGAATTCGCTGCCGATGAATCGTTTGAGGAATAGGCTGCCGACGAAGAAGAGAAGAATGCCAACGATGGTGAAGGCCCGATGCGAGAGCACCCAGCGCAAGGTGGCCGCGTAGGCCGCGTCGAGCCCGTCGAAAAAACCGATGACCTTGGCCGCGATACGATTGGGCTTGTGATCGGCTTTTCCCTCTTTAAGCCAGTAGTAGCAAAGCAGTGGGGTCACGGTTCGCGACACCCAGAAACTCATGGTGAGCGCAAAGGCGATGGTGAGCGCCAGAGGCAGAAACAAGTATCGGGCGATGCCGGCCATGAAGAGAACCGGAAGGAACACGACGATGGTCGTGATGGTCGACACCAAGATGGGCATCGCCACTTCCTGGGCGGCCAGGAGCACGGCTTGCTTGCGTTTCTGACCCGCAGCCAAATGGCGGTGGATATTCTCTAGCTCGACGATGGAATCGTCGACCAACCGACCCACGCCGAGGGCAAGACCGCCCAGCGTGAACACATTGAGCGTTTGATTGGTGAAGTAGAGCAACACGAATGTGGAAACGATGGACAGCGGAATAGCAACGCCGATGATGGTGGTTGCGCGGAAGTTCATGAGGAAGATCAGGATCACGATGATGGCCAGCACGCCGCCCTGCACGGCCTCGTGCTGCAGAGCCGAAACCGCAGAACGGATGTAGCTCGACTGGTCGAACGAGATGTCCATCTTCACATTGGCCGGCACGGAGCGCAGCTTGGGGATGGCGGCGCGGACCGCATCGACCGTCGCAATGGTGTTTGCCCCGGGCTGCTTCAGAACGCGCAGATAGACGCCTCGCTTGCCATTGACCCGCACGATTTCGGTTTGATCCGCGGTCAAGTCCTCGACTTTGGCAATGTCCGAGATCCGCACCACGCCTTGTGCTTGGCCGAGATTGGCCGCGGTGGAACGGACGACCACGTTGCGCAAGGGCCCCACGTCGGGGACTTGCGTGTTGGTGAACACATTGTAGTCGCGATCGCCGGCGCGCAGGCTGCCGCTAGGTAGAAGCAGGTTGGAGGTGCGCACGGCATTGGTGAGGTCGAGGATGCCGAGCCCCCGCGCGCGCATGGCATTGCTGTTGGCCATGACCTCGATCTCGCGCACCTTGCCGCCGCCTACGGAGGCGCTGGCCACCCCCTGAATGCGTTCGAGCTGGGGCTCGATGGTGTTGTAGGCCAGGTCATAGAGCTGCTTCTCGTCGAGCGAGTCGCTCGACACGGCGACGGCCAGAATAGGAATGTTGGTGATATCGAACTTGAGCACGAAGGGCTGCTGAATTCCTGGCGGCAAGGTATTCAGGATCTGCGCGATCCGCTGCGACACCTCGAACTGCGCGTTATCGAGATTGGTTCCGTAGTTGAACCAGACGCTGATGAGCGACACGCCCTGCTTAGAAGAGCTCTCGACCCGGTCCACGCCGGGCGAGGCGCTGACGGCGCGTTCGATGGGCTGGGTGATGGACTTCTCGATGTCCGCTGGGCCGGCGCCCGTATAGAAAGTCGCGATGCGGATGACGGGAATGGTGATGTCGGGGAAGAGATCCACCGAGAGCCGCGAAAGCGACACGATGCCGAGCACGATGAGCATCAGCGACATCATCAAAATGAGAACTGGATTGCGAAGTGCGAGTCGAGTGAGCCACATGGAGGGTTACCGCGCGAGAATAAGAGGTCTGGTCCGAACCTAGTTTTGCTTCCCGGTCTGCCCGGCCATGGCTCCAGCCTTGGCCCCCGCAGGCGCTACCGAAGCGGTCGGAGCCCCGGAGTAAGGATTCACATCCCGGGTCACCCGAACGGTGGCGCCATCGGCCAGACCATCAGCTCCGGCGATAACGACTTCTTCCCCTGGAACCAACCCCGATCGGACCTCGAAAACGGTTCCATCGTCGAGCTCGGCGCCGGTCACGATGGTTCGGCGTTCGACCTTGGTGTCGTGGAGAACGAACACGTATTTCTGGCTGGACGAGATCTGCACGGCATTGACCGTGACAACCGGCGTGTGCGGGTGAACTTCGCGCCGAATGGCCCCGCGACCGTACATACCAGGCCGCAATTCGCCCGTCTCGTTGGGCAACTGCACCTCGGCTTCCAACGTGCGGGTCAGCGGATCGAAGGCCGGCGCGACGCGCACGACCTTGCCCATGAAACTCCGCCCTGGAACCGCATCCAGTTCCACATGGGCATCCATGCCGACCGCAATGCCCGTGGCATCGGTTTCGTTGAGGGTCAGAAACACGCGCAGCCGAACCATGCGCACGACGGTCACGATGGCTCCGCCACCGGGCGGCCCCACCAGAGCGCCGGGATCCAGTCTGCGTGCTGAAACGTAGCCCGTGATCGGCGACGTAATCCGAGTTTCCCCTAGGCGAATCGCGAGCCCAGAGATCTGCGCCTGGGCCGAGGCTTCTGCGGATTCCGCCGACGCCAGGGCTGCGCTGGCCGACTGCAGCTCTTGCTGGCTGACCACGCCAGACGGCGCGAGCTTGTTGGCTCGCTCGAAGTTGGTGCGCGCCAGGGCCGCTTGTGCTTTGATCTGTCCGATGCTGCTTCGTGCAGCGGCAAGTTGGTCGGGAAGATCGCTCGGCCGGACGAGGGCAATGATTTGGCCTTTCTTCACCCGGTCGCCGCGCTCAACGAAGATCGCGTCCACGTAGCCCAAAACTTTCGAGCCAACGTCTGCCTGTTCAAGTGGGCGCAGATCCACCGGGGCCTGGACTTCGACGGGAACATCGCGTGGGACGACCTTGGTGACCACGACCGAGGGCGCAAGGCGCCCCTTGGGCGCACTGCTCGATTCGGCCTTGGCGCACCCCAATGCAGCGAGCGCGACGAAGACAAGATGACGGTAGGCGGTTGATGCACAGCATGCGTACCTGGGACGGGAATGGAACAACATTGTGGCGAAGGCTTATTCCTGAAAACGACGAAGTGCAACAGCGTCTTCCGCATCGAGCCGACGGCAGTGGTCGCGATCCGCCTTTCGTGCGGTGCGGGCGCCAGGGTGCGCTATGCTCGCGCGGTGAGATTCGCGGCTGCTGTGGCTCTGCTGGCGCTCGGCGAGGGTTGCCGTAGCCCGGCCGGTGGCGTGAACGCTGGCGTCGTCCCCGTCCGAGAGACCCGCAGCAACATCGTGCGCGCCGACTACGTCGGCTCCGCCGCCTGCGCGGCCTGTCATGCGGACGTCTATGCCAAGTGGAGCGCCTCGCCCATGCGCAAGATGACCCGCGACCCAGACCATGCCGAGATTCGCGCGCCCTTCGCCGGCGAAACATTCGACTTCAAGGGCGACCAGGCGACCATGTTCCGCGAAGGATCGGCACGCTTCGTGCGCATGGTTTCGCACCAGGAGGGCGAACATCTATTTCGGGTCACGCGCGTGATCGGCAATCACTACCGCGAGGACTTCGCGGGCGTCGAAGTCGCTTCGACCATGGACAGCGTCCAGCGCGGCACCGGCCCCGAGGTGATCTTGCCCGCCACCTACTATTTCCAGACCCAGAGCTATCGGCCCAAGGGCTATTCGGTCATGACCCACGAACGGCCCGGCTTGCACGCGGGTGGCGTGTGGAACCAGACGTGCATCTTCTGTCACAACACCGTGCCCTGGCTCGACTCCATGCTGGGCGCGCTGGCCGGGCCTTCGCCACCCGCTTTCCAGGGGGTCATGGTCGACCGTATGCTGCCGCCCGATCGGCGATTCACGTACAGGGTGACGAACGAAGGAGCCTTTCGCATGGCGGTCGAGGGTGAAGCGAGCTTTGTCGGGGCGGAATCGGCGGGCACCGCGTCCAGCAGTCAGAGCGCCGCGCGGGCCGGCATGCGCGCCCTTGCCAGCCGTTTTCAGGGCCAACATCTCGTCGAGGAAGGCATCGGCTGCGAAGCCTGCCACGGCGGCGGGCGCGAGCATTCAGCCGATCCACGCGTGCGCACGTCGTTCGCTGCCCGTACCGATTTCCTCACCGTCGAGCCGGCGGCAGGGCCGCCCCCGACGCGCGCTCTGCTCATCAACCGCACCTGCGCGCGCTGCCACCAGGTGCTCTTCTCGCGCTATCCCTTCACCTGGGAGGGCGGGCTCCGTCACGGCGGCAACCCCGGTGGCAGCTCCGGCACATCGGGCGAGGCCAGGGATTTCCTGCTCGGCGGTCCTGGGCGCAACATGGCGTGCACGGTCTGCCACGATCCGCACGCCCTCGACAGACCTGGCCATCTGGCGGAGTTGGCCACACCGGCCGGCAACCGCGTGTGCCTGACGTGCCACACATCTCTTGCCGGCGCCGAAGCGCTCGCCGATCACGCGCACCACCTGCCCAGTGGACCCGCCGGTTCGTGCGTCGCATGCCACATGCCCCGCAAGAACATGGCGCTCGACTATTCGCTCACGCGCTACCACCGCATCGGATCGCCGACCGATCGCGAACGCGTGGAAGGCGACCGCCCCCTCGAGTGTGCCCTGTGCCATGCGGACAAAAGCGTGGCCGCCCTGGTGGGCGACATGGAACGCCTGTGGGGCAAGCAATATGATCGGGGCAAGCTGCGCGCGCTGTATGGCGATCTCGAAGGTAACGCCCTCGTCGCCACGCTTGAGCGCGGGCGGCCTCACGAGCAGGTCGCGGCGGCCATGGTGCTGGCGGAACACAAGGTGGACTCGGCCGCGCCCAAGGTGGCGCTCCTGCTGACCAGTCCCTACCCTCTCGCCCGCCGTTTCGCCGCGCAGGCGCTGGCGTCGATGTTGGACAAACCTTGCGCCGTGGACGTCGATGCCACCCTCACGGACATCAAACAGGCTCTTGCCGGCTGCGGGCTCGACCCCGCAGAACTGCAACCGGCCGCACCCATGCGCCATGGGAACGGCGAGCCGGGCGACGAGGACTGATCCCCGATCCCACGTCAAGGGCTGCATTTTTCCCGCTTCTATGGCATCCAAGGAAGACGTGAAGGCATCTGAACTAGCACATTGGAAACAGCGACTGATCGCACTGCGCGCCGAGATCCTCGCCGAGGGCGACGTGGCCATCGAGCCTGTACGCAAGGACGAAACGCGCGTGGGCAGCGAGGAAGACGAACAGCCGCTGGTGGAAATGAGCCAGGTCATCGCCTCGAAGCGCAACCGCGAGCGCACCGCCGCGCTTGTTCGCGTGAACAGGGCACTGGCCCGCATCGAGAGCGAACCGGAGATGTTCGGGCTGTGCCGCGAATGCGAAGAGCCCATCGGCAAGCGTCTGGAGGCCATGCCCTACGCCGAATTTTGTATCGAATGCCAACAGACCAGCGACGGCGCGCAAAAGCCGGGCCGCCGCCGTCATCTGCTGGATTTCAAATGAAGGAGAACGCATGAACAAGATCGACGTGGGCAAGAAAGCCCCCGCATTCACGTTGCAAGATGAAGACGGCGCCAAGGTCGCGCTCTCAAGCCTGGGCGGACAGTGGGTCGTGCTCTATTTCTATCCCAAGGACGACACCCCAGGCTGCACCGTGGAGGCCTGCGAGTTCACCTCGGGGCTGTCCCAATTCGAGAAGCTGGAGGCGACCGTGCTCGGCTGCAGCCGGGATACGCCCGAAAGCCATCGCAAATTCATCGCCAAGTACAAGCTGAAGATCAAGCTTCTGTCGGATCCCGATCACGAGGTCATGGAGAAGTACGGCGCGTGGGGCGAGAAGACCAACTACGGCAAGACGAGCATGGGCGTGATTCGCTCGACGGTGCTCATCGATCCCTCGGGCAAGGTGGCGCACCACTGGCCGACCGTGAAAGCCGCGGGGCACGCCGAGCAAGTGCGCGCCAAGTTGGCCCAGCTCGCGATCTAGCCCGCATTATTCACGACAATCGGTACACCGACGACTTTGGCTGAACAGTCTGCATTCGGCTCTTTGGCAATGGCGGGCTAGAGGATTGTGATGGAAACCCTGGGAGGGTTTCCAAACCTTCCCGCGATGGTCCGCGCCGAGCAAAGCTCGGCGGCTCCCCACGCGTATGGCTACTTGCAATAGCCAACGATGTAGGACCCCGCGTATTCAGCCGGACTCCATGTGAACTGGCAGGTGGCGCCGCTTGCACAGTCGCTGTTCGACAGACAGTAGCGCGTGCAGGTTCCCGAGGTGGTGCAGTAGGAGCCAGCGGGACAGTCGACTTCTCCCCTGCAAGTCGAGCCGGCCGGCAACGGGCTCGCCTTGAAGCAATAGCTCGCGCCGCCGGTGTCGGACGTGCAATTGAAACCGGTCGGGCAGGCCAGAAGCGGTGCCGTGGGCGATTGCGGATGGGCCGGGTCGCAAATCCTCTCGCACACCGAGACGCCCAAAATGTTGGTCTTGTCGGATGACCATACAGTCTGGTCGCAGCTCTGCACGCCACCCACGGATGGACAATCGCTGGAGGTGTTGCAATAGCGCTTGCAGATTCCACCAAAGCAGCCAAATCCAGCCTGACACAACAAGCCGCCCGTGCAATCCGCCCCTTCCGCAATGTTGTTGGCCGCGAAACAGGCCATGCTTTGCGTGGTCAACGATGGGTAGCAAACCTGTCCAGAGGGACAGCCGCAGGACGGGTAGGCGGTGCAGTTTCCACCCGCGGCTGGGGGCTTGCAACACTGCCCTGAGTAGCACTGCTGCCCCGTCAGGCACGGAATCGGGCAGCTGGTAACAGCATCGCGACCGAGGTCACGTGCGAGGTCAGCCGTGTAGACGTCGCGAACGACGCTGGCATCCCGGATGACTCCGGCGTCGCCAGTTGTCCCGATGATTCCGCCACCGCCCGAAATCCCACCCATGCCCACCACGGTGGTCTTGCTGCCGCCGGTGCCGCCGGCACCAGCACCCGCGTCTTTGCTTCCGCCCGTGCCCGTGCTGCCATTAGGACTGCATGTGTCGCCATTGCAATCGGGCGTATAGCCGGGCGAGACGCAAATGACGCTGCCCGGGTTCTTCGCCGTCCCACAGAAGGTGACCGTCGAGCACGCGCCAGGTTGGGGCCAGCAGGTATTCGATTGAGAACAGTAGAATGTGCTGTTGGTGGACGCACAAGCAGGCAGGTTCTTGTTGTCGACGCAATAGTGGATGGCGTTGGTGCCGTCGTCGGAGCAACTGTAGCCGCTCGGGCATTCCTTCTTGTCCGAACATTGGGTCTTGCCGCTGGTGTAGTTGGGTCCGCACCCGGCCACAACGATGAGAACGAGAAGTCGATGATCTTTCATGGCAAGTCCCCGTCTAGAAGCTTCCGCTCAGCGTTGCCCCAGCAAGGCCTGGCCCAACCGCTGGCACCAGTGCCACCGCGGAAGACGAGCTTCCACCCGATGCCCCCACGATGATGGCCGTCGTGAGCAGGGCCGCCCCCGAGCCGTAACAAACCCATTGCAGGGTGGCGAATTCCTTGCCCTGCTTTTCAGTGGCTGGATCGTATTTCTTCTCTACTTTCGAGAATCGATCCAGTGCCAGCGCCGTGAAGGCGCCGCCTGCCGCGACCGCCGCGACACCTGTAATGCCAAGAATCCAGGCCACGGCCTTCCGACCACCGCCGCTGCTCGGAGGTGCACTGGCTTGGGTGGCAACCCCGGCGGCCGGATATCCCGCCTGCTGCTGGTAGGTCGGTGGGTAGCCTCCGCCCGCGGGCGGGTACTGCGTGGTTGGATATCCAGGCTGCCCAGGCTGCGCGCCGTACTGCACCTGCGGATAGCCCGGCTGTGGCTGCGCCCCGTATTGCCCCTGCGGATAAGCCGGCTGTGGCTGCGTGCCGTACTGGTCCTGCGGATAGCCCGGCTGTGGCTGCGCCCCGTAGGATCCCTGTGGATAGGTCGGCTGCGTCGGTGCAGCGGACTGCCCTTGGGGCGGGGAGGGCTGCGCTGCCGCGGGCGGTGTGGGCGTCGTAGCGGCGGGCTCGGTCGAGGGCGTCGGCGGCGGCGCGACGGGCACCGCCACGGGCGCGGGTGCCACGACGGGAGCCGTGGTCGCAGGAGGTACGGCAGCGGCTGCCGCGGCCTGGTCGCGCAGGCGTTCCATTTCGCCAATCCAGCCCGCCACCTCGGCGCGATCATCCGCGGCCATATCCTTCTTGCGATGCTCGTAGTCGCGCAGGTTCGAAAGCGCGGGTTCGTAGCGGCGCAAATAGTAGTAGCAGGCGCCCAAATTGCGAACGAACACCAGCATGTCGGGATAGGCCATGCTCAGCTTGACGAAGATCTTGGCTGCGTCCTCGTAGTTGCCCTCTTTGTAAAGGCTCATCGCCGTCTTGGCATCGGCCCTCGCATTCTTGTCCATCTCCGCGCCAGCGGCAGGCGTGGCCAGCGGCAGGGTCGCGGCGAAGTCCGCGAGGCAAAAGAGCAGAAGTACTTTCAGTGAACGCGCCATTCGTCTTCCTCGTTGTGCGGTATTTTGAGCGGTTTGCGAGTGCCGCCGGCTTTTCGCGGTTCCGCGTGGGCCGCCGCGGGCTTCGGGATTGCCGCGACAGGTTCCATGCGCTCGAGATCCACCGCCGTGGACGAATTTCCGTCCAGGGTGATGGCGACGGACTTGTCCTTGTAGCCCGCCAACCGCAGCGTCACGCCCACCGATCCCTCACCCTGCGGATACGACTTACGCAGCGGGGTTATCCCCAACACGCTTTGGTCTTTCTCGTCGAGCACGCTGGCGCCAGGAGGCGAGCTTTGAATGTGCACGAGAACGGTCCGGGTTGCCTCGCTGGGCGCGGACGGCGCGGTCGACTTCTGGGGCGCAGGGTGGCTGGTCGGCGCCAACGCTCGCAGCGGCCCGCCGGCCGGCCGAAAGACGAAAAAAAGCGCAGCTGCGAAAGCCGCGGCGCCGAGCACGAGCAAAAGCGGCCAGCGCCTCGGCTGGACCTCTTCGAGCCCGAGATCGCTCTCGGACGGCGACTGCGACACGCTGGCTTCCCCAGTCGCGTGAGAAAGGGTGGTGATGGTCGGGCCGGGCACGGGCACAGGACCAGGCGTAAGACCAACCCGGCTGGCGAAGTTGCCGACCGGAACCGGCGCCGGCGTCCGCTGATAGCCGAAACCATGGCTGGAGTAAATCGATCCGCTCGGCGGGCCGTCCAGACCGGCGGCCATCGCGGTAGCGCTCCCCTGCGCGGTCAAGGCGGGATAGGTCCCGAGCAAAGCGCCGACGAAGTAGTCCACGCTGGCGTAGCGCAATTCGCGATCCTTGGCCAGGGCGCGCATCACGGTCTGTTCGACGTAGTCGGGCACATCGGGAACCTGCTGCTGGAGGGGCGGCGGTTCGGCCGTGATCTGCATGACCAGCATCTCGGTGGCCGACTTGGACGCGAACGGGGGCACACCGGCCAGCATCTCGTAGACCATGACGGCAAGCGAATAGATGTCCGAGCGCAGATCCACGTCAGAACTGTCGCGGCACTGCTCGGGTGACATATAGGCCGGGCTGCCCATCAGCAGACCTGCCTGCGTCTTCAGCGTCGAGTTTTGGTCATCCCGATGCTTGACCTTGGCGATGCCAAAGTCGAGCACCTTCATCCGGAAGCCCAGGGGCATTGCCTCGTCCGGGATGAGGAAAAGGTTCTCGGGTTTGAGGTCGCGATGGACGATGCCTGCCGCGTGGGCCGCCGACAGCGCGGATCCCGCCTGGCGTGTGATTTCCTGAACCGTGCGCAGCGGAATACGCCCCCGTTCGAGGAGGATCTTTTGGAGGGAATCCCCCTCCAGAAATTCCATCAGGATGTAGGGCTCGCCCTCGGGGGTAACCCCGGCATCGAAAACCTCGATGATGTTGGGGTGGCGAATCGCGCTCGCCGCGCGTGCCTCGTTGAGAAAGCGGCGGACCAACTCGGGATCCTGGACCATCCCGGTGTGCAGGACCTTGATCGCCGCACGCCGCTGTAGGAAAGGATTCTCCGCCTCGTAGACCTCGCCGAACCCGCCCTCGCCAAGAAGACGTACGACCTGAAAGTTTCCAAAGCTTTGTCCGGCTACCACCGCCATGCAAACGAGTCCTGTGGGGCACCATATTACGACAAGCCTCAGAATTCCGCCTTGCATTCGACACGCCGAGGGGGACCGCTTTCAGGGCTGATCTCGACGCGCCCGCCCTCGTCCAGCCGCGCATCCGGTCAGCCGCGCTGCTCAATCATGTGTTGCACATGACAAAGACGCTGCTGATAATGCAATGCTGAGCGTGATTGGGACGAGCATCGGGAACTACCAGATCCAGCGCCTCATCGGAGAGGGGGGGATGGGCAAGGTGTATCTGGCAGAGCATCCCGGCATCGGCCGCCTGGCCGCGGTCAAGGTGCTCACGCCCGGCGATGCCGCAGACCCTCAGATTGTCAGCCGCTTCATCACCGAGGCGCGCGCGGCCAACGCCATCCGCCACCCCAACATCGTGGACATCTATGACTCGGGCGTGCTCGAGGGTGGCACGCCCTACATCGTCATGGAGTTTCTCGACGGCGAGGCGCTCAAGGACGCGCTGGTGCGCGGTCCCCTGTCGCTCGATGATGCCATCGACTGGGGTTGCCAGATCGCCGAGGCGCTGGCCGCCGCGCACGCGCACGAGGTCGTGCACCGCGATCTCAAACCCGACAACCTGATCCTGGTGGCGGATCCGCGCCGCCTGGGTAAAAAGCAGGTCAAGGTGCTGGACTTCGGCATCGCCAAACTGCAGCACCGAACTCTGGATCAAGTGCACCAGACCCGCACTGGATCGCTTTTGGGGACGCCACTCTACATGTCGCCCGAGCAGTGCATGAGCCAGAAGGACATCGACGCTCGCACCGACATCTACTCGCTGGGCGTGATTCTTTACGAGATGGTCGCTGGCCGACGGCCGTTCGATGGCGATGGCATTTATGCCGTCATCAGCATGCACATCAACGAACCGCCCGTATCGCCGATCGTCTATCGGCCAGATCTTCCGCGCGACCTGGAAGCGATCATCATGCAAGCACTGGCCAAGGCGCCCGCCGATCGCCAGGAGTCCATGGCCGTCTTGCTCTCGCAGTTGGAGCTAACCCGAGGCAACGCGGCGGCCAGCAGCGAGGCGCTGGCGCGCGCGAAGCTCGATCGGCTGCGACCGATTCCCCTGTCACCCACGCAACCGGCGGCCGTGCCCGAGATCAAGACTTTGGGTGATACGGCGGTTTCCAAGCAGGTAACCGGCAGGACCGGGCAAGCCCGTGGGCCGGGGCGGATGCGCTGGGTCCTCGCTGGTGCGGCGGTCGCCTTGCTCCTGGGCCTCTACCTTCTTGGTCCGCTGGGCGGCAAGCCGACTGCACCACGGCCCCCAGCACCGCCGCTGACACCGGCCCCGGCTGCCATCGCGTCGGCCCCGGCCCCACCGCCGCCACCCGCGGCACCCTCGCCCGTCGAGATCGGACTCGACAGCGTACCCGCCGGCGCCAACGTCTATGTGGGCGACGTTCTCGTCGGCACGACCCCGACCACGTTCAAGACGGCGAAGACCAGCGACCCCGTGGAATTCACGTTTCGCGTACAAGGCTTCGAGGCGGAAAAAATCCGTGCCTTGCCCACCCAAGGTCTAACCATCAGCGCCAAGTTCTCCACCCCGGTGGCGACCAAGTCTTCGTCGCCGACTGGTTCCGCAAGGCGCAAGCGCGCCACGCATGCGCCCGCTGGCGCATCGAACGACATCCAGATAGAACGCTGACCACGGCACCCATGCGCAGAGCGATCCTGATTCCGCTAGCTGTCGTCCTCGTCTGGTCCGCTGTGGCCCAAGCCGCGGATCGGACATCGACGCTGCCGATCACCGGACAAGCGGACGAAGCCCAGTTCCACTTTCTGCGCGGCAACCGCGCCTACCAGGAGAAGCGCTTCGAGGACGCGCTCGCGTCCTACTACCTCTCCAATCGCCTGGTCGCCAATCGCAACGTGCAGTTCAACATCGCTCGCTGCCTGGACCGCCTTGGCCGCTACGACGAGGCCTTTCGCGCTTGGTCCTCGCTTCTCGATCAGGCGCTGCCCGACAAGGAGCAGAAGGCGGTCCGGGATGCTATCGAGCAGTTACGGCCGCACTTGGCCCTGCTCGAAATCGAGACCACGCCACCCGGGGCGACGATCTACGCCGGACGCCGCGATCTCGGCGCCCTCGGTACCACGCCCAAGAACCTGGCCCTGCGCCCAGGGCTGACCAAGATCATCTTGGAACGCGAGGGCTATCGTGCGGTGGAGCTCGAAGCCGAGCCGGCCCAGAGCAAACAAATCAAACTCTCCATCGCGCTCGATCGCATCTATGGCGAAATCGACATTCGCCGTGTGCCGGCCGCATCCGAGATCCGGCGCGACTTTCTCGACGGCGAAGTGCTGCGCCATGGCCCTGGATCGGTCAAGGTTCTGCCCGGCCCGCTAGTGTTGTTCGTATCCGCGCCTGGGTACCAGACCGAACGCCTCATGGTGAGCGTGTTGCCGGATTCCACCGTGCCGGTCGACGTGCTGATGGCGCCCGCCGTGGCGCCCACCGGCATCTTGGTCGTGCGTTCCAACATCACAGGTGCGCTTATACGCGTCGACGGCAAGGAAGCCGGCTTCGCCCCGGCGGTCATCGATGGCGTCGCCACGGGCCTGCGCGAGGTGGAGATCCTTGCGGAATCCCGCCAGCCCTTCCGTGCCGCCGTCGAGGTGAAGAAGGGCGAGCGTGCCTTCGTCGACGCGTACCTGAGCCACGCCGACCCCGAGGTTACGGCCGCAACCAAGTCCGCCGTCGCGTCCGAATCCGCACCGGCATCGGTCAGCATCGTGACCGCCGATGAAATCGCGGCCTTCGGCTACGCGACGCTGGCCGAAGCGCTATCCGCCATTCGTGGCACCTTCACCTCGAACGACCGCAGCTACGAATCGGTTGGCTTTCGTGGTTTTTCACCACCCGGCGACTATACCAATCGTGTGCTCGTGCTGGTCGATGGGCACCCCATCAACGACCAGGTTACCGGCCAAGGCTACGTGGGACACGATTTCGATGTGGATCTGGCCAACGTGGCGCGCATCGAAATCGTGCGCGGACCGGGTTCGGTCCTTTACGGTACGGGCGCGCTTTTCGGCGTCATCAATGTGGTCACGCACCGGGCGGCGGAGGGGGCGCATGGCACCGTCAACACCACTGCGGGAACCATGGGCCTGATTTCGGGACGGGCCACTGGCAGCGGCCGCAAGGGCGACGCCGAGCTGATGCTCAGTCTGGCCGGCATGGGGTCCGATGGCGACCATCGCTATGTCTGGCCCGCTTCGCAAACCCGCAGTGCGCCGGTCTGGGCTGCCCCGCAAACCGGCGGCATGCCGATCACGGTGCTCGGCGCCGATGGCGAATGGGCAGCCCACGCCGACATCGTCGGCCGGTTGGGGCCGCTATCTCTGCGCGCGGGCTACAACGACCGAAAGAAGTATCTGCCCACCGGCGCCTACGACACGCAGCCAGTCTCTGGCACCTACAACCACGACCGGCGCGGCTACGCGGAATTGCGTTTCGACCGCGCGGTCCAAGGCGTGCAAATCGCGGCCCGCGCGGCTTACGATTTCAGTTGGTACCACGGAAACTTCATCAACGTCGATCCCACCGTCACACCGTATGAGAATCTCAAGGCGCAATGGGCCACCGGAGAGCTCCGATTGGGATTGCCGCGTTTCCTTAGGCAGGATTTCACCGTAGGCGTCGAAATCATCCGTCACTTGCAGATGCAGGCCGATCAGCCCTTCGCCGACAATCCCGCCGTTGGCCCCGATCTCATCTTCTCCGCCTACCTGGTCGACGACGTCCACCTATCGAATCGACTGAACGCGAATCTTGGCGTGCGCTTCGATGACTACACCAAGAGCTTCGGAACTTCATTCAATCCACGCTTTGCCATCGTCGGGAAGCCCTACCTGCGCGGCAACACCAAACTGTTTTTCGGAAGCTCCTTCCGCGCGCCCTCGCCCAACGAGCGCGCCAACAACCCCACCCAGAGTCTTCGCCCGGAAAGCATCTGGAGCGGCGAGATCGAGCATTCTCATGCGGTGAGCGATGACGTGCATGTGATCGTCGCCGGGTTCGCCAACTGGCTCAGCAACCTGATGATGCTCGTCAATGACCCGAATTTCGGCCAGATCTACGTCAACGACACCAACCGGATTCGCAGCGTGGGCGCGGAGGGTGAAGTGCGCTGGGAGCCCGGGGGAGGAACGCTGCTCTCCCTATCCGTCACCCGCCAAAAAGTGGAGAGAATGACCTCGACGGGAAACGAGCCGTTTCTCAATGCACCCGAGACCATGGTCAAAGCGCGGGTGCTCCTTCCACTTGTGGGCTTAGCGCTTCGGCTGGGGAGCGAGCTCGTGCTGGACTCTGGCCGGCACTTTCGGCAAGACGACCCAACCCAACCCGCCGCGGACAACCAAGTCGACGACGCCGTGCTGTGGAACGTGAGCTTTTCCGGCGAGTATCGCGCTTACCATCTGCGCTACTTCACCGGCATCTTCAACCTGCTCGACGTGCGTGACGCTAGGATGGGCTTTCCCACCAGCGTGGACTACCCGCCCAGCTTGATCCCGCGCTACGGTCGTTCGACGCGTGCCGGCCTGGCCCTGACGTTCTAGTCGCGTGGGGAGCCGCCGAGCTTGCTCGGCGCGAACCATCGCGGGAAGGTTTGGAAACCCTCCCAGGGTTTCCATATTAGTTATTGGGCGCGCCCGCGTTGACCCAAGACTGGAAGAGTTGCTTGTTGGCCGTCGAGAGCGAGCCGCCAGGCGGCATCACTCCGTTCTGGATAGCGCCGTTGGCGGAGTTGGCATTGGATTTCACGCTGGAGTAGGTGCTGAGATTGATACCGGCGCTTGGGTTTCCTCCGCCGTGGCAGCTCGTGCAATTGGCTTTGAGCAGCGGAGCGATTTGCGAGGCGTAGCTCACGGAGGATGTGGAGTCGCCAGCGCCTGCCTCCGGGCCACGGCCCACCTCGGGGCCCGCGTCTCTCAAACCAAAACTGCCACCCGCACCACTGGAGCCAGCTGTGCCAGAGGAGCCGCCCAAAGCAGAGCTGCCGCCATTGCCCGTGCTGCCGCCGTTTCCGACCGAGCTGCCACCCGCGCCGCCGCTGGCCCCGCCTGTGCCGCCACCTGATCCTACGTCGCCGCCGGATCCGCCGGTGTTGCCCCCACTGCCCGAGCGACCTCCGGAGCCGCTGTTTCCTCCGTTTGCGCTCGATCCGCCCGCGCCCGCGTTTCCGCCGGAGCCGCCCGCGCCGGCGCTTCCACCCGAACCGCTCGTGCCTGCATTTCCACCAGCGCCACCGTTGCCGAGGCTACCACCGCTCCCGCCGCTGCCAGCACCACCGCTGGAGCTTCCGCCTGAACCATTCCCACCCGATCCGTCATAAATAGGCGACGACGGCGTATTGTTGTTGCAAGCTGCGGTCACCGTAGCCATCAGGCACAAGGCCAGGAGTGGGGATCTGCTTCTCGTCATGCGGTCTCTCCTTCACGTCGATGCGGGCCTATTCGGTCGTGGTTGGGACTCTGCGGGTTCCCAAGCGTCACGAGATTGGATGTCAGTTGCTCACGTTAGATGCAGCAGTCAGCCTCGATCGCCATAATTCCGACCTAGTCACTCCTTTTTTCTCGCAAGTGACCTGGAGCACCCTGCACGCAGCAGGTCGGTGCCACCGCCTCATGCGAAAAGGAGACCTCTCCCGGTCACCGGAAGGAGATTTGGAGCGCGTTCCGCCTGCGACCAGCTACCTCGATGTGTGTGCAACCCGTACCGCACGGCGCGCCGATCCTATTTTTTAGGTTAAGTATGACTGTATTTTGCAGTACAATATTTACAAGGATATTCGTTGTTTCAATTCGCCTGGGGCGATCTGCATCGCTCTCAAGCACAACGGGTCGATTGTCGAAGTGTTAGCTGGGTCAGCGTAGGAGTGAGGCCATGTCGAAAAAAGAGATTGCACGATTTCTCTGCGCGCTTTGCGTTCCCAATCGCAAACATCGCGCTGCTTGCGCTCGCTTCCGGCTGCCAGAACGGCGGGTCGGTGGCTCCCCCTGTCAGCGGAGATTCGGGAGCCTTTACCAAATATGACTCCGCTACGGGCGCCCCCGACGCTCCGGTGGGCACCCTTCCCGACGGCGGCGTGACAATTTCGCCCCTGGACAGCGGCATTTGCTTGCCCATTTCCAGCTGCAAGGTCGGGAATGGCCAGTACTGCGGCATCATCGGCGACGGCTGCACCGCCAACCTCAACTGCGGCGACTGTCCGGCCGGACAGGCCTGCACGGGCGGCGTCTGCGCTGGTGGCCTCGGTCACGATGCCGGCACGCTCACGTCGTGTAGCGTGACTGGCGGAACCTATTGCGGAGTCATCGGCAACGGTGCGGGCGGTAAGCTCGAGTGCGGCGCTTGCCCGACCGGCTGGACCTGCACCAGCGGCCTATGCACCGGCGACCCTGCTACCTGCGTCCCTCGCTCCTGCGGCACGAGCACCAGCAAATACTGCGGTGCCATCGGCGACGAGTGCGGCCACGCCAAGGACTGCGGCGGCTGCGCCGCCGACCAAGTTTGCACCAACAACCAGTGCGTGCCGGCGACGGGCTGCGTGCCAGCCACCTGCAACCCGACCGGTGGCCAATACTGCGGCGGCCAGCTCGGCGACGGATGCGGCGGTGCCATCACCTGTGGCGACTGCACCACCCCGGGTTGGACTTGCCAGGATCACCTTTGTAAAGGCGGTGCCTCGTGCGCGCCCATCGCGTGCGGCATCGGTTCGGGCAAGTACTGCGGCACCGTCGGCGACGGATGCGGCGGCAGTAGTGCCTGCGGCACCTGCATCGCTGGCGAGGTCTGCAACGGCAATCAATGCATGCCCGCGAGCTGCACGCCGCTGAACTGCAATCCCAAGGGCGGCCAGTACTGCGGCGGCCTAGTCGGCAACGGTTGTGGCGGTGTGCTCTCCTGCGGCGCCGCTTGCCCAGCAGGTTGGACCTGCCAGAATCACCTGTGCGTCGGCGACGCTACCTGCCCCAAGGTCGCGTCGTGCAGCAACGGCACCCCCTTCAACTATTGCGGCGACGTCGGCGACAACTGCGGCGGCGTTCTCCACTGCGGCAGCGACTGCGCCGTCGGCCAGGTTTGCGACACCACCACCGGCCTGTGCAAGGGCGACGCAACTTGCGTCCCGGCCACCTGCGACAACGGCTCGCTCTTCAACTATTGCGGCGACGTCGGCGACGGCTGCGGCGGCACCCTCCACTGCGGCAACGACTGCGACAAGGGCCAGATCTGCGACACCACCACCGGCCTCTGCAAAGGCGACGCCACCTGCGTCCCTGTCGTTTGCGACAACGGCACCCCCTTCAAGTACTGCGGCGACAACGGCAACGGTTGCGGTGGCGCCCTCCATTGCGGTAGCGACTGCGCCGCCAACCAGGTGTGCGGTGCCAACGGAGTCTGCAAAGGCGGCGCGTCCTGCGTGCCCGTGACTTGCGACAACGGCACCCCTTTCAGTTACTGCAGTGACATCGGCGACGGCTGCGGAGGCGCAGTCAAGTGCGGCACCCGTTGCGCAGCCAACCAAGTCTGTGGCAGCGAGGGCCTGTGCAAGGGCGACGCGACCTGTGTGCCCAAGACCTGCGACAACGGCACCGCCTTCAAGTACTGCGGCGTGGTCGGCGACGGCTGTGGCGGTGCGCTTTCGTGCGGCGGCAACTGCGGCGCCGGCAAGGTGTGCGAGGCCAAGAACGGCCTGTGCCACGGCGACAGTACCTGTGCGCCCATCACCTCGTGCGACAACGGCACCGACTACCCCTACTGCGGCAGGATCGGTGATGGCTGCGGTGGCAGCCTCCTGTGCTCCGCAAGTTGCGGTGCCGGCAAAATCTGCGACACCAGCACCGGCCTGTGCAAGGGCGACACAACCTGCACACCTCTCACGGCGTGCACCAACGGCACTGCCTTCAATTATTGCGGCAAGATCGGCGACGGCTGCGGCGGCAGCCTCACCTGCAGCGCCAGCTGCGGCCCGGGCAAGACTTGCGACGCTGCGACCGGGCTGTGCAAAGGGGACACGACCTGCACGCCGCTCGCTTCCTGCACCAACGGCACCGCCTTCAACTACTGCGGCACCATCGGCGACGGCTGTGGCGGCAGCTTCACGTGCAGCACCAGCTGCGGCGCGGGAAAGACCTGCGACACCGCCACCGGCCTGTGCAAGGGCGACAGCTCGTGCACGTCCATCACAGCGTGCACCAACGGCACCGCTTTCAACTATTGCGGCACGGTCGGTAACGGCTGTGGCGGCAGCCTGGTTTGCGGCGCCGACTGCGCCGCCGGCCAAGTCTGCGACACGACTACTGGCCTGTGCAAGGGCGACACCTCGTGCACGCCCATGACAGCGTGCACCAACGGAACACCGTTCAACTATTGCAACACCATCGGCAACGGCTGTGGTGGCAGCCTCACCTGTTCGACCGACTGCGGGACTGGCAAGGTATGCGACACCAGCAAGGGTCTGTGCAAGGGCGACACAAGCTGCGTCCCGCTCACGTGCAAGACGGCTGCAGGTGGCCAATACTGTGGTGGAACGGTCGGCGATGGCTGCGGCAGTTCCATGACCTGCACCGCTCCATGCCCGGCCGGCACGACATGCACCAACAATGTTTGTGTCTGTAGTGCGGGCCTCATCTGCCAGATCGCTCGCTGTGATACCGGTTCGACCACCATTTCGGGCAAGGTGTACGACCCGGCGGGTGTCAATCCGCTCTACAACGTCATTGTCTACGTCCCCAACACCACGCTCGATCCCATCACGCACGGCCCCACGTGCGATCGGTGCGCCACACCTTCCGGCGAACCCATCGCCGCCACTCTGTCGGGAACCGACGGCAGCTTCACCCTGACCAATGCCCCGAGCGGAACGAACATTCCCATCGTTTTCCAGATCGGGAAGTGGCGCCGTCAAATCAAGATCCCAACGGTGAATGCGTGCCAGAACAACACGCTAACCGCCAGCCTCACACGCCTGCCCAGGAATCAAACCGACGGAGATGCTGGCACGGTTTCGCTTCCCAAGATCGCTTTAACCGCTGGCCTGGCGGATCGCCTGCAATGTCTATTGCGTCGTATGGGCGTCGACACCGCCGAGTTCACCAAGCCGAACGGCACCGGCAGCATCAGCATGTACCGACAGTCGAACGGCCCAGGGAGATGCATCGGCTTCGACGGAACAAGCACGACGTATCCCGACGCCACCACCACCTTGTGGAACAGCCAACCCAACCTCAATCAGTACGACATGATCGTCCTCAACTGTGGTGGCGATAAGAATGCGGTCGACCCGACCCAAAATAATACTTACATCTCTCACCCTGGCGCGGTCGACCGGATGAAAGCCTACGTCGATGCCGGTGGCCGTGTATTCGCCGAACACTACCATTGGGGCTGGCTCCGGTCGTTCACCGGTTACCCTTCGACGTTTGGCGAAGTCGCTACCTGGGGCTCAACCAGCGCGGGCGTTATCGGTAACAGCCCACGTGACACGCTCATCGATCGATCATTCCCCAAGGGTATCGCCTTCTCCGACTGGCTGCTCAGCGTTGGCGCGTCGACCACCAGCGGCCATCTGACGATTTCCAGCCAGGTCAAAACCACCGCCATCGATCAAATCAACCCGCCGTCTCAGCGGTGGATCTACGAGCCCACCAATGCCGGGGCTCCGACGGGAAGCGCCCACTATACGCACTATTTCAGTTTTGATACGCCGGTTGGCGCGGCTGCCGCGAATCGGTGCGGCCGCTTCGTCTACACTGGGCTGCACGTCACGGATACAGCCTCCGACCCGGGCGACAACCAGGGCACTTCCACGCCCACGACCTTCCCGGCATGCTGCCTGTATCAGCAGCGTGAACCTGCCACCGCCACCGGTGCAGACCGTGCCGCCCCCAGCCACACCGCCGCCGCCTCCGCC
>OBLT010000352.1_pt1 | contig 31004 bp, 31 predicted proteins | sample 1518721 | NCBI WGS metagenome assembly OBLT01 (sample SAMEA3539307, study PRJEB22396) | soil metagenome | biome: tundra; feature: field; material: soil | place: USA | collected 2010-05 | depth 0.15 m | reverse complement strand
TTCGCGTGGAAATATTTGTAAGGTGACTCGGATTGGCCGGCGTCGGAGTGGGCGTGGGCGTCGGCGCAGCAGGCGCGCCATACAAAGATTGGCTGCCCGCAATATCGTCGTTCGAAAGAGTTTCTTGGTTGCTGATCACGGAATTCATTATCGCAACGACGGTCTGCCCGGCGCCGTCCGGATGAGCAAGCCCGAGGGCATGTCCAAGCTCGTGGATCAAAACGCGCCGGATATCTCCAATGGCATAGCCATTCGATCCGAACTTCAGCGGTCCGCGATAAGAGTCGAAGTTCTGATTGGAATTAAAAATGATGTCGGCCTCAGTCATCGTCGTTCCTGAATAACGGTAGTACGTGACCGCGAGCGTGCTCGAACCGAAGGAACTACCGTCGGGGAGCGTAGTCGCAAAAACGATCGAGTTAACGTTATCTCCAGATTGAACCGGCGCGGTCGAATTGTTTACGTAGGTAAACTGGGCTCGCTGAATTTCCGGGTTCCACGCGCTGAGCGCCGGCGCCGCAGCGGTGTTCCATGAGGTATTGCCATCAAGCAATGTCCGGGGGGCGTTCCCCAGCTCTAGTTGGAAAGTTACCACAGTACTCGCAGGCCACTTCGGTCCTTCAAGGGCGTAAGCATCTGCCTGACGGGGCAATGCGCCGAGTGACAGCGCGATGGCTCCGAGCAAGCCGGCGGCCGCAAACGGGCGTTTGAGGCTAGATCCAACGAACAAATGACGGAGTCCAAGGTTCATTATAATTACCATAAAAGCACATCGCGTGCTCAGTGGTGGCAAATCACCTCTATCGTACCGTTCTTTCTGAAACAAACACAACCCCTAACGCCGCCACCGCTTCAAAGAGATTACGGAACAATAAATATCTTCTGCGTGTACGGATCCTTCACTTTGCTGCCCGGAGTATAGCCGCTCACATCCACGTATTTGCTGGAATCATACGGGCTATATACGTATCCCGATTTTCCGGGGACCGGTTTGGCCACCGGAAACTCGCTTTGATTCGTTGCCGCGCGTGGGGATGCCGAAGGTTGACTCCGATTCATCCTCTGAGGTGCGGATGTTTCTGCAACGGTCCGTCGCGGCGGGGTTGGAGAAGGCACCGCCACCGGGCGTCCCGGGACATCGACATCCGAGGAGGTGGCGGCCGTTTGCGGCGGTTGATCGCTAAATTGTCGGCGAACAATCGTCACCGGCGCGGTCGCAACGTGATAAGAAGTGACGGCCGTATTGCGCGCGACCCCACAGCCCACCAGCAGCAAGCCGCCGCAAAACAGAACGCCAAGCGCCTTCACAGTTTTGTTCTATACAGAGGTCGCTAGTCCGCGCAAATCCGCGACAAGCTCAGCGATGTCATTGTCGGTCACCGACCACGCGCACATCAGTCGATAAACGTCGGGCTCGATGAATTTGTAAAAATGCCAACCGCGCGCCCGAAGATCCCGCACAAGATTTTCGGGCATGCGAATAAACACCGCATTCGATTCTACGGGAAAGGCGATGTCGATCTTGACCTCATCGCGCAGCCGATCCGCCAGTTTCCGCGCCGCGGCGTTGGCCTGCCGCGCGTTGCGCAACCAAACATCGTCGGTCAGCAACGCCATCCACGGCGCGGCGAGAAAGCGCATTTTCGATGCAAGTTGGCCCGCTTGTTTGACGCGGTAGTCGAACTCGTGAGCCAGTTCTTTTTTGAAAAAAACGATCAGCTCGCCCGCACCCACACCGTTTTTCGTTCCACCAAAACAGAGAAAATCGACATCAACCTGCCAGGTAATTTCCTTTGGTGCACAATTGAGTGTCGCGATCGCATTTGCAAAACGGGCGCCATCCATGTGAACCAACAAATTCCAGTGCCGCGCAAACTCACCGATCGCCGCAATTTCATCACGCGAATAAACCGTTCCCAGCTCCGTCGCTTGCGTAATGCTAATTGCGCGCGGCTTATGCGAATGAAGTTCGCCCTGTTTCGCCATGATCGCTTCTGCTTCGACGAGGTCGATCTTGCCATTAGCACCGCCGACCAAAAGCAGCTTTGAACCATTCGTGAAAAATTCCGGTGCGCCGCATTCATCACTTTGGATATGTGAACGCTCATGACAGATCACGCTGTGGAATGACTGGCAAACTTGCGCGAGCGCGAGCGCGTTTGCAGCTGTGCCGTTGAAGACAAAGAAAACCTCGCAGTCGGTTTCAAAAATTTCGCGGACGCGTTCGCAAACGCGCGCCGTCCAGCGATCATCACCGTACGACGGCGCTTCATTGTTATTGGCCTCTTGCAGCGCCGCCCACGCTTCCGGGCAAATCGGTGCGGTGTTGTCGCTTGTAAATTTGTAGCGAGCCGCGTCTGTGCTCATGTCGGTCTTGCTAATCGACTTCCCACTTATGAGCAAACGCGAACCCGTGGGCTCGCGCCCCAAGAGATTGGATCCAAGTTGCGCGTGCGGTTGCGCAAAGCCTCCTTCGGCTTTGCCTAACGCAATGCACCGGAGTAATTTTTGACCATGAGTTCTCTGCAAAGCAAGGTCGAGAGCCGCGGCGGGCAAATCTTCGATCTGGTTGATCGGCATCCCGAATCGCTTTTTAGCAAAGCCGGCTTTTACCAGCGCATGATGGCCCTCTCCATGCGGGACGAGCATTTCAAAGTGCAAATGTTCCGCTTTGTCGATGTCCTCGCATCGCTCCGGCGCGGCGGTGAAATCGTTCGCCATCTCGATGAATATTTCGAGGACATGCGCAACGGCTATGCGCCGATCGTTCGGACGGGTGTTCGATTGGCGAAAATTGTCCCGTGGATCAGCGGGCAGGTTTTGCGCTGGAACGTTTCCGGAATGGCGCGCCAATTCATCGCCGGAAAAAATCCGCGCGACGTAGTGAAAACGCTGCGGAAGCGGCGCGGAGAAGGCATCGGATTCACGGTCGATCTTCTCGGCGAAGCCGTGGTCAGCGAACAAGAAGCGACCGAATACGCCGCGCGTTGCCTCGATCTTCTCGATCATCTCGCTCACCAAACGGAAGGCTGGAGCGATCCGCTCGGTGACGACGCCAATCTTTTCCCGGTCGTCAATGTCTCCGTAAAAATTTCAGCGCTCTATTCGCAAATGAACCCGGCCGATCCGACCGACGCGATTGCGCATCTCGCCCCGAAGTTGCGTCCGATTTTGCGGCGCGCCCGCGAACTCGGCGCGTTCGTCAATTTCGATATGGAAAGTTACGCGCATAAAAATACGACGCTCGAGCTTTTCCGGACGCTTTTCAGCGAGCCCGAATTTCTCGACTGGCCGCACGCTGGAATCGTCATCCAAGCTTACCTGCGCGACGCCGAAGAAGATCTGTGGCGTTTGCTCGAGTGGGGCCGCGAACGCGGCACTCGCTTCACCGTGCGCCTCGTCAAAGGCGCATATTGGGATTACGAAAAGATCAAGGCGCGGCAGAACGGTTGGGTTGTCCCCGTCTATCTGCAAAAGCCCGAGAGTGACGCGAATTTCGAAGCGCTCACCCGCATTCTGCTCGAAAACGAATCGGTCGTCACCGCGGCTTTCGGTTCGCACAACGTCCGCAGCATCGCGCACGCACAGGCGCTCGCGGAGGATCTCGGCATCGATCGCAACCGTTTCGAGTTCCAATTACTTTATGGCATGGCCGGCCCGATCAAACGCGCGCTGGTTGAGATGGGTTATCGCGTGCGCGAGTATTGCCCGGTCGGCGAGTTGTTGCCCGGCATGTCGTATCTCGTGCGGCGCCTGCTCGAGAACACTTCCAACGAAGGATTTTTGCGCGCGAAATTTTCCGATAATGTTTCTGCCGGGCAATTGCTGCGCGATCCGAATGAGCTTATCGATCAAAGCACCAATGGCGCGGGAAATCTTGAAATGAAGAGCGAAGATCAACATTCACGCAACGGCGCTTCCCTCGACATGCCGCCCGGCGATGCTTACGAAAACGCGCCGCTCGTGAATTTCGTCCACCAAGAATCGCAGGAAAAGATGCGCGTTGCGCTAGACGAGATGCGTTCACGATTGGGAAAAAAATATCCGCTCGTCATCGACGGCAAAAAAATTTGGATGGAGAAAACCACGGCCTCATTAAACCCGAGCTTGCCCGATCAAGTCGTCGGTTACGTTGCCGCAGCGGGAATTCCCGAAGCCGAACGCGCCATCGCGGCGGCGCGCAATGCTTTCGATAGTTGGAGCCGCACACCGTTTGAGAAACGCGCGCGCTTGCTCGAGCGCGTCGCCGCGATCATGGACCGTCGCCGCTTCGAACTTTCCGCGCTTGAAGTTTTCGAAGTCGGCAAACAATGGGCCGAAGCTGACGGCGACATTCGCGAGGCGATGGATTTCTGTTTGTTTTACGCGCAGCAAATGCGATTGCGCGGCCGGCCGCGTCTCACTCAGCACGTGCCCGGTGAAGAAAGTTATCAGCATTACTGGCCACGCGGCGTCGCGCTCGTCATCGCGCCGTGGAATTTCCCGATCGCGATCTTGGGCGGAATGGTTTCAGCCGCGCTCGTTACCGGCAACACCGTCATCATGAAACCGGCGGAACAAGCAGCGGTTTGCGGCGCCATGCTCATGGAAATGTTTGAGGAAGCGGGCATCCCGCCAGGCGTCCTGAACTTTTTGCCCGGCCGCGGCTCCGTCATCGGCGCGCACCTCGTCGATCATAAAGATATCGATGTCATCGCGTTCACCGGTTCGCGCGAAGTTGGTTTGCGAATTTGGGAAAGCGCCGGCAAAACGCGAGAAGGTCAGCGCGAATTGAAACGCGTCGTTTGCGAGATGGGCGGCAAGAACGCCATCATCATCGATTCCGACGCCGACCTCGACGAAGCGATCGTCGATACAATTTATTCCGCATTTGGTTATCAGGGACAGAAATGCTCAGCCTGCTCGCGTCTTATCGTTCTCGAAGAAAATTACGGACGCGTCATGGAACGCTTGCTTTCCGCGGCCGCGAGTTTGCGCATCGGAAATCCCGAAGAGCCCGGCATTACTATCGGGCCGGTCATCGACAAAGCCGCTTACGATCGGATCCGGGAATACATCGAGATCGGGAAGGGTGAAGCGACCCTCGCTTATCAAAAGGGCGATATACCGGAAAAAGGTTTCTTCATTCCGCCGACAATCTTTGCCAGGGTCAGTCCTGATGCGCGCGTTGCTTGCGAAGAAATTTTCGGACCGGTCTTGAGCGTGATCAAAGTGCAAGACCTCGATGAGGCCATCAAAGTCGCCAACAACACAGACTACGCGCTCACCGCCGGCTTTTTCTCGCGCAGTCCGGCCAATATCGAACGCGCCAAAGCCGAAATCATCGCCGGCAACGTTTACATCAATCGCTCATGCACCGGCGCCGTCGTCGGACGTCATCCCTTCGGCGGATTCAAGATGAGCGGCGGCGGCACCAAAGCTGGCGGCGGCGATTATCTATTGAACTTCGTCGTCCCGCGCGTCGTCACCGAAAACATCATGCGTCACGGCTTCGCTCCCGAAGAAACGCCGCTCTATCGCGACGAGTTTCTCTGGCCTAAACATTAAGCGGACAGGATCGACAGCTTCATTCGCGGCGATTTACGCCATGCTCTACGTCGTCGCCACTCCAATTGGAAACCTTGGCGACATCACGCTGCGTGCGCTGGAAATCCTGAGGTCCGTCGACGTGGTCGCGGCCGAAGACACGCGGCACTCCGGCATCTTGTTGAAGCATTACCAAATCAGTAAACCGTTCGTCAGTTATCACGAGCACAATGAAGCGATGCGCACCGCGCAATTGGTCGAACGAATCGCGGCCGGCGCGAACGTCGCGCTAATCACAGACGCCGGCATGCCCGGACTTTCCGATCCGGGAGCGCGGCTTATTCGCGAATGCATCAAACGCGAATTGCCAGTCTCGATCATTCCCGGTTCTTCATCGATTTTGACCGCGCTTGTCGGCTCCGGATTTTCGATGGAGAAATTTTGCTTTCGCGGATTTTTGCCGGTCAAAAGCGGCCGGCGCGAACGCGAGTTGCGAGCTGCCAACGACCGCGACGAAACAACAATCTTTTTCGAATCGCCTTATCGATTAGCGAAAACTCTCAGGGTCTGCATCGACATCATGCCGGATCGACAACTCTGCGTCGCTCGTGAGCTCACTAAAAAATTCGAAGAGTTCCGCCGCGGCACCGCCTCTGAACTCCTTACCCATTACGAAGCGAAGCCGCCGAAGGGCGAGATTATTTTGCTTGTTGCTAGATGAGATTCAAAACCATCTCGTCACATTTCACCCGACACCGTTGTGGAACGTTTCGAGTCGATTGGTTTTCACTCGTCGATCGGCTACAAGACGCGCGTGTAAGCTATTGTATTGCTTACAAGAAACATGTTCGTTCCGGACGCTGCGATGGTAAACGAATTCGCCCTAAAATCGAGTTCGCTTGAACTCGACGAGCTTCCGATAGTACTCGAGTTCGTTCTTGAGGGGATCCTTCACGCGGTCGATGAACTCCGGCGACAAAACAGAGGTTGCAGGTGTCACGTTATCATAACGGTGTTGAAGCTTCACACCCAATAGGCCTGACAACTTCTCTAAATCTACCTTATAGTTTTCAAACTCTCCGATAAAAAAGCAGCGATCCAAGGGCAGAGAGCCTAGATAGACGCGGTACGGCTCTGCTATGCTTTGTATGGTCAAAAGAGTATTTAGCTCTGCGGGCGTTTTTTGTGACAGCTCAAGCATCTTCGAATAGTTTAGCTCCTGGAGCCGACCGTCAAAATCGACCTTCAAAGCCCGTGAAACATGATGGCACCATTCCGATAGCAGGCGATCATAAGGATTCCGAATCCAAAAAATGAAGCTATCTCCTTCTTCCAAAAATGGAGCGATAGAATCATAGAAGAAATGTCCGTGCACAATCATCTTGTTTCCTTTTCCATTTTGACTGCGAACAATGGTCATAATTTCCGGGATGGAAATCGGGTAGTCTATCTCGGCAAAGTCTTCGAAGGTGCACTTTTCCCCAATGAGGCAAATCTGCCGCCTTCGGTTTATATACATGCTCCGAATCTTAAGATTTGAGGTTTCGAGCGCAGTCCGAAACGATGTTCCGGCCGTCTTCGGGATGTGAATACTGAAGATCATGTCGAACAATGACTCTGAGGCGAGAGCAAAAAAAGAGAAGTATTTGCCTAAACAGTTGGATGGCGACGCCTACGTGGCCTAAACATGAATGTTGCTTGAGACCATCGCCAGACCGCGAGGAATTTGGTCCCTATCGCTATTTTTTCGTGGCTGTCACTGCTAGAACTTCATCTGACAAGCGACCCTGGATCACGTCAATATAGCAAATCAATCATTTCGTCGATGCTCCGGACGCGATCGGCAATACCTCCTTCCATTGCTGGCGTTGCGCGCGAGCTCACGAAGAAGTTTGAGGAATTCCGCCGCGGCACCGTCTCCGAACTTCTCGCTCACTCCGAAGCGCGTTCTACCAAAGGCGAAATCGTGCTGGTCATTTCATCAAAGTAGGTGCGTTCGCGTCATCGCTGCCCGGCAAAAAACAACAGAATCAGACAACTGCCTATCAAGAACATGACGACACCAATTTTCTTTGCTTCTGGGACCCCGCCGAAACAGCTAGCGAGCCAAGCTACTCCTCCTGCGCAGCAAGCCATAACCCACACAGATGCATCTTCCTCTGGCTTGAAGATTGCCTTTCCGCTTGTCAAAGTCGCGGTTCTGTGTGAATTTGCGCGGCTTTTCCCCGAAGCATTTCCTGTCTCTGTATGAGTTACGCAATTATTAAAACTGGCGGACGGCAATACCGCGTTGCAGAAGGCGACACGATTGATGTCGATCTTCTCGACCTGGAAGCGGGCAAGACCGCGACTTTTGGCGACGTGTTGATGCACGCCGACGGCGACAAGCTCACACATGGCGATCCGCTGATTTCAGGCGCAAAGGTGACCGCGGAAGTGGTCGAGCAACGCAAGGACAAGAAAGTCATCGCGTTCAAATACCGGCGGCGCAAAGGCTATCACCGCACGGTCGGACATCGGCGGAAACTGACGCGAGTAAAGATCAAGAGCATCAGCGCTGGATCGAAAAAGACCGCGGCGAAGAAGGAAGAATAGCCAGACTCTCAGCTCTCAACTTTCGACTAATAGCTTCCTAAAATGGCACATAAAAAAGGACAGGGCAGCGTTAAGAACGGCCGCGATAGCGTCAGCAAGCGGCTGGGTGTGAAAAGATTTGGCAGCGAATTGGTCGTAGCCGGAAACATCATCGTACGCCAGCGCGGGACGAAATTTTTGCCAGGGAGAAACGTCGGGCTCGGTCGTGACTACACCATTTTTGCGCTGGTCGATGGCAATGTGCGCTTCGATCGCGCGGGCCGGCGAGTGAATGTCGATCCTGTCGCCGCTTCGAAAAAGTAAGCTACGCCCTCTTTTGCGGTCCAGTTCGGGTCTATCTCAGGGATTGTGAACTCCAGCGGGTTTGCGGTATAAACGAATTTCGCTCATGAAATACAACACGTTTCTCCTCTTTGGCGCCCCGGGCAGCGGCAAAGGCACACAGGGAAAAACGCTCGGCACCATCCCTCGCTATTTCCATTGCGCCTGCGGCGATGTTTTTCGCTCGATCGACACGCGAACAAGAGTCGGTCGCGCCTTTCTCGATTTCTCAAGCAAGGGCGAGCTCGTGCCAGATGAAGTAACGGTTGAGCTTTGGAAGGAAGCGATCGCCGCAGCGGTGGATGCGCACAAGTTCAAACCTGACATCGACACGCTTGTGCTCGACGGGATTCCGCGAAATGTCGCGCAAGCAAAGATCATGGAGAGACTGATCGACGTTAAAAAAGTTTTTCACCTTTCCTGCCCCAATCGCGACACGCTTTTTTCTCGATTGAAAAAGCGCGCACTCAAAGACAATCGGCTCGACGACGCCAACGAGCAGGTTATTCAGCGCCGGCTCGAGACCTACGACAACGAATCGAAGCCGGTGCTTTCCCATTATGCGAAAGAAATGATCACGGTGGTTGACGCGACGCAGCCGCCGTCGAAAGTTTTGTTCGATATCCTCGCCAGTTTGAACGGCGTGGATGGTCAGCATGAGCCAGGCACAGTTTGAAAATTTCACCGCTTCGAGTCTCTATTGCGAGAAATGCAAGGCGACCATGCCGGTGCGCGAGCGGCTGCTCTTAGTCCTGCCGAACAAGGAAATCTTCGATTATCTCTGCACCGGTTGCACGTCCTCGGTTGGTCAGCGTGAAGTGACGGCCGGCGACAAGCTTATGGCGCAAGCGATGACTGCGCGAAGCCGGCGACGTACACGCGCGCATCAGTTGGCGCCGTAATTCGGCATGCGCATCGTTTTTATCGGCACGGGGGAAATCGGCGTGCCGACGTTGCGTGCGCTGCAACACTCAAGCGAACACGAACTCACCGGAGTCGTGACGCAGCCCGACAAACCGGTCGGGCGCGATCAAAAAATCACGGCGGCGCCGATCAAAGCTGCGCTCACCGGAGCGAAGATGTCGATCTTGCAACCGAAGCGGATCAAAGATCGGCAGTCAATCGACGAAATCCGCGCGTTGCAGCCGGACGTAATCGTGGTGATGGCTTATGGACAAATTTTGCCGCGCGACGTGCTTCAGATTCCGCACGTTGCTTGCCTGAATCTCCACGCATCGCTGTTGCCGCGCTGGCGCGGCGCGGCGCCAATTCAAGCGGCGATCGCCGCCGGCGATCGCGAGACCGGGATCACACTCATGTACATGAATGAAGGACTCGACACCGGAGATATTTTACTTCAGCGCAAGATCGATATCTCGCCCACCGACACCGGCGGATCGTTGCACGACCGGCTCGGCGAGATCGCGCCGGAGGCGCTGCTTGAATCCTTGTCCCTATTTCCCAGCAAGAATGCCCCACGTGTTCCTCAAGACGAAGCGCACGCCACTCTTGCACCGAAGCTAAATCGCGAAGACGGCCGAATCGATTGGACGGAACCTGCCGAAGTTATCGAGAGAAAGATTCGCGCCTTCAATCCGTGGCCCGGCGCGTTCACCGTTCTCCTCGGAGATCCAAACAAACCGCGCAAACTGAAGATCTTTTCTGCATCGATTATCGATCTTAGCGGACAGCCGGGAGAAATCCTGCGGCGCAAGAATGAAATTGTGATCGCGACCGGAATGCGGTCGCTCTCGCTGGACGAAGTGCAACTAGAAGGAAAAGGACGGATGAGCGCGTCCGAATTTATGCGCGGATTCCCGAGCGACGGGTGGATCGACCGCTCCGCGGGCGATGTTAAGTAATCGCGGCTTCGCCCTGGCTTGTCATCGAACAAGGGACTACTCGATCCACCATTTTGCTTTTCAAGATCAACATGTTCTGTTTGATCATTGTCGCTCTATGGCCACCGAGTCGCCCGCCTATAAACGTATCGTGCTCAAGTTGAGCGGCGAAGCGCTGCAAGAACGCGGCGGCCGGGACAACATTTCGCCGCCGATTGTGCGCGAAGTAGCCGAGCGGATTAAACAAGTGCACGATCTTGGCGTGCAGGTAGCGGTGGTGATCGGCGGAGGAAACATCTGGAGAGGAATGACAGCAGCAGGACGTGGAATGGATCGCACCACCGCTGATTACATGGGCATGCTCGCCACGGTAATTAATGGCATGGCGTTGAAAAGCGCGCTCGAGGAACTCGGCGTCCAAACACGCGTGCAATCGGCGATCGAAATGAAGAACGTGGCTGAGCCATTCATTCTGGGCCGTGCGATCCGACATCTTGAGCTGGGCCGGGCCGTGATTTTTGTCGCCGGGACGGGAAATCCCTATTTCTCAACCGACACAACGGCGGCGTTGCGCGCGAGCGAGATTCGCGCCGATGTTATTTTGAAAGCGACGAAAGTGGACGGCGTTTATGATCGCGATCCAAACGTCGATCCCAACGCGCAGCGTTACGATCAAGTCACTTTCGCGGAAGCGCTCGAGAAGCGATTGCGGGTGATGGATTCGACGGCGTTCAGCCTTTGCATGGACAACAAAATTCCAGTGGTCGTGTTCGACATGAACAAGCCGAGCAATATCCGCGACGTTGTGCTTGGCCGGAAAGTTGGGACGTTGGTTTCAAATTGAAGCAAACTCAATTCAAGATCTAGGCATATGAGCGACGAAGACATTCTTCTGGAAGCGGAAATGACGATGGAAAAAAGCGTCGATTACATGATCCACGAGTTCTCAGCCGTGCGCACAGGCAAGGCGTCGCCGGCCCTGGTGGAGAACGTCGACGTGGAAGCTTACGGGTCGACCATGAAGTTGAAACAACTCGCGCTCATCACTACGCCGGAACCGCGATTGCTCGTCGTGCAACCGTTCGATGCCAGCACCGTGCAAAGCATCGAGAAGGCGCTCAACGAATCGAAGATCGGCATCACACCCGCGGTCGATGGAAAAATTATTCGACTTCCGATTCCTGAACTGTCCGAAGAGCGGCGCAAAGATCTCGTGCGATCGCTTGGCAAAATGGCCGAGGAAGCTCGTGTGCGTGTGCGCAGTAATCGGCGCACGGCGCTCGACGAAGCGAAGAAGCTAAAAACGTCGGGCGGTCTGACCGAAGACGGCATGCATGATTTAGAAACGGAAGTGCAAAAACTGACCGATCGATTTGTGAAGTCAATCGACACTCATATCGAGCACAAAGAAGCCGAGATCATGAAGGTTTGATTCTTCTGTAGCGACGTTCTCTACAAGCGCACCGAGGACGAACGCTGGCACTGGAGAGACGATTCCGCGCCCATTGTCATTCCGAGCGAACGCGAGGAATCTCCCAAGCTATCCAACGCGTCTTTGCGAGGTCCCTCGCTCGGCCGGGTAGTGCTACCGCGCCGCTACAGTTACAACCTAACCAGATCGAGCAGGAACTGGCACCAGAGATAAATCATCCCGCGCCAGGAATATTTTACGTCGCCACCATCCGTTTGTTTAAGAACGCCTTTGCGGATGTTGTGCGCGATCTGGTCGCGCAAATCGTTTTCCATTTCGAGCTGGATTCGGTCGTCATCCAACGCATCGATTGTATCCACTTCCACGCTGTTCTTGCGCAAGAATTCGCGATGGCTGTGATAAAGCTGCCAAAATGATTGATCCGGCCGTTGCCGATTGATCCGAAATTGCGGCGTCAATTTCAAGCCGTAGGAAAGCGGATAATTCCAAGTCGTCCAGATCGTGCCGCCCTTCGCTCGCGAAGAAATCCTCAAATAATAAAATGAAAGATCGTGCTGCTCGTTCAGGCAGATCGTCGCCTGCGCTCGATCTTCCTCTTTGTAAAACAAACGGAAGAATTGCCGGTAATCCTCCCAATCCCAGCCGGCGTCGTTTACGTGCACGAAGCCTTCGCTCTCGATCTCGCGCGTAATTTCATTGAGCGTCGGAAAAATTTCGGATGACGGCGGTGTCTTGGGACGAAGCCGTTTCTCCTTCGGCAAACGGAGTGCGCGGATACGCGTTAGAATTTCCAGCCACGGCAAAAACAACCAGCTTAGTGCGGCAGCCAAGCCGAGAATCCACCTATCCGTGATGAAATAGATCGCGAGATAGGAAGAGATGAGAATGCCAAGCGCGCCGGCCTTTTGCGAAAAGGATGTTTGAAAACTACGCAGCGCCACGCTGAGCACCGCCACCCCAAGCGTTAGGAAAAGGCCAAAGAGCATTACGGATTGATCTCGTTCTCGCGCAAAAAATCTTGGAGCTGATCGGTATCGAAATTCGCCAGCACTTTATCACCGGCTACGAACGTCGGCACGCAGGTTTGATCGGAAAGTTCTTTCATCTCCTGGTACGCTTGGCGGTCTTGCCCGACGTCAATCTCAACAAAGCTATAACCATGCTCGGTCAGATAGTCTTTCGCGTCCATGCACCAAGAGCACATTTCGCGGCTAAACAATTTCAATTCTACGGTCACTGCGGGAATAGACAGGCGTGGATTGTCGCGGTCAACAGACGGTCGTCAATACGACTTGGCCCAAATAACGCGGCGTGAACTTGGCTCGCCGGTAAAAATGCAGCGACCTTTTTCGGATTCTCCAAATGGAATTACGCGGATCGTGACTTTAAGATCGTTCTTGATTTGTTGTTCAGACTCGCGTGAGCCGTTCCAGTGCGCGAGAGCGAAGCCACCGTGGATTTCTGGTTTAGAGGAATTTTTCGGCGTGAAGAAATCGTAAAAATCTTTTTTTGATTCGATGACGCGCGTTTGTTCGTCGCGGAATTTCTTCGCGCGTTCGAAGAGACTTTGTTGGATCGAATCGAGTATTTCCGGGACGCGCGAAACGATTTCCTGGCTCGACATCGATGCTTTCGTTTTCATCGGTTGATCGCGCCGGCTGACAGCAACTGAATTGCTTTCGAGATCGCGTGGGCCGATCTCGACGCGCAGTGGAACGCCTTTTTTGATCCATTCCCAATTCTTGGTGCCACCGCCGATGTCGCGCCGATCCACATCGACTTCGAGTGCGAGATCGGCATAGCGTTGGTCGCGCAATTCGCGCGCAAGTTTGTCGCAAGCCTCGAGTACTTTGGCACGCGTTTCTTCCTTGGGCGTGATTGGCAGAATCATGATCTGCGTCGGCGCAATCCGCGGCGGCAAAATCAATCCGTCGTCGTCGCCGTGTGTCATGACGACGGTGCCAACCATTCGTGTGCTCATCCCCCAGCTCGTCGTCCAGCCAAATTCCTGTTTGCCTTCGCGGTTTTGAAATTGAATCCCGCTCGCGCGCGAAAAGTTTTGCCCGAGGAAATGCGAGGTGCCGGCTTGGATCGCTTTCCGGTCCTGCACCATTGCTTCGATTGACAATGTTTGCACTGCACCAGGGAACCGTTCGCTCTCGGATTTCTCGCCGCTGTAAACCGGAATGGCGAGATGATCGCGGACGAATTTTTCGTAAACATCGAGCATCTGCTTCGTCTCCGCGCGCGCTTCCGCTTCGGTTTCGTGAACAGTGTGGCCCTCCTGCCAAAGAAACTCCGTCGTCCGCAAAAACAAACGCGGCCGCATCTCCCAGCGAACGACATTGGCCCATTGGTTGATCAGAATCGGGAGATCGCGGTACGATTGCACCCATTTCGCGTAACTCGCGCCGATAATCGTCTCGGAGGTCGGCCGCACGACGAGCGGCTCGGTTAACGGGCTCGATGGTTTCATTTTTCCATCGGCATCAACCTCCAATCGGGTGTGCGTGACGACCGCGCATTCTTTGGCGAAGCCTGCGACGTGCTCCGCTTCCTTGGCGAAATAACTCAGCGGAATGAAGAGCGGAAAATATGCGTTGCGATGTCCGGTGGCGCGAAACATCGCGTCGAGCTGACGCTGCATGTTCTCCCAAATGCCGTAACCCCACGGGCGGATGACCATGCAGCCACGCACATCCGATGGCTCGGCCAGTTCCGCCGCGCGAACGACCTGCTGGTACCATTCTGGAAAATCTTCCTCGCGACGCGGACTAATCGCAGTCTTCGCCGTGCTTGGATTGGACATTGCGACAGCAATTAAGCGCGCGAAGTCGAAATGACCAGTCGCCATTTCACGGACGGCAGAACGCATCGCAATAAGATCAACAAGCAATGTGGCGGCTGTCCCCAGCCGCTCTGCTTTAATTCTGCGCGTGAGGACACGCGCCTCTACACCTACAAATTTTGGGCGACGATCTGCCCGCGCTCGGTATAACCGCCGGCGAAATCGATGCTACAGACGCTGCGATAACGCGCGTGCGGTCCGTAAGCTGCGCCGGCGTAATTGAAGTTAGGATTAAAAATGTTCTGGCGATGTTTTCGTGCCGGCAACCCGTCGTCGATGATGAGCGCAATGACAATGTCGCGCGCCGTCGTCTTTCCATAAGCGATGTTTTCGCCCCAACTCGAGCTCCACGCTCCATATCGGCTCATTCGCGCGCCGGGATTGCTTCGATCGCTGCCGTCGTGACCCATCGCGCCGTTCATCTGTTCCGCGCAATGATCAGCCGCGCCACGGCACATTCCCGGCGACAGCGTCAACGCCGGCAGTGGCCGCACCGAGCGAAGAAAACGGACAGCATCATCAATCGCACCCAGGCCTTCTTTCGTGCACAACCTCATGTGCCCCGGCAAGACAAGGAATCTGCCATCGAAATGCGATCGCAACTCTTCGATATAGCTGGCATAGAGCGCCGGATTTTGACGGGCGAGATTCATCTCACGGATTACAGCGCTGCCGGAGACGCATTCTTCTCCGGCGAAAACTTGATTCGAGAAAAATGGAACGACGAGAACGAGAGACGCGGCGAAGAACGTGAGGCGGGTCATTATAATTTCCATAAGCACGTCGAGTGCCAGCCAACTCGCGATCCATCCCGTGCTTCGCGGTCGGAGACCTTGCGATCTTCGATTTGACACTCGCTGCCGCGTCTCGTAGTTTCCGTGCCTTTTTCACCCCTTGATGAAAACGTTTTCTGCCAAAGCTTCCGAGATCCAACGCCAGTGGTGGATCATCGACGCCAATGACCAAATCCTTGGCCAGGTTGCCGTCAAAGCTGCAATTCTTTTGCGCGGCAAAGAGAAAGCCATCTTCACGCCTCACGTCGATACTGGCGACTTCGTCATCGTGATCAACGCCGAGAAAGTGCGTGTGACCGGAAAGAAGGAAGACCAAAAAAGCTACATGAGTTTCTCGGGCTTTGTCGGCGGCCACAAGACGGAGAACTTGGGTTCGCGGCGAGCGCGCCATCCGGAATTGCTGGTGGAACGGGCCGTGCGCGGAATGATTCCGCACAATCGCCTCGGCCGCTCGGTTTACACGAAACTGAAAGTCTATTGCGGCGAAACGCATCCCCATAGCGCGCAGCAACCGCAAACGGTGGCGCTGAAATAATTGGAGTCATCAATGGCAAAAACAGAAGAATTCATCGCTACCGGCCGTCGCAAAACCTCAGTCGCGCGCATTCGTATGACGGCAGGCAGCGGCAAGATCGACATCAACGGCCGGAATTTTGAAGATTATTTCCCGACCCCGCCGTTGCAGAACACGGTGCTTCACCCGCTACAAACCGCGAAAGTTGTCAACGCTTACGATCTCTCAATTAACGCCACTGGTGGCGGCGCGACCGGTCAGGCCGGGGCCGTGCGTCTGGCGATTTCGCGCGCGCTTCTCCAAGTCGATGCAAGCTTGCGCGCCACACTCAAAGCCGAAGGTTTACTGCGCCGCGATCCGCGGATGAAAGAGCGGAAAAAATCGGGGCAACCCGGCGCGCGCAAACGCTTCCAGTTCTCGAAGCGGTAATTTTAGTGTAGAGGCGGCTGTCCTCAGCCGCATTGGGAAAGCTGCGTCTCTCGAAATAACTATTTCGGCTTTGCAGCAGCGCTCGGAGTCGGCGCTGCGTTTGTCGGCGCAGGCAACGCCGGGCGCGCCAACATCGGAGGCGGACTCGCTGCATTTGCAGGAACAACCGTCGATCTTGCGCCAAGCTGTTGCGACAAACCGCTCCCTTTAAGCGAGCGCAATTGCAGACTGGCCTCTCCCGCCACAATACTTTCGCGATATTGCGTCATAATTGCCTCGCAAACGCGGCGCGCGTCGTCAATTCGCCCCTTTGCTTTCAAGAGCTCCACTTGCGCGAGAAGGGCGAATGGCGCGACATAGCTTTTCGGAAAAGTCGCGGCCACTTGCGCGTACATCGACAACGCCTCGTCGCTCTTGCCGATTGATTCGAGATTGGTCGCAATTGCCATGCGCGCCGTGCTCACAAGATCATGCTGCGGATGTTTACTGATAAACGTCCGCAGCGTCTCGTTCGCTTCCGGGAATTTCTTGTCATGGCGCTGCGCTTCCGCGAGCAGGAGATAAGCGCTCGCGCCAGCGGGCGTGTTCGGATAACGCGCAATGATCTGCTCATAATCCTGCGCGCTCTTCGCGCTCGCGAGCAAACCGGCCGCACCGCTGTTCTGCCGTTCCGAGTAAACCCAGTAGCCGGCAAAGCCGATCATCGCGAGCAGTGCAACGATGAGCACTGCGGCGATCTCGTTCTTATATCTAATCCAGAAGACGCGGGCTTCGATCGCCGGGTCGTGAGAAGTAGGAAGAGCTGTCGGCATGGTTCGATGTCGATCTTACGCGTGCGTTTTAAGGGCCGCGAGCGTGCTCTTATGCCATGCGAAGGTTTTCCGCGCAAGCGCGAGAAAACCTATGGAGTGATACGAGTATGCTGGCTGGCCCAGACTTGCCAGTGCCCCTCACGCTTGATGTACACATCGGTGAAAGCAAACTTCACTTCCACGAGCTGGCCTTCCTCGTCGCGGGCCCTGATTCGATTGATCCCCGTCACGATTCCAGCATTGCCCTCCACGCGCACTTTCATACCGGAAAGCTCCATCAGTTCATAATTGGTCTTGTCGGTCTTAAGGGATTCTATGTCTTCCGCCTTGGTGTAGAGCGTACCATTGACGCTGATGATATCAGTCATGTCGCCGGCCAGGTTTTGTTCGAACCAGGTCATGTTGTGCGTCTTGAGAGCCTCGTTCCAATCGTGTTCCATTTGCAGCAAGAGCTTCTCATCCGCTGATTCCTGAGGATTTTTCGTGACCGTATTGACCGATTGAGCGACGGCCGGGGTTATTGAAAGCGCGATCAAAATGGCGAGAACGAGAACCTGTTTCATGGGGCTTGGGCTCCTTTATCTAAGGCATCGCAGCGATCTTGCCGTGTCGCTTCGCAATTCGCAATCATCGAAGCAGATCACCCAAGTCTTGCCCTGAGCACAGCCGAACGGATCGACATCCCCTGTCAGTTACGTCGAGCGCAGCGGCGACATCTCTTTCATCAAAAAAGAAAAATAGGATCGACCTCGCTGCCTTTCTGCATTCGGCGTTGGACGTTGGGCGTTCGGCGTTGGACGTTTGCTTCAATGCAGCCGCATAACAAGCTTTTCATCCCCGGTCCGGTCGAGGTTTCCGAGAAAACGATGGCCGCGTTTTCGCGCCCGATGATCGGACATCGCAGCGAAGATTTTAGGAATCTTTACCGCGACGTTCACCCAAAGCTGCAGAAGCTGTTCGCGACCAAACAGCCCGTCTTCCTTTCCACCTCATCCGCTTGGGGCGTGATGGAAGCCTCTATCCGCAACCTGGTCGATCGCGGCGTGCTTTGCTGCATGTGCGGCGCCTTCTCCGACAAATGGTTCGACGTAGCCAAGCGCTGTGGAAAAAACGCGGAGCCGTTGCAAGTCGAGTGGGGAAAACACATCGATCCGAAGGATATTGATGCAAAGCTCGCGACCGGAAAGTTCGACACTGTCACGTTGATCCACAGTGAGACCTCCACCGGCGTGATGAACCCCCTGCCGGAAATTTGCTGCACGCTCGCCAAGTATCCCGACGTCGTCCTCATCGTCGATACCGTCTCATCGTTCTCCGGCGTCAAGATCGACATGGACGCACTCGGCATTGACGTTCTCCTCACCGGCGCGCAAAAAGCACTCGCCCTCCCACCCGGCTTTTCACTCTTCTCCGCTTCTGACAAGGCTTTCGCGCGCGCTGAAAAAATTCCGAACCGCGGTTTCTATTTCGATTTCCTCGAGTTCAAAAGACAACAAGCGGAGTGGATGACGCAGAGCACGCCGAGCATCGGCCACATCCACGCGTTGCAATCAAAACTCGACGAAATTTTTGAGGAAGGCCTCGAAGCTCGTTTCGATCGACACGCCCGCACCAACGCGCTCGTCCACGATTGGGTGAAAAGAGCCGGCTTCGACTTCTTCGCCGAAGACGGTTACCGCACCAAGACGCTAACCTGCGTAAAAAACACCAAAGGCATCGACGTCCTCGCGATGACCAAAAAGCTGCGCGAGAAACATCACATCGTCATCGACCCGGGTTACGGCCCAATCCAAGGCAAGACTTTCCGCCTGTCCAACATGGGCGATGAAACCGAAGAAACGGTTTCGCATCTGCTTGCGTGCCTGGATGACTGCGGGACGTAAGCAAAGAGAAGGGCGCCTTCGTTTCCGAAAGCGCCCTTCATATTTGATGGCGGTAAGCCGAATTCTGTCAGCCTGATTGCTCAGACCGGACGATCATTTATCTCAATCCCGCTTTCGCGGAACCGCCCGATCCCGCAGTTGCGGGACCATGATGCGACGTTACCCGAGGATCGACGGACCGGCTGTCCTCCCTCTGTTTTGTCTTGCACCGCATGGGGTTTTTCGTGCCTCGCGAATTACTCCGCGAGCGGTGAGCTCTTACCTCGCCTTTTCACCCTTGCCTGCACTTCTTTCAAAGAACCGGCGGTGTCTTTTCTGTGACACTTTCCGTCGCCGCAATTTTACAACTGCGGCGCCCGCGTGTTTTACGCGGCATGCTGCCGTATGGTGTTCGGACTTTCCTCAAGCAAGCCTCAAGGCTCACCAGCGATCATCTGCCATCGGCGCTTATCTTAGCACAATTCGGAATTAGAAAAAGGACCGCGGATTACGCCGATATCACGGATAGGCACAGGTTCGGACAGTTATCTCCGATCCGTTTCATCCGCGTAATCCGCGGTTAAATATTCTTTCCGAAATGCAGGAAGCTTGAGCGCCTACGGCTTTTGGCTGTCTTGCGTCTGGGCGCGGGATTGTTCGGTGACGTCACGGGCGCGGTCGAGCGAACGCTTCATCCAATTGTATTCTGAAGCTTGACCTCGCGGCGCGGGCGTCAGTTTCGCGTCAACTGACTGCGTTGCGACAGGTTTGCCTGTGGCCGGCGCCGTGTCGCTTTGCTTCTGACGCAGAAAGAAATATCCCAGGCCGACGACGATGACGAAGATGAGAAAACCACGCATTCTTTGTTTTGGAGCAGTTGCCGAGCCACTGCGAACGGGCATAGAAGAAAAGGGAAACCGCGGATTTCGCGGATGAAAACGGATAAAGAATAATCCGCAGTTCAAAATTCCTTCAACAGTAGAAGATGTCTCGACTCCGCTCGAGATGACAAAGAGCAGTAAAATTTTTGACCGGGTAGCTGTCGATCTTATGCTAAAATTCTCTATGTCACTTTCAATTGGAACCAAAGCGCCAGATTTCACATTGCCCACAAAAACCGCGGATGGCCCGAAGCAAATCAAGTTGAGCGATAACTTCGGGAAGAAAAATACGCTTCTGCTTTTTTTCCCGATGGCGTTCACCGGCACATGCACGACGGAGATGTGCGGAGTGAGTATGGATCTGTCCGCCTACGGCAGTCTGAATGCGGCGATTTACGGCATCAGCGGCGACAATCCATTTGCCCAGGAAGCATGGGCCCAAAAGGAGAAAATCACGGCGACGTTGCTCAGCGACTACGAGCACAAGGTCGCGCAAGCTTACGACGTCGCTTACGATTCGTTTCTGCCGCAAATGAATTTGGGCATGGGCGGCGTGCCAAAACGCGCGGTCTTCATCATCGATCGCAACGGAGTGATTCAATACGCGGAATGCAACGACGACGCGCGCGCACTGCCAAACTTCGACAAAGTGAAAGCGAAACTGGCCGAACTGAAATGACATCCCGCGCACTACGTTGTCATTCCGAGCGAAGCGAGGGACCTCACAATCGAAGCCTGGATCACTCAAAGTATGATACGTGTTCCTATGAGATTGTGAGAGATCCTTCGCTCCCCGAGACGATCTCAGGATGACAGACTAAGAAATGAACGATGAATTTAAAACGCTGAAAAAATTCGACGTGGGCGAAGGCCGCGAAGGATTTTTGCATTCGCTGCCGGCGTTGGAGGAACAAGGCCTCGGCAAGATTTCGCGACTGCCGGTGAGCATTCGCATCGTGCTCGAATCGGTGCTTCGCAATTGTGACGAAAAAAAAGTGCGGCGCAAAGATGTTGAGACGCTGGCGAATTGGAATGCAAAGAAGCCGGCGAACGAAGAGATCCCTTTCGTCGTCGCACGGATCGTTTTGCAAGATTTCACCGGCGTGCCGCTGGTGGTCGATCTTGCGGCGATGCGCAGCGCGGTGAAAAAACTCGGCGGCGACCCGAAAATCATCGAGCCGCTCGTGCCGGTCGATCTGGTGGTCGATCACTCGGTGCAGGTTGATTTCTTCGGATCGGCTGAAGCATTGCGGCTCAATCTGGAAATGGAATTCAAGCGCAATCGCGAGCGCTACCAATTTTTGAAATGGGGACAGCAAGCGTTCAAGACGTTCCAACTTATCCCGCCCGGCATCGGCATCGTGCACCAAGTGAATCTTGAGTATCTCGCGAAAGGCGTGCTTTCGTCGAAAGCGGAAAGCGGAAAGCGGAAAGCGGAAATATTCTATCCGGACACTTTGGTCGGTACTGACTCACACACGACCATGATCAATGGGCTTGGCGTGGTTGGTTGGGGCGTGGGTGGGATCGAAGCGGAAGCCGGTATGCTCGGGCAACCGGTTTACTTTTTGACGCCGGAAGTGGTGGGCGTGGATTTGAGCGGGAAATTGCGCGAAGGCGTGACCGCAACCGATCTTGTTCTGCACATCACCCAGATGCTGCGCGCGCAGAAGGTCGTAGGAAAATTCGTTGAGTTTTATGGCGAAGGCGCGGCGTCGCTGCCGGTTCCGGATCGTGCGACGATCGGGAACATGTCGCCGGAGTACGGTGCGACTATGGGATTTTTCCCAGTCGATCAGGAGTCGGTAAATTATCTGCGCGCGACTGGTCGAACGGATGAACAATGCGCAGCGTTTGAGAATTATTTCCGCGCGCAAAAAATGTTCGGCATGCCGCGTAAAGGCGACATTGATTACAGTGTCGATCTCGCGCTCGACCTCGCGGAAGTACAACCCGGCGTGGCGGGACCAAAGCGTCCGCAAGATCGAATTAATTTACCGGCGCTCGGCGAAACGTTTCGGTCGCTCTTGCAAAAGCCGGTGACAGAAGGCGGTTACGGGAAACAAGATGTTGACCTTGCAGCGAAGCATCTCGTGCAACTCAACGGCACACCGCCCCGCGACGAGGAGATGGCTTCGACAGACAAACAGGACCAAGGCATCGAGTCAGGCGATGAACGAAACAAGGTTGAGATGGTGGCAAATCGGCCAACACCGGACACGGCCCGCGAATTAAAAGATGCTGATTCTGATCCGTTCCGGCATGGTCAGAGTCGAATCGGTCACGGCAGCGTGTTGATCGCCGCGATCACGAGCTGCACAAACACGAGTAACCCAAGCGTGATGCTCGCGGCCGGTTTGCTGGCGAAGAAAGCAGTCGAGCGCGGGCTACGCATCGATCCGGCTGTAAAAACTTCGCTCGCGCCGGGATCGCGGGTCGTCACCGATTATCTCAACAAAACGGGATTGCAGACTTATCTCGACCAACTTGGGTTCAACATCGTCGGCTATGGTTGCACGACCTGCATCGGTAACTCGGGGCCGCTTCATCCAAAGATCGAGAAGGCGATTAGTGATTTTGATTTGGTGGCAGCGTCGGTCCTTTCTGGAAATCGCAACTTCGAAGCGCGCGTGCATCAAAACATCAAAGCGAACTTCTTGATGTCGCCGCCGCTGGTGGTCGCATTTGCGCTCGCCGGACGAGTGGATATCGATCTTACGAACGAGCCGATCGGCAAAGACAAAGACGGAAAGGAAACCTTCTTGCGCGATCTTTGGCCGAGCTTGCGCGAAATTCGGGACGCGATGCAATCGGCACTCAGGCCGGAAGTTTTCCGCAGGCTTTATCGCGACTTCGCGGATCAAAATCCCAAGTGGAACGAGATTCCGTCGAGCACAGGCGAAGTCTATCAGTGGGATGAGAAGAGCGATTACATTCACGAACCGCCGTTCTTTAAGGATTTCGCAATGGAGTCGGGGCGCATCCAAGAAATTCGTGGCGCGCGCGCGCTTGGAATTTTTGGGGACTCCGTCACGACCGATCATATTTCGCCGGCCGGCGCGATCAAACCGACTTCACCGGCGGGTGAGTATTTGAAGTCGCGCGGGATTCAACCGGAAGATTTCAACAGTTACGGCAGCCGGCGCGGCAACGATTTGGTGATGACGCGCGGCACGTTCGCAAACGTTCGGATCAAGAATTTGATGGCGCCCGGGACAGAAGGCGGCGTCACGATCCACTATCCGGACGGCGAGCAGATGTCGATCTTCGACGCGGCGTTGCGTTATCAAGAAGAGAACGTGCCGCTCGTTATTTTAGCGGGCCACGAATATGGGACGGGATCTAGTCGCGATTGGGCGGCGAAAGGAACGCGACTGCTCGGCGTGAAGGCAGTAGTGGCGGCAAGTTATGAACGCATACATCGATCGAATCTCGTCGGCATGGGCGTACTGCCTTTGCAATTTCTCGATGGAGTAACGGCGCAATCGCTCGGGCTTGATGGTTCGCAAACGTTCTCGCTCGGCGGTTTGTCCGACGCAATTCAACCCGGCCAGCAACTAAAGCTAGAGATCCAAGGCAAAGATCGACAATTGCGTTACGTGCCGGTGAAATTGCGAATCGATACGCCGATCGAGGTAGATTACTACAGGCACGGCGGGATTTTGCCGTTTGTTTTGCGGCAGTTGATGGCGAAATAGATTCGGCGGCCATAGACCGCCGCTACAGAAGAATCGATCTACGCTCGACGGTAATGGGCGAGCCTTCCGCGATGAAGGCGGAGCGTGGCGGTTGACTTAAAGTTTCGGCGAATTGTTCGCCGCAGAGTGTCGCGATCTTGGCGTGAAGTTCGAATGTGTCCGCGTTCCATACTTTCCAGCGGGCATGCTGCACCCGATATTCGCTGCAACCAGCCCGGACAGAAGTGTAACCCCAATAATGTTCGGTGATGAATTCGGCATGCGAGCCGGCCGGAATGGATTGCGGCTCGCCCTGCGCTGTCATCTTGAGTGATTCCCATTTGGTTCCACGACGCCAGGAGTACTCCACTTTGACGCGACCATCGACGTGTTCGATGTCGTGTTTCATCGGCAGCGCAAGATAATGCTCGCCATAAAATGCGCGGGCGACCAGCGCTATGGCGCGGCGCGGAACCAATTCCAGAACAAAAACAACGCCGCGCCGCCACGTATCCGCAGATTTTTTGCGAACGTAAAAGCGCAGGTTCACTTCTTCGAAATCGCGATGGAGTGGGATGGGCAGACCGAGAAGACGCGTATCGAGAAAAAGAAATCCGACGATGCTGACAAACGTCTCGCCGTTCTCATAATCGATCTCGGTGCCGGACGGAACGAGCGGCGCGAGGATGCGAGGATCGATGGCGTAGTTAAGCATCGCCAGATAACGCCAATTGGCGGTGAGAAACGGGTGCACGCCAAAAACTAACTCCCCGAAGCTACTTAGCGCAGAAGTTTCTCGAGGGACGCGTCGTGTTCGGCGCCCAGCTCGGTGGCTCTGGCGTAATGTCGCTTGGCCAATTCCTTAGCCGGCGGCGTGGCCGTTGCGTAGATGACCGCGAGATTAAAGTGCGCATCCGCATACAGCGGATTATTGGAGATGGCCTCGAGCATTTCTTTTTCGGCGGCTTCCTGCCAGCCCTTCTGGCTCGCGGTGATGCCGAGATAATTATGCGCAGTGGCGCTCCTTGGGTTAATCGCGAGCGATTTCGTCAACTCAGTGAGCGCATCATCAAACTTGGCCTGGCGATAGAAAACGATGCCTAACGTGGTGTGCGAGAATTCATCTTTCGGCGCGATCGCGACCGCCTTTTTTAAGGTTAATTCCGCGGCTTTGAGTTTCCCGGTCCGAAAATAGACGACTCCGAGATTGGAGAGCGAGTAAAGGTTGTTCGGACTCTTGGTGAGAATTTCCTGATATTGCTTTTCGGCTGAGCGATATTTGCCGTGATCGAAATCCTCTTTTGCCTGCCAAGCCGTTTCAACCAGTTCGTCCGGAACGCTTGGTTTAAAATTGCCCGGCACACTGGATTCTGGCGGTGATTCATCCGTCTCAGTAGCGAGTTTTGCTTGGCCATCCGGCCCGGCAACTTTGACCGGGTTAGTGGGGGCTTTTTTGGCGAAAGTGAAGCTCGCCTTCAAAGCCGTCGGGTTGTCATCAGAAATCGAGATCACCGGCTGTCGCAGCAGGGCGAGCTCTTCATCGCTCAACTTCGCGATCGGCTGGGCGAGCAATTGGATTTGTTCGTTCAACGTGTCCGACTTGATCTGTAATTTCTCAAACTCAGCGAGCATGAGTTTCTTCGCCTGGTCGCGGCGCGCTTCCTCCTGACGTTCACGCACGACTATATTGCGCAGCATCGCGTTCTCTTTCGCAAGCCGCGCGGTTTCCTCAGGATTGGCGCCGGTTAGCTTGGCTTTGTCCAGTTCGCTGCTCGCCTGATCAAGCTGGGAACGAAGATCGGCCACGGTAGTTTCGAAAGTCTTGTTTTGTTTTTGACTCGTAGCCAACTGCTGCCGGAGCTGCTCAATTTGCTGTTTCACGTCAGCGAGTTCTTTTTCCTTTTTCGGCTTGTCCTCGCTGATCGTACGCACGGTCTTCTCGGCGTCGGCCAGCTTCTGTTTCAGATTGGTGTTTTCCGCGCTCAACGTTTGCACGCGTTGTTGCGCGTCTTTCATTCCTTTCAATTTCAGAACGGCATCGTCGCGCTCCTTGGCGGCGCCGGCGATTTGCTTGCTCGCTTTTGCGCTGGCCTCGTCTTTCGCTTTCTCCGCCACCACACGTCCCTTTTCTGCGGTAACCAAAGTCTTCTTCAATTGCGCGATCTCCGCGCGCAAAGCTTCCTGCGCTTTCTTATCGCCAGGACTGCTCGATTGGATTTTCTCCAACGAACTCTCCGCATCGGTGAGCTGGTCGCGGACTTGTTTCTCCGCGCCTTTCGATTTCTCCAGCTCTCCCTGGGCCTGTTCGAGCTTAGTGTTGGTTTCTAGCAAGCGGCCGTTGAGAGAATCCTTTTCCTTCTGCACGGCATCGAATTCACCGCGCGATTTCTGAAGTTCGATCTGAAGTTGATCGACCTTGTCCTGCAATTTCTTAGTCGCGTCCTTAATTGCCGCATCGCTCAGTGCGGCAGCGGAGGCGTTGCCAGCGCGTGGACTGGCGATTTCGACACTCGGTTGGGTCGCTCCAGGAGTTGGCGGAATTACCGGCGCGTTTCCAGGCAACGGCGTCGGGCCGGTCGTGAGATCTTCCTGGGTCGAGGCTTTGCCCTGCACCCGCAAAATGCTCTCGCTCACCTTGCGACTGCGATACTCGACAATCGCAGGCTGCCAGTCGGCATTTCTCTTGCGCAACTCTTCGAGGAGACTTCCGGCAAAGCGGTATTTCGCCAGCGCGGCTTTGAATTGGCTTTCGCGCTCCAACTTTTCGGCCTGTTGCGAAGTCATGTAAGCCTTTAGAAAAACTTCGCTGGGATCGTCCGATTGCGCGGCAAGGCGGCCGCAGCAAAGAAGAGCAAGGAAACCGGCGAGCAAGATCGACCCGATTTTCTTCATGCGATCACGAGGCGAAATCATAGTCCGCCTGGGCGTAGTTTCAATTCCAGCTTCCACCACGAACTAAGAACTAAGCGGAGAGCGTGCCACGCCCGAGCCGTTTGCCTTTGCAAAGCGACTCCAAAAATCTAAATTCCACAATTGTGTGGTGGTCGTAGCTCAATGGTAGAGCTCCAGATTGTGGTTCTGGTTGTTGCGGGTTCGAGTCCCGTCGGCCACCCATTTCTATTCTTAGATTTGGGATTGCGGATCTTGGTTCGGTTCCTGTGCATGGCATGGTGGGTGCTAAGTATCAGTTCATGATTCCCACCGCGGATTTCTTTGACCCCTCCGAACTTCGCGCCGTCCCTCCCGCGTTCTGGAAACGCATCCTCAACGATGAGGAATTGCGCGATTGCGACAATCTCGAAAAACTGCTCGCAGGCTGCGAGATCATCGCCGTGCTGGACGGCAGGGATCTTCTCGCAGCCTAACGAGCAACTTCATTTTCGATTTTAGATTTGCGATTGCCGATTAGGTGGGCTCGCCGTTCTCTTTTCCCGATTCTCCGCGGATTGATAAGCTCCCCGTCTGCGTTCGGAAATCGTAAACGGGCCATTTAATACTGCTACTTGCCGATCTTCGCTTGAGCGCGGTTCGTCGCCGCTTAAAATCGCAATCGGCAATGTCATTGTGCCTGTAGCTCAACTGGATAGAGCTTCTGACTTCGGATCAGAAGGTTGGGGGTTCGAATCCCTCCAGGCACGCACATATATTTATCGCTAGGATCTTATGTTGAAGGCCTTGCTTGCGAGCTGCAAGATCAACCCTCCACTTGGCACTTCTTAGCTACTTATCGAGAGCATCTCCATGTTTCTTGCTCCGCCTTTCAAAGTTGTGGGGCGCGCTTCTTTTAGCGAACGCCCCGAACGCAATTTCGGCCCGGGCTATCCTCTATCATGCTTCCCCCGGCAACGGGGCTGAAGTGTCGAACTGCTTAGATGGCGCAGCGGTCCCACCCCACACCCGTGAAGCCGCGGACCGACGGTATCGGTGCCATTCCACGCGGACATATGCCCCTCTCGGTCCCCCGCGTTTCGCCTTGACAAGGTGTTCATCCGCTCTGTACGGATCGAGTAAACGAAACGGAATCAAGGTATGAAAAAGCAGCCAGCGAAGAAGAGTTCGAAGCCTCCGATCAAGCGTCAACAGATCGTCGTTCTCGTGGACGGTGCGGGAAATTACTACGAGCTTCCTCGATCGACGCTCGAGCGCAGCAGAGTGGATGACCGCCGCAAGAAGAAGGTCGAGGATGATCTTGAGGATAGGCCGGCCGAATTTATATACATCAACGCCCCTACCATCCCAGGAAGTATCGTGGCGGCTCCTTTTGTGGGTGGACGTCAGCTTCACTATGCGGGGTTCTACCTGAGCTCGACCAAGTCGAAGCGCTGAACGGTCGGAGTGTTGGTCACATGGATAAGGACGTCTTACATCAAGGCGTCTTCTTCGCTCTGCAAGAGCCCGAGCACGTCGCCAACCCGTACCCCCTGTATCACCGGCTTCGTTCGGAGGCCCCCTTTCACTGGGACTTTGTCTTGTGTGGATGGTTCCTCACGCGTTACGCCGACGTGTGCGCTGCGTTGGCGGATCCGCGACTGACCACGCAGAACTTTTCGTTTGATGTGACTCAGCTTCCGCCCGATCTCCAGGACGATCTTGCACCGATCGGGCGCGTCAGGAAGAGGGAAGTCCTTTACAACGACGCTCCCGAACACGACCGGCTGCGACGGCCCTTGAACAGGGCGTTCAATCCCGCCGCTTTTGAGCGACTGCGTCCAGACATGGAGGCACTGGCACAAGGACTTTTGGCCAAAGCCGAGCGGCGCCGGTCGATGGATGTAGTTAGTGATTACTCCGAGCCGCTCGCCGACTACATGATCTGTGAGCTGTTGGGATTGCCGCACGCCGATCGGGCAGAGTTCATCGAATGGTGCGATCGGCTCAGGAAGTTCGTGACGGAGCGACGCATGGGTCATGAGACGGTCTTGAGGGCGAAAGGGGCTGCGAAGAGCTTTGAAGCAGTCCGCGCGTACATCCGGACGATGATTACTGCTCGGCGAGAGAACTTCGCCGACGATGTGATTGGGCACAGCTTCGCCGTAGAAGCAAACGAAGCGCCTCCCACTGAAGACGAGGTTCTCGCGAACTGCGTGTTTTTCCTTCATGCAGGAGCCCGGAACATGTCTGCTTCCATCACGAATGCTGTGGCTGTCTTGCTGCGACATCCGGAACAATTCGTTCGTCTGCGCGAGGATCCCCAGTCGATTACTACCGCCGTGGAGGAGTTGCTGCGCTACGAGACCCCCGTTCAGGTGTCGATCCGCGGCGTTCCGGAGGAGATTGAGTTCGCAGGCAGGCGGATCGGGCCAAAGCAGCTCCTCGTCCTGTTGTTGGGCGCTGCGAACCGCGACCCTGAGCAGTTCGCCGATCCGGATCGGCTCGACCTGACGCGTAGACCCAATCGTCACGTGTCCTTCGGCGTGGGACCGCATGGATGCGTCGGGGGGTGGATGGCTCGCTTCGGCTTAGCGATTGCCATTGGAGCAATCCTCCATCGGCAGACTAATCTTCGGCTCGCACCCGGGAAGCTACAGTGGAATCTCCCGGCAATGCGGCGGACCGTGCGCGCGCTGCCGGTGTTGGTAGATCGGCGGCTCCGTAACACCCAGAGATCGCGGTTGCGCATGGCTCGCACGCTTTCGCCGAGGCCGACCAGGGTCGCTCAGAGGCCAATCCCTTCTTTGCAATGAAACCGACCGGGATTGCTGGTGAGCCAATGGCTCACCCGACCGCGTGGTCGGCGCCGCTGGGCGAAATCCCGCCCGGCCGCTCCGCGAAATTTCACCTTCTCTGGCGCAAGCGGCTTGTCGAAGGCTTCGTGGTGAACTTCGGCGGGCGCTACTACGCCTATGTCAACTATTGCATCCATGCCGGAACACCGCTCGATTGGTGGCCGAACGAGTTCTTCAACGACGACCGCCGATTTTTGACCTGCGGGACCCACGGCTCCCTTTACGACCCGGATACCGGTAAGTGCGCCGGCGGACCCTGCGGCGGCGGCGCACTATTTCCGCTCCAGGTCCAAGTCGCCGACGGCCGGATTGTTGTCACCGCCAGCTGTGACCCGCAAGATGATCGCCCCGTCGGTGATTTGCCTCGACTCGATACCAACCCTTTTGAGTTTGGGAGTGGCTAGCCTCAGACAAAGCTCTCGTCAAACAGGCCCACCCGGAAAGCCACTCCCGCCCGATGACCACTCGCTGGGCGCAAACGGATAACCGGCGACCAGATCGGCGAGGGTGACGCGCCTCCGTCGCGCCGAAAGCGGCGGACAAATAACGCGACCGGGCCAGCGCCAGCAATCTTCTCGCCGAGCGACGCGCTCGGGTTTAATTCGACATCTGGGCCATCATCAGGCGTGTTGCTGGCGTCAAGGAAGAGCGGAGACAACGCGAAAAACCGTCCCGACGCCGTGATGCTAAAGGGCGAAGAAGGCGCGTTTTCCCTCAAAACCTTTCAATTCGAATTCGCCAAGCGAACGCGCCGGAACGAGTTCTCCCAGCTTCGCGTGCGCCGTTTCGCTCAGGCCGCAAGGTTCGCCTAACGAGCCTGCCAGTTTTTCCAGGCGGAAGATCAAATTCACTTCGCCTCCCATCAAGCTTTCCTCGCCCATCGATGCGATGCCGCCGATCGCAACTGGTCCGAAATGCACCACGACGCGGAAATCAGGCGCGCCTTTCTGCTGGAATTCTTTGAGCACGGAGATCACCGCCACGATTTCTTCCGGAGTCGTCGCGGCGTCGGGCCAATAGGCAAGAAAACCATCGCCCAGATATTTATTAATAATGCCGTGGTGGTTCTCGATGATCTCCTTGCAAGTGAAAATCCACGCTCCGAGAAGAACGTCCAAGTCCTCGCTCTGCATGCTGTGGCTGAGCGGCGTAAAATTGCGAATGTCCGCGACGAGAAGCCAGCAAGGAATATTCTCGATTTCCCGCAACGTTCGTTGCGTCACCACCGTTTTGTATTCGTCTGAAATCGCGAGCGGCTGACGGAATTTGAAAACCTCAGCTCCGATTGTGATTTGATCGCCGTCGCTCAGTCGAACCGGGCAATGAATCCGTCGCTTGTTTAAAAAAGTTCCGTTGCTGCTGCCGAAATCTATCAGCCAAGGTTCGCCGATATCTTGCAGATGAATGAGCGCGTGTCGGCGCGACACTTTCGACGATTCCAACACGATCGTGTTGGCGGCGATTCGTCCAAGCGAACAACTGCCCTGGATCGAATGGCGTTTGCCATCGGCCGCTTCCAGCCAGGCACCTTCCTCTTGGGATGCGTCCACGCAGAAACGTTCTACCAAAAAGTCATGGTGAACGCAAAGTGTCTGCGATGGCGGGGCGAGCCCCGCGCGAATCCGAAGAGGCGTGGCAGGAGCTCCGCCCTCCAGCTTTAAACTTCCTTCCCATCTTAATGACGTATACTTTGTCAACGTGACTAACGAACGCGCGAGCGATGTCGCAGGGGCGACGTCGCGAGAG
>OBLT010000349.1_pt1 | contig 31344 bp, 21 predicted proteins | sample 1518721 | NCBI WGS metagenome assembly OBLT01 (sample SAMEA3539307, study PRJEB22396) | soil metagenome | biome: tundra; feature: field; material: soil | place: USA | collected 2010-05 | depth 0.15 m | reverse complement strand
GGCGGTCCGCCGCGCCCGCCGGGTCGCCAGCCAACGCCGGATCCGCCCGGTGGCGTCAGGCTGGCCGGCGCCGGCGCCGGCGCCGACGGGGTGGCGGCCAGATTGCCCCGCTTCGCCGAGGACGGTCTGGACAGTGCCGTGCAGGCGTTGCCGCGGGCTGGCTGAACCACGTGGCGGATCATCAGGCGGCTGCTTGGGCAACCGGGCGGCGTTCTTCGTCATCTCTTCATGCTCTTTAGGCGGGCAGGGGCGTTGCCGTCGGCGACGGCGAGGGTGCTGCCATCCAGGGTGAATCGAGGCGGAAGACTCCTGAGCTGCCCAGGTCATGGAGGGTGGCGGCGAGCTGGCGGGTGGCCGCATCCCACAGGTAAGTGCCGCCGCTGGTGTCGCGGCGGCGAGGGTGCTGCGAGCCGAGGAGCCGGCGGGCCACCGCCCGCAGCTGAGATGATCGGGTGCTTCCTCGAAGGCAGATACGAGCAAATCACTGTCGGCCATGCGTCACGTTCCCTTGTTGCAGGGAGCCCGAACGACCGTCGGCTCCTCGGGCGATCACAACCTTTCGCGGATCAGGTAGACGAAGAAACTCTATCTAGATAGAGTTTCGCGCATGTCACGGCGTAAGGCCTTCTCCGCTCAGACTCATCTCCAGGGCGGATGGCACGGCCTAGCGCCGGGCGGATAAACGCCTCCGCCCGGCGTTGGATCGTCGTGGACTGACAAATGTTCTAACCCCGCGCCGAAGACGTTCCCGCCTCCGTATCGCACGCTTACACCCCGGCCCGGCAACGCGAAGGACACGTGATGCTTCCTCGCCGCCGCCGTTTGGAGAATCTGATGACCGCCTCATCACCATCGTGCTTTTCGCCTGGCTGCGGCTGGCGGCACCGGTAGCAGGCGAGGGCATCGGATGAACATCACGGCTCTGCCGGGCACTCCCGGCAAGCTGGCCGCCGGTAGCCGCTGGGCCGTGGAGACCCACGGGCTCACCAAGCGCTTCGGGGCGAAGACCCCGGTGAACGGTGTTGAGCTCCTGGTCCCCCGGGGATCCGCGTTCGGTTACCTCGGCCCCAACGGCGCCGGCAAGACCACGCTCATCCGGGTGCTGCTGGGATTGACGCATGCTGATGCTGGCACGATGTCCCTGCTCGGATACCCGGTCCCGCGGCATCGCGACGCGGCACTCGCTCGTATCGGCGCCATCGTCGACGAGCCCCGGTTCCACGGCCATCTGACCGGCAGGCAGAACCTGCGGCTTCTCGCCGCCGCACGCGAGCCGGCCGCGCGGGACCGCATCGGGCCAGCCCTGGAGCGCGTCGGCCTGGCCCACCGCGCCGACGACCGGGTCTCGGCGTACTCGATGGGCATGCGCCAGCGCCTGGGGGTCGCCGCCTGCCTGCTGGGAGACCCGCAGCTGCTCATTCTGGACGAGCCGATGAACGGACTCGACCCCGCCGGAATGACCGGGATGCGCGACATGATCTTGTCGCTGGTGGCCGAGGGCCGCACGGTCGTGCTGTCCTCCCACCTCCTGGACGAGGTCGAGCGGACCTGTGACGCGGTCGCCATCGTTGACCGCGGCAGCATCATCCGGCAGGGACCGATCTCCGAGCTGCTGGCGGGGGCGCTGGTCGCGGTTCAGGTCGAATGCTCTGAACCCGGCCGGGCCCGTGCCCTGCTCGCGGGCACCACCCTCGGTGCCCGCGTCGAGGCCGCGCCGGCGGCGCTGGGCCTGGAGATCACGCTGCCTGCGGGCACGGGCCGCGACGTCATCGCCGAAATCAACCGCGTTCTCGTCGCAGGCGGAATCTCCGTCTACCGGCTCCAGCCGGTCCAGGCCTCGCTCGAATCGTGGTTCCTGCAGGTCACAAGCAGGCTGGGGGACCCGGAATGACAATCATGCCCGCCGGACACGGCGCGCCCGCGCCGGACCGGGCACCGCAGACGGCGCCCGCCGATCACTCACGTGACCGCCGGGGATCCCCGATACCCGCCGTCGGCATGATCGCCACCAGAGTCATGGAACTGCGGCAGCGGCGCGGCCTCATGATCGCCCTCATCGTGGCGACCATCGGGTTCCCGGCGTTGTTCCTCCTCATTCGGCTGCTCCTGCACGCGTTCGCGCCGCGCACCAGCCCGCCCGCCGGGGGCTACGACATCTTCAAGGTCCTGGTAGCCGGCTTTTTGCCCACCTTCGGCTTCATCGCCGCGGCCACGGTGGGCTGCACGGCGGGATCGCGCGACCTCACCGAAGGTATGTTCCGGCACCTGGTGGTGACCGGCCGGTCCCGGCTGGCGCTCTACCTGGCCCGGATCCCCGCCGGGCTGGCGATTGTCGTGCCGCTGGTCGCGATCGGCTACACGATCGTCTGCGCGGTATGCGTCTTCGCCGCACCGACCTTCATCGATGACTCGAACGTGAACATACCTCCCGGCCTGTCTCGCGCCGGCTTCGAGAACTGGGCCGGGGACCGCGCCGAGCCGGTCATCTGCTCTCTCCCCTACAACGGGCATATTCCGGGGAATGTCGCGTGCGCCGGCCCGCCTGGCTGGTCGAAGTCAGCAGTCACCCCCGGCCAGCCCGCGCCCGCCGCGCTGGAAGCCCTGGCCGTCAAGATTGCCAACCAGGACTATTCCGGCTACACGAGCATTTTCCGCTACCCGTCGATCTCCCTCATGGTCAAGGCCGGGCTGTGGATCGAGCTTGAAGCGGCCGTCGGATTCATCCTCGGACTCGGGCTCGCGTCGCTGATGGGGCAGAGACTCATCCCGGTGATCTTGATAATCGTGCTCCAGATGATCCTGACGCCGATCCTGACCGGGGTTGCCATTCCCCATCTGCAGGGCCTGCAGCGATCATTCGTCGGGCTGGCCATGGCGCACCTGGAGCCTTCCGGGCTGCCGATGTTTTTCGGGCTGCCGGGGGTAACCGGAGGCAGCGGCGGGCCCGGCGCCGCACTGCTGCCCGAGTCGGCCACCCAGGCCGTCTGCGTCATCATCGCCTGGCTGGCGGGCTGGACGATCCTCGGCGCGTGGCGAATGATGACCAGGGACGCCTGAGAAACACCGTGCTCACCGACACCGCCGCAGCGTGAGCAGCGCGACGTCAATCTCGTGCGCGCGGACGCATGGCCAAGCCTGGGAGATGACCCGGCACCGGGGCATGCCAGGACGAGCTAGCGGGCCACACCACCGAGGAGACCTTCGGGCATGCCGCGGAGTTCCTCACGCTGACCGCCGCGAAAGCAGCCCCATGCACAGCAACAGCGCGTATCACGCGCATTGAAGCGTGCCGAATACATGCCGATCTCGCTGAGCTTCGAAGGAGCTGGCCTGGTGGGCACCGGCCCGGCATGCCGTATTCGAGACGGCTGCTCTACTCTTGAGTTCAACACTCTAGGTGACGGCCGGGACGTTGCCCGTCGTTCGTTATGAACACCGAACGTCACTCTAAATGGATATGGCGCAATCGGATCGGCCTGACCTAATCGCTCGGCGATATTCACCATGACGTGGTGACATTCGCCGTGTCGGCTCCGGTGAGCCGGATTGGCCGCCGGACACCTCACTTTGCCTACACTAGGCACTGGCGTTTCGTTACAGGCGGCGGCGACAGGTCGCCTGTAACTCGATACGCGATATCCGCCGATCTGCACGGCAGCCTAGTCGTCGATGACGTCCGTTCTGAGCGGGCGTGAACGATAGTTCTGTGCAGCCACCACGGGCGGTGGCAAGCGAGGCCACACGGCAAATCCTTGATGAATTCGGCTTGGCCATATGGATTCAGCTAAGCAGCGCCAGCGCTGGCCAGAGCGTCGAGTTCCAAGTGGAGAGCCGTCCTTGAAGGCTGGGAGTCTCGCCTTTGTGACGCTGCAGCTCTTCCCGCAGCGGGCCCCGTCGTTAACTGAGCCGTCCGCTGAAGCCGAGCTCGATCCGCTGTTGCCCAATGGTCGGCACCAGGCCGGACTCGTCGATCTGCCGCCGGACAAACGCCGAGGCGTACATATCGCTGACCTTGCCGTAGAGCATGCCGAGGAGGTTCACCACCGGGCGGAGCAACTGTTGCGTGGCGCCGCCGAGGCTTGACACTTGATAGGCAGACGCCCAGCGCGCTGTGTCGAGCAGGACGCTGGCCTGGAGCGCGGCCAGGATCTGGTTCTCGTGGTAGCAGCCGAGCCGGTATCCGCCAGCGGAGGTCGATGAGCGCTGTGGCGACCAGATCGCGCGTCCCGACCCGATTGCCATACGCGTTGTCCCCGGACGGCTAGCCTCGTCGAACAACTCGGTGGTCAGGTTGCCGACCGATCCTGTGAGCGGAGCGGCGCTCAGCTGGCACAGGCCCTCCAGCAGCCGGTGTACGCCGTCCCCCTGGCAGATGACGGCAGCCGGCCAGTCCGTCGTCGCCGTGACCGTCGCGATGGTCACCGGCTCCAGTTCACCCACGGAGCCTGGGTCGGCTGTGCCGAGCAGGGCGCGTTCGGCGTCGTCGAGAAGACCGCCTAGAACGGCGGCTATCGCCCTCGGCTTGGTGAAACCGGCACCGGTCACAAACGGCTCGTCAGCCAGCCGGCCGACGAGCGCAAGCAGGGCCGTCGGATCATGCGGACCCATGAGCTTGGCCGTCACCGCCACGCCCACTCCTGACGGGTAGGCGAAGACGGTTTGCATGAGGTCGACGTCTCGCACCGCCGCACAGAGTATCGGCGGAGCCTGCCCGCGCAGCGGCACCTGACGCTTCCATGCCTTGTCGGCGCTGGCCTCAACGTAGTTCGGCCCGAGGGCCCGGGCCCAGAAGTAGCTGTAGGACGTCTCGCCAATCCAGGGCTTGCGCCATGCACCAGCCCCCGCTGCACCGGCGAAGGCCGTGAAATATCCCCCCTGCCTGCCTAGGCAGGGCAAGCCCGCGCCAGTCGCGAACTGGAGCGGCAGAGCCCGCGTGCGCAACCAGCTGATCGTGACACCGTCGATGCTGCTCATAGGGCCGCCACGCTCCCGCCGGGTAGCATAGGTAGTGACTGGAACAATCCTTGAGGTTGTCTCCGCCAGTAGGCAGGTTCGGCCGGGCACGTGCGCGTGCCCGGCCGAGCACTTTTGGGGGTCACTGACCCTCCACGATCAGGTTGCCTTCTGCACGCCCGGTGAGCCGTGACTGGTCAATACTGGCAGGCGAGTCAAGTGGCACCCGCGGCTCATAGGTGAGGGTCACCTCCGGTCTGTGCCGGCGCAGGAAGCGGTACAGGCGAAGCGGCTTATCCGGGATGTAGGTATTCAGCTTCGTCACGTTCGGGTCGGTCAGCGAATTGTTGTGGTACTTGATCTGCGGACTCACAAGCGCAGTCGCACCGCGCTCACGCAGGATGACCGTGAGCTGCTGCCCGTCGCACAGGGCAGTTTCCCTGGTAAGTTTCCGTTGCCATGGTCGCGGTCGCCATGCGTACTTCCGCAGCAGCTGCCGCGGCAAGTCCGCTGCGGCGGGTACCCAGAGCCACCGCACTAGCCAGGAGCCGAGCACGGCGATCAGCCACAGCAACACCGCGAAGGTTGCCGCCATGATCCACACGTAGAGAATGTCGTCGAGCCCGTATGCCGTCCTGTAGTCACGCCGCTGCCCAAGTACCAGGCCGGTGACGATCGGATAGAGGAACGGGAACGCCAGGCTGGGAAGCAACGCGAATACCCAGATGGCCACCCTGCCCTCGATGCCGGAGCCGGGCGAGAGGCTGAAACTAGTCCGAGGGGCGACGAAGCGCCACAGGGCCCACAAAACCATTACGAATACAATGCCAGGCACGAACAACAGCGATGGCACCCCCAGCAGCTGTAGCACGCCGGATTCGCCGAGCACCGACAACGAGAGTTTTTGCGAGGCGAACGTGGTGGTCAGCATGTTGTCGGCCTGACCTCGCGCGGACACTGTCAGCACGAGCAGGGCGCCACCAGGCTGCAGCGGCTGGGTTGCGCCGATGTGCAGGTGCACTACCGTGCCGTTGCCCGGGGCCAGCTCGCCAACATTGGCGATCACGAGCGAGTCGCCACTTCGATTTACCTTCATCCCCCGGGCGGGCAGGTACTCGACAGTGAGGAACGCAGGGTAGGTCACCACGACCGAAGTCAACTGCTGCTCCTGGTCGCTGTCGTTGGTGATTGTGAAAAACGCGTCGGTGGACTGGTACTCGATCAGCTGCGCAGTGCCGATAGAGGCCGAGACCGCGATAGGGCCCATCGCGGGCGCGGCCGCGACGGCCGTCGTAATCGCCAGGCCGGCCACGGCTGCCCCGCGAGTGCTGCTCCGTCCGGCGATGCTTGTGTAGCGGATCGTTGCCTCAACCGCCGCAGTGGCTGGTGCCCCGGGCGATCTGGTCACTGACGCCACCACGGCCTCGGATCCGCCAGCCGGGAGGCGGTGTCGCGCCCTGGTGACGGTGACCTCGATGCCGGGGTCGCTGGTGAATGTGACGGTCAAACCGATGAGCCGTGCGGAGCTCCTGTTGGCGAGCAGGAGCACTGCCTTGCGCGTGCCGCCTGGAGTAATGCCGATGGTCCGCGGCGTGAACGAGGCTCGCAGTGCCGGGGCGCCCTGTGCCAGAGCCGGCCCGCCGACCGCAACAGCCGCGAAGACGCCCAGCGCCAGTAGCGAGCCGGTCAGGCCTAGGCGTATTAGCGCGTGCGGGCCATATCGGTTCGTGGACATCGATAAAGGCTAGCGGCCATTTGAAGGGTACGCCGGGACCTGCGCGGCCAAGATCTGGACATATTCCGGACTGGGCGTGACGGCCGCGCCTGCGCCGCTGGCCGATGCCGCGGGGTCGCCGTACCGGAAGGTGTGCCCGTGCCCTCCCGGGTTAGCGCAGTAATGAACCGGTGTCGTCAGGTCGTAGGAGCGGAAATACGCCCCCGCCCGAGCTCACTGCTGGTGGGAACCAGAACGAACTGAACCGGGCTCAACCCGCCGGAAGCATCTTGGCAGCCTTCAGGTGAGCCATCAGAAACGACACAGTCTCTTGGAGGGTTGCGTTAGGGACACCAGCACCCGAGTGCTCGAGTGCTAGCCGAAACGCCGTATTCCGGTACCGCTTGTGCTCCATCACTCCGACTTTCGAGTGCGCGCGGGCAACGAAGTCAATCAGCGGGAAGACTGGATCCGCCGCACTGCACAGTCTTTTCATCTCTTGCGAGAATTTCTTCAGGTCAACGTATTGAAACGAGATGCCGTAATCTTTGCTAATCTGCGTGGTCAGGTCGACGATGTTGTAGTAGTCGTCGACCGTCACATGAAAGACTGGTTCCTGAGATTCAGCGGAAGAGTTCATAACGGCAGCGATATTGTGGGCGGCGATATCGACAGGCATGAAGCTGAGCTGAATGTCGGCGTTCGGGGCTACGCCATACTTGATCATAAACGAAAGCAAGCGTGCTACGATATCAGTCGAATGCCCGAATCCCGCAGTGGAGGCCGTGAGAAAAGCCGGCCGATATATTTGGGCATCCATACCCTGCTCACGAGCTTGCAGCACAATCTGTTCCGCGACCCACTTCGTCTGCGAGTAACCGAAGTCGAGCGCGGACATTTCCGGGTTTGAGTCCCGCTCGAGAAGATTCCGCTTTCCGGTCCACCCGAAGATGGTCGTACTGGAAATGAAGAGAAATTGCTTGCGGCGCTGCTCGCAGGCCAGTCTAAGAAGCTCTCGAGTACCTTCGACATTTGATGGCCGGAGCGTGTCATAGTCGAGGATGTAATCGACCCAGGCCGCATTATGAACGATTGTATCGATCGTTTTCGTCAGCTGGAGCCAGGCATGGTCTGAAAGTCCCAGCCGCGAGACCGTCAGGTCACCGCATATCACGCGCACCCGGGCATCGAAGATCTCTGCGGTGTGGAGGTCGTAAAGTCCGGCCGCCTCGAGGGCAGTTATTATTCGTTCGCGTGCCGCCGATGGATCGGTTGCCCGCACGAGAACGGTATAGGACGCACCGGTCTGGTCCAGCAGGCTGCGGAGAATAAAGGGCCCGATGAATCCGGTGGCTCCGGTTAGGAGCACGTGCTCGAAGACGCAGCCTGCTCGGGGCACGACGTCAGCGCCTAGTGGGCCTAGCCGCGCGTCGTTTCGCATTGCGGCCGCTTCGCTCTGATCACGCTCCCGCTTAATTTCATTGAGTTCCGCGTGCAGACTAATGGCCCAGTCTGCAGAGTCCTTCTGGAGCCCACGGACCAGCGCGGATATTTCAGAGATGGTCAAGCGTTGCAGGAGCGGAATATGCAGTGCTTCCTGAAGGTCGGGAGCATCAGCCTGGACAACTGCTCTCTCCAGGATCACCAAGAGCTCGGCTATCGCCAGAGAATCGAGGCCGATCTCGCCAGGCCGGGCGTTTTCATCCCCGCTCAGCGCGTACGCATCCAGAAAACGCTCGTAATGGGACTGAACGTCCAAGTTGTGCGCCCCGCTCAGCCCCGCTCCATCACCGTCACGCACATGGGTCTCGATCGTGCGCAGACCGCCGCTTAGCCACTTGTCGCGGGTAAGTCCTCTGGCCGCCTTCCCAGAGGTCGTTCTTTTGATGGCCTGGCGCCGGACGAACGCGATCGTGTGCGGCCCCGTGTAGCCGTGCGCGCGGAGCGAGCGAGAGATCTCATCGGCGTGTGGTGGGTCGCCCGGATGCCGGAGGCCGATGACTACGATGAGTCTCTCCTCCCAATCTGAGCCCCGGAACGCGACCACGCTCCCGATCTCTATCTTCTCGGAACTTTTCTCGACGGCAGTCTCAAGGTCCTCCGGATAGTAGTTTTGACCTCTAATAATGATGATATCTTTCAGTCGGCCACAGACGAAGAGTTCCCCCTCTTGGAGGAATCCGAGATCTCCCGTGCGGAGATAGGAATACCCACCGTTGAGATCGCCTGTAATCGAGTTGTCAAACACGTGCTCCGAAAGCTCGGGCTTATTCCAGTACGCCTGGCACGTGCTCTGACCAGCAACCCATATTTCCCCGATTCCGTTGCCTCCGACCGCAGCGTTGGTGCCTGGGTCGACGATCCCTACGTGGATCCCGTCCAACGGCTTACCGCAGCTGACCAGCTCCATCTGCTGGTCAGGAGGCGTGTCCTCGGCAGCCATCACAACGGTACGCTCGTGCAGCGACTTTCGGTCGATCTTGACGGATCGTCGCCCCGAGTTGGTGACCGCTAGGGTGCTCTCCGCAAGGCCGTAAGCGGAAACGAGGGCCGCTGGACGCAGACCGTACTTCGCGAAACGTTCCAGGAAGCTTCGGTACGTGCTGGGCCTGACTCGCTCAGACGCATTCATACAGACTTGTACGGAGCTCAGATCTAGACCCTCTAGCTGAGAGTCCGGAACCCGCTCAGCAGAGAGACAGTATTCGAAGCCGAAATTCGGAGACGAGGTGTACGTCGCCTTGTATCGGCTGAGCGTCTCCAGCCACAGGGCCGGCCGTCGCAGAAAGTCGAGCGGCGAGAATCCATATGTCGTACCCCCGGTGACGATCTGGAAAAGATAATATCCGATCAAGCCCATGTCGTGAAATTGCGGCAGCCATGAAACGCCGATCGCTTGGTGGTCAATCGTTGAGTGGCAGTTATGTATAACGTTTTGGTGCGATACGACCACGCCTTTTGGCGCCCCGGTCGATCCGGATGTGTACTGCAAAAAGAGGTTCTCGGTCGGATTATCAGTTATGCTTCCCCGCGCGGTTCCTTGTAGCCGATCGGTGGTGAGCCACTGAACGCCGAGGGAAGCGATCGGGTCTTCCGATTCAGCATGGTCACCAAGCTCACGACGGCCACGCAGCGCTGATTCGAGCGATGAATCGGTCAGGGCGAACGCAGCCCCGCTGTCCAGCATCACTGACCTGAGTCGTGACGCTCCCTCTGTCGCGACTGACGTGACCGGAGGAACGGGAACGGGAATGACTCCTATGCGGGCGCAAGCGACGAATGAGGCCACCATCTCGAGCCCCGGTGGATACACGAGCGCAACGCGATCACCGCGCCGAAGAGAAGTTTCATCATGAAAATACTCGGCGAGGAAACGAGTTCTTGTTTCGAAAGATTGATATGTGTACGTTTCACGTGGCTGTCCGTGACGATCAAGAAACGAACTGAAACACTTTTCAGGATGAATCGCCGCCCAGTGGCCCATGTAGTCCAGGATCGTGTCCAAATGATTCCTTATCTCACGCTCAGAACAGCGATGCCGGTTGCTCGCCGTTATTACTATATAAGTCGAAAAGTTTTGATCTCCACCGCCCCAGCCCAGTCCGGCCGGATCGGGCTGGGGTGGCGCTGGTGTGGCCGTGACGGCACCGGCCGCGACCCGCTGAGCCATCCGTCGCCCGCCATGGACGTGGCGTCGTAGGCCTCGTCTTCAGTGCTTGCTGGCTTTCGGTTCCCCCGGGAGGTGATCTCAGTTGCCGTCCGCTGGTACCTGCGCTATGGCTTGTCCTCTCGCGACGTCGAGGAGCTGCTCGTCGAGCGGGTGTTATCGTCGATCACGTCACCGTGCACCGGTGGGTCCAGCGGTTCACGCCTGAGTTCATCGAGGCCGCGCGGTTCTGTCAGTATGCCCCTGGCGACTGGTGGTTCGCCGACCAGACGTATGTGAAAGTGGCGGGCCGGTGGACGTATCTGTACCGGGCGCTCGACCAGCACGGCCAGGTCATTGACGTGCTGCCATGCGCACCGATCAGCCAGTGCAACAGAGCCTGGCGGCGAACTCGCCGACGTCACCAGCCGCGCCGAGTACGACGGCGGCCTGGATCAGCTCTGCTCCTGCCGGAGTCTTCCTCAGGTAGGGCGATCGCAGCAACTCCGCGGTTCGGCGAGCACCGCGTCCGCGCGATCCCCGAAGTGGGTCTGTACCCGTCGCCGAAGCCGGGGTGAGGTGGAGCCATGTGACGATGATAGGGCTCAGAGCAGGTCATATGGGGTGTTTACCGCGATCATGCTGACGGCGTTCTGCCGACCCGAGCACGGCAGGGCCAATGCTCGGCAGCCGCCGCGGGGCACGTTAAATGCCCCACCAACAGATGGGGTTCAAACCCACGCCGCTAGAACGTCCAGTGTCTCGGATCCGCCCGGCCCTGGCATCACGCCCTCCACGCCCGCATCTGCATTGAACGGAACCGGTACTGGCAAGCCGAAGACTGGGTCAGCGCCACCCGCCACCAGATCCTCGCCCTCGCCTGCTCCCGGCTGGGCCACCCCACCAGCTACGCTAAGGGCGCGCACCTGCTGCCCGCCGAACTGACCGCATCACTGGAACCACCCTCGTCCGGGCGCTCAGCGACACGGAACTACGGCGCGCCCTGACCGCGGTAACCGGATCACTGACCGCAGAACTCCACCGCTCAGCACCCCAGCTAGCAGCAAGACTGCAACCGATGCTGGTCCAGCTCTGCCCCACCTGACCAGAAACCACCGCCAGGCCAGGCGGCGCCAGAGCCGAGCGCGCGTTAACAGCCCGAGGCCCGCCCCGGATGCCGCAGTCCGGGGCAAATGTCCCCCGCAACGCGAGGAGCTAGCGGTTCGGCGAACCGCTTGCCCGGGGCTGATTCCGTCCGCTATATGTCCGTAACCACTGCTATGCAGCGGCCCAGGGTGGCACATCATGAGACACGGCGGGACCCGAGCACGACGGCCCGCGAGCCCGCGCATGCCCAGGTCACGGGCCGTTTCCGCAGGTGGTGGCAGGTGTTGGGTTCGAACCAACGCAGGCTTAGCCGACGGGTCTTACAGACCGCCCCCGTTGAGCTTAGGCGCGGGGGAAATAGCCGCCCCATTTGGGTGTCGGCGGCTGCATGCTGTGGCAGGCGTCGTCCGAAAAATCCGTTCCACTCCCGCAAGCCGCCAGGTCAGGGGCAGTCCGAGCTCCCGTTTACAAGACGGCACCGCTGCGGGAACGCCGCTCGCCGTGGTCGATAACTGCCGGGCTCTGTTGCGCCGCTGTCGCCTAGGCGTGTACCTGAACATGCACCAGCCCCAGCCGCCGGGCTCAATTGCGGACAGGAACCGACCGGTGTAGCTATTCGGGAGTCCAAGCCCTGCCCCGTGTGGCTGAGGGGGGCCTGCCCCGAGCGCACCGTCGTCCCCCTCCACGGCGGCGGCTACTGCGTTGGGCTCACCGCGCCTGGCGCGGACCTGGGCCGCGCACCTGAGCGCCAGGCCGCGTGCCGGGTCGTGGTGCCCGAATACCGGCTCGCGCCTGCGCACGCCCATCCCGCCGCCCTCCAACCGGGCGGTTGAGAAGCTCTCCGCTAGAGATCACCGGGGGTGTCTCGATGCCGTGGAGGGCTCGCCCCGGCCGCCAGATTGAAGCGCCCGCGGACAGGGTCACGCGGCGAATGCTGTGGTTTGCTATGCCGCCCGGTGCCGCGTCCGGCCGCTGCATACCCGACCGTACTGCGGTCATCGCGCGGTCAAAAGGTCAAGGACCTGACCGCCGCAACCGGCGATCAGGTCCTTGACCTGCTACTCCATGAGTAGCCCCGACCGGATTTGAACCGGCGCTACCGCCTTGAGAGGGCGGCGTCCTGGGCCACTAGACGACGGGGCCAGACACTGAACCGTAGCGCACCGCAGCGGGGCACGCCAAACGGGAACCCGGCAGATCCGGGGCACCGGGAGAGCCGCCGCCGGGCCTGCGGGACTCGCCACGCCGCGGCCGCATGGCTTGCGCTGATATGGGTAACTCTCGCGACATGCTCGCATTCGTGATTGTCCTGCTGATCATCGGCCTGATCGCCGGTGCCATTGCCCGGCTGCTAGTCCCGGGCCGGGACTCGATGGGACTGCTCGCCACCATCGCCCTCGGAATTATCGGATCGTTCGTAGGCGGCTTCGTCCAGAACCTGTTCGACTACCACAAGCTCGATCTCACTCACCCGCATACCACGGGTTTCATCGGCTCGATCATCGGCGCCATTATCCTGCTGCTCCTGCTACGCCTGCTCGGCGCGAACCGCGGCTCCCGGCGCCGTTAGCGACGGGACAGCCGCGGACCCTGGCCGCGACTCGCGTAGCCGCACCAGAACTCGACTACGCCAGCTGAACTGCTGGGGTACCAGGACTCGAACCTAGACTAACGGGGCCAGAACCCGTCGGGCTGCCAATTACCCCATACCCCATGGGAGCGGGCCACCGAGGGCGACCGCGCCAGTGCAGTGTAGCCGAAGCCGGACGCGGCGGCTAACGGGATCAGGGACCCGGGCCCGCGCACGCCCGGGGCGGCCGATTCCCCCTGCACTTCGGCCTAACCTGACATAGCGAGCGCTGCCAGCGCCGCTTGCGTGAGGAGGGTCCTGTCATGACGGGGTTGCCGGACCTGACCACCCTGCTCTACCGGGCGGACTGGACCCAGCTGAGCCTGACCGGCGAGCTGATCAGGCGGGTCGACCGGGCCGCCCTGGGCTTGCGGCACGCGCCGTCCGAGCGTCACGCCGATCCGGCAGGCCGCCATCCGGCGGACGCCGGGGCGCCGCCGCAGTGGCAGGAGACCACCGGCAGCGTACTCGTGGCCCCCGGCGGCCGGTTCCGGGTGGCGAATCCGGCACGGCACGACGGGCCAGATGTGACTGTCTGCGATGGCGAGTCGTGCTGGCGGCTCCTGGGTGACTGGGCGGAACGGCGGGAAGCCGGGCTGGGCGATCCGGCACTGGCGCAGCTGCTCGATCCGTCGTGGCTGCTCGCCGGCTACGTTCTCGCGGAGACCGGGACCATCGACAGCGGCGGCCGGACCGCCTACTGCGTCACGGCGACGCCGCGCCCGGCCGGGCGGCGCGGAAAGCTGCCGGACCGCGTCGACGTCCTAGTCGATGCCGAGCTAGGGATCCTGCTCCGCCTGGAGGCGAGAAACGGCGGACGGCTGGTCGAGACCGCCGCGCTTGAGTCGGTAGCGGTTCATCCTGATCATGTCCTTGACCTGACGCAATTCTCGCCGCCGCCGGGCACCACCCCGACCGATCCCGGTGCGGCCGTCGCGGATTTCGGCCAGCTAAGAGGACCCCTGGGACAGGTGGTCGGCACCGCGGCGGACCTGACCGCGAACGCGCTCGGCTTCGCCGTCCGGCACGCACCGCGCCCGGCGGAGACGGCACCGCCGCCGCCGATGCCGGTAGCTGCGGCTGAGGCCGAAATGGCCAGCACTGACCCGCTCAGCAATGCCGAGATCAAATTGCTGCACCGGTCCGGGCTGCCGGGCCAGGATTTTGCCGCCGAGGTGCGGACGTGGATGGACCGCGAGATCCTGATGGAACGGGCGCAGAGGATGCGCTCGTCGATGCGCCAGCCATTGACCGGCGTCCTGGGTCCTGACGCGGTCTGGGCCGCGCTGGCCGAGCGGGCCGCCGGTGTCGACTACCGGACAGCCCGGCTGCGGGTCGCGGCGCCCGGCCGGTACCGGATCGACTACCTAGCCGGCAACTGGCAGTCCAAGCTGACCACCGCCTGCGACGGCGAGCACACCCAGACCCTATACAGCAACCGGGTGGTGACCGGCCCGGCCGAGCCGCTGGACGACGACTGGGCTCTGCTGGCCGATCCCGCCTGGCTGCTGCTGTCTGACTGGCAGCTGTCCGCAGCGGGCGAGGCGGTGGTGGACGGCCGGCCGGGCCTGGTTCTCCGGGCTGATGCCCAGCCTGGCCCGGACAGGCCAGTCTTGTACTCGCCCGGCTGGTACCCGCCTGACCTGCATCCATCCCGTGGCACCACCCAGTTCGATCGCGTCACCGTGGTCGTGGACCGGGAGCTCGGCATCATTCTGCGGTACACCGGTTACCTGGACGACCGGCCAGCCGTCTGCTCCGAGCTCCACGAGGTGCAGCCATGCACCGCCACGGACCCGGCGGAGTTCACCGCGCAGGTCCCGCCGGGCACCCGCGTAGTCGAAGGGTCGTCACCGCTGGCCCATCTGGACCTGCGGCGCCCGGTAGAGGCCGCCAAGGCGGCCGGCGCGATCGGCATGGCCGGCGCCGCGATCGTCTCTGGCTGGCTGCAGAACCGGCCGGGCAGGCGCCAGGATTCGAGCCGCGACCGGTAGGTACCCGGTTCAGGTATCGCCCAGCGCCCTGGACAGGCGGCGCAGAGCCCGGTCCCGGCCGAGCAGCTCGATCGACTCGAACAACGGCGGCGAGATCCGCCGTCCAGTGACCGCCACCCGTACCGGGCCGAACGCGGCGCGCGGCTTCAGTCCCATCTTCTCGACCAGCGCCGTCCGCAGGGCATCCTCGATGGCCCCGGTGGTCCAGGACCCGGCACCTTCCAGCGCGCCGGCAGCAGCCCGGAGCACCGGCGCCGCATCCGCGCCAAGGGAACGCTCGGCGTCGGCTGCCTCGACCGTGAACTTGTCCTCACCCGTGAACAGGAAGGTGAGCATGCCGGCGGCCTCCGCCAGGTCGGCGCTGCGCTCCTGCACCAACGGCGCCGCCGCCGCGATGAGGCTGGCCTCGTGCTCGGACGGCGGATCTGCGGCCAAGCCGAGCCGGTGCAGGAACGGGGTAAGCCTGGCCGCGAACTCAGCCGGCTCCAGCGCCCGGATCTTGTCACCGTTGATCGCCCTGAGCTTGCCGACGTCGAACTGGGCCGCGTTCTTGTTGACCCTGGCCAGATCAAACTCGGCGGCCAGCTCCGCCAGCGTGAACGACTCCCTGTTCTCCCCCGGCGACCAGCCGAGCAGAGCGAGATAGTTGCAGATCGCCTCGGGGAGATAGCCCTCGCCCCGGTACCAGTTGAGCGAGACTACCCCGTTTCGCTTGGATAGCCGCTGGCCGTCCTTGCCGAGCACGTAGGGCAGGTGCGCGAAGACCGGGAACTGGTCCTCGGGCACGCCCATCGCGGCATAGACCGCCAGCTGGCGCGGCGTGGACGAGAGCAGGTCCTCGCCCCGTACCACATGGGTGATCTTCATCAGCACGTCGTCGACCGCCACGGCCAGCGTGTACAGCGGGCTGCCGTCGGCGCGGGCGAGCACGAAATCAGGAACGTGCTGGTGGTCGAAGGTGACCTCGCCCCGGACCAGGTCAGCGAAGGTCGTCGAGCCGTCCGGCATCCGCAGCCGCACCACCGGCTGCCTGCCCTCCGCCTGGTAGGCGGCAACCTGCTCGGCGGTCAGCTCACGGCAGTGCCCGTCATAGCCGCTCGGGCCGCCGCCCCCGGCGCGCGCCGCCGCCCGCCGCGCAGCGACCTCCTCCTGAGTGCAGTAGCAGTGGTAGGCGGCGCCGGACTTCAGGAACGTATCCACCCAGCCGGCGTAGATATCCAGCCGCTCGCTCTGCAGATACGGGCCGTACGGGCCGCCCACCGCAGGCCCCTCGTCCCAGTCCAGGCCGAGCCAGCGCAGCGTGTCCAGCGCCGAGTCGATGGCGCCGGGGGTCACCCGCGAGGCGTCGGTGTCCTCGATCCTGAGCACGAACGTCCCGCCGGTGCGCTGCGCGAAGGCCCAGTCGTACAGCGCCGTCCTGACGTTGCCGACATGCAGGTCCCCGCTAGGGGACGGCGCGAAGCGCACCCGGACTGCCGAGTCCTCAGTCACTATTGATCACCCTGTTGGTCAGCGTTCCGATTCCCTGTATCCGCACCGAAACCTCATCGCCTTCTTCGAGCGGGCCGACCCCGGCCGGGGTCCCGGTAAGCAGCACGTCGCCGGGCAATAGTGTCATGACGGCGCTGACGTAGGTCACCAGCGCGGCGACGTCGTGCAGCAGCATCGAGGTGTGCGCGTGCTGCCTGACCTCGCCGTTGACCATCGTGGTGAGTTCCAGGTCGCCGGGATCGAGCTCGGTTTCGATCCACGGCCCGAGCGGGCAGAACGTGTCGAATCCCTTGGCCCTGGCCCACTGGCCGTCCCTGACCTGCAGGTCCCTGGCGGTGACGTCGTTGGCGCAGGTGTAGCCGAAGATGACGTCGGGCACCCGGGCGGCGGGCACCTCGCGGCAGAGCCTGCCGATCACCACCGCCAGCTCACCCTCGTAGTCGACCTGCTTGGACAGGTGCACCGGGCGCACGATCGCATCCGCCGGCCCGGCGACTGCCGTCGACGGCTTCAGGAAGATCACCGGCTCCTCCGGCGGCTCGCTGCCCATCTCGCGCGCGTGCTCGGCGTAGTTCTTCCCGATCGCCACGACTTTGCTGGGCAGCACGGGTGCCAGCAGCCGGACGTCGGCAAGCGGGTACCGCGCGCCAGTGAATTGCACGCTGGTCTTTCCGACGCCGAACGGGTGCCCGGACAACTCGGCGATGACCAGCTCATCGCTCGCATGGCCGGTCACGGCGCCGTCCGGCGGAGCCTCCTGCACGACTCCGTAGCCGACCTCGGTGCCAACGGTAAACCTCGCGATGCGCACGTCCGTCCTCCGCGTTACCGACTCCGCCCGGGCCCGCTGACCACTGGCCCGCTGACCACTGGCCCGCTGACCACTGGCCTACCGAGCACTGAGCCTACTGAGCGGCTACTGCCAGTAGTTCTCCACCTCGGACACGGACCGCGGCTCCGCCTGCTCGGGGTCCTCGCCGAACTCGCGCCGGGCGCGGCGCTGCCGCAGCAGGTCCCAGCACTGGTCCAGCGCTTCTTCCGCCACTTGCAGCCTGGCCTGCTCCTCTGGCTCGGACAGTTCTCCGGACGTGAGCTTCTCGCGCAGTTCGTGCTCTGTCTTGATGAGGCCATCGATGTGACCGAGGATTTCCTTGTCGTTCATGTCGAATACGTTATGAGGCCGGCCTGCGCCGCGCCAGCGCGGCCCGCCGCGGACATACCGTGGAGACGACAGGAGGCCGCCGTGTCCACTCATGATCTGTACACCGCGCCGCCCGCGCAGCCGGGCTGGGAAGTCCCGATGGCTGGCGATGCCAGTGAGGTCGGCCAGGTCATCGCCGATGGCGCCGCCGGCTGACCCTGCTCCCCCGGGTCAGCAGCAGAAAGGACACCCTTGCCAGCGGGATACTCGGCACTGAGCCACCTGGAGTGCTCCCGGTGCGCGGCGAGCTACGACGCCGCCCAGCCCCAGGGCACCTGCCAGTGCGGGGCACCGTTGCTGGCCCGCTACGACCTCGCTGCCGTCGCCGCCCAGTGCAGCCCTGGCCAGATCGCCTCCCGTGCGCCCGACCTCTGGCGCTACCACGAGCTGCTGCCGGTCGGCTCGGCTGCCGCCGCGGTGAGCCTGGGTGAGGGCATGACGCCGCTGCTAGTCCTGGATCGGCTCGGCAGCGAGCTGGGCGTGCCCGGCCTGCTGATGAAGGATGAGGGACTACTGCCCACCGGGACGTTCAAGGCCCGGGGCGCCGCGGTGGGCGTGTCCATGGCGGCGCAGCTCGGTGCCGCCGGGGTGGCGATGCCGACCAACGGCAATGCGGGCGCGGCCTGGGCAGCGTATGCCGCCCGGGCGGGGCTGGGATGCCTGGTGGTGATGCCGCAGGACGCCCCGGAGATCACCCGGTCGGAGTGCACGGCCGCCGGCGCGGAAACCTACCTGGTGGACGGCCTCATCGGGGACGCAGCCCGGCTGGTGGCCGGCGCGCTCCCCGGGCGCCCTGGTTATCAGGACGTCTCCACGCTCAAGGAGCCCTACCGCCTGGAGGGCAAGAAAACAATCGGCCTGGAGATCGCCGAACAGCTCGGCTGGCGCGTCCCCGACGTGATCGTGTGCCCAGTCGGCGGGGGCGTCGCCCTGATCGGCGTGGCCAAGGCGCTGGCGGAACTGCGCGAGCTCGGCTGGATCGGCCCGGCAGCGCCCCGCCTGGTCGCCGTCCAGGCCGCGGGCTGCGCACCGGTGGTCCGCGCCTTCGAACGCGGGGCCCTCCAGATCGAGCCGTGGCCGGATGCCAGGACAGCGGCGTTCGGCCTCACCGTGCCTGCCCCGCTCGGGGGCTTCCTGGTGCTGCAAGCGCTGCGGACCACAGGCGGCACCGCCGTCGCCGTGACCGACGCTGAGCTGCTCGCCAGCCAGCGCCAGGCGGCGCGGGCCGAAGGGTGCTGGGTCTGCCCGGAAGGGGCCGCCTGTTTCGCGGCCATTGGCCGCCTCCGCGCCGACGGCTGGATCACCGAGGCCGACGAGGTGGCGGCGGTCAACACCGGCGCTGGCCTGAAATACCCGCAGACAGTGCCCGCCAGCCTGGCGCTGATCCCGCCCGGCGGCCAGCTGCCCGCGCCTGGCTAGAGGATCTTGTGAACCCAGCCGTGCTGGTCGGCGATCTGGCCAAACTGGATCCCCAGCAGATGATCACGCAGCTGCATGGTCACCGGCCCCGGAGTCTGGCCGTCGCCGATCGTCCAGCTGCTGGCCCGGCCCTTGGCCAGCCCCACCGGGGTGACCACGGCAGCCGTGCCGCACGCAAAGACCTCCGTGATCTCCCCCGACTCGCAGCCGGCCTGCCAGTCTTCCACCGAGATCCTGCCCTCGGACGCGCCGATGCCCAGGCCGGGAGCGATCTGCAGGAGCGAGTCCCTGGTGATTCCCGGCAGCAGCGACCCGGTCAGCCCTGGCGTCATGATCCTCGCGCTGGCCCCGGAGCCATAGACGAAGAAGAGGTTCATCCCGCCCATCTCCTCCACCCAGCGATGCTCCACCGGATCCAGCCAGACCACCTGGTCGCAGCCGTTATCGGTGGCCTGCTGCTGGGCCGCGAAACCGCCCCCGTAGTTGCCGCCGGCCTTGACCGCCCCGGTCCCGCCAACGGCCGCCCGCGTGTAGTCCTGCGCCAGCCACACTGAGACCGGACGCAAGCTGCCGCCGAAGTAGGCACCGGCCGGCGAGGCGATGAGCGCGAAGAGGAAGGTCCGCGAGGGGCGGCTCAGGCCGAGGCACGGGTCCGTCGCGATCATGAACGGACGAAGGTAGAGGCTCTGGTTCTGGCTGGCTGGCACCCAAGCGTGATCCTGGCCGACGAGCAGGTCGATTGCTTGCACGAACGCCGCCTCGGGGAACACCGGCATGGCCATCCGGGTGGCGGACACCATGAAGCGGGCCGCATTGGCGTCCGGGCGGAACGCCACAATCTGCCCGTTCACCTGGCGGAATGCTTTGAGTCCCTCAAAGATCTCCTGGGCGTAGTGCAGCACCGACGTGGCGGGCTGCAGCGTTATCGGGCCATAAGGCTCCAGCCGGCCGTCGTGCCAGCCGATGTCGTGCGACCAGCGCGCCGTCACCATGTGGTCGGTGAAGATCTGGCCGAATCCGGGCTCCGCCAGCAGCCGGTCGCGCTCCGCGGCGGGGACCGGAGTCCTGGCGGGGTGCAGCGCGAAGTCGATGTGGTCGATCGAGCTGGTGGTCATCGCGGGTTTGCCTCCTTAACCGGGCGGGGCGCCGTTGCCACGTCCGCGGCTCGCAGCTAAGTCGCCGCACTACCATCTTGCCGACTCGGGCCGGCCAGGCAAGCGCTGCGGGGCGCGGCTAGCCCGCTACCCGCTCGGCGATGTCGTCGCCGACCTCCAGCGTGGACCGCGCGGCCCAGGCACCCTGGCGCTCTACCAGGTCATCAGAGACCGCCTGCTCGATCCTGGCCGCCTCGCTGGCCAGCCCGAGATGCTCGCAGAGCATGGCCGCCGACAGGATCGCGGCGGTCGGATCCGCCTTCTGCTGGCCGGCGAGATCCGGCGCGCTGCCATGCACCGGCTCGAACATGCTGGGAGTGGTCCGCTCCGGGTTGATGCTCGCGCTCGCCGCCAGCCCGATGCCGCCCGCCACCGCCGCGCCGAGCGCGGTCAGGATGTCGCCGAACAGGTTGTCGGTGACGATGACGTCGAACCGCTGCGGCTGCGTCACGAAATACATCGACGCGGCATCCATATGACAGTAGTCGGCGCTAACCTCGCTGAATTCCTTTGCGATCTCGTCCACGGCCCGGCGCCACAGATCACCGGCATAGGTCAGCACGTTGGTCTTGTGCACCAGGGTCAGCTTCTTGCGCGGCCGCTCGGCGGCGCGCCGCATCGCGTACCTGGTCACCCGCTGGACGCCGAACGCCGTATTGATGCTTTCCTGGGTCGCCACCTCGCCGGGCGTGCCCTTGCGCATGACGCCGCCCGCCTCGATGTAGGGCCCTTCAGTGCCCTCTCGCACCACCAGCATGTCCATCGACTCCGACCGTATGCCGGACAGCGGCGAGATGGCACCCGGGTAGAGGCGCACTGGCCGGAGGTTGACGTACTGGTCGAGCTCGAATCTCAGCCGCAGGACCAGTCCGCGCTCCAGGACACCGCTGGGAACACTCGGGTCGCCGACCGCGCCGAGCAGGATCGCGTCATGTCCGGCGATCTCGGCGAGCACCGAGTCGGGCAGCGTTTCCCCGGTCCGGTGCCAGCGCTGCGCGCCGAGATCGTAGCTGGTCGTCTCTATCGCGACGTCGGTGGCCGCGGCCCTGAGTACCTTGATCGCCTCTGCGACCACCTCGGGGCCGATGCCGTCGCCGCCGATCAGGGCAATCCGGATGGTGCGTGCCGCCATGCGCGTACCTTACTGGGCGATGGGCGACCGCAAGCGCGATACGCAGTGCGCCGGCAGCCAGTTAGCCCTCATCAAGATCCACGGTCCGGCCGACGACCGCCCCGATCGATGAGGCGATGCCGGCCAGGACCGCGGGCGGCAGGGCCGAGTCGACCGTCAGGACGATCAGCGCGTGACCGCCCCTGGCGGCCCGGCAGACCTGCATGCCGGCGATGTTGATGCCCTGGCCGCCGAGGAGCTGCCCGACGATTCCGACCACGCCAGGCCGGTCGGTGTAGGTGAAGAACACCATGTGCTCCGCGGGCGCGATCTCCATATCGAAGCCGTTGACCTCGACGAGCTTCTCCGCCTGCCGCCGCCCGGTCAGCGTGCCGCTGACCGACACCAGCTGGCCATCGGGCAACGTGCCGCGCAGCGCGATCACGTTGCGCCAGTCCGGGCTCTCCTCGATGGTCTCCAGGCTTACCTCGACGCCGCGCTCGGCCGCCAGCAGCGGCGCGTTCACATAGGTGACGGCTTCCTCGACCACGTCGTTGAAAACGCCTTTCAGCGCGGCGAGCTGCAGCACGCTGACATCGAGCGCCGCGATCTCGCCGCGCACCTGCACGTCGATCCTGATCGGCGCCGCGCCTGCCAGCGCGGTGAAGATCCGGCCTAGTTTCTCGGCCAGCGGCAGCCCGGGCCTGATCTCCTCGGCCACCACGCCGCCTTGCACGTTGACGGCATCGGGCACGAACTCCCCGGCCAGCGCCAGCCGCACCGACCTGGCCACCTGAGTCCCGGCCTTCTCCTGCGCCTCATGCGTGCTGGCCCCCAGGTGCGGGGTGACGACCACATTGGGCAGCTTAAACAGCGGGCTATCCGTGCACGGTTCCTTGGCGTAGACGTCGATTGCGGCCCCGGCGACCCGGCCATCGTCCAGCGCGGCGGCCAGGGCCGCCTCGTCGACGATGCCGCCGCGCGCCGCGTTGATGATCCGGACGCTGGGCTTGACCTTGCTCAGCTCCGAGTCCCCGATCAGCCCGATGGTCTCCGCGCTCTTGGGCAAGTGGACGCTGATGAAATCCGCTTCGGCGAGCAGCTCGTCCAGGCTCACCAGGCGGACGCCAAGCGCGGCCGCGCGGCCCGCGGCGACGTACGGGTCGAATGCCACCACTGTCATGCCGAATGCGGCGAGCCGCTCCGCGACGAGCATCCCGATCCTGCCGAGGCCGAGCAGCCCGACCACCTTGTCCTGCAGCTCGACACCGGTATAGGCGGCCCGCTTCCACTGGCCAGCCTGCAAGGTGGCCATCGCCTGCGGGAGGTTACGCGCGAGCGCGAGCAGCAGGGCGACGGCGTGCTCGGCGGCGCTCACGATGTTGGACGTCGGCGCGTTCACCACCATCACGCCCGCCTTGGTCGCGGCCTCGACGTCGACGTTGTCCAGGCCGACTCCGGCCCGGGCGATGACACGCAGCCCGGGCGCATGCGCGATCGCCTCGGCGTCGATCGTGGTAGCACTGCGGACGATGACCGCGTTCGCCTCGGCTAGCGCGGGCAGCAGCGAAGCCCGGTCGGCGCCGTCAGCGAAGCGGACATCAAAGCCGGACTCCAGCTGAGCTAGGCCGGCTGGCGACAGCTCTTCGGCGACCAGGACGATAGGTGCGGACACAGGCCCTCCCCGGGCGACGTTGGAACGCCACAGTCTAGCCCGAGCTTGTGAATACGTTCACAAATTGCGGTACCCGGGCGTCGCCGTCAGCTGGGCGCCGGCGCGGCCGCGGGCGCGAGCCCGTCCCCGGGAGCGCGCGCATCGTCAGGCCCAGGCGCGCGCACATCCTCAGGGACGGGTGCGGGCGCGAGCGCTACCTCAGGCCTCAGCACGGGACCGGGCCCGGACGCGAGCTCAGTGTCCCGGTCCACGCCGAACGCGCCAGCAAAGGCCTCGATCCGCCGCGCGGTCATCGGCCTGGCGACCAGGAACCCCTGGCCGAGCCCACAGCCCATCCCGCGCAGCAACTCAAGCTGCTCGGATCGCTCAATGCCCTCCGCCACCACCTCGATGCCCAGGTCGCGGCCGACACGGACGATGGTCGCCGTGAGCATCGCCAAGGTGGCGTCGGTGCCAAGCCCGGCCACGAACGACGGGTCGATCTTGATGATGTCAACGGGCAACTGCCGCAGGTAGGCCAGCGAGGCATATCCGGTACCGAAGTCGTCAATGGCCAGCCGGATGCCCCGGCGGCGGAGCTGAGCCAGCGCATCGACCATGCTCCCGGCGCCTTCGACGAGAACGCGCTCGGTGACCTCAAGGGTCAGTGCGCCGGGCGGGAGTCCGCTGTCCGACAGGACGCCGAGAACAAGGTCAGCGAAGCCCGCCGTGCTCACCTGACGCAGCGAGAAGTTGACCGAGATCCCCGCCGGCCAGCCCGCCGCGTGCCACGCGGCGGCCTGCGCGCAGGCGGCGCGGAGCACCTGCTCACCGAGCGGCACGATCAGGCCCGAATCTTCGGCCACCCCGAGAAACTCGACCGGCGGGACTGCCGCCCCGTGCCAGGACCAGCGGACCAGCGCCTCCACGCCGACCACCCGGGAGGTGGCCAGCTCGACGACTGGCTGATACTCGAGGTCAAGCTCCTCCTCGGTGATAGCCCGGCGCAAGTCACTGGCCAGCTCCAGCCGGCGCACCACGTCGGCGTGCATATGCGGGGCGAAAACTTCGACCCGGTCCCCACCGGACTCCTTGGCCCGGGCCATCGCGACATCCGCGTTGCGCAGCAAATGCCCGGGCGGGTCCGCGTCGGCGATCGCGACACCGATGCTGGCGGTCACGGAGACATCCCGGTCGGCGATCCCGAATGGCTCGCCGGCAATGGCCCCGGAAAGCCGTTCAGCGATATCGACGATCTCCTGCGAGCTCGCGGCGCTTTCTACAAGTACCGCGAACTCGTCGCCGCCCCATCGCGCAACGGTGTGCTGCGGTGGCACCACGGCGCGCAGCCTGCGGGCAGCCTGGGCGAGCATCAGGTCGCCCGCGCCGTGGCCGACCGAGTCATTCACGCTGGTAAAGCCGTCGAGGTCAATGAAGATAGCCGCGGCTTCGGCTTCCGGCACTGCTGGATCAGCTGCCCGGCCCGCTGCGGCTTTCGCCCGTTCTTCGATGTAGGCGCGATTCGGCAGCCCGGTCAGGCCGTCGTGGAAGGTCAGGTGCGTGACCTGCCTGCGCAGCGCAACCTGGTCGCTCACGTCCCTCGCGGTGATGAGCAGCTTGTCCGGCGAGCCGCCGTGGCTGTGCCTGGAGAGGTTCGACTCGACGTGATGCCAGGTACCGTCCGCAGACCTGACCCGGCAGGAGAACCTGGCCGTCTGGTCGGGTGCGCCCGCGGCGGCAGACCTGATCACCCGGGCGCCGCTCAGCCGGTCCTCCGGATGAATCAGCCCGGACAGCGACGAGCCCTTGAGGGACTCCGGCTGGTAGCCGAACCTGGCCACCGCCGGGCTCGCGTACTGCACGATCCCGTCGGGGTCACAGAGCACGACCACGTCGCTGGTCCGTTCTGCCAGCTCGAGGAAGCCACGCCCGGACTCCTGCCAGATCATGAACGCCGCCCGCTCGCGCCAGGCCACCCCGACGATCCGGGCGACGAGCACGAGCACGGCGAATCCCCCGGCGACCACCACCGCGGGCTCGGTGACCGATCCGCCGCCCAGCGCCCACGCGATGATGGTGATCGCGGCTGCCGCGGCGGCGATAGCTGCGGTCCCTGTCGATGCGCCCGGCCATGCCTGGCCGGTACGCGGCCGGCTCGGCCAGGCACGGACGCTGGCCAGCGGCAGTGCGGCAAGTATGCCCAGCCCGGCGAGCTGCGCAAGCTGGGCCCACGCCCCTGGATGCAGTCCGGCAATCCGCGCGGAAACGGCCAGCGAGTCACCTGCCGTCACCGCGAGCAGGGCCAGCCAGGGCAGCAGCGCGCGGCGCCAGGCGGCACCCACATAGACCAGGATCGCGCCGAGCATGAGCAGGTCAGCCACCGGGTGGATCAGGTCAAGCGCGAATGCGCCCGCGCTCACATCCGCGCGGTGGTAGGCGTTGCCGTAGAACGCGGCCCAGCCCATCACGAACAGCGCGGCCACCAGCAGCCCGCCATCGGACAGCTGCGCGACGACCGTGCCGCCGCGGCGGGCCGGCGCGGTCTCGTCACCGGCGGCCTGGCCGCCGGCATGCGACAGGACGACCACGCCGGTCCCCAGGGCGCCCAGGGCGGCCAGCGCCAGCAGGCCCGCGAGGGTGACCGAGGCCGCCAGGCCCTGACCGGGCAGCGCCTCCTCGACGACGAAGCCGGTGCCCCAGAGGAAAGCGGCAGCACCAAGCCAGTGATAGGCATTCTTAACGGTTGGCTCAGCGCTGGCCGACGCACGCCACAGGCATGCCGTCGCGGCGCAGGCGACCAGAGCCCCGACCGTAATCCAGGCGAAAACGGCGAGATTCATCGCGCGCCGCCGGATGAATCCGACCGCACCAGAGCCTCCCTCCGCCGCGTCCAATGCCAGACGAGCCCGGCTGGCCCCGTAGGCCCGCCGGGCTCGCGTCCGGCAGCACAATTGGAGCGCACGACTCTGTGCGTCAGCTCAAGATCAGCCAGGACGTTGACCCCGTATCGTCAGGCGCTGCGGGGTTCGCCTGCGTACTGGACGCGGTCTCGCGATGAGCGATGTGGCCTCACTCTACGTGCCCGAGGTCACGCTTTGATTGAGGAAGGGCCTCCAGCAGGCGACAAACTCAGTAGTCGCCGCTGATCACATTGGCCAGTGGCGCCCCAGTGCAATAACGCCGCACCTGCTCGCGCACAAAGTCGAGTGCGGCAGCTGCCGAGAAGGGCGTGGAGGCCCCGACATGGGGGGTAATGAAGGCGTTCGGCATAGCCCAGAGCGGATGATCCGCAGGGAGCGGCTCAGGGTCGGTCACATCCAGCGCAGCGCGCAACCTGCCGGTGGCCAGCTCCGCGCAGAGATCGTCGGTGACGACGAGCGAGCCGCGGGCCGCGTTCACCAGGAGCGCGCCATCCTTCATCGTGGTCAGGAAGGCCGCATTGGCCATCCCGATGGTCTCGCTGGTCACTGGCGCGAGCAAGACCACGACGTCGGCCCCGGGCAGCATCGATCCAAGCTCGCTGACGCTGCTCACCCCGTCGCGGGCGCTTCTGGCCACCCTGCGGATGCTGACGCCGAATCCGCTCAGCCTGCGCTCAACCGCCTGGCCGATCGAGCCATAGCCGACGATCAGCACCGTCTGGCCGGCCAGGCACCCGGTGAACTGGAAGGACCAGCGGCCGGCCGCCTGCTCGGCGGCGAAATAAGGAAACTGGCGGACGCAGGCCAGGATGGCGGCGACCACCCACTCAGCCGTGCTGGCGTCGTGCACCCCGCGGGCGTTGCAGAGGGTGGCCCCTTCGGGCACATGCGGCCGGACCAGGTCGAACCCCGCGGTCAGTGTCTGCACGACCCTCAGCCTGGGCATTTCCGCCATGACGCGCACCGCGGCGCTGTCGGGGAAGAACGGCGGAACGTAGAACTCCACCTCGGCCGCGCTAGCCGGCACGGTCCCGCCCGCTGGCACGACAACATCGACCGTCACGCCGTCGAGCCCGGCCAGCACCTCGGCCACCTGCTCCGTCGGCACCCAGATCCCTACCACCGCACCTCACCCGCTGTTCTCCCGCCCGCCGGCCGCTTCCTGTCCTCCCGGCCCGGCCCCGGCGCTTCCTACCTCACTCCGGCCGCAAACGACGGTAGCGTGCCAGCGTGGACGAGCCGCCAGCCAGTCCGAGGATGGCCTTCGAATCTCGGGCCGACCCTGCCCTTGAGGCCGGGGCCTACGCGAACGCCCTCGCGATCTGGCACACCGCGCACGAATTCACCTTCGATTTCCTGGTCAGCAGCGAGCCGCCGCAGCCTGCGACCACCGATGAAGGCGAGGCGGTCATCAGGGCACCGCACCGCCTCGTCGCCCGGGTCCGGATACCGCCGACTGCAGTGTTCGACATCATCAGGACCATTAATCAGAACCTGACGCTCTATGAGCAGAACTTCGGCCAGATCCGTCAGCCGGGCGGCCAGCAGCCCCTGTACCCGCCCGACGGCCTGCCGGACCCTTCCTGACCCCCAGCCTGGCAGGCCCCCACCCCAATCCGCGCCGCCGGGGCGCATTTTCATGATCGTGGTCGTGGTCGTGTACAACTGTCGTCATCGCAAGCCCCGGCCCTGGCCAGTTAACTCGTTAGATTTGGGTCGTTAGCGGCACTGAACCTTACCGGATCTCTGCGGTTCAGCTGAGCGCCGGAGGACGAGCTCGTCAGCCGCCGGAGGACGAGCTCGTCAGGCCTGCAGGGTCAGCTCGTCAGCCGCTGCAGGATCAGCTCGCGCGTCCGGCCGGCGTCCGCCTGGCCCTTCGTCGCCTTCATCACGGCTCCGACCAGTACGCCGGCGGCTGCCGTCTTACCCGCGGTGATCTTGGCCGCGACATCGGGGTGAGCGGCGATCGCCGCCTCGACGGCGCCAGCGAGAGCCGGCTCGTCGCTGACCACGGCCAGCTCGCGGGCGGTCACCACCTCGTCCGGCGAGCCCTCGCCAGCCAGCACGCCCTCAAGGACCTGACGGGCCAGCTTGTCGTTGAGCGCACCTGACTCGACCAGCTCAGCTACCCGGGCCACCTGGGCTGGCAGCACCGGCAAGGCGGCCAGCTCGGTACCCGCCTTGTTGGCCCGCCGGGACAGTTCCTCCAGCCACCACTTGCGGGCCGCAGCCGGCGTCGCGCCCGCGGCCACCGTCTCCGCGACCAGGTCGAGCGCCCCGGCGTTCCGCAGCGCGGTCATGTCGAGGTCGGACAGGCCCCACTGCGCCTGCAGCCGGGCCCGGCGCGCGGCTGGCAGCTCGGGCAGCGCGGCGCGAATCTGCGCCACCCAGTCCGGCGACGGCGCGACCGGCACCAGGTCCGGCTCCGGAAAGTACCGGTAGTCCTGCGCCTCTTCCTTACTGCGGCCCGAGGTCGTGGTACCGCTCTCCTCGTGGAGGTGCCTGGTCTCCTGGATGACCCGGCCGCCCGCATCGAGCACCGCCGCCTGCCGCTGGATCTCGAAGCGGACGGCCCGCTCGACCGAGCGCAGCGAGTTGACGTTCTTCGTTTCGGTGCGAGTTCCCCACACCGAAGCCCCCCGTGGCGTCAGCGAGGTGTTGACGTCGCAGCGCAGTGAGCCTTCCTCCATCCGGACGTCGGACACGTTCAGGGCGCGCAGCAGGTCGCGCAGCTCGGTGACGTAGGCTCGCGCCGCCTCAGGTGCCAGCGGGCCGGTCCCGGCGATGGGCTTGGTCACGACCTCGACCAGCGGGATCCCGGCCCGGTTGTAGTCGACCAGCGAGTAGTCGGCCCCGTGGATCCGCCCGGCCCCGCCCATGTGCAGCGACTTCCCGGTGTCCTCTTCGAGGTGAACCCGTTCAATGCCGACCCTGACGGTGGTGTCCCCGACCGCGACGTCCAGCCAGCCATCGGTGCACAGCGGCTCGTCGTACTGCGAGATCTGGAAATCCTTCGGCATGTCCGGATAGAAGTAGTTCTTCCGGGCGAACCGGCACCAGGAGGAGATGCTGCAGTTCAGCGCTAGGCCGATCCTGATCGTGTACTCGATTGCGGCCCGGTTGGCCACCGGCAGCGAGCCTGGCAGGCCCAGGCAGACCGGGCAGACGGATGCGTTCGGCTCGGCGCCGAAGGCTGTCGGGCAACCGCAGAACATCTTCGAGCGCGTGCCCAGTTCGACGTGGGTCTCCAGGCCGATCACGGGGTCATACCTGCTGACGGATTCGTCGTAGCGGACCAGCGCGCCGCCCCAGCCCCCGGCCGCGCCATCGCGGCCGGGATCCGCGTCGTGCGCTGGCGCCATATCGTGGGCAGCCGGCGCGTGGTCAGTCATCGCCAAGTCCCTTCGCCTCGTCGATCAGCGGGTGGCCCCAGCGCTGCTCAAGCGCCGCCTCCACGGCGGCCGCCACGCGATACAGCCGGTCATCGGCGAGTACCGGCGCCATGATCTGCAGCCCGACCGGCAGGCCGTCCTCGGGCGCGAGCCCGCACGGGACCGATAGCGCGGCGTTGCCGGCCAGGTCCGAAGGGATCGTGCACAGGTCGGCGAGGTACATGGCCATCGGATCGTCGGCACGCGCGCCGATCGGGAAGGCGGTGGTCGGGGTGGTCGGCGAAACCAGCACATCGGCCTGCTCGAATGCGGCGTCGAAATCCCGCGTGATCAGCGTCCGCACCTGCTGTGCCTTGCCATAGTAGGCGTCGTAGTAGCCGCTGGACAGGGCGTAGGTGCCGAGCATGATCCGCCGCTTGACCTCGGCACCGAACCCGGCCTCCCGGGTCAGCGACATGACCTCCTCGGCGCTTGCGGTGCCGTCATCGCCTACCCGCAGGCCGTACCGCATCGCGTCGAACCTGGCCAGGTTGGACGAGCATTCGCTGGGCGCGATCAGGTAGTAAGCGGGCAGCGCGTACTCGAAATGCGGGCAGGACACCTCGGTGATCTTGGCTCCTAGCGATTCGAGCAGCTCAACCGCCTCGCCGAACCTCGCCATCACCCCGGCCTGGTAACCAGCACCGCCCAGCTCGGCCACCACACCGACGCGCAGGCCGGCCACATCGGCCTGCCGGGCGGCGGTCACGCAGGGCGGCACTGGCGCGTTTACCGAAGTGGAGTCCATCGGGTCGTGCCCGGACATGGCCTCATGCAGCAGCGCGGCGTCCAGCACCGTCCTGGCCAGCGGCCCCGGCGTATCCAGCGAGGACGCAAACGCGACAAGCCCGTACCTGGACGAGCCGCCATAAGTCGGCTTCACGCCGACGATCCCGCAGACCGCCGCGGGCTGCCTGATCGACCCGCCGGTGTCGGTCCCGATCCCCAGCGGCGCCTCGAACGCGGTGACGGCGGCAGCCGAGCCGCCGGACGAGCCGCCAGGAACCCGGCTCAGGTCCCACGGGTTGTGCGACGGACCGAACGCCGAGTTCTCGGTGGAGGAACCCATCGCGAACTCGTCCATGTTGGTCTTGCCGAGGATGACCACGCCGGCCTTCCGCAGCCGCTGGGCGACGGTGGCGTCGTAGGGCGGCTGCCAGCCTGCCAGGATTCGCGACCCGCAGGTGGTGGGCATGTCAGTGGTGGTGAAGACATCCTTGAGCGCGAGCGGAACCCCCGCCAGCGGGCCGAGCGGCTCACCCGCTGCCCGCCGCCCATCGACCGCGCGGGCGGCCTGCACGGCGCCGTCGGCCGCGACGTGCAAGAAGGCGGCCACGAGCGGATCGACAGACTCGATCCGGTCCAGGTGAGCCCTGGTCACCTCGACCGCGGACACCTCGCCCGAGGCGATGACCGCGGCGAGCTGCGCCGCAGTCATCCTGGTCAGGTCGCTGTCCATGATCAGTCCTCCGTCAGGATCCGCGGCACCCGGAACCTGCCCTGCTCGGCGGCTGGCGCCTGGTCCAGCGCGGCGGCGGCGCCGAGCGGCGGTACCAGCACGTCATCGCGGAACACGTTGGCCAGCGCTGCCGCGTGCGTCGTCGGCGGGATGCCGTCCGCTGCGACCTCCTGTACTCGTGCCACATGCGCAATGATCGTGTCCAGTTGGCCGGCGAAGTGGTCGAGCTCCGCCTCGGACAGGGCCAGCCTGGACAGCCTGGCCAGGTGGGCGACTTCCTCGCGGGTAATGGACATGGACGCCATCCTAGGGGCGACCCCCGGTGCGGACCGACCGCATTAGCCGCCCGGCGAACAGCTGGCGACGCCAGCCGGCGGCGGAATCGCGGCCGTAGCCGGGCTGGCGGCGGTAGCCGGACCCGTGGCCGCCGTCGGCGTCCGGGGGGCAGCGGCCGGCCCC
>OBLT010000347.1_pt1 | contig 31415 bp, 20 predicted proteins | sample 1518721 | NCBI WGS metagenome assembly OBLT01 (sample SAMEA3539307, study PRJEB22396) | soil metagenome | biome: tundra; feature: field; material: soil | place: USA | collected 2010-05 | depth 0.15 m | reverse complement strand
ATCCGGCGCGAAATGTCCAGAACTTTCTTGCTCGCCAAGCAACTTGGAAGCAGCTACGGCCCCGTCTGGGGAATCAGGTACGTTTGAGAAGGCTGCCATTACCAGGGCGTCCGTTACGTCCTTGTGACTAGGGGAGCCAACGGCTTTTAGAAAAAGCTGATTGTGATAGCGGAGGTCCAGGTAGTCAACTATTTGGCCCTGCTCGAACGCCGCCTTCAGTTCTGCTACTCCGTCCTTTACGGAGTAACGTGCCCTAAAACCCGTAAGTTTTCGGATTTTGTCGAAATTCACTCTATAGTTGCGCAGATCGGAATTATTTATGTGGTCGATCCGGACATTCGGGAACACCCCGCGGATGATCTGAGAAACCTCGGAGAGCGTGTGGTTCAGACGGCTGTCGCCGATGTTGAAAACCTCGCCGCTGACCAGTCGCGTGGGAGCTTCCAACACACGGAGGGTAGCCTCCACCAAGTCGCGCACGTGTATGAACGGGCGCCACTGCTGGCCATTGTAGATGGTAATAACTCCGTCCTGGTATGCCTTCGCCGTGAGCAGGTTAACTACTAAGTCAAAGCGTGGCCGGTAGCCCAAGCCGAATACCGTGGCATAGCGCAGTATAGCGGGATGGAATGATTCGCTCTTCGCGTTCAGAAGCGCCTGTTCCGAATCCACTTTGGTTTGCCCGTACAGCGAAATCGGCCGTACTGGCGAGGTTTCGTCCATTTCCAAATCCGTCGCTCCGTAGACGCTGCAACTCGAGGCGAAGACGAACCGGCTTACGCTGTGCCCCTTGGCAATCTCGATCAGCATGCGTGTGGCGGCGTAATTGGTTTCAAGGGCCGATTCGTGGTCCTGATTGCATGCCGGATCGCCGACGATAGCGGCCAAGTGCACAATTGACTCGACACCCCGGACAGCCCGCACCACATCTTGTATATTCCGACAGTCGCCTACCATCAACTCGAGATTGGGATGGTCCCTAAACGACCGAAGCGCCTCATCGCCATAGAGCAAACAGTCAAGGACACGGACGTGGTAGCCTTTCTCAAGAGCCCGTTCGACAAGAAGCGAACCGATGTAACCACCGCCGCCCACGACCAGAACTCGAGCGTTTGCTTTCGAGAGGGACGCACTATTCTTAGGTTTAACATCAAAGTGTTGCTTTAAGAAGGCCTTTAATAACCGAGCTAACGAGAGTCCCGCCCCTGCCAGAATGGCGAACGGTACGGCAACACTGCGGCCGACAGTGCTTTGCCCAAAGAGCAGGACGTTGACGCCAAAAAACACCATAACCGCCAAAGCAACACCGCGGAAAATGACCCATACTTTATGCCTACCGCCGTACCCCCGTGTGTTGGTGTAAAAACCGTTGAGGAAAAACACCAGTGGGAAAACGGGAGAGAGTAACCAAAAGAAGCCCACGTAGTGCTGCGCGAAACCTGTAATAAGATCGCGTGCCTCCGCGCCGTGCCCATAAGCAGTTCGATACATTACGGAAGCTGCGAAGGCGCCCACCATGCTGATGTGCACTATCAAGAAATCGGCAACGATACGAGGCAATGCTTCTCGCCAGTTTAGTTTGTTCATTTTGGTCGCTCCTAACTCTCCCGGTGGACGCAGGCGAGCCGGTGGATCGACAGAGCTATTCGTTCCACTAGTTCGCTCGGCAGTGACTGGTAAATTGGCAAACTCAACACGCTCTCGGAAACTCTCTCCGTGTTGGGCAGCATGACACGGCTTGTTGCACCGTTTGTCGCAAATAGCTGTTGGTGGTGGAGGGGAGGATAGAAGTACTTTTTTGTCGGAATGCCTAATTCCAGCAATGCCTCGCCCACTTCATCACGGCTCATGCCAAAATGAGGGCCGGAAATCAAAACCGCAAAATCCTTGTACGCGGAGCAGTCACCTTCTTCGACATGTTGAAACTCAATTCCAGGGGTATCACTAAGGAGGCTCATATATTGTTCCGCGATCTCATTGTGGCGCCTAACCTTATGCTCCACCAACTTCAGGCCGGCCAGAGCCATCGCAGCGTTGAACTCCGTCATGCGGGCATTCAAACCGAGCAGCTCTGGATCGTAGCTACCCGCGTCCCCGTAGTTCCTACCTGCTCTAACCATCCTTGCCAGTGTCGGGTCGTTCGTGCAAACCAAACCGCCTTCACCTGCGACCAGCAATTTCGTCGGGGACAGCGAGAAAACCTCGGCATCCCCAAAGGCACCGACAGGCGACCCTCGATAACTGCTTCCGAACGCGTGGGCAGCATCGAAAATGAGCTTGAGCCCATGTCTGGTCGCAATCTGCTGGAGTTCGTCGATGGGGGCCGGGTTGCCGTAGAGATGTACGGCCACAATGACGCCTGTACGTTCTGTGATCCTTGCCTCCAGATCGGCCGGATCAATCGTCCAGGTTCTCGGATCACAGTCCGCAAACACTGGTTCTAGGTTGTTCCACAGCACGGCATGTCCAGTTGCAAAGAATGTAAAGCTGGGCAGGACGACTTCGCCCTTAATGCCGAGCGCTTTTAGCACCAATATCAGCCCCGAAGTGCAGCTTGACACTGCTACGCAATGCGAGACTCCGAGCCACTCCGCCACACTGGCCTCTAGTTGGGCCACAGCATTGCCGTTAGTGAGTATCTTATCTGCAAATGAGGACATATAGTATTGCAGGATCTCATCAATCGGTGGAACAGTCGGCTTAATAAACCGGAACGGCATTCCGCGTGAAACCGCAGCGCTGCCAGTTGAACTCATGGAGTTGTTCTCCTTTGTTCTGCCATCGGTTGCAATCAATAGTAACTGTCTTCACGTTCACGCCTGCGGATTACCTGGCACGGCGTGCCGTAGGCGACCACAAGATCGGGAATGTCGGAGAGTACAGTAGAACCAGCGCCGACCACGGTGTGGGAACCAATTGTCACACCGTGAATAACATTGGCTCCAAGCGAAATCGCGGAAAATGCTCCTATTTTGACATTCCCACCGGTCGCGGCCCTCGGTTGCAGGCAACTGAACTCCCCCAGGGTGTTGTCGTGATCTAGTGAGGAATTGGTGTTGAGGAAACAGAAATCACCAATCTGGGTACCGGGGTTGACGCTGACACCAGCCATGAGGGCAACACCGTGGCCGAGGGTAACTTCCCTGGCAATTCGAGCAGATGGATGTATTGCGCTCACAAACGCGAAGTCCGGGGCAAGTTGGCGTATCCTCCCGGCCATTTCGTACCGTTTCCAGTTATGGCCGATGGCAATGAAGCCGCCAGTAATCCTTCCCTCGGCAATTAGCTTCGGGATAGAATCTTCTGCGCCAATTATGTCATAACCCATCAGCCGGGTACCTGGCTCTTTAAAGCTATCGATGAGTCCTACGATCCTGAACGATCCTTGCTGTTCGATGATGTCGATAATAACCTTCGCGTGGCCGGAAGCTCCGATGATCAGAATGTTGCGTTTCAGGTTTAGCTCCGAGTGCCCTGGACTTCAGTGCTTTCTTGGGTTCCGAGAAACTCGGACATCGTCGCGTGCCCGGTTTGGCTTATGCCCTCTCGCCGAAGGACTTTCCAGATAGTCATCGCAAGTATCTTCACATCAAGCCACAAGCCGCAGTGTTCAACGTACCAAACATCGAGCTCAAACCGCTTTTCCCAACTCAGGGCGTTGCGTCCGTGAACCTGTGCCCAACCGGTGATGCCCGGCTTCACCTGGTGACGCTGCCGTTGTCGCGGCGTGTAGCGAGAAAGGTATTGCTCCATGAGGGGGCGTGGGCCTACGGTACTCATGTCTCCCTTTAAGACATTCCATAATTGGGGCAATTCGTCCAGACTCGATGCACGCAAGAATCGGCCCACACGAGTCAGACGTTCTTCGTCCGGCAAGGGATTGCAATCGGCGCCACGTTGATTGGTCATTGTGCGCAGTTTATAAGAGAGGAAAGGTCGCTCGCCATAACCAATCCGGACCTGACGAAAAAGCGCGGGCTTACCCAGCGTGAGCCGAACGGTCAGCAACGTTACAACCAGGACGGGCGAAAGGATCACTAGGGCTAGCGAACTTACTACCACATCTAATACACGCTTCAGCACTTGATACGTTGTAGCCGAGACGCTTGGCCGCACACTCCCCCCGAGTACCCCGCCAGGGCGGCTGACAAGACTTGTCATGAGGTCGAGGTATTTCATTGCCAAACACCGCCGGCTAGCATTCGCGACGACCCATTCGCGTCCCCTCCGCCCCATTTCGGCTCGGCCAACCGGATCATCAGCCAGAGTGCGGATAGCATCGGCAAGCCCCTTTCCGTCCTCGGGTGACGTATAAATACCGGCTCTGGCCTCATCGCAAACCAGATTGCGCGCTACCCCGTCAATTGCTAAGAGCGTTGGCTTGCCACATGCCATGTAGTCGAAGACCTTGTTGGGATAGACCGACCGAAACGTTGGGTTGTTCTGCAAAACTGCCGCGCCAACATCACAAGCATTTATGATCTCTGGCATTCGGTCTTTGGGCACGGCGCCGTAGAACCTGATGTTACTTAACTCTCGGCGAGCGGCATCCTGCTCCAGCCTCGCCCTTTCGGGGCCATCCCCTACAGAAGCAATTAGAATATCCGGGCGGTCCTGGAGGCACGATGCTGCGTCGACAAGTTGATGGAGAGCGTTTGCTTTGCCATGGGCGCCCGAATACAACACCACGAATCGGTCGCCCCAACCAAACTTCTCGCGAACGTCAGTTTCACGCTGGTCCGGCGCGAATAAATCAAGATCGGCACCATTTGGGACAAATGAGATCTTCTCTGGCGCGGCCAACCCCCGTCGCAGGATGTCTTCACGGAATGCAGGAGTTAGAACATTGACGCAATCAGCGGCACTAACTATCCACCGCTCCACGGCATACAGCACGCGAGTAAGGAGTGAATTCTGACTGAGCACACCCGTTGTAACAGCGCTCTCGGGCCAGAGATCGCGAACCTCAAAGATCAGAGGTTTCCGGCGTGCGCGAAGCCGGGCAGCTAGCCACCCGGGAAAAGCAACGACGAGAGGGGGCGAAGTGGCAATCACCACATCCGGTCCTTCGATTAAGAATGTCGCTGTCGATGCGGACAGAGTAAACGCGAAGAAGGCCCACATACGGCCGAAATAACTCCGTCCATAGCTACCCGGCACGTGGCATCGCCATACCGTTAACGCGCCAGCGTCCTCGCGCATGACCCATTGTCCCCGATAGCGATCCGATGTTTTTCCGGTGCAGTAGTCGACAGTGGCAGCGATGACCGTCACCCGATGACCAGCTTCAATCCAAAACCGGACCATTTCGTTGAACCGCGAACCGCCAGACTGGCCCGGCATAAGGTAGTTCTGATGGATTAAGAGGATATTCATTGTGGGCCATGTTCCGCTACGTCAGGGAGGCTACGACAGTTCCCTGGCTGCGGCTTCTCGAATACCGCGATCAACACCACTCGAAATGCGCTGAGTACCTTTAGTGCGTTCACAGCCCGCTCATAAATGAGGCCCCAACAATACGCGGGTGGAAAGACGCGAAGATATTCCGGCCGGCCTTCTACGGTTTGGACCGAAATAAGCGGAAGCTCGCATAACTTAGCCAGTGCCCGGAGTCTTCCGGGAGTGTTTGCCCGGTATACCGTCGGAAACACATCCTCCTCTCGGCCTCCGCGATATCGATGGTAGATCTGGTGAAACCAGAATGGTGTTACTCGCGAAAGAACTGGGACGTAATGCCAGAGATTCGGTGTCTTGACGAGCAAAATACCGCCCGGCTTCATTACTCTGCGCACCTCATGAAGAACAGCGACCGGATCGGTCAAATGTTCAAACACGTTTGCCGAAACAACGAGGTCGAACGAGTCTGCCTCAAATGGCAACGATTCGGCGACACCAACGTAGGCGGAATCGAGGTACGGATTCTGCACAACTTTGGGATTAGGATCAATGCCGACAACGTGTTGAGCCAATCCGCGGAGGTTCATCTCTGGAATGATGCCTGCCCCTGCACCCAAGTCGAGAACCTTGAACCGGGGGTTTAAGTACCGGAGAATGGTCGCCCTAAAGAGCGCATTGTCCCAGCTGTCTTCGTAGTCTGGATAGAACCGACGGTCCATCCAGGCGCTAATGGTTTGGGTGCTAAACATGTGGAGGATCGCCGGAAAGGGGCGCCCCGGCGAAGATTGCTTCATATTCTCGCTAATTAAACATGCAACTTAGCTGTAAACCTGGATTAAATAGCACTGATAAATAATCGAAGTCTTCATGCAAAGGGTGCGTGGGTCAGCTTGAGCGAGCGAGGCTGGATCCCTGCGGCAGTGAGTTCGAACTCCACAACGCGGTCGCCAGCGCCCACAGACCATGAGGAAGCTGAGACAGAAACGGTTGGAACATAGGGGCCAAGGATCGAAACCATTTGGAGTGGAAGCCGTTCGGAAACCTCCACCGAGAGCGAAGGAACGGGAACCTTTTCGCCGTAGTATCGAGAAAGCCAGCCGCGCGGGGGGTCAGATTGGCCGGCGATGACCTCGCCCGATAGCGCGCGGCCCGCAGCATTGAACACACCCACATGGAAAGGACCGTCAGGTGTTTCTAGTTGAAATGAAGCCCGCCCATCCCCGCTTAGTCGATACGGAAAACCTCCTCCTAGCCAATGGAGGCGGACGTGGTGAGTGCCGGCTCCCTCGATGCGATCGACAACAACCCAAAGGTCGTCCTTCGCGAAAAGCACTGAGCGCCGGTGAACGCAGCGGCCGGGATGCCGTTGGTAGCCGTAATGCTCGCCCACACAGAGAGCCCAGTCGGCGTTATCTTCGAAGCGCAGAAGCTCGGCTCTGGTCCAATACAGGCACTTAAACTTCCTGTAGTGAAGCATCTGATCTCGGCCGTCCACCTGAACCGTGTTGTGACCTTCAGTGCAGAGAAAATGGTTGTGCCACTCCCCCGGTCCGTTGTATAGGTAGCTGCCGGGGTCGGCCAAGACGTTGTGCCCACGCCACCATACATCCAGGTGCAACATGTCAATTTGGGAGAAGCGATCCAGGATGGTTCCGCATCGGAAGGCAGCGAAGCTAGCCGGTCGGTTGCCGGACAGGATGTGATATCCAGTGTGCGAGAAGGAGACCGACGTTCGGTGCACCTTACGAAGCGGAAGTTCCATCGCATCGGGACCGCAGAGCCATACTGCCATTTCGTCCCAACGACCGAGAGGAAACACACGTTCCTGGCGGGTCATGATACTGACCGCCTGGAGGGTAGGCCGGAAATCGGAGAAGTCGCAGCTAGAAAGGGGGAGCGGGAGAGCTCCGTCATTTGCGCCGTAATTCGGTAGACGGCCATCCGCCGGGTTCTGATGAGCGAGCAGGAAGTCGAGGGAGCGCTCCAACGCACGAATCCAATCAGGTGGAATCCTGTCAGAGTAAGACCTCGCGAAAGCACAGGCGCACAGGTAGATCTGGATCGCGAAGCGGTGGTAGTTATGCGACTGCTGAATGTAGGCGCCGTCAGGATAGAACTGGTGGTTTGCCTCTCGCTCCAGCAATCGCCTTCCTTCTGAGGCCCAAGCCGGAGCTGTTTCAACCTCAGGCAGGACCCGGCCGGCAAGGTAGAGGGCCAGCGCTTCCGACAGGAGGTGATTATTATAGACGGAATCGCGCGCGTACTCGATGTGCTGGGCGATATGTGCTCCGCAGGCTGCGATGTGTTTGCTGAGGCCTGTCTGAAGATCTGCCGGGAGTGTGCGGTTATGAAAGAAGACATTCAGGGCAAACAGCCAAGCCATCAGACGCAAGGCTATTTCCTGGCCAGAGGCCCAGTGGACTCCTTGGCCAGGTGGATTACATTCCAAAAAGCTCCTCATCTGCGATAAGAAAGCAGACGAAAGATTGGTTGCGGTTTCCGGGAAGAAAGTGGCGCAACGGGCCATGGTATAAGCCTGCGGAAAGCGAGCAGCTTCCCAATTGAGCTTGACATCTCCCACCCGCGTTTCGTTGGCAAGCGCACGCGACCAGTGGGCGTCGGCTCGCCACCGATTGTGGTTAAGTGGGTTGCGGTGCCAGTCTATGGGATTGCCGAAGTCAGCCATCCACTTGCCGAAGCAAAGAATGCGGCCGCGAGTCGCCTCGGAAGCCTGGAAGGCCAGATCCGAGAGGCATCCAGGATCTATGAACGGGCCAACCGCGTTGGCGACCGCCGATGGTTCGGAAAAGATTGTACGGAAGACTCCGTTCGTGTGGGTATCGGTATTGGTAGTGGTGTTGATGTTACTGATTCGGGCGATCCCGCTGCGTGTCTTCACTTCCCACATGCTGCGAGCCAAAGTCTTCCTGGCCCCGAGCTCACGACACTCCTGCAAGATCTCGCGTACCTTCAGTTGGGTGGAGATGGGCTTGGCACGAAGTCCCGCGGGATCAGGAGAATTCTGGCAGACGTAGGCAACATTCGGCAACGAATCGCCCTGGAAGGAACTATCCAGGAAGATGGAAGCCCATGTTTCTATAGAGAGGACCTTCCACATGACATCAAACCACCCCGGAGCACTCTGATGGGATAGCAGATTATCGATAGCCACACTGTTCCAAAATCCACGCTGGCGCGCGCTCCTCGATAGAAGTACGTCGCGGAGGAAGCCGGAGTGCTGCTCCTTCATCCATGCTTCGACCGGAGTGTCAAAGCCTACTTTGCGGCGATTCAGAACGCTTTGGGGGAGAATGTCCGATACGGCTTGGCGTAAAATCCACTTGCTTGCTCCACCGCGGAACTTCAAGTCGAAGCCGGTCTGGAACGCGAAGCGCACCAAGCGAGGGTCAGCGAGGGGTACGCGAGACTCCAAGCTGACGGCCATGCTCATCCGATCATCCTGGTGGAAGAGACCAGTGAGATAGGTTTCGGCATCCCAATGCATGACTTTGTCCGCCGGGTCTGTCGCGGGGGAGAGGTTCACGGTTTCGTGGAACAACTGCCGGCAGCGCTCCCGGCTGTAGAAGACCGGCGACTCGAACACCTGCGCCCAGGACGATTCAGGAACTTTTGCAAAGTTCTCGAAATAGGCCTTTTCCCAATTCATCAGATTCCCGGCATTGCGTAACAAACGGAGGATCGTTTTTGTGTCGTAAAACTGGCGGCCAAGGTTGCCACCCACCTCGGCCCCGCGGTCATTGGCCTTGGCCTGGCCGCGGCGCCCGGTGAACCAAGACCGCATCACCTGAGAGGGGCGACCCAGCGCGTATCGGGCGTATCCGCCAAAGATTTCGTCGGCGCCCTGGCCTCCCAGGCAGACTTTCACCTGCCTGGTGGCGAGTTGGCTGACGTAGAACATGGGGAACATTGCCGCCCCGATCACCGGTTCGTCCTGGTGGTACATGAGATGTGTCATGTCGTCGGGGAATGAAGACCCATCCATGGTGATCAATTGCAGGTCCAGACCAAGCGCCTTGGCGGCAGTTTCCTGGTAGGGCCGCTCGTCGGTAACGCCCTGCCCCGTGAAGTGAACTCCGAAGCACGGAGGTCTCTTGTCGCTGCGAGAAGCATAAACGGCGACGGCGCTGGAATCGATACCACCGCTGAAGAAAGAGCCCACGGGGACGTCTGACATCAATTGCTCCCCGATGACCATGGACAACTGATCGCGAAGTTGACGGATGTTCTCTTCGGGACTGCCTCCTCTTGCCTGGAAGTCGGAGACAGACCAGTATCGACGGAGACGTGCGCTATGCCGGGTTATCTGCAGATATTCTCCCGGGCGCAACTGGCGAATTCCCTTGAAGAATGTCCGATCGAACAGCGCCGCGTGAAAGTGCAGGTACTGATTAATTGCTTCAGGATCCGGCTCACGCGGAACGTCTGGACAAACCAGCAACGCCTTGATCTCAGACGCGAACACGATACGTTTGCCATTGTCGTGGTAGTATACTTGCTTCACTCCCAGATGGTCGCGAGCCAGGGTGAGTCGGAGTGGCTTCGCTTCCGCGAACGCAAAGCCGAAAATTCCCATAACGGAGCGCAAGCAATCCGGACCCGCCTCTTCCAGCAGGTGCAAGAGGGTTTCTGTATCTGATGTCCCCCGGAAGCGATGGCCTTTGGCAATGAGGTCGTCGCGAAAAGAAGCGTGGTTATAGAACTCGCCGTTGTACGTGAGCCAGCATGTTTGATCCTCGTTGGACATAGGCTGGGCTCCGGTGGGAGAAAGATCCACGATGGAAAGTCGGCGATGTCCAAAACCGAGGTTGCCTTCGAAGTGGAATCCTTCAGCGTCGGGCCCGCGATGAGCGAGGGTGCGAGTCATGCGAACGAGGAGGTCGCGATCAACGGGCCGGTCAGGTTCGGAGTAGTGGAAGATGCCTGCGATTCCGCACATCGGGTTAATTCGGCTTTTGTCTAGAGCGAAACGGGCCCAATTAGGCCGTCTATAGAGACGGGCATTCCCCCGCGCAGGCTGCTTACAGCCATTAGAGAAGCCCATGTCGAGGCATAGAGTTGATCCCACGGGATGGGCCATGCGCCACCCTCGCGACAGACCTTCAAAAATTCCTTGAACTCGGCCTGATGACCCTTGTCCTTGTGGCCGCGCAGCGTCTTGACACTATTTCCGCTCCACAACTGGATTTGATCCCACGCACGGATCACGGCCACCTTCTGGCCCCCGAAAACCTCAATGCGCTCAGATGGAAATGCCCGATTTCCTCCCGACTGATATGAGATGTTCGAGATACTGCCATTTTTGTGCCGCATCGTGATGAAGACGGAATCATCAGTAGTCTCCGCGCTATTTGGTTTGCTGACGGACTCGGCAAATACCTTTATTGGAATACTGTCAGTCAAGGCTGCGCAGATGTCAATGGCGTGACAAGCTTCCCCTACGATGCGGCCTCCTCCGACATCCGGATCCTGTGTCCAGCTATCCAGTGGCACGTAGCCGGGTGCGAATCGATAACTGATACTTAGCGGCTTCGTCCCTTCGAAGAACTGCCTGACATGAGCAGTCGCAGCCGCAAAGCGCCGATTGAACCCGACCGTTAAGAGAGGGCACGTCTCCCCGAGTTCTCGGACGCAATCTGAGATAGCTTCCAACTCTTCCGGCTTGATGCATAGCGGCTTCTCTACAAATACGTGCTTGCCCGCACGGAGACAGGCGAGCACCAATTCTGCATGCAAATCGTGCCGCGTAGCAATGAACACGACGTCCGTTTGCGAGTCGCTCCAGAGTTCAGATGCGTCCGTGGTGGCGAAAGCAAAGCCCATTTTGCGACCGCTATGCTCGGCGTTGATGCCCCTCGCACTGCATAGCCCCCGCCAGCAGATCCCGCGTATTTCTGAAAGAATGGGGATCATGACCAAGCGTGCGAAATTTCCGGCGCCGATCATACTGACCCCCAATTGTTCCTTCGTGCGGCAAACGTCAGCGAGGTTTAGCCTACGGGTTATCGGTACCGGGCTGCGAGAGTACTCGATCAGTATTCCAAGATGGCTTTTGTTCTGCGAGGTGATCAGCGCATATGCTTCTGCGGCTTTGTCTACCGCAAACCGGTGGGTCGTGAGCCTCTCGACAGGGAGTTTATCGGCAGCCATCAATTCGAGCACAGCCTGCATGTTCCTTTGTACGGTCCATCTCGCGTAACCAATCGGATAATCGACTCCTTTCTCTTCATAAAGTGCGTCATTACGGCCGGGGCCGAGAGAGGAGGAAACCGTGAATTCCAACTCCTTCTTGAAGAAGGGCGGCCGGGGAATGTTCAGGCCGGCGACACCCACCAACACAATTCGCCCCTTGGTTCGGCAGGCATCGGCCGCGAACTCAATAGGCTCGTTGCTGGTCGTCGCAACTGTCAGTATGGTTGCATCCACGCCGTAGCCGTCACTGAAATCGAGAACAGCCTGCAGGGGCACCCCGGTCGCGACTGCATCTGCACCGAATGACTTCGCCAGTTCGAGTCTGGACGCATCAAGATCAACACCAAAGACACGACACCCATGTGCCTTTAGCACAGCGATGCAAATCTGGCCAATTAGCCCGAGCCCGATCACCAGCACCCGGTCGCCCAGGGAGGGCCTTGCCAGACGGACACCTTGCAGCCCCACCGAGGCGATCGCCGTGTACGCGGCTTGCTCGAATGATACTCCGTCCGGAATATGGGCACAAAGGTTAGAGCCAATTGGCAGTAGCGTTGCATGGGGGCAGACGGCGGCAACCCGGTCTCCAGGCTTGAACGCCTGCACGTCCTTGCCACATTCGAGGACTATTCCCGCCGCCGAGTACCCGAGTGCAATTGGCTCGTCCAGCTTCGCGTTCACTTGGGTTAGCGTGGAGCGGACTCCTTCTTGGCGGACCTTCGTGAGAACACGCCGGACATGGTCGGGACGGCTGCGCGCCTTGGCCAACAGGCCTTGGCGAGCGAGATCGGCTACATATCTCTCGGTGCCAACAGAGAGAGCTGACGTGAAGACTCGTACGAGCACCTCTCGCGCACCCGGAGTTGGATCCGGAAGCTCTCGTACAGTAACCTCGCCGTTCCGAATTGACTGGAGGATTTGATTCATATGGAAGTTAGTACCTTGCGTCCCCCGTCCGTTCCTTCGCATCGGTTGAATCTTCGGGAGTATCCCTCGTCGATTCGCTAGAGGGAGGCTCACTCTCGGGGGCAAACAACTCCCAATACATGTTCTCCAGGGTACGAGCTTCTCGATCCCAGTTATAGCGCGTAAGGACCGCCTGCCGGCCGTTCTCACCTAAGCGTGTTCGCTCGTCCGCCCTCCGCGCAAGAAACTCCAGCGCCTCCCGAATCGATGAGGGGTCGGCGGAGTCTACGATGAGGCCACAGTCGGCCTCACGTACGATCCGGGAAACCTCAACCGCGAAGGACGGAACAACAATAGGCAAGCCCGCGACCATGTAGTCAAACATCTTGTGGGGAAGGGCATGTACGTGGTTATATCTTCCCGGCTGAAAGGCGACGACTCCGACGTCGGAGTCCGCAACTCGGCGGAAAGCTTCATGAAACGGCAGCCACGGCTCGACAGATACCCGGTCCGCAACCCCAAGCTGAGCAGCGCAGGCGTGAAATTCCGGCTCACTCCCGTCGTTGAACTGTCCTACAAACAAAATTTCCATCTCCTCAGATGCCGCGCACAAGCTCGCAAGCAGTTGGGGCCAACCTCGGGATCGCGAGATGAGACCGACATGGATGATGCGCATCCTGAGTCTGTGTTCGGTTTTGGCTCGTTGACGAGAATCTTCTTGGGCGTACGCGATAGAAACGTAGTTTCGGACCAGTACCCGCTTGTCCGGCCCGTTCGGGAAGTCTGAAGCGATCGAGGCCTTGGCCAAAACAATTCTGTCGCTGGCGGCAGTGAGTAGCCGAAAGAGAAGCCGTATACAAAACGAAACCGACGGCCGTAACGCTTTAGGGAAGCGCGATTCGGCGAATTCCTCCGGATATGCCTCATGCGCGTCAAACACTACTTTGCAACTCAGAAAAACCTTCAAGGCGACGCCAAGCATCCAGGAATCAACTTCGTTGCAGTGATAGCAATCGGCTTTCAGCCGGAGGGCTTGCCAGAACAGTTTCGGACCGTTCCAGATGCGACCCCAAATTCCCCGCGCTGAGGGGTAGGTCAGGATCTGGACTCCGTCCTTAACACACAATCCCTTGGGACCAGGGGCCAGATGGATTACTTCAAATCCTGCGGCCGCGAGAGAAACGGCTTCTTTATCAAATACCCGCTTATCCGTTGGCGTATGAAGCGAAGACAGGAAGCAGATTCTCATATTCGGCAGAGCGAATGGCCCCAGTGTACGGGCACATTAATGCGTGGCACCGTGGACCCGGTTGGCTGGTGAAATAGATGCGAAATTATTCGCGATGATATTCAGGTTCGTGGCGGAAGCCGCTTCGATGGCCGTCCGCAGGATCTCGAACCGATTCCCAGTTATGGATATTCCGTCGGACTTCCCCAAATCAATTCCAACCGCTCCGCCTTCAATCTCGTTCCCGGTAATCTCCCCCCCCTGTATGGGACCGCCGCTCGCGGCGATACATGTTCCCAAATGGCCGTCCCCAATCCAATTTCCTCTGAAAGATAGAACTAGCAACCCAGCGGCCGTGGTGTTAAAGGCGCCGCAGACTTCCTTGCTCTTGGGCTCGAACACATTTTCGGCTATCGTCCACGTCGAACCACCTCCGCGAATGGCGACATCGCCAAACGGGCCGTTGAACCAGTTATTTCGAATCGACACCAGATTTGAGTTGAGGATCGACTCCGAAGGGCCTAGAATTCCCGTCGTCGCGCTAATGAAGAAATTTCGTTCCAACACAATTTGGTTGCTGTGATTCAGATGGACCAGACTCGATGCCTTTGCTTTCGTGGTGCTCAGACCGCCGATCCGGTTATCATGAAGATATGCATGGCTCGTGTCCGGCTTCCCTGGTGCTGCATCTAAAACAATCAAGTCTCCGTCATAATCCGGATCGGAATATGCCAGGTTACAGTGTGCAATCTCGAATGCCTTCGAACTGAGTGCCCTGATTAAGCTGCCGCTCTTTCCCGTATAAATCAGGTCGATTGTTTGGTGATCGTTCGCGGCCCTCGACGCGCCGGCATCGCAATCAATCCGTACCGCCAGCGAGCCATCGAAAACCAATGTTGACGAGATAAGGTATGTGCCCGGAGTCTGAATTCTGATCGTGCCGCCACCGCGGCCCAACGACTGAATCGCTTCGTCGAAGGACTTTGTGGCATCGAAGGCTGCGGTGCCGGCGGGGCGTTCCACACTAAAGACACCTTTGGCTTCAGCAGGCGGCGCCTGCGCTGAAAGCGTGAGCGCAGCCCCGGCGGTGGCGACGGCAAGAGCGCTCGCGGCATTAAAGCAGTTCGTCCCTAGTTTTGGCATATCAGTATCCTGTTAATTCAGCGTCTTTAGTCACTCTTAGCATAGGCCCGTTACTGAAGCCTTCGGCACCAACGGAATTTCTTCTGCCAAATATCGCGCACCACCTCGACCGAGGCCTGGCTGCTAAGGTGAAACGGGTCGTCATAGTTTCGACGATTCTGCGTGAGCTCGCTTGGGATGTCATAATCCAATGTGGGCGCCAAAGAAGCCAGGTCCTTCTTAAGCTTTGCGTATTCCTCAACAACTCCCAATTCACTTACTCGGCGCTGCGCGTCCACATGTTGAGGTGTAATCACGAACGTCAGTTCAATTCCTTTGGCCCGGCAATAGTCCGCGATACGATGAAGCTCTGCGTTCAGGCTTTCAGGATACACAATACCTTTGTAGCGGATCTTCAGGTGGTCAAGCTGCATAGTCCAGAAGACTGCCGGACTGACCCCGGGGCCGATGGTGACAGTCCGCCCTGGCACGAGCGTCAAGGCGTCATAAAAAGCAGTCTGCAGAACGCAGGGGTCATAAAAGTAATCGGAAGGATTACGTTCCATTTTTTCGACAAGCGTTATGCGGTTCATGGTATTTGCATTGTAAGCCATGAAGCTGACGCCATAATATACCGACCGCAGCCTGGTCTTAGTTGAAGCATGCCAGAATGTCGCAATTGACTCCCGCAGCGTTCCGCCTCCGTATGCCAGGTTGAAATATCGCTTGCCCACCAGGGGCCCAATGTCTTCGGCCCTGAGATGCTCTATCTGCGAATCGCCCAGAAGGATATTTTCAGCCGGATTGCGGTCATACTTCGGAAGCTTCCATAGAGGATCGTTGAGCAACTGCGCGTAATGCACCTTGTACTGCTCTGCAACTACCGGTGCCTTGGCTGAAAGCAAATCGTAAGGATCGATTAAGTAAATAGGCAACACCGTCAAAGCCACGCAAGAAGTTATAAAGAGTGCGAATCTCAGCCACACTGCTGTCGTTTGCTCGATATAGAGACGAGCTGACCGGCTGCGAACCGGCACAGTGACACTACCAGTTGCCGTACTTGACATATCAAAACTGCACGTATATGAATTGTGAGCTCTGCTGATACAGCACTATTGCCAGCACAATGGCCGCATAGTAGCAACTCCAGCGCAGAGGACGCGGGACGTCGGCAAACCGGGGCACTCGCTGCAATGGCTTCCATCCAGTAATACGGAGGAGCGCCGTAATGTCAATCGCGCACAAGGCCGCGAATCCCAGAAAGGCGTAAAGCGAACGCTGACTCCCGAAGGTGTGCTGTAGCGTGTAGAGACTCATCCACGGCTGCGTAGCACCGTCGAAGAGATGCCGGATTGTATAGACACTTCCGGCGACCGTCCCATCACGAAAAAAAATCAGGGCCAGTGCCACCAAATGGTAGACGACAATCGGTCCGATCGCGTTTGTTAACTTGTCGAGTGCGGGGTACGCATTGTAAAGCCGCTTGCGGTAACGCCCGGTAAGGGCGTCCACATTCAGATATACCGCGTGGATGAGGCCGAAGATAAGGAAACCCGCGTTAAACCCGTGCCACAGGCCGATTAACACCATGTTGATTGTGAGGCTCAGTGCAAGTCCCCAATTGCCTAACTCCCGCGTGGCCATTCGCAGAGGCGTAAACAGATAGTCCGTCAGCCACCGAGTCAAGGTCATGTGCCAGCGCCGCCAGTATTGGCTGATATTTGGCGAAAAGAATGGAAGAGCGAAATTCTCTGGAGACTTCACGCCAAACAGGGCCGCCGCCCCGACCGCAATATCGGTCAGGGCCGAAAAGTCGGCATAAAGTTGCACCGGGTAGAGGTAGTAGAGGACCCATAGCTGGCTGTGGAATTCGTGCGTATTTCCGGCAATTAATTGGACCATGGCACCCAGCGGGTCCGCAATTGCCATCTTCTTCACAAATCCCAGGAGAATACGCCGCAGTCCAATCGCCATCAACTGGGGCATTTCTGCTCCGTCCGCTGGCAGGGCAAACTCACTAGCGCGCTGGATCGGGCCGGCGGGCAACTGCGGAAAAAATGACGCGAACGCCAGTAACCCGCCGATTTCGCGGATTGGGGCCTGCTTGGCCCAATACACATCGACCAGGTAGCCGATCAGCTTGAATGTGTAATAGGAGGCTCCGAAGCCGGCCAGAAAGCGCGCAACCGTGCCAGGCGCTTGCTTCACGCCAATGGCCGGCACTGCCTTAAGGAATGTCAGATAGCCTAACTGGGCAGCAATGGTAGCCCACCATGTGAACTTGGCAACAACGTTCTCCCGTTTGGTATCGATGGTCCGCGCGGCTACAAACGTGATCAGCGTGAAACACACCATCGCCAGCGCCGAGATGGCGCTGAAGAGGGAGTAGAAAGCGAGCGATATGGCGGCAAGGTACGCATTGCGCCACCGGGCTGGGCAAGCCTGGAACAGAAGAGCCGCAAAAGCAATGAACGCAATGTAGATTGGCGAAAGCAGATCCATTTAGCAAAAGCCCTTAGATGTGGAAATTGGTGGCAGGTCGCCGTGCGGTGTCACAGCGCCTTTCGCTTGATCAAAGCCTCCATACCGCCCACATTTGGGAGACCCATTATCTCTTGCGTCGTAAAGCGAATCTTGAACTCCTTCTCGATTGCGGTAATGAGATTGATATGGGATAACGAATCCCACCGTGCCACGTCGGCCGCCGTCATGGTGTCGTGCAATACCATGCCGGGCTCGTCAAATACGCGCTGGAAGATGCGCGTGAGTCGTTCATGTATCGTATGGTCCTGGGTGGTCATGCAGTTGCTCCCACGGTCCTAGCCGGTTGAATTAACGTCGCCTGCGGCTCGTAGCGGGCGACGTCCAGAGCCCAAGTCGCCCGCCCATCCTGGCACGAAGTCTGGCAGAACCCAAATTGACGGAAAAAATCCCGCGCCATTCCATTCTTAGCGGTCGGTATGTATTCGCCGGTTACGCGGGCTGCATTGCGGCTCCGGGCGACAGCAAAAACCTCGGTCATCAGGTACTGTTCCACGCCGCGGGCCAGCACACGGCAACTCATCAGCCAATCTCGGATGGCGACCTCATCCGGACGGAGTTCCAGAATCACAATAGAGATTAGGCCATGGTCGCCTAGGCGATCCGATAGTTTCGCGTAGCGAGGGACCAGTTTTTCATCGTGCATCATAGCCGCACATTCCGCTTCACTGTGGCGCCGGGTCGTGAGATTGAACTGGTTGCTGCGCTGCAGGAGTTGTGCGATTCGGGGCAAGTGAAACGGATCGAAGCGCGCGACTTCGATTTGCATATCCAGTGAGCGCATGAACTCTTCCACGCTGGCATAACCAGCCGCGGCCTCCCGTCGCCCCGCCTCTCGTTTGTACATCTCCGCGCGCTGTAGATCTTCCGAAGAAAAGGAAGTTGTCTCGAACAGATTAAGTTCCGATAAGAAGCGAACGTATTCCGACGGGTCTTCCGGCAAATCTGGAACGATCACATCGGGCAACAACTCTCGCACAAGGTTCCGCTCGAAGGGGTTGTCGTCGAGAAAAACAAATGAGTCCAGTCCGATGTTCAATTGTTCCTGGATGCTCTTTATGTTCTGAGCCTTGTCCTTCCAGTTGGCGGTGAAAACGGTTATATCATCCAGCTTCAATACCATATCCGGGTGTTCCCGGAACGGAAGCATGGCGTTCGATTCGTCATTCTTGCTGCACACGGCCAACAGAATACCCCGATTTCGCAGTTCTTTAAGAAACAATTGAAGACGATAGAACGCTTCTCCATCTCCGTGAGCGTTCAATATGATCCCGTTCACGCCGTCGTCGCCGATTACGCCACCCCACAGAGTATTATCCAGGTCGCAAACCACGCACTTCACGACGCGGCCCGTCGATGCCACTAGGATATCGGCAATATTCTGCGCCACGCGTGGCAGGTGCTCCAGGGCGCAGAAAGACTTCCACATGTCCCAAAACCGATCGTCGAAGAATTCTCGCCTTCCCACCCAGGAGGCGATGGATTCCACATCGTTAATTAGTACGCCCGCCCGTTCTCGCGCCGCATCCGCAATCCGGGCATTTATCGTATGCACCACTGAGCTGAAGGATAGGGGTACCTTCAAATCGAGGTTGCCGAAAATGCGTTCGCATGGCAGGGCAAAATTGCTTTGCAAAACGATCGCCCGGCAATTGGACTGGATCTGTTCCCAGACGGCAATCGTCGCCGCCATGGTTTCGTTGACAAAACCATGACCATCGGTACTCCGTTTACCGAACCGCGACCGGAGTGCCTGAACGCAACTCAGAATGACAACCACGTCGGGGTTGAATCGATATAGATTCGACTGCGGATTGTAGGCTTCCAGTTCGATTGAGTCAAACGCGCCTTCGTAGATCTCGGCGCCGATACCCGATCGCGCCAGCACGGAGGTAAGGACGGGGCCGAACTGCTGGGTAGCCGCATCGCCCAGAAGCGCGATTTTCAAGGTCCTGGTAAACGATCGCGAACCCATGGTTCGCGGCGCCACTAAATCGCCATAGTCCATGTTCGGAAGTGCGTGTGAAAGCATATAACTTTTCAGTGCGCTAAGTTCGCCGGTGTGGGGCAGGACGATAGAGCCGTCAAACACAATTCCGGTCGGCAATTTATGGCCAGTGCAAAGCCTTCCGTCTTGGCGCACGCCAGCGGAGATCGCAATTGAGGACCTGCCATCATTCCCCCTCCGGCGCCGGTGATCCGATCGCTATAAGCTCGCATTCACCATTCCCTCCAAACCCGGCAGCTGTATCCTCCTGGCTGTCGACGTGCATGTTCAGGCGACTAGTCTCCCGTGCCTCCAACTTTAAATGATTCGCGCTAGCGTAAGCGAACTGAGCAGCGAGCAGCGCGGAATACGTGATCAAAGATGCCACCGCTGCGCCAACAATGCCCGAACCTGGAATCAGATAGAGATTCAAGCCGATATTCAGCAGCGCAGCAGCCAGCCACAAGAATACCGTAAACCAAGGCTGCCCGCTGGACGAAAAATAGATGCTAACCATTGTGCTTACAGCGTAAAAACCAATCGCGCAGCAGAGGATGAGGAAAGCGGGCACGGCTGGAAGGAACGCCGACCCATAAAAGGCTCTCACCAGAGGCGCCGCAAGGACGCCAGCGCAAACCACGACTGCGGCCATTATCGCCGCAAGATAAATCATTGCTTTCTTAGTTCGATTCCACCGAAGGCTGCAATCTAATGTGCCGGCCAGCACTGGAAACAGCATCATACCCACAACCGACGGTATGGAATTCAGGAAGTCAGTCATGCCCGACGCGAGTGAGTAGTAGCCTGTTGCGGTAGACCCCGCCAGATACTTGACCATCAGCACATCGACCTTTAGGACGAGGTACCCCGCCACGCAAACCAGGTAGGGTCGGACGCCATAAGAGATCTGCCGCCGGAATAATGCGACGTCCGGCCACGCCAGGCGGCGCGTAACGTAAATCAACCGTCCTGCTGCCAGGATGAACGACAGCAATGCCGCCAGAGTGGCCATCAGCGCCATGTGCACCGGTTTCAAGTGGCCCATCAACAGCGCGGATATCCAGCATAGGGCCATGAAAAACAGCCTGCCTGCGCCCTCAGAAACATTAAACCACTTAACTTCCTTGATGCCGAGCAGAAGATTCTGCGATAACGTGGATCCAAGGGTCGCCGGGATCAAAAGAAAGGCAGCCCGGAGGGTGGCCCCGCTTACCGGAGCCCAGCTTGGCCGCAGCCAGAACAAAAGGGCTAGTATTGTCCCGATGGTGCCGCCACCCAGCAGGGATGCGCACAGTGAATTGGAAACTAGGGCGGGAAGTAGAGACGGCTCTCTCGCAGCGTAATAAGTACTGGACGTCTGCAACCCCAGGAACCCGAACTGGCTCGCGATGGTTGCGAGCACCACCGCCGCAGCATAGATGCCCCGCCCCTCCGGACCCAAAAGCCGGGCAATCATTACTGAAGTAATAACGCCGATTCCAATCAGCCCCCCCCGCACGATTAGGGTCATACGGACGTTACGCACGAAAAGCGACCCTTCACCCTTCTGCTCGGGCCAGATGAGCACGCTGGTCCGCTGCCATGCCCGACGGAGGCGCGCGGCAACTGCACCAGTAGCCGTAACTGCGGGAATGCCGTTCATAGAGTGCGTGCGACCATGTCCGGGTGATGCAACTGCTGCGCGACCAACGAAAGATCGTCCGACACGATACGAGCGGGTATGGGGGCCAGTCTTCGCGAACCCGTACTGGCGAGCGCCAGCATGGCGAACGTCAGGCAAATCGGAACGTTCACTACCGTAGCGTTGATGAAGACTTCCGCGTACACTCCTCTTATGAAGAAGAGCGCCGGCCCTAGGAAGAAAGCGAACTCTAGCCGGGCCCGTTCACTGGAACCGCCGATTCTAAGCAGTTTGAGAAGGCGTGCGATGCAAGCTACGGTGATCAGGAGTACGCCGGCAAAGCCAAAAACGCCATGTTCCGTGGCTTGCGACACCGACAGTTCGTGGGAAACCCACTCTGCCATAACTGTTGAACTTTGTGCAGCACCCACTCCGATCAACGGATGTTCCTCAAACTCTCGCCAGCCTTCTTTAATGGATTCGACGCGGCTGGCGGCGGAAGTATCACGGTCCACATCATATGTCATCGCTGGCGTTAGATACTTTTGTAATGTCGCAATGGCTTGGTCAGACATCAAGAACATCGCGAGGATTGCCGTTACTCCGCAAAACATCAGTACTCTCCTGGTCCTGAGGAACGCGACTGCCAGCAGGAACGAAATCGCGAGGGCAGCCAGACTAGCCCGAGACATAGAAAGAACGACATTAGCCGAAGAACATATTAGAGTAGCCCGGGCGACCCAACGGGCGGTTCTGCCAAACATCTTCGTGCACGCGACCACCAGGCACGGGCAAACAAGCAAATTGTACAGTGTATTCGCGGAGTGGGGGTCCAGGTTGCCAAATAGAAAGTTCTGATAAATAGTCCTGTCTAAGTCGTACTTTGCGTGAATCATCGTCGCCACCGAAGGAATTCCCCATTTCCTATAAAAGACGAATAAGGTGGCGAGGCCCAGGATAAGGCCGGGAATAGCGATCGCTACAAAAGCCCATTCGAATTGACGGATGCTTGACATCCTGACACGTCTGACAGCATAGAACACCATCGCCGCGGAACCAATTCCAGCGGCATAATTGAGAAGTACGAGGGCGTTATCAAAATGAGCCAGCGTGCTGATAGCTCCGCCGCATAACCAAAGCCCAAGTCCCACGCGGATCAGCACTAACGGTAGTACATCGCTGGCCCGGGCGGGTTTCGAAACCATCAGCATGAAAAATGGGATCGCGAGGGTAACCAGCAAGATCGATTGCCCGCCGACTGTCACCGGATCCCCGGCCATGACGGTTTTACCGATGCCCTCATTCAGGCCCAAGAGGTGGGTATACGCGCGCCCGATAATTGTATCCTCCGCCAGAATGTTAATCAGCAGAGACACCAATAGAACCAACTGGAGCCTAAAAATCGAATTAGCGCGCGTGTTCTGCAATGCAGGCATTGGCGCTCTCCTCGGATGTTTCTTCTCCCAAAGCTTCTAGAATACAGGCAACATGATGCCGCCACGTATAGCGTCGCAGCAATTCCGCCCGCGCATTGAGCCCTAGTCGCCGGCGCAGATCGGGTTGCTCGACGAGGAGCTTCATGCCGGCAATGAGATCGCCGATATCGCCAGGGCGCGTAAGGACCGCAGTAGCAGATGTCCTACCGACCGCTTTGCGCCCTACGCCCTCCCAGATGCGGATGCCGGACGAGAGAACCTCACCGATCTGATCCAGATCGGACGCCACGATGCCCTTAGCCATTGCCATATACTCGAACAGTTTTGTGGGCGAACCAAAGAACCGGCTACCATCAGTGTTGGCAACATGAGGGGAAACCAGAATGTCGGCTGCCGCCAGATACTTCACCGTGTCTGGCTGAGGCACTAAACCGGTAAACACAAGCCAGGGAGAGTATTCAGGGCTGCCGATCAATTCGCGCACCTCCTTCATCTTCGCGCCATCGCCGATCATCGCGAACCGGATCTGATTCTCCTCCAGCCATTTCCGGTCGCCATCCACGAGTTGCTTGATGGCCGCTGCGAGCACGGGCGCGCCATGCCATTGTCCGAAAGTGCCGACGAACGCAATCGTGGTCGCATCGGTGGGAATGCCGTAGCGCTTCCGCAGTTCAACCACCTCTTCTGGAGGAACCAGTTCGGGGCCATAGTGCGCCGGATCGACGCCATTCGGATAACAGACGATCCGATCCCGTTCGATACCGCGTTCGACGAGTTCGTCCGCGAGCACACGGGACACGACCACTACCCGGTGCGCATGGCGCAGGCACACATCCTCTATGGCCAGCCCGATGTTCGAGAATCGCAGCGAGCGGCCCCAATTCTTCGCGATCCAAATTTCTGAGCCGTTGTACTCCAGCACCATCGGGACGTGCCAGTATCGCGACAAGACAACGCCCACGTAGTTCATCACCGACATACGCTGGTACAGAAACCGGTACCGACGTGCCGTGGCGAGGCGTTTCAACTGCTTCAGGACCAGGAAGTTATAGCGTAACAAGTTCAGTTCTTGAGGTGAACCAAACGTCTTGGGGCCTTTCAACAAAGCCTGTCGCACACTCTCGCGTAACATGGCTTGGGTGTTAGCAGAAGCAAGATCGACTCCGTAGCCCGCGTCCGCGAGAGCGTTCACTACGCCGGCAACATGCCCCACCGATCCCCCTGCGCGCACTCCAAACCACAAGTTCGCATTAACATAAAGAATCTCATGCACGTCGCGAGGGAGGGCCAGTGGCATGCGGCTCCTCATCCCGAGCCAACTCACCGAGCACCAGCAGCGCAGGAGAGCGGCAACTCCAAGGAGGCTGTTGGCGGCAACTCCCAAAACGGCTGAAATCGTCCGCCCGGTTCCAATTGCCTCCGGCGGGACATCCGGGCGGAGGACAAACACCTCACGCAACGAGGAGAAGGCGGCAACTACTAAAAGTAACGGGAGCAAACCCTCGCTCTGTTTGTCTTCCAGCGGGATATAGAGCGCGGAATTCTTGCCCATGCTTCTTAGGAACGCGACCATGCCCCTGATACCCTTGCTGCGGAGATCTCCCAATAGCAGATAGACCGCACCGGGACCGGTGATGCGGCCCAGTTTCTCGCGGAAACCCTTGGAGATAGGATAAGCTACGAGTACGTAAGCAGGGGCGGCTGGAGGCATCTTATTCATTTATTCATTTTCGGATTGTGAACGCAATTAGTGGCGGGCACCGCTTCAAGCCGTTCGAATGGCCTTCGTAATGATATACCAGCCGAAACCAGACCCGATCCAATCCAGTACGGTTTGGGGAATCCACCGCCAGAGAAATGGATACACTCGTGGAAAATCCTCCCGATTCAGCTTGCGAACCCATGCCCCCCCCACTGTGAAACCGGCTTGCCGCAGGAGGCTCGCGACCTCGCGGCGCGTGTATGCGTTCACAAGAGGAAGCTCGCCACTTGTGGTGTATTCGATCTTCGCGAGCCGTTCGCCGAACTTGCAAGATCGATACCCACCCTTTAGAATGTGATGGAAAAGGTAGAGCGTCAGGCCGTAGAAAACGGAACGTCTGTTGTAGAGTATCACCCAGAATGTGCCGTCCCGGCGCAAAACGCGCCGGATCTCGCGGAAGCTCTGTCCCATGTCCGGGGTATGGTGCAGAACGCCGTTTGAAAACACGGCATCGAAGGCTTGATCGGGAAAACTAAGGCATTCGGCGTCGCCCTGGACCGCCTTAGGCCAGTACCCATACAAGGCCAGATGCTTTTTCGTACGCAGGATGTTCTCGAAAGCGATGTCGATCCCCGTGTATTCAGCGCCGGCGCGGCAAAACTCCAGCGCGTCGTATCCGGCGCCGCACCCAACCTCCAGAACCTTCGAGCCGGTAAAGGCCGTGAAGGGAATCAGTTTCAGGACACTCCGCAGTTCATAACCGTTACGGCGCCTGCTGACGGACTCGAAGAATTCTTTCGTACCAGGATCCAGCCCTTTCGCAAACGCCGAGCCGGCCGGAGTCGCACCCCATACCCGTTGCGCGCGTTGCTTTTCCAGCATAAGCGAATGACCTGACTCCTCTGAAGCACCGAATGTCAACGCGCCGCCAGTTCAGGACGAATCCTGATCTCAAACGGCGATAACGGGCCGCTTCGTCTCCACACCAATCTCTTCGAGGCGCCAACGATTCCGTAGCTGCGTGAAACTCTCGATGGTTCTATGTGTAATTGCCATGCGCCTGCGTCGCTCCAAACAACCTCGAAATGCATGTTATTCGCACGCAATCGAAGACTTCCCGGCGCGAGTGGAATCGCTTCCACACCCGGATGCAAATGGAGCGGGATCTCAACCTCGTGCGCGCCCGTGCCCTCAAATTCATCGCGAATGGTAAGCGAATGCGACGCGTGATCCAGAACCACTCGTCTCACCGGCACGACGGTCTCCGCGAGCTTCCGGTAGCCGCCGTGCGCGCCTTCGAATTCATCGCGGTCCGGCCCGGCACTCCATTTCCGCACCTCCGGGGTAGCGTCATAGTACAAAGACCAGAGTGCGTTCCATGCAATGAACCGGTTGATCTCCTTCCCGTCCACCCGGGGCGTGTTGTGGTAGTACGTCGAACGGAACAAGTTGCGGTCCTTCGCGGAAGCGGTGTAGAGATACGCGCCTGAATCGGTCACCAGGAGCGTTCCATCCAGAACCGCTTCGAAGCTCAGACAATCATTGTGGCCATGGCCGCCGCGGCCGCCCAAGCCGACTGGACCGCAGTCGATGAAGACATGATCGCGCTTGTTGCGCATCACGAAAAAACCGCCTTCGCGGAAGGCCGCTGAACGGATCTCCGGATTACCGGTCCGGCTGGATAACCAGTCGCAGGCGGCCGGCCCGAATGTCCAGAAAACCTCATCTAGCTGACCGGAGAAAACATTTCGTAGTTCTTCGGAGTTCCAACCTGCCGCTCCCAATCCGACGAGATAGCGGTGATCGTTGAGGGCCTGCCCACCAAATGGCAGCGCCCGGGCGTCGTCTGCATCGCCCCAGACCGGAACCGTACCATCGGGCCGGCTGTAGGCAGCAGTGAACCGCGCCATCGCCATCAACCTCGTCCGGTAGGGATCGTTAACCGCCAAACCCACGGATTGCCGGTACAGCGCAGGGAAAAGGAAAAGCTCCTGGACGAGCCTGTGGTAGGGAATTGACGCCTCGAAATCTACTCCGTCGCTGAAAACCTGCCGCGGAAGTTCCTCGGAGAGGAGTCTCCAGCCAAGAGATGCCCATCGGGACGCATCGGCGCCGGCGCCGAAAAAAAGGCCTGCAAAAACGAGTCCAGCGGCGTCCGCCGTAAAGTGGTTGCCGGCGATGTCAGAGCGCTCAAGGTGCCGCTCGGTAAATCTGGCGTGCAGAAACAGAACGCCGAGGAACCGGAATCGGAATTCGTCGTCACGCCAAGCACGGCTGGCGTTAAACACATGAAACAGCCACGTGAAAGTCAGGATACGCACGGCAACTTCCATCGTGCACGCCCAGTTTACAGAATGCGCATATGGGTTCCCCTCGATCCACTCCAGGAGGATGTCCCGCGCGCACTCGGCGTAACGCTCTTCGCCAGTTAACAGATAGGCCTGCCCGGCTGGCATCAGCCACTGGAGCCTGGAGATCTCCCATGGTACTTTCACATCGCTGGGACTATCGAGGTTGGTATACTCTATGCTCCTGCAATAGGCTGGCTGCCACCGGTGGCCGGTCTTGAAATCGCAATGCCAGTCGACGGGAGCGCCGAGATCGAGCGAGCCGGTGCCGAGCAGATCCACCCGGCGCACAAGCGACCGCCCTGCCGCATCCAGGATTCGCCGTTGGGCACCAGGACACACCCGCTCCAGATCCTGTGCTCGCACACCCGAAGTGAGAGAGAAATAGGGGCGCGATGCCAGCCGGTTCCACAGTTGGCCAAAAGCCGGCACTTCGAGTACTTGCGCCAACCTTCGCCGGGTCAAGCGCCGCAGCTCCCACGGTGATAAGAACCGGTCCGCTTCGCCGCGAAGCTCGATCGCAACGCGCTGCCAAATGACCCGTGGAGGCTTGCGAAGCCCGCGGTGGATCTTGCTCAACAAGTCCGTCACGCGGCTCGAACTTCCTTCCGCTCGATCCAATAGCCGTACCAGGCAGTGAGGTTGAACAGAACCCAAATGTAGACTCCGTTTTCCCGTCTGCCGCTCCGGTGGTCGGCAAACAGCCGACGGATGTATGCGACGTTGAAATACCCCGCTTGAATCAGGCCGGAAGACAATACGCTCTTCTCTACGAAATTTCCGAACTCGGTTTTCAACCAATTGCTCATGGGAGCGCCGAACCCCATTTTCTTCCGGTAGATCGTCTGGTGCGGGATCAGGCCTTCGGCGGCTTTTTTCAGGATGTACTTTGCCACGCCGCCGCGAGTCTTCCACTCCATCGGGATGTCCATGCTGAATTCGACCAGACGATGATCCAGGAATGGCACCCTTGGCTCGAGCGATACCGACATGCCAATCTTGTCGACCCGCATGAGAAGTAATTCCGGCAGGCGCTGCTTGAATTCGTTGTAGATCATGCGGGTGAGAACATCCTGGCCCGGGTGTGTGGCATCGAATGGCTCCAGAAAGCTGCGGATCACGTTGTAGCTATCCGGTTCGAAGTAGGAATCCGGCAGCAAGCCGCCTACACTTAGAGCGGCGGGCGGAGCGGAACGGGTGAACGCGCCTGGACGCACCAATCGACGCTTCTGAATATCCCAGAAGACGATTGCTCCGCCCCAGAAATGCTCCCGGCCGCGTGCGCCGCGATCCACGATGTCGGCATAGACTTCAAATCCCGGCCGGGCGATTGCCGCCACGCCGGCAGCCATGGCCAGACCGCGCTGGGCAAATTTGGGCAGCATCGAGCGAAACGGTTGCCAGTACTTGCGGTACAGATTCAAATACTCAATGTATTTCTCGTAGCCGCAGAACTGTTCGTCGGAGCCCTCGCCGACCTGAACCACGGTGACACCGCTGTCATGGGCCAGCTTGGAAACAAAGTACAGTGGAATGCACACCCAATCCGCGATCGGCTCGTCCTGATGATAGATCAAGTCATTCAGGTACCCCCGCATGTCCTTTTCTTCAATCAGGATCTCGTGGTGATTGGTCGCGAACGTTTTGGACACCAACTGGGCTTCGTCGAGTTCGTTGAGGTGCGTATGGTCTTTGAATCCGACCGTGAACGTGTCCACCGGCCTCGACATGGACTGGCTCATCAGCGCGACATTCAACGATGAATCGATGCCGCCGGATAGAAAGACGCCAAAAGGAACGTCTGACATCATCCGGCAATCTACGGCATCGCGGAAGCGCTTTCGGACACCGGAGACGTAGTAGTCCTCCAGCGCGGCCTCTGAAAGCCCCTTAATCTCCGATTCGGGGATGCCCTGTCCCGGCACCGCGTCCCAATACCGGCGCGCCTCGACCCTTCCGTCGCTGTGGACCCGCAGCCAAAAGCCGGCCGGCAACTTATAGATCCCTTTGAACATTGTCAATGGGGCCGGAGTCGACATGAAGGTCAAGTAATGGTACATCGCCATCGGTTCGACATCGCGCACCACCAGCGGGTGTTCCAGAATCGCCTTGATCTCCGATCCGAAGATTACGGTATCTTTCTGCAAAGAGAAGTATAGCGGCTTGACGCCTATTCGGTCCCGAGCAAGATTCAGCGTCTGTGTGTTCCCGTCCCAGATGGCGAAAGCGTAGTCGCCGGCGATGCGGTTCAGGAGCCCCTCGGTCCCCCATTGCTCGTACCCGTGAACCAAGACCTCGGTATCGGAATGGTCCGTCCTAAAACTATGGCCCGCGCGGGCTAGTTCAGGACGAAGCTGCACATGATTGTAGATTTCGCCGTTGAATGTAATCCAGACGGTACTGTCTTCGTTCGTCATCGGCTGGGAGGCCGCAGTGCTCAGGTCGATGATCGACAGACGGCGATGAGCGAGGCCTGTTTTGCCGTCTGGCGATATCCAGTTTCCGCCACCATCTGGGCCGCGATGCACCATCGTGTCCCGCATCGCCGTCAGTAGGCCTCCGTCGACGGTGCCCCTCCCGTGGATAAATACTCCCGCTATTCCGCACATGATTTCGAAACCGTTATTCGCCGGCCTCGCCGGTCACCTGCCGCTCGACCTCAAGACTGATCCTGGTGGCCTGAATCTGCTGTTCCAGAGGGATCGGCCAAGGCGCACCCCGACGAAGTGTGTCGGCCACCGCCTGCAATTCCTCCAGTTGACCTTTCTGGACCGAGTTGGATTTCCACCCGGCATACCGCCCCCCGGCCACATTCAGCGACCTGTAATCTTCCAAAGAAATCACTTTACCATCGGCAAAGATCTCCATTTGTTCCTTAGGAAAGTCTTTGTTCCCCTGCGCTGTATAAGTAAGTGTGCAAAGCGAGCCGTCTGTATACGAGATCACCGCCACGAAGTTGTCGTTTCGTGCCCATTGCTTCGACCTGGGTGAAATCGATTCGGCCCTCACCATTTTGTAAGACGATTGCGTAAGACAATTGAATAAATCGTAAATGTGGCAGGCCTCGCCGATGTTGCGCCCGCCACCCTCTGGCCCCTGCGTCCAGTGATCGAGCGGGATATAACCAGAGTTCATGCGATAATTCACGATGAGCGGAGTTGTCGAAGCTCGCAATATCGATGATGCAGCCCGGATAGCCGGCGAAAACCGCCGATTGAAGCCGGTCACCAGCAGCGGAGGATGCGGCGTCCTGGCAAAAAACGCCTCAATAGCGCTAAGTTCCTCCTCTGAAATCGCCAGTGGCTTTTCGACAAAGACGTTCTTCCCTGCGCTGAGCGCTTCGAGCGTCATCGGGCAGTGCAAGTTGTGACGAGTAGATATCAAGACCAAGCCGACATCGCGGTCCGCCAGCACTTGTTCATGGTCTGTCGTGCTGTAGGCAGCCCCATACTGCGTCGCTATCGCTTTGGCATTCGATCCCGTCCGGCTGGCGACACAGTGCACTTCATAATCGGACCGAAGCTTCAACAAATTGGGCAGGTGCGTGCCCTGGGCAAACCCACCCGCACCGACTATAGCAACCTTGATCCGCTCGCTCCGCATCACCGCTCGATGCATTACGTTCCGGTTCAAAGCCCCATCGCGCCTTGGGTAGTGGAGCAATGTTATTATGGGCCTGTCCTCCTCGCGCTGCAACGCTGCATACGCTTCGGCAGCACACTCCACGTCGTAAGGTTTCCCGATCAGGGCATCCAGCCGGATTTTGCGCTCTGCAAGCATGCGCAGGTACGCTTCCATATTGCGGTTTTCGGTCCATCGGACATAGGCTAAAGGGTAGTCTTGGCCGCCCTCTTCGTAGACGGGGTCGTAGCGGCCCGGACCGTAAGAAGTCGAGATGAAAAAATCAAGCTCCTTGCTGTAAAAATCTGCGCGATTGAGATGCAGACCGACATCGCCAACCAGCACCACCCGCCCTTTCCTGCGACAGGCGTGCATGGCGTCGCTAACCACCCGATCACTGGCGGTTGCAGCCGTGATCACAACCGCATCCGCGCCAAAGCCGTCCGTAAGCTTGTATGTCCGTTCGATATAATCCTCGGATGCCGGGTCCACTCCGACATGGAGGCCATTCTCAACCGCCAACGCCACACGCCTTTGGTCGGTATCGACTCCAATCACCCGACACCCGTTCGCGTGGAGCAGTTGCGCCGAAATCTGGCCGAGTACTCCAAGCCCAACCACTACGATGGTTTCACCCAACGTTGGCTGCGTCCGCCGCACCCCTTGCATTGCGATAGCGCCGAGCGTCACCGTTGATGCGACATCGACTCCGAGACCGGCGGGGATCTTGACGGCCAGGTTGATTGGAACATCGATCACCTCGGCGTGATTCGCGATGCCGGCACCGGCGCACGCCACCAGATCGCCGATCACGAACTCTTCGACGTCCGGACCCACCGCAATGACTCGCCCCGCGGCGGAATATCCGGTCGGCGTCCCGGCTGCCAGCTTGCCCAGAACGCGGTCGAAGGTGCGCTTGATGCCTTGGTCCTTCATCAGCTCCAACGCGCGCCGGACATGCTCGGGCTGTTTCAACGCCCGACGGTAAAGCGGGAGACCGGAGTTCACAACGCCCGCCAGTTCCGTACCCGCGCTTATGCACGAGTAACTTACCGCTACGAGAATCCGCCTGGGACTGACCTTCGGCGCGGCAACTTCGTCGACAAATACGGAGCCGCCCTTGACAAGAACCTGTTTCATAATCTCAGTTCCCCTTCACGGGGACTAAACAAATACCCAGCCCGAGTAGGAACGGCCAAGCGGAGGGTTTCTTCAGGCGTCCTCGGCCGGCTTGTAATACCTATAGTATTTCCCGTAGTACCCGTAGTAGTGATAACTGTCGCTCATGTCCTTGGT